>Ga0213839_1000667_pt1 | contig 33741 bp, 31 predicted proteins | sample SWPATP21_FD_160075 | JGI IMG/M metagenome (GOLD analysis project Ga0213839, IMG submission 160075) | Coastal seawater microbial communities from Marineland, Florida, United States - SWPA TP2 #1 | ecosystem: Environmental > Aquatic > Marine > Coastal | place: USA: Florida | collected 2016-08-14
AGGTCGGTGACGGTGACGCACACGTCGACGGGCTCGCACTCGAGGGCGAACTTGTCCGTCACGGTCACCCCGATGGTCGGGGGGTGGTTGAGGACCGCGAGCGCGTCGAGCGCCCCCACCTCGTCCCCTTCGCACTGGCTGATGAGCGTCACGTCGGTGGTCTGGCCGTCGAACACCTCGACGCCGTCGACCGAGGCGGTGGCGCAGTCCTCGCTGGGGGTCCAGCTGGTGGGGTCGTCGACGTCGAGGGCGCTGGCCGGGGTGGCCGTGATGTCGTAGCAGCCGGCCTCGAGGGAGACGAACAGGTCCGAGCCGATGTGGGAGGAGCTCGGGTCGAGGGTGGAGCCGAGGAACTCCACCTCCCCGGGAAACAGGAAGTCCTCGAAGTCCACGTTGGCCTCGAGGGTGAAGGGGTCGAACACGTCGTCGACGTCGCAGGCGACCCGCTCGACGACGAAGTGGAAGCCGGCCACGTCGGTGTCACCGAGGTAGTCCACCTGCATCCGGGCGCCGCTGCCGAGGGCGTCGTCGGAGACGGGGGGAGCCTGGTCGGTGCCACAGGCGGTGAGGGCGAGAAGCGTCAAGAGCGCGGTACGAGTCATCGGAACCTCCGGGTTGGGACTCGGAAGGCTTAGAGCGACGCTCGCTCCGCGGAATCTCACAGACCTCTCACGGAACGCACCGGAGATCGCCGGGGATCCGCGCCGCTACCCCTCCCGCGTCATCGCCCGAACGCGGTAAGAGAGACACCATGCATGCTCCCAGGCCCTCGCTGATCCTCCTCCTCCTCCTCCCCGTTGCCTGCAGTGCGGACGCCGACCCCACCGGCACCGGCGACACCGGCCTCGAGCGGGTGGACCTCGTGGATGTGGGCCTCGCCTGCGCCTACGGGGACGGCCTGCCCAGCGTGCCTGGAGGGGGCGAGACGACGGTCTTCGCGGCCGACGGAGGCTTCGACGTGCAGGTCGTCCTCGAGGACTGTGCCTCCGGCTGCGCCGCGGACGTGCAGGCGAGCTGCGACGTGCGCTTGGTGACGGGGGAGGTCGTGGTCACCGCCGAGGGCACCTACACCGTCCCCTCCGGCTCGCCCGACTGCCCCGCGATGTGTGTCGAGGTCGTCGCCACGTGCGCCGGGGAGGCCCTGGAGGCCGGTCCGTGGACCCTCGACTACCGAGGGGGACACAGCGACACGTTCGACGTGCCGGGCACCGTGCCCGTCCCATGTGCCGCACCCCTCTGATCGCCACGCTGCCGGTGCCAGCTAGCGGGTCGACAGGATGCCTTTGAGGTTGAACGCCACCGACAGCCGCTCGTGGTCGGAGAGGTTCGGCCCCACGAAGTGCTCGAGCCACGCGGGGAAGAGCAGCACCCCGCCGGGCTGGGCCGCCACGCTGAAGTTGCGCTCCTCGCCGGCGAGGCCGAGGTTGCGGATGCGGGGGTCGACCAGGGTGAGCCGGCCCGAGTCCTCGGGGACCTCCAGGTAGAAGACCCCGGACAGCGTGTGCTCGTGGGTGTGGTGGAGGTTGGCCGCGCCGCGGGGGTTGATGTTGCCCCACATGCTCATCATCTCGAAGCGCTCCACCCTGGGGTAGGCGGCGGCGACCTGGCTGGCGACGAAGGCCTGCACCAGCTCGGACACCTCGTCGAACGGCTCTTCGAGGTGGAGCTCGTCCTCGGACTGCCAGCCCAGGAGGTTGGACTTCTGCACCCCCGCGTCGGCCGCCCGGAGCGCCCGGAGCGCCGTGGCGCAGGCGGGGGCCAGGTGGGGCCTCGAGGCGAGACTGAAGCCCCACAAGGGGGTTGGAAACAGCTGGATGCAATGGTCCACGGCCACACCGTACCCCAAGGAGGGTCCGGCGGGTCGACGGAGCCCTCAGCGGCAGGCCGCGTCCTCCGCACCGGGGGTGGCCTCGACGGCCTCGCACCAGCCCCCGCCGTCCCGCACCCAGCTGACCCCCGCGTCGCCGTCGGGGTAGCTCATCGTGTCCAGGATCTCGCCGTCGGGACGCAGCAGCACGACGTCGTCGCCGCCGTTGGACAGGGCCGCGGCGAAGGTGCCGTCGACCGTCGGGACGCAGGCCTCGTCGCTGCGGGCCAGGATCGCCCGCTCGCCCGCGCCGAGGAGCCGGGTGGCGCCGACGTCCCCGTCGGACAGGGCGTCGCCCAGGCGCAGGCCGGTCAGATCGACGGCGCGGTCGCCGGTGTTGCGGATCTCCACCCACTCCCCCACGTCGTCGCTGCAGGCATCCGGGTTGGGCATCACCTCGCTGATCTGCAGGACGTCGGCCGGGACGTCGTCGAGGGTCCAGGCCTCGCCGACGGGCTCGCCGTCGCCGAACAGGGGCTCGCCGTCGCAGGCCAGGGCCACGCCGGGGGTGCCCTGGTCGGTGCCTTCGCAGCGCACCGGGTCGAAGACCCAGGACCGACCGGGGTCGGCGTCGGGGTAGTCCACGACGTCCAGGGGGACGGAGCCCACCAGCGCGACCTCGTCGCCGCCGTTGGAGAGCGCGGCGGTGAAGGTGCCGAACACGTCGACGCCGCAGGCCTCGAGGCTCCGGGCGAGCACCACGACCCCACCGGCGGGCACCACCGAGCGGTCCGTGAAGGCGACGGCGCTGCAGCCCGACCCGTCGCAGAGCTCGAGGCCACTCAGATCGACGTCGACGGTGGTGGCGTTGGCCAGCTCGACCCACTCGCCGACGTCGTCGCTGCAGGCGTCGGGGTTGGCCATCACCTCGGTCACCAGCAGGGCGCCGCTGCCCAGCTCCGCGACGGGGAGGGCGTCGCCCGTGGGCTCGGTGGGCTCGGTGGGCCCGTCGGCCTTGGGGAGCACGAAGTCGGCGACCACGGGGAGGTGATCGGCGGCGTCCTCGGTGTCGAGGAACGGGACGGGTCCGGACTTGGGCAGACCACCGGAGCGGCCCTCGTCCTGGGTCTCGTAGACCTCGGTGGTCGCGCCGTCGGCGAGGGCCGGAGACACGATGAGGTAGTCGAGGCGACGGAAGCTGGCGGGACGGGTGGCGTCGGTGCCCGATAGCTGGCGGGCGTCGAGGATGACCAGGCCGGCGTCCTCGAAGGGGGTGAAGGCGTCGTTGGGGAGGCCCCGACCGTCCATGAGGGCGGCGATGTCGGAGCCGAGCTCGTAGGAGGAGGGAAGGCCCCAGGGGGCGTAGGTCCAGGTCGACGGGGTGTCGTCGGCGTCGAGCAGATCGTCGTTGACGTCGCCGCCGAAGAGGACGAGGTCGGTGTCGGGGTCGAAGGGACCGAGGGCCTGCACGGTGCGATGGGCGTCGACCACCCGCCGGAACTCGGCGTCGTCCTCCCGTCCCGACTTGAGGTGCCCCGAGGCGACGACGAGCTCGACGCCGCCCAGGTCGATGCCGGCGACGGGGGTGGCGCGGGTGAAGTCGTTGGCGCCAGGCACGAGGTCGTCGGCGTCGACCAGATCGGTCCAATTGAACGGGTAGCGGGAGAGGATGAGCTGGGTGTCGGTGCCGAAGGAGACGGGCCAGCCGTCGAGGACATGGGGGTAGCCGGCGTCGGCCGCGAAAGGGGCGATGTTGTGGTCGTCGTCGAACCACTGGATCTCCTGCAGCAGCACGACGTCGGCGTCGAGGCGGTCGAGTACCTGCAGCGCAGCGTCGTACTCGGTGCTCCCGGGGCTGCCGATGGACTCGATGTTCCAGGTGACGACGCGCACGGTGGCGTCGCTGGCGTCGAGACGAGGGTCGCCCCGGAGCTCTCCGTCGAGGTGCTCACCGGGGGCGAGCACGGTGCAGGCGGCGGACAGGACGGGCAACACGACGATCAACCAGCGCACAGCGACCTCGGGGTCGAGGGGGGAGGCCCAGGGAGAAGACGGGCCGGGTGCGCAGAGACGTCGTGGGGGCGTGCCCAGAGGGGGCGGCCGCCGTCGACGGAGGAACCGTACGGGAGCGGAGGGGGGCCTCGCTACGTGGGACACTGGTGCCCCACCTTCCCCAGGACGGCCGAGAAGCACCGTCGGTGGGTAGGATCGGGGCGGCACAGGGCCGTCACGAGGGGGCCGGCTGCGGCCAGATCGACCAACCATCGAGGCGTGACGGTGCTTCTCGGGCCTCACGCGCTCTTGACAGCTTCGTCGACGACGCTCCATGGCCGCGGCCAAAGTGTCGCACGCGTGCCCGCACCGACGTTTTCCCCCGGTGTTTGCGATGGGGGCAGCCTCAGGGGTCAGGCGCCCCCAGGACGTACCTGCGCCCCACGGGCAGGCGCCAACGGAAACCACCCTCAGGTGTTTGCTGTCGGTACCTGACCCCGCTACCGCGGACATCCCACCCGAGGTCCCCATGCTCGCCCTCCTCGCCCTCGCCCTCGCCGCCCCCCAGGCCCACCTCGACGCCGGCATGGCCGCCATGAAGGCCAAGAAGCCCGCCGAGGCCGTCACCGCCTACCAGGCCTGCATCGCCGACGACCCCACCTTCGTCCCCTGCCACTGGGAGCTGGGCTGGGCCTACTGGGTGCAGAACGACTGGGAGAAGGTGGTGGCGACCTGGACGAAGGTGAAGGAGCTGGACCCGGCCCACCCCGAGGTCGGCAAGCACCTCCCCACCGCCGAGGGCCACGTCGCCTCGCTGAAGGCCATCCGCGCCGCCAGCCAGGGGGCCCCCGACACCGTCCGCCCGCCGCTCCCCGCCGGCAAGACCCTCCGCCTCCGGGCCGTCGGCGACATCATGCTGGGCACCGACTTCCCCGACAACGGCGCCTACCTTCCCCCCAACGGCGGCGCCGACATGCTCACCGGCGTCGCCGACTGGCTGAAGGACGCCGACGTCACCTTCGGCAACCTCGAGGGACCCCTCTGCGACGGGGGCGAGACCCACAAGTGCAGCAGCGGCGGCAACTGCTACGCCTTCCGCAGCCCGACGTCCTACGGCGACCACCTGAAGGCCGCCGGCTTCGACCTCCTCAGCACCGCCAACAACCACGCCGAGGACTTCGGCGTCGCGTGCCGCATGGAGACCGAGGAGACCCTCGACGGGCTCGGCATCGCCCACTCCGGACGCCCCGGCGACATCGCCAGCATCGAGGTCGACGGCACGAAGATCGCCATGATCGGCTTCCACACCAACCCCAACTCCCACTACGTCAACGACCACGACACCGCCGTCGCCCTGGTGAAGGCCCAGGCCCAGTCCCACGACCTGGTCATCGTGTCGTTCCACGGCGGCGCCGAGGGGAGCAAGAACCTCCACGTCCCCGACAAGATGGAGACCTTCTACGGCGAGCAGCGGGGGCACCTCCGCGCGTTCGCCCGAGCCGTCATCGGCGCCGGCGCCGACCTGGTCCTCGGCCACGGCCCTCACGTTCCCCGAGGCATGGAGGTCATCGACGGCCACCTCGCCGCCTACAGCCTCGGCAACTTCGCCACCTACGGCCGCTTCAACCTCTCGGGCCACCTCTCCACCAGCCTCGTCCTCGAGGCCACCCTCGACCACGAGGGCAAGCTGGTGAGCGGGCAGATCCTCCCCGTGCGCCTCGAGGGCGAGGGCGTCCCCATGCCCGACGCCGACAAGACCGCCATCGACCTGATCCGCTCCCTGTCCACCGAGGACTTCGGCGAGCGGGCCCCCCAGATCGGAAAGGACGGCACCTTCGCCCCGCCCGGCTGACCTACTCCCGCATCGCCGCGGCCACCGCCGCCGTCTGGGGATGCACCGACACCAGCGCCGCCTCGATGGTCTCCAGCGCGAAGCGCACCTCGTCGTCGATGGGGCGCACCGGCGCCAGCACCGGGGCCAGCCGATCCAGGATCTGCCGCACCTCCCGGGCCCTTCCCCCCTGGGCCATCCGCACGGCGCAGATCAGCTCCAGCACCGCCTTCAGGTAGGGGTGGTCGACCCCCACGAGCCCCCGCTCGGCCAGCTCCGCCGCCCGGCTCCAGTCCCCCCTCCGACCGGCCAGGCCCGCCTGGTTCCCCAGGGCGAAGGCCTCCGCCCGGGGGATCGCGAACCAGCGGGAGACCTGGGCCGACTCCGCGAAGGCCGCGTCGGCCTCGTCCCAGCGCCCCGCCGACACCAGGGCGTGCCCCCACTCCACCAGGTCCAGGGGAAGCGAGGTGCCGCCCCGAGCCCGCGCCAGCTCCACGCAGCGCTGGGCTGCCGTCAGCAGCTCGGTCACATCGCCGTCGTCGCGATGGTGACGGGCCCGCTCCATCGCCGACAGCAGGTGCTGGACCTGCCGACGGTCGTCGTCGGAGGCGGCCTCGTCCAGTGCGATGGCGCCGACCTCCCGCGCCGCGTCCAGCACGTCGTCCCGCTTGGGGTCCGCGAAGCGCTCGAGGCGCAGGTACCAGGCGGCGTACATACGGGCCTGGATCAAGGGCGTACACCGATCCAGCCACGCCTCGGCGAACGCGCTGTACACGGCGTCCACCGACGGCTGGTCGTGGGTGACGGCCCACGCGATGCAGCGGGTCGCCCGGCAGGCCGTGTCGTACCAGCCCCGCGCCAGGGCCCAGGCCTGCAGCGCCCGCATCTCGTCTTCGGGGGCCTTCCCCGTCTCCAGGCGCAGCTCCGCCGCCACCACCGCCGCCCGCCCGTGGAGCGCCTCCTCCTCGGGGACCTCGAAGAGCCAGTCGCGGGCCTCGTCGATGGCGGACGCCGTCACCACCGTGCCGTGGGTCCGGACCACCCGGTGCCACTGGTCCAGCAGCACCCGCGCCGCCCTCGCCGACTCCCCCGCGTCCCGCCAGCAGCGGGCCACCTGCAGGGCGTCGCCCCCGAGGTGCTCCAGGGTCACCGCCACGGCCCCGGCGTGGGGAGCCGCCCGCTCGGCGACCCGCGCCCGCTCCCGGAGGGCCGTCAGCAGCTCGGGGTCCAGCACGAAGCCCGACGGCACGGGGGTCGCGAAGCCGTAGCTCACCAGCGTCTCGGCCAGGGCATCGGCCACGCGGGGCGGCATGCCCGACGATCGCACCCACACCGCTCGGTGCACGACCCGCCCCTGGGCCGCGGCGACCTCCAGGGCCCGCAGCTCGTCCTCCGACACGCCGGGCAGGCGGTCCGCCACGTCGAAGCGCACGTCGTCCGGGAGCCGTCCGTCGAAGCCGTCCCGCGACGGCACCAGGCTCGGCACCGCCTGCTGGAGCAGGGCCCGGGCCCGTCCGGGGCGACCTCCGCTCCGCTGCACAAGCGCCGCGTGGAGGTTGGGCTCCAGCGGCACCATCCGCCCCAGCAGCTGGGAGAGCTCGCGGTCGGGGAGCGGCCGCACCGGCAGCTCCTCGCAGCCCGACGGCACGTCCCCCCGCACCCGGGTGACCCAGGCGGTGCCCGGCCCGGCCTCGTGGGCACGCTCGAGCAGCAGCTCCTCCTCCCCCGTGAAGAAGACCGCCACGGGCCGCGTCCGGGCCAGGGCCCGCACCACCTCCAGGGCCGCCCCCACCTCCAGCGCGACCGGCGCCTCCCCGTCGAGGAGCTCCAGGGCGTCGAGGGAGGCGCGGAAGTCGGCCCCCCAGCGCTCCAGGCCCCGGCGTCGCCCCTCCAGGTCGCCCGCGATGCCCAGGGGCTGGAGCAGCGCGTCCACCAGCTCCTGCACCGACGACGCCTCCACGGCGTGGGCCCCCGACAGCGTCCGCAGGCGCCGCACCCACCACAGCCCCAGGGCGCGGGCGCCCACCCCCTCCGGTCCCGTCAGGGCCAGCCGAGCTGGCGTGTCGCCCCACAGGGCCCGACGGGTCGTCGTCCACAGGCGGTCCCGCAGCTCCTCGCGCCCCACGAAGGGCGGCGAGCGCCAGGGAAGCAGGCTCAGACCCGCCCCCGCCAGGTGCAGGGAGGGCGCGGGGGGCAGGGTCGCCCGCCAGTCCCGAGGGACCTGCGTCGCCGCCGGACCCGTGCGGGTCGGCATGTCGTCGGCGTCTACCGACCAGCGCAGCGCCGGCACCGTGACCTCCGAGCTGGCCGTCGCCTCGGCCGCCGCCAGCTGCCCGACCGGCGCCGTGATGTCCACGTCGATCAGGGCCCCACAGGCCTCCAGGGCACGGAGGGCGTCCGCACAGCAGGCGTAGCGGGCCCGTGGCCGGTAGGAGAGCAGCGTGCGCAGCCAGGCCTCCAGCCCCTCCGGCACCGGGATCGACGGTCGGAAGGGCTCGAAGCTCTCGGAGCGATGACGCAGGTAGATCCCCGGCCCGACGGCCTCCCCCGTGGGCCGCCCGCCGGTCAACACCCGCCACACCAGGGTGCCCAGGGCGTGCAGGTCCGTCCACGGCCCGACCGAGCTCAGCCCGGACTGCAGCTGCTCCGGGGCCATCGACGAGGGCGTGCCCACGGAGCGGGCGCTGTCGGCGTCGAGGGCCGCGATGCCGAAGTCCACCAGCTTGAGGCCGGGGCGCAGGTCGTCGGACCGCCCCACCAGCACATTGCCCAGCTTCAGGTCCCGGTGGATCACCCCGTGGGCATGGGCGTGAGCCAGGGCGTCGAGCAGCTGGAGCACGAAGGGCGCCACCGCCGACCAGCGAGTGGCCGACGCCACCTCCGTACGCAGGTCCGAGCCGAGCTGCTCCATGGCGAACCAGGGCGTGCCCACGGCGAAGGGGCCGGGACCGTCGACGATGCCGTGCTCGAAGACCCGGCCGATGTGGGGGTGATCCAGCCGCGCCATGGCGCGCACCTCGTCGCCGAGGAAGCGCGCGACCCGCTGGGGATCGGCCACGGTCAGCACCTTCACGGCGACGGGGGTCCCGAGCTCGGCGTGCTCAGCGGCGTACACACGCCCCATGCCCCCCGAGCCGAGCAGCTTCCCCACCACGAAGGGTCCCAGTCGAGCCGTCGTCATCCCGGCCAGCCTACCGTTTCCGTTCGATCTCGACCGCTCAGCGGTGTACGCGACCGCTCAGCGGTCGCCGTGCAGCAACCGCCCCCGGTCCGGACGAAGACACGGGCACAGGAGGACCGACCATGATCACCGCACTCGCCCTGCTCCCCATCGTCTTCGCCCAGCCCGCCCCGGCGGCCCCCGCCATCCCGGAGGCGCCCGCCGCTCCGGAGGTCCCCGAGACCCCGGCGATCCCCGCGACCCCCGCCGTCCCCGCGGTCCCGGCCGTCCCGAAGCTGCCGACCGTGGCCCAGATGGACCAGCACGTCACCGTCGACGAGCCGGCCAACGACCTGTTCGCCATGGGTCAGTCGGTGAGCGTCGACGCCAACATCGGCGACAACGCCTTCGTCATGGCCCAGAACCTCGACGTCACCCAGCCGGTGAACGGCGACCTGTTCGCCATGGGCCAGGTCGTCACCATCGACGCCGAGGTCTCCGGGGATGTCTACGCCATGGGCGCCCAGGTGGTCGTCACCCCCAACGGCAAGGTAGGCGGCGACCTGCGGGGCGGGGCGGAGGCCCTGTTCATCCTCGGACCCGTCGCCGGGGACCTCGACGCCGGCGCCGGCCTCATCCGCCTCGAGGCCCCCGTAGGCGGCGACGCGGACCTGGAGTTCGGCGAGGTGCGGATCGCCGGACAGGGCGCCATCGCCGGCGACCTCGACTACGCCTCCGTCGCCCAGTCCTCCGCGCTGGAGTCCGTGGCGGCCGGGGAGGTCCAGTGGACCGAGCAGGTCGTGGAGGTCCAGACCGACGAGGGCACCGTCGTGGTCGAGTCCGAGGAGGAGTCGTCGCTGCTCGCCGAGACGGTCTGGTGGTCCGGCATGCGCTTCTGGGGCTTCCTCACCAAGTTCATGGTGGGGGCGGTGATCCTCGCCCTCGGGGGCGACCGCGTGGCCGCCATCGGCCGTCGCATCACCACCCACCCGGGCCAGAGCCTCGGGGTCGGCTTCGTCGCCGCCGCGCTGCTCCCCGTCGCGTCGACCCTGGCCCTCGCCACGGTCATCCCCTTCCCCCTGGGCCTCCTCGGCTTCGCGGTGTTCGGCATCGCCCTGTACGTGGCCCAGCTCTTCGCCGCCCAGGCCATCGGGGACCTCGTGCTCCGTCGCTTCCGCCCCGGCGCCATCGGCAACCCCATCCTCTCCCTGGCGGTCGGCCTCGGCCCGCTGGTCCTCCTCTGCGCCATCCCCTGGCTCGGCAACCTCGCCTTCTTCGGCGCCACCTTCCTCGGCATGGGGGCCATGTGGGCCGCGGTGCGGGGTCAGGCCTGATCCGCCTCGCGACCGTCGCCGCGGCCGGGGTCCTGGTGGCCCTGGCCGCGGCGCTGTTCCTCCACGAGAGCCCGTGGGGGACCACCGTGCTGTGGGCCGTCGGGGTCTCCGGCGGCGCCACGGCCCTCGTCCGCAGCACCTGGTCGGACCTCCCCCGCTTCGTCACCAGCTGGCTCGACGCCGGCGTCTTCGTGGTCGGCGTGCTGTTCGTCGTCGCCCTGTCGGGCTTCACGGGCGGCATCTCCTACAGCGTGCTCCGCTGGCCCCGCATCGTCGCCCTGCTCTCCGCTGCTGCGCTCCTCGCCACGGCCACCGGCGGCCTCGCCCTCACCCACCGACGCCTCGCCGACGACGTCCGCAAGACCACCGAGCGCCTCGCCCAGGCCCAGCGCCGCGCCCTCGAGAGCCGCCTCACCGCCCTATCGGCCCAGATCAACCCCCACTTCCTGTTCAACACCCTCAACACCCTCGCCGAGGTCGTCCACGAGGACGAAGACCAGGCCGAGGACCTCATCACCGACCTGGCCTCCATGATGCGCTACGCCCTCGACAGCTCCGCCACCCGGGTCACCCTCGAGCAGGAGCTCGACATCGTTCGACGCCTCCTCCGCATCGAGAAGGCCCGTCTCGGCGACCGGCTCGCCTTCGACGTCACCCTCGACCCCGAGGCCGCGTCGACCCGCATCCCCGGCCTGCTCGTCCAGCCCCTGGTGGAGAACGCCGTCCAGCACGGCGTCGCTCCCCGGACCGAGGGCGGACGGGTGACGGTCGACGTCCGCCGCGAGGGCGACCGGGTCCACATCGAGGTCGCAGACGACGGCCCCGGTCTCCCCGACGCCGTCCGCGACCTCCTCGACCGGCCCCTCGACGGCGACACCCACGCGGGCGGCCTCCGCAACGTCGCCGAGCGGGTGCGCCTCGGCTGGCCCGACGGCACCGCGTCCCTGACCGCCGACGGCCCCCGTCTCGTCCTCACCGTGCCCTGGGAGTCCCCATGAACATCCGCGCCCTCGTGGTCGACGACGAGCCCCGGGCCCGTGCCCGCATGCGACGCCTCCTGGAGCCCCACGACGACCTCGTGGTGGTCGGAGAGGCATCCGACGGCGACGCCGCCGTGCAGCAGGTCCTCGCCCTCCGTCCCGACGTGCTCTTCCTCGACATCCACATGCCGGGCCCTGACGGAACCGCGGTCGCCGCCCGTCTCCACGACTACCTCCCCGAGGCCGTGCGCCCCCACGTCGTGTTCACCACCGCCCACGCCGAGCACGCTGTCGACGCCTTCGGACTCGACGCCCTGGACTACCTCCTCAAGCCCGTCGAGCGGGACCGCCTCGCCGACTGCCTGCGCCGGATCCGTCGGGCCGTGTGGGCCAGCGGACGGGCCACCGCACCGCCCGCACCGCTCCCCCAGCCCACCCTCACCGCCCACCGCGGCGCCAGCCTCTCCGCCGTGGCCATCGGCGCCATCACCACCGTGCAGGTCGAGGACGGCACCGCCTACGCCTACACCGTCGAGGGCGAGCGGCAGCGCCTCGGGGAGAGCCTGGCCGAGCTCGAGGCCACCCTGCCGAGCCCGCCGTTCGTGCGGGTCTCCCGAGGGGCGCTGGTGAACACCGAGCGGGTCGAGCGGCTCGTCCCGAGGGACTCGGGCACCTGGGAGGCGGTGCTGGAGGACGGCCAGGCCGTCAAGATCAGCCGACGCCGCGCCAAAGGCATCCGGGAGCTGCTCGGCCTCTGAGCCCGGGGTTGATGGAGGTCAGGTACCAACCGCCAACACCCGGCCGCCCAGCACGGGTGCGATACTGAGCCCATGCTCCTCCTCCCCCTCACCGTGGCCCTCGCCGTCGACCTCACGGTGGGCCCGACGGGCACCTACAGCACCCTCGACGACGCCCTCGACGACGCCGTCTCCGGTGACCGTCTCCTCGTCGACCCCGGCACCTACGTCGAGGGCCAGCTGGCCGTCGACGTCCGCACGATCACCATCGAGGCCACCGCGCCCGGCGTGGTCCTCCACAGCACCCACAACCGACGGGCCTTCGCGGTCGACGGCGGCGACCTCACCCTCATCGGCCTCGAGGTCGACCTCGAGAACGACATCGGCCTCCTCGACCTGCGGACCGGTCGCTTCGAGGCCCGCGACTGCACCATCGTCGACGCCCAGGCCCCCATCCCGGGCCAGCCCGCCGCCTCCATCGATGCCCAGGACGGCACCATCGTCCTCACCGACTCGGTCCTCGACGGGGCCGTCGCCGGCAACAAGGAGGGCGGCCACATCTACGCCCTCCGCACCGACGTGACCATCACCGGGAGCACGCTGACCGGGGGCAGCGCCCCCGACGGCGGCACGATCTACCTCGACGGCGGCTCCCTCACCGTCTCCGACAGCACCCTCGGCGACGACGTCGGCAGTGGACCGGCCGTGTGGGTCCGCGACGCCACCATCACCCTCACCGACGTCACCCTGACCCACGCGACCAGCGGCGCCCTCTCCGCCACCGACAGCACCCTCGACCTGACCGACACCGTCTTCGAGGCCAACGTCGGCGCCGTCTCCCTCACCGGTGGCGCCCTCACCGCCACCGGCGGGCGCTTCGAGGCCAACACCGGCACCGACGGCGTCGCGCTCCTCGCCGAAGGCGCCTCCGTCACCCTCGACGGCGTCCGCTTCGAGGCCAACACCGCCTCCGCCGGCGACGTCCTCCGCTGCGACGGCGGCTCCAGCTGCACGCTCCTCGCCCCCCACCTCCAGGGGAACAGCGCCACCGGGGCGGTCTTCCTGGTGCGCTCCAGCCCCGCGGTCCTCACCGGCGCCACCGCCTGCGTGCACGACGCCACCACCACGCTGATGGCCGTCGAAGGTGCCGGCACCCTCGAGCTCACCGGCTCCGTCGTCCTGGCCAACCAGCTGAGCGGCACGGCCCTCACCGTCTCCGCGGGAAGCTCCGCCACCCTGGTGAACAACAGCCTCGTCCTCCAGGAGGCCGGCGCACACCTCATCCAGGCCGACGGCGCCCTCACCCTGACCAACAACCTGGTGGCCACGACCACCAGCTCCGACCACGCGGTCGAGGCCCTCGGCGGCCTGTTCGGAGGCTACAACCTCTACTTCGGAAACAGCGGCGGCGACCTCGCCATCCCCCTCGCCACCGACATCCTCGGCACCGACCCCCTCATCGGCACGCCGGCCCTCGGGGACTGCGATGTCGCCGTGCTCGCCCCCAGGGTCGGCAGCCCGCTGATCGACGCCGGCGACCCGAGCCTCACCGACGTCGACGGCTCCCCGAGCGACATCGGCGCCTTCGGGGGCGAGAGCCCCAATCCCGGCGACCCCACCGACCCACCCGACCCCAAGACCGAGCCCCCAGACCCCGTCGACTCCGATGGCGACGGCGTCCCGACCCCCGAGGACTGCGACGACGAGGACCCGGACGTCTACCCGGGGGCCACGGAGGTTTCCTGCAACGGCCTCGACGACGACTGCGATCCCGCGACCGTGGACGCCGTCGACGAAGACGGCGACGGGGTGAGCAGCTGCGAGGACTGCGACGACACCGACGGGAGCGTCTCCGAGCTCGTCGACGTCTACCTGGACAACGATCGCGACGGCTACGGCATCGGCGACCCCACCCCCTTCTGCCTGCCGCCGACCAACTCCGCCCCCGTCGACGGCGACTGCGACGACACCGACCCGGAGACCTTCCCAGGGGCGCCCGAGATCCCCTACGACGACATCGACCAGGACTGCGACGGCTTCGACCTCAACGACCTCGACGGCGACGGCGCCGTCGGCCGGGACGACTGCGACGACGAAGACCCCGAGCGCTTCCCCCGGAACGAGGACATCCCCGACGACGGCATCGACCAGGACTGCTCCGGCTACGACGTCGAGACCACCCTGGTCGGCGCCGCCGGCTGGTCGTGCGGCTGCAGCAACACGGGGGGGTCCGCAGGCTGGTGGCTGCTACCCCTCCTGGCCGTGGTGCATCGCCGCCGTCGGTGACTACAGCCCCTCGGGGAAGCACACCTTGCGGTTGTCGGCCCCTCCCCCGGTGCTGCGGCAGCCGAAGCCGGGCGGGCAGGCGTCCTCGTCCTCCTCGCAGGACGGGAAGCAGTAGGTCTCCGCGTTGGACTCGAAGCTGGCGCACACGAAGTCGGGGTTCACGCAGTCGTCGTCGACACCGCACGTCGCCGTGCAGAAGCCCTCGTCGCCCTTCTCCAGACACACCGGGTCGAAGCCCTCGGGGGAGGAGCACTCGTCCGCCTCGACGCAGCTCTCGTAGACGCCATCGTCGTCGTCCCGCGATCCGCCACAGGCCACCAGCACCAGTCCGAGCCCGAGTCCACGCAGCCAGCCGCCCATCCGTACCTCCACAGGGCGAGGATACCGCAGTCGAACCACCGGCCCAGACGTCGCCCGGGGGCCTCTGGTACCCTGCCGTCATGTGGATGATCGCCAGCCTGGCCCTCGCGGACTGCGGGGCCGACCTCTCGACGGATCTCGACACCCTCGCCGACGCCGAGACCGTGGACGCGGCCGCCGTCGATGAGGCCCTCGGGTGCCACGCCGACCCACTGACGCCGACCCTCGCCGCCCGGGCCCACGGGCTCTACGCCCGGGCCTACGCCGACGACACCGAGCGCGCCGCGCAGCACCTGGTGGCCGCCTGGGAGGCCCAGCCCTTCCTGGCCCCCGCCCTGCCGCCAGACCACCCGGCCACGGTCCGCCTCGTGCAGCTTCAGGAGGGCGAGCTTCCTCGAGCCACGGCGAGTCCCGACCCGTTCCTGCAGGTCGACGGCGTCCCATCCACCTGGGTCCGCGCCGAGCAGCCCTACCTGGCCCAGGCACCGGGCCGCCCCGCCTCCCGGGCCGACGGCACCAAGCCCTTCGAGGCGCCACCCGACCCCAGGGGCAAGCGCCGCGGGCTCCTCTACGCGGGGCTCGGGACGGGCGCCGTGGCAGGAGCCCTCTACGCGGGTGCGTGGGCCAGCCGCAGCCGCTACGACACCCTGCTGCTGGCCAGCGACAACAACGACGCACGGAGGTCGAGCTACAACCTGACCAACGGCCTGTCCGTGGCCTCGGTGGTCGGCGCCGTCGCGAGCGCAGGACTGCTCACGGTGCACGTCACCCGCTGAGCTCAGTCGACGACGACGGCCACCAGGTCGCCCGCAGGCACCACGACCTCACGACCAGCGACCGTATAGGTGCCGGCCGGCAGCAGGCCGACGTAGCGCCCGTCGGCGGCGAGAGCATCCCGGGTCCACTGCACGGCGGCGATCTCGTCGGGAGCAAAGTGCCCTCCGTCGGAGAGCGTCGCGCCGACGGGCACGGACAGGCGCACGGCCCCATAGCGGTCCTGCAGGTCGGTGAGCTGCTCCGTCGACCCAGCGCGCTGGAGGCGGGCCAGTGCGTGGAGGACATCGCCCCGGGACCGGGCCGCGTCGGCGCCCATCAGGTGAACGTCCGAAGGGACCGGCTCGTCCATGGCGATCAGCGTCCGGTAGGTGCGGTCCACCGCCTCGTGCCGACCTGCCTTCGCGGCCTGAATGACCTCCTGCCGCAGCCGACGAGCCTCAGCGGCACGGGCCCGCGCTTCGGCATCCTCCTCGGACGGCGCGTCCTCCTCGGCAGCGGCGGGCACATCGTCGTCGGAGGTCGGCTCGGCCGTGGGCCCCTCTTCCTCGGAGCTCTCAGGCGCCTCGGGCTCGGCCGCCCAGGCCATCAGCAGCAGCCACACCATCACGGCACCACCTCCCCGATGACGAAGAGCCAGTCGTCGGGGCCGTTGCCCGTGCCGGTGTCTCGGTCGACCAGCACCGTCAGCTCGGCGGCACCGCTGTAGCTGTCGCTGACCGTGTCGGGGGAGGACGACAGCGTGTAGCGGGTGCCGTCGACGGTCACGTTCAGCCGGTCGCTGTCCCCCGTGTACGACCAGTCGGCGGTGCCGGCCGTGGTGAGGGTGAAGCCGTGATCGGCCGCCGTGCCGGTCGACCCGCACACGAGGAAGAGCCCGCCCAGGCCGGTCAGGTCCTCGTTCAGCACGCCCGGATTCTCCACCACACGCCACACCTCGGAGACGTCGGTGTCGACCCGGGGGTGGATGCTGTCCACCGCCTCGACGTGCACGCTGTAGGAGACGTCCGCCCCTGGACAGACCGTGGGACGGGTCACCGAGGCCGAGAACTCGAAGGTGTCGCCGGTCTGGCCCACGAAGGCCGCGGGGCTGCCATCCACCTGCACCGTGACGGCCGTCAGGTCGCCATCCGCGTCGGTGGCGTCGACCCGGATGGTCATGGTGCCGTCCACCTCGGTGTACACCGCCACGAGGCCGAGGATCGGCGGCACGCCGGGGTCGATGCCCGTCTCGGCGGTCGTCCCCGTCGGCGCGGTGTCGGTGTCCGTGTCCGTGTCCGTGTCCGTATCGGTGTCCGTGTCCGTGTCCGTGTCCGTATCGGTGTCGCTGTCCGTGTCGGTGTCCGTGTCCGTGTCCGTGTCGCTGTCCGTGTCCGTGTCGCTGTCCGTGTCGGTGTCGGTGTCCGCGTCGGCATCCGCATCCGCATCCGCGTCGGCATCCGCATCCGCGTCGGCATCCGCATCCGCGTCGGCATCCGCGTCCGCGTCCGTGTCGGTGTCCGAGTCCGACAGCGTCTCGGTATCGACCTCGAGCGGGTCCCAGATGTAGGGGCAGCCCGCGAGCATCAGCGGGGCCAGCAGAGCGAGCTTCTTCATGGGTCGGAGCTTACCCCACGCACTGGCGGGTGGGGCGTCCCCCAGGTGTCACTCGGGGGCGCCTCCACATGCGATACTGCCCACCATGGTCCTGCTCAGTCTCACTGCCGCCCTCGCGGCCGATCTCACCGTCGGCCCCGCGGGGACCTACCCCACCCTCGAAGCCGCCCTGGTCGACGCCGTCGACGGCGACCGCCTGCTCGTGGAGCCCGGCGGCTACGTCGAGCCCCGCCTCGACATCGGCGCCCGCACGCTCACCATCGAGGCCACCGCCACCGGCGTGTCGCTGCGGAGCACCTCCAACCGGCGAGCCTTCTACGTGGCCGGGGGCGACCTCACGCTGATCGGCTTCCAGATCGACCTGCAAGACAACATCGGCCTCGTCGAGCTCCGCACCGGCCGCTTCGAGGTCCGCGACACCGAGGTCACCGCCGCCCGAGCCCCCATCAACGGCCAGCCCGGCGGCTCGATCGACGCCGAGGACGGCACCGTGCTCGTGGCCGACTGCCTCTTCGACGGCGCCGTCGCCCCCATCAAGAACGGAGGCCACGTCTACGGGCTCCGCACCGACGTCACCATCGAGCGAAGCACCCTCCAGGGCGGCTCCGCCAACAGCGGCGGCGCCGTCTACGTCGACGGCGGCTCGTTGACCGTCACCGACAGCACCTTCGCCGACGACGTGGGCGACAGCACCGCCGTCACGGCCGTGCTTTCCCCGGTGGTGTGGACGACCTCGACCCTCAGCGGCTCCACCAACGGCGGCATCGCCGTGTCGGGCGCCGACCTCGACATCAGCGACAGCACCTTCTCGGCGAACCTGGGGGGCGCCATCACGGTGGTCGACGGCAACGGGACCGTCTCCGACAGCAGCCTGGAGGGCAACAGCGGCGGCGCCATCACCCTCACCAACGGCACCCTCACGCTGACCGACACCACCGTCACCGGCAACGACGGCGGCGGCCTGTCGATCACCGCCGGCACCCTCCTGGTCACCGGCGGCAGCCTCGACACCAACAGCGCAGAGGACGGCGCGGCCCTGCTCGCCGACACCAGCGACGTCACCCTCGACAACGTCCGCCTCGAGGACAACGTGGCCACGGTGGGCGACGTGCTCCGCTGCACCGGCGGCACCCTCTGCACCCTCACCACGCCCCACATCGAGGGGAACGTCGCCACCAACGCCGTCGTCGCCTTCCAGGGCGCCCCGGGCATGGTGACCGGGGCCACCGCCTGCCTCCAGGCGGGCTCCACCACCCTCTTCGACGTCGACCTGGGGGGCTCCCTCTCCATGACCGGCTCCGCCATCCTCGCCAACCAGCTGCCCGGCCCCGCCCTGCAGGTCTCTGCGGACAGCTCGGCCGAGCTGGTGAACAACAGCCTCGTCCTGCAGCAGGCCGGGGAGAGCCTCGTCCTGGCCAACGGTCCCCTCACCCTCACCAACAACCTCATCGCCCACACCACGAGCGCCGGGGTGGCGGTGCGGGCCCAGGGGGGCCTGGCTGGCGGCTACAACCTGTACTTCGACAACAGCGGCGGCGATGTCGAGCCCGCGCCTCTCGGCACCGACGTGGTGGGGGTCGACCCCGGCATCGGCAGCCCCATGGTGGGCGACTGCGACGTCGACACCCTCAAGCCCCGCTACGGCAGCGCCCTCATCGACGCCGGCGACCCCACCATCCTCGACCTCGACGGCAGCCCCAGCGACATCGGCGCCTTCGGGGGCGACAGCCCGAACCCCGACCCGGGCACCGAGAACGACGACCTCGACGGCGATGGCTTCGGGATCCCGTCGGACTGTGACGACACCAACGCCGACATCTCCCCGGCGGCCCCCGAGGTCGGCTGCAACGGCGTCGACGACGACTGCAACCCCGACACCATCGACAACATCGACGCGGACGGTGACGGCGTGGGGGTCTGCGACGACGACTGCGACGACACCGACCCCACCGTCACCGAGATCGTCGACGTCTACCTCGACAACGACCGCGACGGATTCGGCATCGGGGACCCCACGCCCTTCTGCGTACCGCCCACCAACTCCGCGCCGGTCGATGGAGACTGCGACGACACCGACCCCGCCTCCTACCCGGGTGCGGAGGACGTCCCCTACGACGGAATCGACCAGGACTGCGACGGAGAGGACCTCGACGACCTCGATGGCGACGGGGTCCTCGGGGAGTTCGACTGCAACGACGAAGACGCCGGCATCTCCCCGCGGCTCGACGAGATCCCCGACGACGGCATCGACCAGGACTGCACCGGCAGCGACCAGGTCACCACCGTGAACGGCGCCGTGGGCTGGCGCTGCGGATGCGCCGCGTCGGGTCCGGCCGCGGGGGGATGGCTGCTTCCGCTGGTCCTGGTGATCGGAAGCCGACGGCGACGCTCGTAGCGTGCCATCATGGTAGAGACGAGGCTCTCCACCGACATCGGTGGACACGGGAGAAGCGATGACGGGTTGGCGAAACATGGTCCTGCTGGGGGCTCTCCTCAGCGGCTGCAACGGTGGTGAGGGCAAGGTCCTCGACGGTTCTCCCCCCACCGGGACCGGCGACACGGGCATGGCCGCCGACACCGACGTGGATGCCGACGCCGATGCGGACGCAGACGCCGACGCCGACGCCGACAGCGACACCGATGCCGACATGGACACGGACGCAGACGCAGACGCCGATACGGACGCGGACACGGACGCCGACACCGACACCGACTACGACCCCTACACCACCGGGGGAGGCTGCTTCTTCGCCATGTCGGCCGCCACCGTGACCCACGACACGGACGCGTCCGTGGTGGCAGCGAACCACGAGGGCTGGGCCTGCCGCAACGACACCCTGACCCTCGCGGGCCCCGACGGCATCGGCTACGCCACCGACCGGGGGGAGGTCATCGTGTCGGGGACCAACGCCACGGTGATCGTCACGGGCTCGTCCGACGCGCTGCTGCTCACGACGGGCCACACGGTGTACGCCAGCCCCGACAGCACCGTCGACGACATCGCGGGCGGCAACACCGTCATCACCTGCGACCCGATGGAGGTCGACAGCACCCTGGTGGTCGACCCCTGCTGAGTCCGAGCGACCCTAGGTCCTCGTGCAGAGCTCCGGATGTGCCCCCCAGCTGCAGGCGTAGCGCCGAGCCTGGTCGGGGGCTTCGGGCGTCAGGCTACGGGCTTCAGCTCGCAGCAATGCCCGAGGCGCGGCACCACAGAGGTCTTCGAAGCCGGTCCACGCGCCTTTGTATGCCGTAGCCCGAAGTCTGCAGCCTGAAGCCTCGCGCCACGGCCAGCAGACATCTGGCGACGGACGTCCGAATCGTCGCACTGGTTTCAACGGCCTGCTACGAGTCGCAGCCCGTGGTGGGGAAGACGTCGTTGGCGTGTCCCGTCAGGTGGGACCCGCAGCTGCTGATGTCGGAGTCCACGAAGGTGTAGCTGGTTCCGCCGCCGCTGTGGCAGTACAGCACCTTGCCGTCGTAGGGCGTCTGGTAGGGGTCGAGATAGCCGGCGATGACCGCTGCGTTCTCGCAGATCTCCTGGTCCGTCAGCCCCGTGTCGATGAAGGGCGTGTTGTCCGTGTCCGTGTCCGTGTCCGTGTCGGTGTCGACGTCGGCATCCCCGTCGGCGTCGGCATCCGCGTCCGAGTCGCCATCGGCGTCGGCATCGGAGTCCGTGTCTGCATCGACGTCCGCATCCGCGTCGGCATCGGCGTCCGCATCGGTGTCCGTGTCACAGGTCCACGGGTCGTCGGTGGTGATGGGGTCGTCGACGCCGGTGCGGGTGTCGGGTTCGGTGGACTCGTCGGTCGTTCCGACCACCGGGTCCTCGTCGGCCTTGAGGCCCGACTCGTTGGAGCACGCGCCCAGGGCGAGCATCAGCACACAGGCGGCAGCAGGGCGGGCGAGCTTGTTCCAGTGGGGCATTCGGAACCTCCGAAGGCCCATCGTACCGCACACGCACCGTCGCTGCGACCGACGCTGGCCAGCTACGAGGACACCTGCATCTCCGAGGTGCGGGTCAAGCCGTGAGGTCGCCGGTCGCAGGGCCCGTGACCGTCAGAAGCGGAAGCCGATGTTGAACTGAAAGGCGAGGTTGAGCCCCACCTCCTGAAACAGGCCGTTCCGGTCGAAGCCCGGGTAGGGGTTCTCGGACCGGCGGGCGTAGGTGAACAGCCCGCCCGTGACGTTCGTGCCCACGTAGGACCGGTCGTTGCTGCTGAGCACCAGCCCGTAGCCCGCGTTCAGGAACAGGTAGTGGTAGGTCGTCGGGTAGTAGGTCTCGAGGTCGTTGTTCACGTAGGAGAAGCGGCCGATGAGGTAGGGACTCAGGGTCCGGTCCCGTCCGTTCGGGAAGTACTTGGCGTTGAGCTCCCCGCTGAAGACCCGCTGCTCCTTGCGGATGAAGGGATGGAGCCCCAGGCCCGCCTCGAGCTGGCTCTGTCCGGTCGACCACGTCACCGAGGGCACCAGCCGCAGAGGGGTGACCTCGCCGTTGAAGCTGGTGTTCACGGCGACGCCGAAGCGTCCTCCCTCGGTGTCCTCTGCGCGACTCGTCAGCGGCAGCAGGAGCAGCGTCGCGCCCAGGAGGCCGCGGGTCAGGGTGGTCTTCATCGCAGGGCCTCTCGCTCGACGATGGCCACGATCCGGCCGTAGACCCGCTCCAGCTCGGTCCAGTACAGGGGGCCGCGGCTGGTGTTGACGAACTGGACGACCACAGCGTCGATGTCGGGGTGGTAGCGGACGATGCTGGTGTACCCGACCACCCAGCCCGTGTGCTCGTAGGGGTAGACCGAGGCGTAGATGTCCTGCTCCTTGTCGGTGAGCAGCGAGCCGTCCACGAGGGCGCGCACGAACACGCCCACGTCCGTCGCCGTGGCGACCATGGAGCCCCCCGGTCGGGTGTGGTCCTCGAGGGTCTTCATGTCCGGGCCGTACCCGATGTGGTAGCCGCTCATGACGTCGTCTGGATCGACCTCCGAGAACAGGCTGTACGTGTCTTCGAGCCCCAGGGGGTCGAGGATCTCGCGGGCGATGTAGTCGTGGTGCGAGTGCCCCAGGGTCCGGTCGAGGATCTCGCCGATCAGCAGGAAGTTGGTGTTCGAGTAGCGGTACCTGGCGTCCGGGGGGAAGTCGGCCGACGCGTCGTACACCAGGGAGGCCGTGTCCATGTACGAGTCGTCGGGGTCGTTCGTGAAGTCCGGGTGGTAGATGTACTCGGGGATGCCGCTGCGGTGCCGGAGCATCATGCGGAGGGTGATCGCGTCGGCGTGCTCGATCTTCCCGCCCACCTCGGGGAGGAGCTCGACGAGGGTGCTGTCCAGGCGCAGCTCCCCGTCTGCCACGAGCATCGTCGTGGCCGCCGCGATGTACAGCTTGCTGATGCTCGCGATCTTGAACAAGGCTCGGGGGTCTGCCAGGACCTGTGCCTCCCGGTCCTTCCAGCCGGCGCTGTGGAGCGACGACCCTCCGGGCTGATCGACATAGACGATGATGCCGTCGAAGCCACGGCTGACGGCGTCCTCCAGCTCGGCGTCGATCGAGCTCTCCAGGGGGCGCAGGCTGAGAGCGCACGACGGGAGGAACGCCATGGACGCCAACAGACCGACGACTGCCGCGGAGTACCGTGTGGGGTTCAGCATCGGCGCGTCCTACCGCGCGCCCCGGAGCGTGACCACGAGCATTCTCTTCGGGACGTGGGCGACCATGGTGGTCCTGGCAGGGAGTGCACCGGCCGCCGCGATGGACACCGCCGACGTGGATGCCTTCGTGGACGCCGAGCTTCCCGACGCCGGTGCGCCAGGCGTCGCCTACACCCTCGTCGATGGCGGAGACGTCGCGACGCGGTTCGCGGGGACCCTTCGACAAGGGGGGCGCCCCGTCTCAGCGGAGACCCCCTTCCGGCTGGGGTCGATCACCAAGAGCTTCACCGCCCTGGCCGTCATGCAGCTGGTCGAAGGAGGCAGCGTCGAGCTGGATGCCCCGGTGTCGACCTACCTGGAGGGCTTCGCCGGAGGGCACAGCGACGACATCACCGTCCTGCAGCTCCTGAACCACACGAGCGGCTTCTCGACCGTGCAGGGAAACCGGCTCCAGGGGGTCGAGCCCACGTCCGTGGACCGGGCGGCGTACGCGACGACCCTGGCGCGGCTGGGGCCCGACCACCCGCCCGGCACCCGATGGTCCTACTCCAACGCGAACTACCAGGTCCTGGGTGCCGTCATCGAGGAGGTGAGCGGCCAGAGCTACTCGGCGTACGTGACGAGCCACATCCTGGAGCCCCTGGAGATGTCCGGCAGCTCCGTCGACGGCGCAGGCTCGACCCCTCCCGTCGGACACCGCCCCTGGTTCGGCGGCATGCGCGCCTTCGAGGGCTCCCCCTCCCACCCGCTCGACGCGCCCGCCGGCGGCGTCACCGCGAGCGCAGCGGACATGGCTCGGTACCTGGCCATGTGGCTCGCGCCGGGAGACGACCTCCTCAGCGCCGACGGCAAGAAGCAGATGATGCGGCCCTCGAGCGCGCTCTCGCCCCACTATGGTCTGGGCTGGTCGATCGACCCCCACAGCGGCGCCGTGTACCACGCCGGCCTCGTCCCGGGCGCCGAGGCCCTGGCCTGGCTCGAGCCAGACCGGGGACGGGCAGTGGTCGTGATGGTCAACGGCAACAGCGGCTTCGGCTTCAGCGACGCCTCCTACCTGATCGGTGGGGTCGCGGCGCTGGGAATGGGAGAGCCCCACGACGACGATGGCTCCCGCTGGGGCCCCCGAGGCCTCTACCTCTCGATCGCCCTCGCACCGCTCCTGTTCGGCCTGCTGGCCCTCGTGTCCTGGCGCGGGGCGTCGACCCTGAGGGCGAAGCGAGCGAGCGGGGCCGGACGCTTCAGCCTCTGGTTCCCGCTGGTCGCGATGTCCGGTCTCGCCTGGTTCCTGCTCCGTCGGCTGCCCGGCTTCTTCGGAGGGTCCCTGGAGACCTTGCAGCTGTACCAGCCCGACTTCGCCCTCTGCCTGATGGCCACGGCGATCGCTGGCGTCGGCTGGGCGGTGGTCCGACTGGTCGTTGCCTACGGGAAGCCCGCGACGTGACCCTCAGGCCAGGCGGTCGCCGAGACGTCGCCGAAAGGCCGCCACCTCGTCGGCGGCCCACACGAACCGTGGCGGCACCGCCCGGTGGTAGGCGCGGAAGGCCTCCACGAAGGCCTGCGGGTCGCTCTCGAACCACCGGGCCAGCTCGGGGTCGGTGCACAGCCGCTGGAACCGGAGCTTCTGGACGATGCGCCCTGTGAGACGCAGGCCGTCGGGGTCCAGATCCACCCGAGGCGTCCCATCGAGAGAGTCCAACACGGCACGCTCCCACGCCATGAGGTCCTCGCCCTCCTCCCGGCAGCTGGGCGCCATCGGCGTCACGGCCGGGCCTGGACGCGTCTCCGCGACCAGGCTCCTCAGCCGCTCGAACTCCGCCACGAAGCCCGGAACGTGCGCCGCCTCCAGCGTGTGCGGAAGGCGCTCCAGGGTCACCCCCTGCAGCGAGCCGCAGCGGGGAAGGACGCGGGCCAGGGTCGTCCACTGCCAGTCGGTGACCGGACCGTCGTGCCCGTCGAGCCGAAACACCCGCCCCGACGGCGTCCAGACCGGGTTCGACCAGTCCCCTCCCGCGATGTGGATCTCCACCACGCGGCTGCAGTCGATGGCGTCGACGTAGGCGTCCGGATCGGTGCCGGTGTTGTGGCAGTGGGTCTGGACGTTGTGGAGGTCCAGCAGCATCGAGGCCCCGCTCTCGTCGGCGATGGCGCGGAAGAAGCCGGGGTCGTCGGCCGCCGTGTCCGCCGCGAAGAAGCCCGCCCAGTTCTCGAAGGCGACGTGGGGAACGACCTGGGCCATGGCCGCGAGGTTCCCAGCGACCACCGCCACCGCCTCCCGGGTGTGGGGAAGGGGGAGGGCCAGGGCCACCGAGCGCTCGCCGGCCCGCCAGAAGCCCAGGTGCTCGCTGTACCAGCGGAAGTCGAAGCGCTCGTGGTCTCGGGCGATGCGGTCGAGGTGGGCGGGGTCCGGCGGGCCGGGGGTGCCCAGGGACAGGCCGACGCCGTGGGCGACGAAGGGAAGGCCCGAGCGCTGCTGCACGTCGGCGAAGAAGTCGCTGACCCCGTCGTGGCCCCACGAGAGCTCCGGGGTGATCTCCACGTAGTCGACGAGGCCCTCGACGATGGGGGCGACGCGGTCCAGGAAGTCCCGGTTCGGGGCCAGGGTGATGCCCACCCCGACGCTCACCCCTCCTCCTCGGCGACGAAGTCGAGGAAGGCGCGGGTGTAGGCGTCTGCGGACATCATCCCGCACATCGGGCAGGGGTCGTAGGCGTCGTAGGTCCAGGTGGCACCGTGCACGACGGCGGGCCCGCCGCTGCGCTCCAACGCGCCCTGTAGCGGTCCTCGAAGGGGGAGGATCAACGACCACAGATCGGGGGCCTCGCCCGGCGGCTGTCGCACGTCCTCCACGAAGGCTGCCGCCACCCTCGACACCCGAGCGTCCCAGCCGGGGTCGGGTCCGAGGCGCCGCTCGGGGTCCCACAGGCGGGCGCGGACTGCGGCCACCTCGTCGGCGGGGAGCCGCGACCGTCGGGCGCTGGCGTGGGGCTCGGCGTCCAGCAGCGTGCGAAGGCTGGCCACCATGGAGGGCACCGAGGACGTGTCGAAGGACCCGCCCGCGAGGCGCGTGCCGTCCGCTCCGATCAGGACCACCTCATCGGTCGGTCGGGCGCCGACGGCCCCGGCCGCTGCCACGCCGTAGACCGCTTCGTGCAGGGTCAGCGCCCGCAGCGCCACATCCCGAGCCCCCTCGTCGGATGCGAAGAGCCCCATTCGGTCTGCGTTCAGCAGCTCCGCCAGAGCCTCCCCTAGCCGGCCGCGCCGCAGCACGTCGTCGGGGAGGACGAAGACGATGCCGTCCTTGTCGAGCTCCTGCATCCGCTGCAGCATCCAACCCGGGAGGGTCACGGAGGCTCCCGTCCGGGCGGAGGACGCCAGCGCCTCGGCCCCGAACACGCATGCGCCCAGTCCCCAGAGGACCTTCCGTCGCGACGAGCCTGCCATCCTCCCCTCCGAGTCGTCGATCGTACCGCGGAGGCGATGCCCCAGGGCACCTGGCTCCGTCACCCTTGGTCAGCAGCGGTCGGCGAAACGTCCCAGGCACACCCCACCAGGATGCGACGGGCTCGGCATCTCAGTGGATGGTGACCTGGGCGATGCGCTCCCCGGTCAGCGGCTGACCGCTGGGAGTGAACCGTTGCGCCGTCATGGACAACTCTACGGTCCAGCTGCCCGCCGCTGGATGGACCCACTCCCCTTCGAACCGGTCCTCGTCGGGAGCTGCCATCTCGACGACCAAGAAGGGCACGTCGTCGCCGTCCAGGAACGACAAGGTGGGAGAGACCGCGCCCGGGCCCAGTGGGTCATCGGTCTCGGCGTCGAACACCGTCGCCTCGACCCATCCCGAATCCCCCTCGCGCCACGGACCCCGCGCCGCGTCCAGCTCCACACGGTACCCATCGACCGTGACCTCGCTCGGAAGCACCTTCCCTGAACATCCCGTCGCAACGACACAGCCAGCGACAACGATCCACCGATAGTCCATGAGACCCTCCTTGGTCCCCGTCACCGTGCCGCTCGTGTGCCGCGGACACCATGAACGGTTGCCAACGCTCTCGGACGTCCGTCGCTCCGAGACCGACGTCCGTCGTGGGTCGCACGGCGGCATCGATGACCCTTATGGACGCGTAGCGGGCGGCGGCTCATGAGCTCGAGGCGTCGATCCCCAGGTACCGAAGCACCAGCCGCACCACCTCTCGCTCGAAGCCCGGGTCGTCGAGACGGTCCTGGTCCTCGAAGAGCGCGGTGTGGATCAACATGTCGACCGTGGTCACGAGCACCCAGCTGGCCTGCTCGGGGTCCGGCACGTCGATGGCGTCGGCGTGCACCTGCATGTAGGCGAGCACCAGCTGACGTGCGGACTCGTGGTCCTGTAGGGCGCGGCCCAGCCCCCGGGTGACCATCGCCGTGGTGATGGCCAGGTGGAGCTCCGGGTCCTCCTTGTGGAGGTGGATCGACGCCCGGATGTAGCGACGCACGAGGTCGGCGGGCCCCGTGGCTCCCCCCTGCATCATCGCCCCGAGCTGGGCGACCTGGGACGCGCTGTGCTCCTCGGCGAGGGCCTGGATCAGCGCCTCCTTGTTGGGGAAGTACTGGTAGAGCGAGCCGACGCTGACGCCGGCGACCTTCGCCACCTTGTTGGTGGACACCGCCTCGATCCCCCCCTCCCGCAGAATGCGAGCGGTCGCGTCCACGATCGCGGCCACCGTCTCCCTCGATCGACGCTGACGTGGTTTCTTCCTGGGCAATACGGCGGGATCGGTGTGCACGGGAGGCCTTCCGGAATGCGATGTGAATGCGAGTGATGACTCGCATATGGCTCATATATCGCATTGGAGGTCTCATGTTCGGTTCTCGTTTCGGTCGGATGCCCGCCCAGGGTGTGGTGATGCCCGGCTCCCCCGCCACCTTGTTCTGGCGGGCGCAGACCGACCCGCTGGACCTGTTCCAGGAGGCCGCCTCGCTGGGCTCGGAGGTCGTGCACCTGCCGCTGACCGCGGGGCTGTCCCGCTACGCGGCGGTCCGCGGGGAGGCGGCGCGGGAGATGTTGGTGGAGCGTCCCGACGACTTCCCCAAGGAGACCCGTGGTCAGCGTCTCCTGCGGGGCCTGCTGGGGGGGAGCGTGCTCACCACCGAGGGGGAGACCTGGAAGGCCCGTCGTCGCATCGTGCAGCCCTCGTTCACCCGGGCCCACTACGGCCGCTACGCCGAGACCATGCAGCGGCTGACGGACGAGTCCATCGACGGCTTCGGCGCCACCATCGACCTGCGGAGCACGCTGATGCGGCTCACCCTGGCCATCGCCTGCGAGACGCTGTTCAGCGACGGCCTCGACGGCGAGGCCGAGGTGGTCGACGCCGCCCTGTCGGACGCCCTCGACGCCTACAACTTCCTGCTGTCGGTGCCGTTCCTCAGCATCGAGACGCGTCTTCCCGTGGGTCCCGTGCGTCGCTGGCGTCGAGCCCGGCAGGACCTGTCCCGGGTGGTCGGCGACCTGCTGGCGCGCCGGCGGGCGGCCACCCACGACGCCGACGACCTCCTCGGGCGGCTCCTCGCCAGCGGCCTCGACGACGACGCCATCGCCAGCGAGGTCGTCACCATGCTCCTGGCGGGCCACGAGACCACCGCCAACGCCCTGTGCTGGGGCCTGTGGGAGCTGGGCCGTCGCCCCGAGCTGCAGCGTCAGATCCAGGCCGAGGTCGCGGAGGCGGGCCCCCTCGGGGTCGACGCGCTGAAGCGGCTGCCGCTGACCCGGGGGCTCTGGCAGGAGACCCTGCGTCTGCACCCGCCGGTGTGGATGCTGGCCCGGGGGGTGCGGGAGGACACGATGCTGGCCGGCGAGCCCGTGAAGAAGGACACCACGCTGTTCGCGTGCATCCACGTCCTCCACCGGGACCCGGCCGTCTGGCAGGACGCCGAGGCCTTCGACCCCCATCGCTGGCTGCAGCCGCAGAAGGGCCTGTACCTGCCGTTCGGGGCGGGGCACCGGAAGTGTCTCGGGGAGCGCTTCGCGGCGATGGAGGCGGCGATCGTGCTGGCGACCGTGGCCCAGCGGGTGCACCTGGCGCCGACGGCGGAGCCGGACCCGGAGCCGTCGCTCTCGGTGACGCTGCGGCCCCGGGATGCGGTGCACGTGCAGGTGCGGAGGCTGGCCGCGTAGCACCTGCGCCGCATCGCCCGGTGTCAGAGCCAAAGGGGGGCTCATCCCTCTCGGACGGCCTCCCAGAGGGTCGACAGGCCCAGCTCCTCCACCCAGCGCTCGACGTATGCGACGTCGAGGCTCTCCTGGTGCCGGTGCACGACGCCCCGCACATCGCGAAGCTGGCGCTCCGAACCACCAGAGCGCGACGCCCACTCCAGGGCATCCCGCGCCGTGTCCGGGTCGAAGTAGAAGCGGTCGTCCGGCAGCACCCGGCGCAGCGCGTGTACCTGCCCCGGCTTCATGAGAATCACCAGGTCGATGTCCTGGGTGCTGCGTGGCTCGCCGTGGAAGGAGCTCGCCATGCTCCCCGTCAGCATGTAGGCGATGCCGGCCTCCTCGAGCCGTCGCGCGAGCTCGCACAGGAAGTCGTCCGCGCTCACGCCGGCAGTGCCGGTCGGTCGGGGAACGCCGCGCCGTAGAGCTCATCCCCCAGCACGACGAGGAGGAGCGCCTGTCGAACCTGCTCTTCGTCGTACTCGGGGTGCCGATGCCGGATGCCGGCGGCCGACACGCGCCGTACGTCGTCCGACGCAGCCAGCGCCGCCTTGAGCCGGCCCACGCCACCCATCCGCTCCCACACCGCATGCTGCGCGCGCCAGCTGGCTTCGTCGGTGTCGCGGGGAGTCCACATGGAGGGCGTCCTAACGCAAACCGTGTCAGCGCGTGGGTCGCCGCGTAGATGGGGAGACGGGACTGAACGGGTGTCGCTCGTGCAGCCGACCGCGCATCTACTGGGCCGGCAGGTACTTCTCGAGGATGGACAGCATCACCCGCTCGCCGCCCACGTCGCGGTGCACATTCGTGCGGCGCTGCGCGCCATGCACCTTCAGCCCGTCGGGCTCGATGCGGTAGCGGGTGGACACGGTCTCCACGTCGGCCCCCGACCCCTCGCTGTAGCGCAGCTCGATGAGCACGCACTGGGCGTCACCACAGGCGGCCTCCCCCAGAGAGATGACCTCCGTGCCGCCTGTGCCGGTGAGCCAGCCCGAGATGCGGAGCGGGGTCGCGATCTCGGAGGACGTGAGGCCCGCCAGCACCAGCGGCGCCCACAACTCCGCCTGGCCCGAGGCGGCGGCGTGCACGTTGCCCTGCTTCATGGCCTCCACCACCGACAAGCTCAGCTGCATCTGCGCCGCGGGGTCGGCGTCGGATCCACTGCCCGACTGCAGCGCCGAGCTGAGCCGCTTCATCAGGTCGTCGATGGGCAGGTAGGCCCGCACGGACTCGGTCTCCTCGCTCACGGCCAGCTGGGGCTGCGCGAGCACGAACCAGGCCGACGGAAGCACCGAGATGTCGCTGGTGGCCCCCACCTCGACCCCGGACATGGACAAGGTCAGCCCGTCGTCCGTGTGGACCATGCTCCACTGCGCATCGAGGTGCATCGTACGGGGCGTGCCCTGCTCGGTCAGGGTGACGTCGACAGAGGTGCCGAAGGCCAGATCGGCGCCGTCGGTGGGCGGCGTCCACGTCATCGGGGGGAGCGGCGCGCCCACCCCGTTCATGGGGTCGAAGGGAGGGACGTCCGGGTTCTCGGGCGCCTCCGAGGCGGTCTCCGTCGGCTCGGCGGGGGGCGGCTCGTCGCCCTTCTTGTTCTTCTTGCCGGCATACGCCGTGGTGACGAGGGACAGCAGCACAATCCACATGCGGGACTCCAGCGTTGCGAGCCCCTAACTCGGCGCGCCATGGAGCCTCGACGCTGCCGTTGGCGTCCTGGACCGCGGCCCACAGCGAGCGCCCCCACGACCGCGCAGGACGGCTCCGTGACCATGACCGAGTACGTCATGGAGGAACCCGACCAGTACGGAGTGGTGGCCTGGTTCGGCGGCTCGATCACCCTCGGAAGGGTGACCATCACCGGCGCTCGGCAAGCGGGGCTCTGGTTCTACGACGACACGGAGGGCACGCTCACCGACACCGCCATCACCGACAGCGGATCCGAGGGCGTGCGCATTCACGCGGTCGACGTGCGCATGGTCGGCGGCGCCCTGCTGCGCAACGGCCGGGGCGGCGCCCGTATCGACGTGGTACAGCGGCTTCAGCGGCGTGGACTTCGGGGCCGGCAGCGACGACAACACCCCCTTCGACATGCAGGTGTGGTACGGCAGCTTCGTCGGCTACAATGAGTACTCCGATCTCGGCACCAGCACGGGCATCTACTGCCGAGCCTACGGCCAACCGAAGCGGCCCTCGAGCCAGCGGACGGCGAACGCCACGAAGTGGGACGCGGCAAAGGACTCGGCGGCGCAGCTTCCTACCGGTCCTCGGGTGACCCCGTCCGTGGCGGCGAAGGCGCGGTACACCTCCGGGAAGTAGGTCCCCTCCGGATCGGCCTCGACGAAGCTGCCGTCGTCGTCCAACGAGGAGATCAGCTGTGGCCCGGTGTCGGCACGCACGTAGGTTCGCTCGACCCAGCGCTTCCCGGGGACTCGGGCCAGGTACTCGGCGAGGTGGGTGAGGGTGACGGTGTCTGGCGACGCGCCGAGCCGAAGCACGACCCCGTCGAGGTCCACGAGACGCTGCAGGGTTCCCTTGGGTCCGTGGTAGTCGTGCAGCGGAGGGTCGGCGAGCAGCGTGGTCGCATGCGGTCCCACGGCACCCCAGCGGGCGGCCGCGTGGTCCGAGCACGTCACACCGGGAAAGGTGCGGAAGACCTCGGCCAGGACGCCCATGTCTTCGACATCGACTTCGGTCTCGTGCACGTCGAAGGGCTCATCGGAGTCTGCGCCCAACACCATGCACAGCGTGCCCTCCGGGCCGATGACGTCGAGCACGTGCTCCAGGAGAACCTCGGCTCGCACCCCAACAGCACGCAGGCTCGCGTGCACCATCACGACCTGCCCCGGACGAATCAGACGACGTAGTTGGTGATGGGGGCTCACGAAGGCTCCGTGGACGGTGGGCTCCCGTATCGAGGAGACACGCACGTCGGGCGACGACACGACATGTCCACCGCCGGGTCGCCTGCGCCCCCCGGGGAGGTCTCGCTCGAGAAGACCCTCGCGTCGAACGCACGGGTGGCGCGGGGACCGGAGGTTGTGGCTACCTGCGGGCGCTGCTGGCCTCGTGGGAGCAGGCCTCGAGCCCGTCGACCATGACCCGGGCGGAGGGCTCGGAGTCCATCGGGAGCAGGGTGCCGGGCACGATCTCGGCAAGGGGGTAGAGCTCGCCGAGCTCGGTCTGGAGGGGGGCGACGCTGAGGGTCTCGGACCGTACGCGGGCGCAGCCCACCGCCCAGCTGCCCGAGGGGGCCGGACCATCGGCCTCGAACGCAGCGGCACCCATCGGCTCCGACATCACGACCGCGTCGCCGTCGAACAACACGTCGGCATCCGCGATGCGCCAAAGCTGGCCGGTGTTGGGGTAGGTGCCGACGAGCGCCATCTCGCCGACCTCGGCCTCGGTGGCATGCAGCACCACGGGGACACTCTGTTGGTCGGTGGGGACGTCGGCGCGGAGGGCAGGGGTGTCGCCGGCGCGAGGCACCTCGTCGACGGTGGCGGACAGGGGGGGCAGGGCGGTGGTCTCGACCTTCTTGGTGCAGCTGGTGCAGAGGAGGACAGCGAAGACGATGCGGATGCTGGTCATGGAATCGCCTGGGATGAGACACCCCTGGGTCGCCGATCTCCGAGGGACAAGCGACGCCGACCCCGAGCGAGGCACCGGGCTTTGTGTCCTGCGGGGACCCGGCGCGCGGCTTCGCGGCGGCTGCACCTGACCTCGGGTGAGCCTTGGTCCGGCGGGCGCCGCGATCACAGCGGTCAGAGAGACGCCGCCGTTGCAGCACGTAGTCGCTGGTCGGCCCACATCAGCTGGGACGCGAGAGAGACCGTCGGATCCCGACTCCCCCACAGCCACCATAGCGAGGTCGCGCACCGCATGGCACAGATCACCGAGTCGCGGTTCGTGCACACCACCTGCTCGGCATCCGGCCGGGCCAGCGCTCCTCGTTGCGGCTCTCCTGGCCGCCTCCAGGAGGTATAGAAATCATGCCCACCCCGCACACACTCTGCACATGGTTTGCGCTCGGACGACCGAAAAGCCGCCTTTTATCCAGGGACTTCCAGTGTCGCCCCGGTATCGACGTCGTGTGACCGTCCGCTGGGGCTCCAGATGTCCGTCGGTGATCGGGCAAGACAGCTACCCCACCCATTCCGCTCTGACCCCGGTACGGTCTGGGCCGTGGGCTCATCCTCGGGGTCCCCGAGGCACGTCGCGCGGCCTCGCCTCACCCAGGCGCTCCAGCGTGTGCAGGCGGACGGGCAGACCATCCTGCTTCCGGAGCTGTGGAACCAGCCGACCGTGACCCTGGTGCACGCGGATCTGGCGGGGCTGGCGCGACGACATCCGGCGGGACCCGTCAGTCCAGGCCCAACCACACCCGAGGAAGGCGCTCGGTCCAGAAGGCGTGGAAGGTCTGGGGCTGGCCCAGCTCCCGGGTCTCGTGGTCCCAGTCCCGGGTGATGTCGAGCCCCAGCGCCCGGTGGACGAACTGGCCGTTCCCGGCGCCGTCGGGGAAGAAGCCGAGCAGGTCGTCGTAGTCGAAGTCGTCCGGCACATCGTCCTGCTCGGTGACGATGGGAACCATCATCTCCCCCAGCACCCGCAGCTCGCTGGCGGCCGGCACCCGCGGCGACGGGTCGCCCTCAAGACCATCCCGCCGGACCGGGTCTCGGACCGCGCTCGTCAGCGCTTCCGCTTCGAGGCGAAGGGCGATGGGCTCGCTGCTGCATCACGGGATTCCCCAGATCTACGCCGCTGGCGACGATGGAGGGCGACTCGGGGGCGGCCGGGGTGCCGGCCTCGGGGCCCTTGGGGTCGCTGGCGAAGTGCCCCTCGAAGCCCGCCAGGTACACCGAAGGCGTTCGAGGAACCCGTGCCGACGCAGATGATCACCACCGATAGGCGCGGCGCCGACAACTATCGGAGGTCGGCATGGCGAGGCGAACACGAGAGGAGTGGCGGAGGCTGGTAGCGCAGTGGCGTGGGTGTGGTGAGCCCAGGGCGACGTTCGCGCGCAGGGTGGGTGTGAACGCGAACACGCTGGGG
>Ga0213839_1000670_pt1 | contig 33657 bp, 31 predicted proteins | sample SWPATP21_FD_160075 | JGI IMG/M metagenome (GOLD analysis project Ga0213839, IMG submission 160075) | Coastal seawater microbial communities from Marineland, Florida, United States - SWPA TP2 #1 | ecosystem: Environmental > Aquatic > Marine > Coastal | place: USA: Florida | collected 2016-08-14
TCCTTCCTGATCTTGCCGGTAGCCGAGCGGGGAAACTCGGTCTTTGTCGCGATATAGCGCGGCAGCATATGGTGTGGCAGGCTCTTGGCTAGCCGCTGCATTATGTCGAGCGGCGCGGGGGCGGCCACGCCCGGCGCCACTAGCAGGCAAAGAAGAATATCGTCGTCGGAAACAAACTCCGAAGGCACGCCGATAGCGGCACTCTCCTGAATGCCGGGATACTGGTTAGCTGCATATTCGATATCATAGGCCGAGATGTTCTCGGCACGTCGGCGAATCCGCTCCGACGCCCTGCCATTGAACCACAACCAACCATCCGCATCGCGGTGGCCGAAATCGCCGGTGTGAAACCACAGATTCCGTTGCGCTCTGAGCGTTTCCTCTGGCGCATCATAATAACCGGCCATAATCACACCGGGGTGCCGCGGCCGAATCTGGAACTCACCAACGACACCGTCCTGGACTTCACGATCCGTTTCTGGATCGGCAACGCGAAACTCGTACCACTCATCCCTGATCTTGCCGCAACTGCCGGGACGCAGCTTCTCGTTCACCGGGTGCCAAGCAGGAATGCCCACCTCTGTCATGCCCCATGTTTCAATACCCCGGACTCCGAAGCGCTCTTCGAATGCATGGGCGATATGGCGGGGAAAGGGAGAGCTGCCGAGGCGGGTCAGCGGCATCTGCCGGTCCTGTGGCCGTGGCGGCTGGGCATGGACCATTTCGATCAACGGCCCGTGCATCAGTGTAGCGGTCGCGCCTGTCGCAATGATCCGGTCAACCCATTGCGAGGCTTCGAAGAGCACATCCAGCGCCAGCTTCCCGCCGGTCAACAGGCAGGGCAGGACGCCACAATCGCGCGCCGCCATGTGAAACAACGGGTGGGCACAAAAGGTCGTGTCATCGCCTGACAACCACAGCCCCTGCCGCGTCAGTTCGGCAACGACAAAGACCTGCGCATGCGTCATCTGCACCGCCTTGGCCGGCCCGGTCGTGCCGGATGTGTAGATAATCGTGGCAACGTCCGCGGGCCGTACGCCGTCGCCGTCCGGCAATGCACAGAAACCGTCTGAAGCTGCCGGCAGCGCTGTCTCGACGACAAGTGTGCCCTGCCCGGTCGGGGCGGGCATGTCCTCGCTTGCGACAGGAACAAGCCAAAGCGTTTCAAGCTCCGGCGCTGCCGCGCAAACGGCCATTACCGGCTTCACCATCGACGGCGAGGCCAAAATCTTGCGCGCGCGCGCAAGCCGCAACGCATGGGCCAGCGGCTCGCCGACCAGCGAGGGATTGATCGCCGCATCGATCGCACCGATGACGTTGAGGGCAAACCACCAGACAATTGCCTCAGAGCAATTCGGTATGGCAAGGGCAACGTTTTCGCCGCGCTTCACCCCATGCGCTGCAAGCCAGGCGGCAGCGGCACCAACCCGGGCGCGAAACTCGCCGAATGAAACCGCTTCGCCGCCACGAAAACTGATGAAGGGGGCATCTGGCGTCAGATCCGCCCGCGCATCCAGCGCCGGGCCAAGTGTCCAGCCATCGGCATCGCGCTTTGCGAAAATGTCGAGCATCGCCATCCCTCACACAAGCAAAGCGGGCGTCCGGTGGGGCGCCCGCTGCAAGTATTCGCGCTTAGTGCATCGTCTTGAACTTGCCGTCCTCGATCGTCACCGAGATCAGCGTGTCGGAGAAAACGCCCTCATGCTGGTCGGCACTGTAGCAGACCTTGCCGTCCATATAGGTGCCTTCGTAGTCGCAGATGGTTTCGAGAGTGTCGCGGATCTTCTCGCCGGTCACCTCGCCCTCGATGCGGCGCACTGCCTCGAAGATCATTTCGATCCCCATCGAGCCGATCAGCTCGGCATAGCCCTGCGGCTCCTTGCCGGCTGCGACGATGACTTCACCCAGTTCCTTCTGGCGCTCCGACGGATCGTCCCAGTTGCCGATCGAAACGATCTCGATGCCCTCCGCCGCCGTACCTGCGGCATTGAGGAAGGGACGCTGGTTGAGGCTGCCGGTGCCGACGATGGGCGCTTCGATGCCAACCTGCTTGGCCGCGCGGACGAAGGATGCGCCAAGCGGCGGCGCCGACGTCTTCAGCAGGACGACATCGGGGTTGGCGTTACGGATATTGGTTGCCGCCGCCGTCAGATCGATGGCGTTGAGCGGTGCACTCACAGCGGCAACGATCTCCACATCGGTGCCTTCGGTCTGCTCGCGCGCAAACTTCATGCCTGCTTCGCCATAGGCGTCTTCCTGATAAAGGATGGCGACGCGCTTGTGGCCGGGATCGAAGATGCCGCGCTTCAGCACTTCGTTGATGATGAGCACATCGGACGGCGCGGTACGGAACACCCACGGCCAGAACTTGTTCTCCTTATTGGTAACGGTAATTGTGCCGACCGGCGAAAGGAGCGGAACCTTGTTCTGCATGGCGATCGGCGCGGCGGCCAGCGTGCCGCTGCCCATGGTCGGCCCGGCGATGGCGACGACACCATGCTGGCGGATGAGACGCGTTGCACAGCGCGCAGCTTCCGTCGGGTTGGTCTGCTCATCGCAGATGATGAGTTCGATCTGGTGGCCGTTGAGCGAATTGTCCTTGTTCGCCTTGTCGACCAGCGCCTGGACGATGTCGCGCTCGGGAACACCGAACGGCGCTGCCGGACCGCTCAGGCTGTAGATGCCGCCAATCTTGATGACGTCAGCCTGCGCGCCGGTAGCGGCAAGCACACCTGCCACCAACGCTGTCAGAAAGTTCTTTTTGTAAGATATTTTCATTGCTCTCTCCCTTTTTGAGGAATGACCGGAACACGGTCGTTGCTGTTTCAGACGCTTCAGCTCTTGCAGGCACCATCCGTGCCTAGGCATCCATTCCCATGAAGGCCTGCGCGATCGATTCGAGATCGCTCAGATCCTCACTTGGTCCACTTTTCACCGTCTCGCCATGGCTGAGGATGGTGTAGCGCTCGCACACGCGCTGCGCGAAAGGTACGTTCTGTTCGGCCAGCACCAGCGCGATGCCGCGCTGCTTGAGGACGGCGAACGCATTTTCCAGGATGTCGTAAATCGCAGGCGCCAGTCCTTGCGTGGGTTCGTCGAGCAGAAGCGCTGCCGGGTTCCGACCAAGGGCGATGCCTATAGCCAGCATCTGTTGTTCGCCGCCGCTCAGGACGCCCGCATTGGCGCTCGCCCGCTCCTTCAGGATCGGAAACAGGTGCAGGATCATGTCCTCACAGGCGCCTCTTTCCTCAACCGGCAGCATGCGCAGCCCAAGCTCGATATTCTCCTCCACCGACATCGTGGCGAAGATATTGCCGCGCTGCTCAGGCACGAATGCCAGCCCACTGTAAGCGCGCTGATGCGTGCTCATACGGCCAAGCTCGCGTCCCTTGACGACGACGCTACCCTGTCCGGAGACCGTGCCGGCGATCGCTCCTAGAAGGCTGCTCTTTCCCGCACCGTTGGAACCCAGAAGCGCCACCATCTCGCCTGCCCTGACTGCAAGATCGACACCATGCACCACCTCGATGCGGCTGTAGCGCGCACGCATACCGGTGCAGACGAGAACCGGGGCTGCATTGTTCTTGTCCGGTTCCATCACGCCGTCCTCCCGAGATAGGCTTCGATGAAGGCTGGATCGGATGCGACATGATCAGGCTCGCCTTCGATCAGGCACGCTCCCTGCTTGAGAACCATCAGATACTCCGCCAGATCGCGAACCAGTTTGAAATTGTGCTCGACCAGAAGGACGCCGACACCACGGGCGGCAAGACGCCGGATTTCGTTCGCTAGCATGCGCTGCTCGTCGAGCGAAAGCCCCGCGGCCGGTTCGTCCAGCAGGATGTAGCGCGGCTCGTTGGCCACAGCCCGAGCGACTTCCACAAGACGCACACGCCCCATCGGCAGTTCGCCCATCTGCATATCCTTGAGCGCAAGCAGATCGAGGTCGGACAGGATTTCATGGCAGCGGGCAAGGAAATGCTTCTCCTCGGTCGCGCAGTTGGGCAGGCGCAGCATGGAACTGAGCACGCCCGACTTGCGGACCGGATAGAAACCGCATAGCACCGCTTCCTCCACCGTGATCTTCGGATCGAAGCGCGGCGTCTGGAAGGTACGCGCCAGTCCCAGTGAGATGCGCTGGCTGGGGCTGAGATTGTCGGCTGTCACGCCGTCGACGATTACGGTGCCGGAAGTCGGCGCCACCATGCCGGTAATCGCGTTGAACATGGTGCTCTTGCCCGATCCGTTGGGGCCAATGACCGAGATGATGCGGCCGGGCTCCAATGTCAGGGTGGCGTCGAGCAGGGCGGTAACCCCGCCGAACTGAACCGTCACATTACGAATCTCGATACTCATGCCACGCTCCTGCGATGATTCTGTCGGTCGGCGTTCTTGCGCGTGGTGAGAAGCTTGACCCAGTTGGTGCCGAGGATGCCGTTGGGCGTGACCAGAAGGACGAGGATCAGCACCGCGCCGAAGATCATTCCCTGGGTTTCCGCTGCCGGCAGATAGAGGGTCAGCAGCGTCAGGAATGCCGCACCGAGGACGGGACCGAGATAGGTGGTAGCGCCACCGATCACCGCCATGAGCATGATGCGCAGCGACACATGCATGGTCAGCGAATCCGGCCCCATATAGCTCATGTAATGGGCATAGAGCCAACCGGCGACACCGGCGATCGCGGCCGTAACCGAGAAGTAGGACGCCAGAATATTGGCGACGTTCACCCCGTCGGCTGTCGCCCGGAGCGGGTCATGCTTGGCGGTGCGCACGGCCCGGCCGATCGCCGAATTGGTGAGGTTCACATAAAAGATCAGAACCGCGACCACGAGCGCCCAGCCGAGCAGATGGAACGAGAACTGGCTATCGAAGCCGGGCAGCGCAGGGATGCCTGAAAGACCGACATAGCCCCCGGTTAGGCTACCGCCTTCACGCACGAAATGTTCCAGCACGAGGCTGAGAAGGATCGTGCCGATGGACAAAGGCATCGGCGACAGGCGCACAATGCCGCGCGCGGTCGGATAGGCCAGCAATGCCGGCAGGACAATGGCCGCAAGCAATCCAAGCCACGGGGAAATCCCGTAATGCACTGTCAGGATCGAGGTCGCGAAGGCCCCGAGGGACGCGAAGGCCGCCGTCGCCATGGTCAGGATACCTGCCTGTCCATAGGCCATGCCGGCCGAAAGAGACATCAGGGCGAAGATCGCGACTATCACCGAGTTGTCGAGCCAGAAGGCGTCGGCGGCAATCAATGGGCTCAGAACCGCGATGATGAGGGCGACGACGAACGCCGGCCGCAGGCGTTGCAAAAGTCCGTGTTGCATCAGACCCGTCCTCCCGTTGCGGCAATCTGATTGTTCTTGCCGATGGCCAGAACGACGAAGATGAAGATCAGGGGCACGGTGGTCGAAAAGCTGCTGGGCAGGTAGCCGGAGCACAAAGCCTGCGTCACGCCGATGATCAAACCGCCCAGAAAACCGCGCAGGGGGCTGCGCAGGCCGAAGATGATGGCAGAGCCGAATCCCCAAATGGTCAGATTGAAGGAGGTGCTATAGTCCGCGCCGGTCGTAAACAGGATGAGAACGCCTGCAATGCCGGCCATCAGGCCGCCGAGAAGATATGTCGAGAACCAGATCCGCCTGACCGGGATGCCGGCCAGCGAAGCGCCGGTCGGGTTCACCGCGCTCGCCCGCATCGCGCGCCCGAAGGGCGTACGGTTGATGATGAAATAGAGCGCACCCAAGATCAGCAGGCAGATGACGACATTGATGCCAATCTGGGGGCTGATGCGAATGCCGAAAACGTTCCAGAACGTGTCGAAGGGCTGGCGAATCATCGGCGCAGTACCGAAATTCGTCAGGATCATCGATTCCAGAAAGGTAGCCAGTCCGAAAGTGCCCAGAACGGGAATGAGATGATCCACTGCGCCGGGCCGGTTGAGGCGCATGGAGATGATGCCTACAACGCCGGCGGCCAGAACCGCGGCACCGATGGCAAGCATGACACCCAATGGCCCGCCGACGAAATACATGACCGCGACGGCAAGCACCGTATAGGCCCCCAGCGCCACGTCGACAGAGCCAGTTGTGATGAAGACAAGGCTCACCGGGAATGCGAGCAAACCATAGGTTACGCCCAGCAATGCACCGCGAACGACATATTCAATAAATTCGTACACGCTTCCTCCCTTCCGTTACTCAGTTGCCGGGGTCATTTCCCCATGGTCGCTCACGTCATCCATAGGCCACCCGTTACGTTGATTGCCTGCCCGGTCATATAGGCGGCGGCAGGAGACAGCAGGAAACATGCGGCCTGCGCAATGTCTTCCGGCGTTCCCAACCGGCCAAGCGGAATGGCCGATGCGCGATCGGCTGCTTTGGGCAGCCCGAGCGCGGCCGCTTCGCGATCGGCATTGGCGCGCATCTCGGTCTGATCGATAGTGCCGGGACACAATGCGTTGACACGCACACCCCGCCCGGCCAGCTCATACGCGGCAGATTGCGTCATTGAGATGACCGCGGCCTTCGATGCGCTGTAGGACACCGCGTAGGGCCGGCCCGACTTACCGAACCACGAGGCCATGTTCACTACCGCTCCGCGCGTCTCACGCAGATCGTCGAGGAAAAGCTGCAGACAGTTGAAGCTGCCAAGAACGTTCACATCGAGCGTGCGACGGAAATCCTCGGGATCGACGGCATCGAGCGCCGCCAGCTTGCCAATTCCGGCATTGTTGACGAGCAGGCTGATCGTCCCGCCCAGCGCTTCCCGCGCATCCTGCGCGGCCCGCGTGACCGCTACCCGGTCGGCGACATCCAGCACGCAGGTGGTAACGACAACGCCCTGTGCCCGCAACTCGTCGGCAGTCTCGGCCAGCCGTGCGCCATTCATGTCCCACAGCGCGACACTGGCGCCTTCTATAGCCAGGCGCTGCGCCACCGCGCGGCCGATGCCGCCAGCGGCTCCCGTGACGACGGCTCTTTGCCCTTCAAACAAATTCATAATAACTCCGGCGCTCTGCTAAGCGTTCACGATCTGCGAATGTGAAGCCCGCCATCGACGTGGAAGGCATGACCTGTGATGTACGGCAAGTCGCCGGCGGCAAGCGTGGCAACCGTGCGACCTATATCTTCGGCCTCGCCCCATCTTGGCTGGGGCACCCGGCCGGACGTGACGGCAGAGTCGTATTTGGCAAAGACATCGGCGGTCATATCGGTGCGGATCATGCCCGGCCGGACTTCATAGACTGCAATGCCAGCCTCAGCCAAACGCAATGCGTAAAGGGTCGCCATCATGGCGACGCCAGCCTTGGAGATGCAATATTCGGCCTGTGCCTGCGTGGCGATCACCGCATTGCCTGAGGAAATGAAGATCATCGACCGATCCGGTCGGGTGGCATCGCCCGTTCTTTGCGCCAGCATACGACGCGCAACACGTTGGCTGAGAAAATAGGCGCCACGCACATTGATGCCCATCAGCCGGTCGAAGCTTTCCGCCGGTACATCGAGCATGTCACCGCGATACGCCGTCTGAACGCCGGCATTGTTGACGAGACAATCGATGGAGCCAAAAGCCGACCAAGCAGCGTCGACGAGGGCATCCTGACCGTCCAGATCGCCGATATCGCCTGTGATGAACGCGGCCCGGCGCCCAGTCTCGCGAATTGCAGCCAGCGTCTGCGCCGCGCTGTCATCGTCGACGATATCGTTGACGACCACGTCGAAGCCTTTTTCGGCAAGGGCCACCGCGATCGCGCGACCGATGCCGCGCCGCCCTCCGGTCACGAAGGCGGCTCCGGACTGCCCGCTCACGCTGCCACTCCGGCGGCCGGAATTTCCACCCAGCGCATGATGTGGATGGCCGACGCCACCAGTTCACCGCGTTGATTATGCGCTTCGACATCGGCAAGGGCGCGGTTTCGCTCCGGCTCCAGCGACTTCACCCGATAGGTGACGGTAACGGTATCGCCAAAGAAAACGGGACCGGCGAAACGGACACGGTCGTAACCCTGCGAGACGGGCGTGTAGCCGCCATAGTGCTTCACATGCGGTGTATACATCAGCGTTGAAGTCGTCGACATCAGGCCGACTGTCAGGACGCCATGGGCAATGCGGCTGCCGAATACGCCTTTGCGCATATATTCCTCATTGCAATGCACTTCCGACAAATCTCCGGTCAAGCCGGCGAAAAGATAGACATCGCTCTCGCCGACGGTCTTGGCGAAGCGCACTTCATCACCCGGCTGAACCCGAAAATCTGCAAGCTCCATAGACTCCTCCTTATCTGCCTGTAGTGCTTAATGCTGACTTGCATGTAGGTCAATATTCAATATTGTCGCGCGCAAAAGGAGGGACCATGACCGACCAAGCCTCTGCTCAACCCGGGACGGATCGCACGCATCTTTGCCCCGAAACATACGCTGCCCTTGCGAGGCTGCGCCCCCATTTCGGCGAGCGCGTCAGCGAAAGCGTTGCCGTGCGTGAACAGCACGCCAGCCAGCTGACATGGATCGCGCCGCAGCCGCCAGACGCCGTCATTCATGCCGAGAGCACGCAGGAGGTGGCGCAGATCGTACGGGTCTGCGCCGAGCTTGAGGTGCCGGTCATTCCCTTCGGTTCGGGGACGTCATTCGAGGGTCAGCTCAATGCACCGCGCGGCGGCATCAGCATCGACCTCAGCCGGATGGATGCGATTCTTGAGGTTCACGCCGAGGATATGGATGTGCGCGTCCAGGCAGGCGTGACCCGCAAAACCCTGAACCAGTATCTGCGCGATACGGGCCTGTTTTTCCCGATCGATCCGGGGGCGGATGCCTCATTGGGAGGCATGGCTTCGACCCGCGCCTCGGGAACGAACGCCGTGCGCTACGGCACGATGAAAGATGCCGTGCTGTCGCTTGTCATCGTCACACCGCAGGGCGAGATCGTCAAGACGGCCAGCCGGGCGCGCAAGAGTTCGGCAGGCCTTGATCTGACGCGCCTTTTCGTGGGCGCCGAAGGCACGCTGGGCATAATCACCGAACTGGTCGTGCGGCTGCATCCGATCCCTGAATCGATCGTGGTAGCCACCTGTCCGTTCCCGTCCCTGCGCGCTGCCTGCAATGCGGTGATCGCCACGATGCAGATGGGCATACCGGTGGCGCGCATCGAATTTCTCGATGCCCTGACGGTACAGGCTGTGAACGCGCACTCGAAGCTTGGCCTGCCCGATCAGCCGCTTCTGCTGCTTGAGTTTCATGGAACGGAGCAGTCGACGGCCGAACAGGTCGAGCGTTTTGCGGAGATTGCCAGCTATGAAGAAGGCGGCCCTTTGAACCACGCCTCCGAACCGGAAGAGCGCAACCGGCTTTGGGCGGCCCGTCACGAAGCCTATTGGGCCTGTCTTGGATTGCGGCCGGGGGCCAGACCTTTGCCGACAGATGTTTGCGTTCCGATCTCCCGCCTCGCCGACTGCGTCGCCGAAACGGCCGAGGATGTGCAGGCCAGCGGACTCATTGCTCCGATTGTCGGTCATGTCGGCGACGGAAATTTCCATGTTCAGCCACTGGTGGACCTTTCCAACCCGGAGGAAATCGAAACGGTCGTGCAGTTCAGCACCCGTCTTGCCGCCCGTGCCATCGCCATGGAAGGTACGTGCACCGGCGAGCACGGCGTCGGCCAGGAGAAGGCCAAATACCTACCCCAAGAACATGGCGAGCCGGCAATCAACCTGATGAGGCGCATCAAGACGGCCTTCGATCCGGCCGGTATCATGAATCCCGGCAAGATGCTGGTGCCACTGGAATGAACGCCCGCCTTCCACCGCCGCCGCGCCGGCCGTCGAGCGACTTTGTCAATGGTGAGACACGCCTTTTCGGCATTGTCGGCCATCCGGTCTCGCAGGCACGATCGCCGGAGGCGATTACTCCCGCGCTGCAGGCGCGCGGCCTGAACGCCCTGCTCGTCCCGATCGATATCACCCCTGCGGATCTGCCCGAATTGTTTCCTGCCCTGTTGCGTATCGGCAACCTGGACGGGTTGGTTATCACTGCGCCGCACAAGGGAGCGATTATGCCGTGGCTTGACTGCGCAGGTCCGCGCGCAATAGCAGCCGGTGCCGCGTCCGTTCTGGCACGTTCTGCCGACGGCCAATGGCTGGGTGAGCTGTTCGACGGCACGGGATGCTGCACCTCGATCGAAAATCGGGGAGTCGGGATCGCCGGCAGCACCGTCCAGCTGCTCGGGGCGGGCGGAGCGGGTAGCGCCATTGCCGTCGAGTTGCTCGGCCGCACGCCGGCCACATTGCGCATTCACGACCCCGACACCGACCGGCTGGAGACCCTCACCGCACGTCTTGAAAAGCTGAATGCGCCCGTGAAAATCGAAGCCGGGTTCGGGCCTGCCGACATTCTTGTTAATGCCTCGCCGGTCGGTATGCAGGCGCCGGATGACTGCCCGGTTCCCGCCTCCTATCTGAAGCCGGATCTCGTCGTCATGGATTGCGTAATCGAACCGGACCCCACCCGCCTGCTGCGTCTGGCTCGGGAAGCCGGTTCGCTGACGATAGGCGGCTGGGAAATGTTCGATAGCCAGATCGACGCGGTGTGTGACTTTTTCGCCCACGTAAATGAAGGCAAGATCGGGAATGTCATCTTTCCCGGCTAAGCTTGCGGCGGCGGCAGAATGGCTCCCGCCGCCGATCTAACCGGCCTCTACCCCAGCGAAAGCACCATCTTTCCGCGATTATTTCCCTGTAGCACGTCGATCAGCGCCTGCGGCGCCAGCTCCAGCCCCTCACGGATATCTTCCACGAAGCGGACTGTCCCAGCCTCGACCAACGGCGTTACCTCCGAGAGGAAGGTCGGGAAGTCCGACTGGAAATCGGTGACGATAAAGCCTTTCCATGTCAGCCGCTTCACCAGAATATCCTGCATGAAAGGAGCGAGATCGACGGTCTCGCCGGGCGCATTATATTGCGACACCAGGCCACAAACGGGAATGCGTGCAAAATCGTTGAGCAGCGGCCGCGCCGCTTCCAGAACCTTGCCACCGATATTCTCGAAATAGACATCGATGCCACACGGGCATTCCAATGCGAGAAGTGTAGCAAAAGCGGGATCGCGGTGGTCGATGGCCGCGTCGAAGCCCAGCGTCTTACGCGCAAGGCGGACCTTTTCCGGACCGCCGCAGATCGCCACCGTCCGACAGCCGGCAACCTGTGCCAACTGGCCGACCATCGCGCCCACGGGGCCGGTCGCTGCGCCGACGACCACTGTCTCGCCAGCAACCGGCTTGCCTATATGCCGTAGCCCCGCCCAGGCGGTGAAACCGGGGCTGCCAAGCACACCGAGAAAGACGGAAAGTGGCAGCTTGCCCGCATCGATCCTGCGCAGGTGCGCGCCGCTCAAACGAGCGTGACTTTGCCAGCCGCCGGGTGCGACGACATGGTCGCCGGGCATGAAATCGGAGTGACCGGATTCCATGACCTCGCCAATGGTTGCACCGACCATCACCTCGCCAATACCGACCGGCGGCGCATATGACTTCGCATCGTTCAAGCGCCAGCGCATATAGGGATCAAGGGAAAGATAGAGATTGCGAATCAGCACCTCGCCCTCGCCGACCCCTGACATGACCGGAGCGCTTTGCAGTTCAAAATCGTCGACCTGCGGCATTCTTGCGCCGGGGCGGGTTTGCAGGGTCCATGATCTGTGCATCGCATCTCTCCAGTCGCATACTTACTGACGCATGAGTCAGTTTCTGATAACATTTCGAGACGGATATACAATCCTTAACAGGACGCTGAAATAGTCCCCGTGAGCCATACTGGCAAAGCCTCGTGCGACGCTCAATCCCCGAGTGGGTGAAGCAAAAGCGCGCGGCAGAAAAAATTGAGAGTCGCGGGGCCACTCCCGCCGGATAAGGCAAACCGACATGTTGACGGTCGAGGCCTCGTACTTATCCTGATGCACGCTTGGTACAGGTAGTGCCCCGAGAGATGGTGTAAGAGCGCCGACCTTCGGAGAGGTCCAAGGCTAATCAGGTCGCCACGGCGGACAGCCTGACGGTTGTAGTGTCGGTGACACGCGCCAGGCTTTCAAGCGACATGTATCTCCGCGCAACCGTCCATTCGTCATTGGTCTCGAGCATCAGCGCGCCGACGAGACGGACGATGGCCTCGCCGTTCGGGAAGATGCCGATGACGTCAGACCTGCGCTTGATCTCCCGGTTCACCCGCTCCAGTGGGTTCGTCGACGCGATCTGGGCCCAATGCTCACGCGGAAAATCCATGTAGGCGAGGACGTCGTCGCGCGAGGCGTCCATGAGGGCGCCGAGCCGCGCCTGCTTCTCGCGCAGCGCGTCAGCCACGACCTCCCACTGGGTTTCGGCATCCGCCTTGTTTTCCTGGGCGAAGATCGTCTTCAGCATTGCCGCCACGGCCGTGCGCTGCTTGGTCGGAGCATGGGCAAGCGCGTTTCTCATCCAGTGAACGCGACAGCGCTGGTGCGTCGCGTCGAACACCCGCCGCGCGGCAGCCCGCAGCCCCTTGTGGTCATCGGAGATCACCAGCTTCACGCCGCGCAGGCCACGGTCGGCGAGAGAGCGCAGGAAGTCGGTCCAGAACGTTTCTGCTTCGGATGGACCGGTGGCGACGCCGAGAACTTCGCGCTTGCCGTCCTCGTTCACAGCTACCGCTATTATCACGGCGCGGCTGATGATCCGCCCGCTCTCGCGCACTTTCACGTAGGTCGCGTCGAGCCAGAGATAGGGCCAGGCGCCTTCGAGCGGCCGGGAGAGGAATGCATTCACCCGCTCGTCGATTTCGACACAAAGGCGACTGACTTGGCTCTTCGACATGCCGCCAGCGCCCATCGCCTTCACCAGATCGTCTACGGAGCGCGTAGAGACCCCGTGGACGTAAGCCTCCTGGATCACCGCCACCAGCGCCTTCTCAGCAGTCCGTCGCGGCTCCAGGAAGCTGGGCAGGTAGCTCCCCTTTCTCAGCCGCGGGATTTCCAGCGCGATCCGACCGGCACGAGTGTCCCAGTCGCGGTCCCGGTAACCGTTTCGCTGAACCTCCCGCAGGGGAGAGCGAGCGCCCTTCGCGGCACCGGTTCGCGCCTCGACCTCCACTTCCATGATCCGCTCGGCCGCGAAGGCCAGCATCTCGCGCACGAGATCGCCATCGGCCTGCTTCTCAACCAGCTCAATCAGCGTCATTCTGTCATCGGTCATCGTCATCTCCGTTCTTGGTTCAAGGTCTCGCAACCCGAACCTTCTCGAAGATCGGCGGTGGCCGCCAGCGTCACACCCGGCCGCGCGCTGCGCTACGCTGGGGGCTCCGCGCGCGGCCTCCTACACCAACCGGTGGGCGCTCTATGTAGCGGGCCTTGCTGTTGCCGTCTCACCTGGCCAGCCCGTCGTTTCAAGCGTCAGGTTTCGTCAAGGCCACATCTGCGCGGCATGAAGCACGCGCAGCACCGTTACCGTCGCTGCGGTTTCGGCATAGACCACGATGTAGTTGGGCCGGACCACCAGTTCCCGTGTGCCCTCGATCCTGCCCGGACGGCAACGCTTCGGGTGCGCCGGGAGCTGCGCGACCTTGCTCTGGATTTCCTCCATCAAGGCAAGGGCTGCATCCGGGTTGTCATCCGAGATATAATCGACAATCGCCATCAGGTCCGCGACCGCCGTGGCCTTCCATTCGAGTTCAGGCACGGCGCTTCCCGTCGATCAGGGCGCGCGCTTCGCGCATCACCTGGTCGTGCGGCTTGGCCGGGCGCGGATCGGCCAGTGCCTCCTGAACCTTGGCGCGGAACCAGGCATCGTATGCCTCCGGGTCTGCGGTCAGCCCGGCAGGCATACCGCCTTCGGCTGCTACGCGGGTCAGCAGGATACGCACCGCATCGGACAGGGTCAGGCCGACACCGGCCAGCGCATCGGCGGCCTCTGCCTTGAGGTGGTCGTCCACGCGGACGTGAAGCATCGAGGTTTGAGCGGGCATGGCATGTCCTCCTTGGACCTCCATCATGCATCTCAATTGCGATACGTTCAAGTCTGACATGGATATGAACCGCTGGCCGTTCGGCGGTGCTCTTGAAGGAAGTGAGTATGTGTCTTCCCCGCCTTCTGGCGAACGAACACAATTGGGTTGCGCGGCGCGGACCAAATTGTCTAGTGAGTACACATACTACACATACACACTTCCTTCAACCGGAGACTCCCATGTCCGCAGAACCCCGCAAGCTCCTTGACGAAGGCTGGTCCAGGGTCCGGGGCAGCATGCAGGGCCTTCATGGTGACGGGAAATCTTTCGGCATCATGCGAACCGCGAAGATCAAGACGCTCGGCAATATGGGGGCCAGCCTTCAGCACACCTTTCGAGAACGTGAGACCCCGAATGCCGATCCGGACAGGACCAGCGGCAACACGATCCTGGTCGGCGGCGACAACAGCAAGGATGTCCTGGCAGCGTGGAAGGCCCGGGCTCCGGAGAAGATCAGGACGAACGCCGTGCACGGTCTGGAATACTTCATCGGTAGCTCACCCGAGAAGATGAAGGCCATGACGAGGGACGAGCAGGATACCTATTTCCGGGATGCACTCAGCTGGATCGAGAACCGGCACGGCAAGGAAAACGTCCTCTCGGCCATGATCCACCGCGACGAGACGACACCGCACATGACGGTGATGACCATCCCCCTCGATGACAGGGGCAAGCTGAACTGCCGGTCGTTCGTGGGGAACAAGAAGGCACTCTCCGACCTCCAGACGGACTTCGCGGAAAAGGTCAGCGAGAAGCATGGCCTGCGGCGCGGCATCAAGGGCTCCACGGCGCGGCACGAGCGCGTTCAGCGGGTCTATGGGGCCTACATGTCCGACGACAGCGCTGTCGCCCTCCCTGAGCGCGTCAGAGGCTCCCTCCTGCGCGGGGGCAAGGAAAGCGATGCCGAGTGGCATGCGCGGGCGACAGAGGCGGCCACAGACGCGCTCAATGGCCTCCAGATGAGGATGCGGGAAGAAAAGCTCGACATGGAAGCGCAGCTGAACACCGCGCAGTCGATGATCCGCTCCCTTCAGGAGCTGAAGCAGAGCTACAAGGCCCAGCTCGATGACGCACGCGGAACGCTCTCCCGGTTGGTGTCCAGCCTGGAACTGGCAGACAGGGGCGCCGAGGCGAATGCAGCTCTTGAAGCTTACGCCGACCTGGAGACCAAAATCCTCAACGGGGACCTGGGCGTTCTGAAGGATGCGGCCGGTTCTCCGGAACGGATCGACAGGATCGTGGAAATTTTTGACCGGGTCGTACCGGAAGGCACGGCGATGTCGGAGGAGCAGGCCCGCTTCGACCGGGCGCTGGACCTGACACTGGATGCTATGGCGGACGGCAAGGTCGCGAAACGGAAAGACCCGGTGCGCATCGCGATCGAGGCTCGCGCCCTCCCCCACGTTCAGAAAGCTCTTGCTCATTTGGCGCAGGATCAGATCAATCTGTCCTTCACCAGTCGGGACGAACAACTGGCGTTCCGTGCGGAAATCGAAGGCTCTCTTTCAGAGGATCAGCTGGCCGCCCTCAAGCGGGGTGATGAGACTGTGTTGCAAGATGTCCTTGGCGATCATCTTTCTCAGCAGCAACAGCTCAGCCTAGCGCTGGCCTACTTCGATCATGGGGACGTTGATGTCGATGCTGGTGTTCGTCGTGGCATCATCGAGCGGCTTGTAGATGCCGAGTATGGCCAGAAGCATCAAGATTCAGGGTTCCGGCACTGATCGGGCGCCGCGCTTATCCACAGGCTGCCCGATCTTCGTGGGTGTTAAATATGTGTTAGATTCTGTGTTACGCCTTAGATTATCTACGGCATATAGCTGAATTTAATGAGATTTTCAGATACCCCGGTGTGTGAAAGCACGAAGCTTGGTGGGTAATAACACGAATCTTGGTGTGTGAAAGCACGAAAAACTTGACCTCGGTGTGTGAAAGCACGAATGTGCGTCCATGGTGGATGATAACACGAACTCTCGATCTCCGCTCCTACCGGACCGGATGCAGCAAGCGGACTTCTTTGTTTGCGATATTTTTGATGCTGCGCCTAAAGGTGACATGGCGTCGATGGAACACCCGATCTTCTCGATATCGACCAAGCCGGATCGGCGAATCCGTCGGTACGCAAACGGGCCGAACTTCGTCGAGATCACTCCCTCGATGAAGGGCCTGGCGACGGTCCATGATCGTGATGTGCTGATCTACTGCATCAGCCAGTGCATTGCTGCCCTGAATGAGGAACGAGAGGTCAGCCCGACTATTCGCTTCAAGGCATATGACCTGCTGAAGGCTACGAATCGAGGAACGGACGGGCGCGGGTATGAACAACTCAGGGCTGCCCTGGAACGCCTTCAGGGTACGGTGATCACGACCAATCTTATCACTGGCGGCAAGGAAGAGTTCGATGGTTTTGGACTGATTGACCGGTTCAGGATCGTTCGCGAGACGCGCGACGGACGGATGCAGGAAGTGGAAATCAGGCTTTCGGATTGGGTGTTCAACGCCATCCGGCATCGCGAAGTGCTGACCCTGCACCGTGACTATTTCCGTCTGCGCAAACCGTTGGAGCGGCGCATCTATGAGCTTGCCAGGAAACACTCTGGAGCGAAGCAGGAATGGAAGATCGGGTTGGCGAAGCTGCAAGCCAAGTGCGGCTCCTGCTCCACCGCAAAAGAGTTTCGCCGTCTGGTCATGAGTATCGTGCGCCAGGACGGGCAACATGCCCACATGCCTGACTACGCTGTGAGGATGGAAGATGACATGGTCATCTTCACCAATCGCCGCAGCGATCAAGCCGGAAACGCGCCCCCTACCCTCCCGCACATACGGCTCGACCCGGAAGCCTACCATGACGCGCGGGCAGTCGCGCCGGGATGGGACGTATATGTCCTCGAGCAGGAATGGCGTGAGTGGATGACGGAACCGCCCCGAAACCCCAACGCCGCCTTCATCGGGTTCTGCAAGAAGGTCTTCGAGAAACGCGGCCGTCCCTAGCCCGAACCGTTTTTCTTCTCCGAAAGCAACAGTTCAAGCCCCTGCCAGAGCGTAAGATCACGCTCCCGGCAAAACGCACGGAATTCATCGACAACACGCTTTGGCCCCGGAATCGAAACCTTATCCTGAGGTTCCTTACGCTTCGGGCCTGGCTTCAGCCGCGTGGAACCTTCCCGGCTGACAAAGCCCAAGGATTTGCCGGCCTCGACAGCCTTCTCAACAGAACCCAGTTCGACTTTGGGCCGCGGTTTTGAAGACTCAGAGGGCTTGGGAAGCTCGATACCGCCGCCAAATCCGTACTTGCTCATGCTGCTCTACCTTTCGTGAGGGCATGAATGACAGCCTGAGCGTAATCACGGGCGTTCTCGATGGCTCCGGCCACCTGTTTCATGGCCTTGTCCGTAACAGACGCTGTCTTACCTTCGTGCTCGTCCGTGACAATGCTGGGCAGTTCCGCCAGAAGCACCCCATCGCGGAAGATGCGGGTATAGGGCGCGCGTTTTGCGATGCGGATCGGCAATGTCGGGATGTTGTTGATCTCCATCTCCTGCCGCACGTCGCGCTCATCCGTGGTCTGGAAGGCCGCGTTGGTCCGCGTGAACAGCAGCGAATAGGCAATTGGCGCGCGGATCATGCTCGATGTGGTCTGCACAAGCCGGACAGCTGCCGCCGCCTGTCGGGCCTCCATGGGCGAACCGTCAAGCGGAATGACGCAAAGGTCTGTCCGGGAAAGCGCGAAGGTGACAATCTGATCTTTCGATCCTTCTAGGTCGATGATCAGGTAATCCGTCTCGCCGGAAAGCTGATCAATAAGCTCAACTGTGTCCTCAGCCTGAGGACGCGCATGAACTGCAAAGGGCACATCGCGCCCGTCCGCCTTCCTACCTTCAGACCAAGCAAGAATATTGGCGTTCGGATCGAGATCGAGAATGGAAACTTGACCGCCCGAAAGGGCGATCTGTTCAGCAAGAAGCATGGCGGAAGTCGTTTTCCCCGAGCCGCCTTTCGGGTTTGCGAAGGTAATGACATACATGCAGACCATAATGTCACAATTGGAGACAGAGTCAACGTTAACTATATCTATAACTCTATAGTTAATATTAGCACATCAAATCCGCTACTACTTCCCCCGGACCGCTTCAATGAATTCCGCCACTCCAGACTCGGGAAGAGAAAGTCCGGTTTGTGATTGTGTTCAGTGACCGCGCCCCGAACGTAGGCGATATCGAATGCATCAAGCGCCGCCGCGATATGGTTTTCCAGTGAATGCCCCATGCGGGACTTACGCCCGTTCTGCACCCCGAGAGAGAAACTGATGAACCCGCCCACGTCCGTGCCATCGGCCGTGACAAAGCACTGCTCAAGGCGTTCGGCCACGACGCGCCGTTCGAGGCGGCGGAACAGAGCCTCCTCATGGTCTAGCCATGCCACCAGCGCGGCGTCAGGGTCGTCCTCGGCACGGACTTCGGGCAGGGTGGGGTCGATTCCGGTAGAGTGCAAAATAGGGCGCTAGGGTCAGGATTCATAACCAATAAATGACGAGAGCCGCGAGCGCGATGGCAGAGAGAAACACCTTAGGGCAACGGTCATAACGGGTCGCGACACGCCTCCAATCCTTAAGCCTACCGAACATGATTTCGATCCGGTTGCGACGCTTGTATCTGCGCTTGTCGTATTTGACCGGCGTTTTGCGTTTCTTCAGGCCTGGGATGCAGGCGCGTATCCCCTTGTCCTGTAACGCTTCTCTGAACCAGTCAGCATCATAGCCGCGATCCCCGAGCAGCCATTTGACCTTTGGCAGGCCGCGCAGCAGGGCCCTTGCGCCGATGTAATCGCTCACCTGTCCGGCGGTAACGAACAGGTCGATTGGTCGTCCCTTACTGTCGCAGATGGCGTGTAGCTTGGTGTTCATGCCGCCTTTGGTCCGACCGATCAGGCGGCCACGCCCCCCTTTTTGGCGGCCATGCTGGTCGCTGTTCGGTGGGCCTTCAGGTATGTCGCGTCGATCATCACGGTCGTTTTCTCACCGTGTTCCGCCGCCAGTCCGGCCATCATCCGCGCAAAGATGCCCTTTTCGCTCCAACGCTTCCAGCGGCTATAGAGCGTTTTATGCGGGCCATATTCCCGCGGCGCATCCCGCCAGCGCAAGCCATTGCGATTGATGAAGATAATCCCACTCAACACCCGTCTGTCATCGACCCTTGGCTTTCCGTGCGACTTCGGGAAGAAAGGCGCAAGTTTGGGTAGTGCCCCGGGAAGTGGTGTAGGAACTGGCGTCCACCTGCTTCTTCATAGCCGGTGTTGCTCGTTCACTGAGCGGCGATCATCGCCGTCTCACCGTCATCGTTGCATATGGCGGTCAGCTTTTCCATCGACATGTAACGGCGGGAGACGGCCCACTCATCGTTCTGCTCCAGCATGAGCGCCCCGACGAGGCGGATCACGGCCTCGCGGTTCGGGAAGATCCCGACCACGTTGGTCCGCCGCTTGATCTCCTTGTTGACGCGCTCCAGCGGGTTGGTGCTGTGCAACTTCGAGCGCAGACTTTCGTCGAAGGCCATGTAGGCCAGAACGTCCTGCTCCGCGTCATCCATCAGCTCGGCGACATCCCGGAACCGCTCGCGCAGGCTGTCTGCGACCTCGCGCCAGCGGGCATGGGCCTGGTCGCGGTCCTTCTCGGCAAAGACGGTCTTTACCACCGCGCTGACCACGGGCTTGTGGGTCTTGCCTACGCGGGCCAGAAGGTTGCGCTGGAAGTGAACCCTGCAGCGTTGCCATCCTGCGCCAAGGACCTTGCACGCGGCGGCCTTCAGGCCCTCATGGGCGTCGCTGATCACCAGTTGCACGCCCCGCAACCCGCGCCGGGTCAAAGAGCGCAGAAACTCGGCCCAGAACGTCTCGGCCTCCGAGGGCAGGACGGTAATCCCCAGGATCTCGCGCCGCCCGTCTGTGTTGACCGCCACAGCCACTATCACCGCCATCGAGACGATCCGCCCGCCCTCACGCAGTTTCACGTAGGTGGCGTCGAGCCAGAGGAAGGGCCAATCGCCTTCCAGCGGGCGGTTCAGGAACGCCTGCACCCGCTCGTCGATCTCCTCGCACAGCCGCGAGACCTGGCTCTTGGAGGTGCCCGCCAGCCCCATCGCCCGCACCAGGTCGTCGACAGCCCGTGTGGAGACGCCGTGGATGTAGGCTTCCTGGATCACGGCCATCAATGCTTTCTCGGCCGTCCGCCGCGGCTCCAGGAACGTGGGGAAGTAGCTCCCCTTGCGCAGCTTCGGGATGTTCAACCCAATGGTGCCTGCCCGAGTATCCCACTGACGCGGCCGGTAGCCGTTGCGCTGGTTCTCCCGGTCCGGGCTGCGCTCGCCATGCCCCGCGCCGCAGACAGCGGCCACCTCAATGTCCATCAGCCGCTGCGCGGCGTCTTGGATCAGTTCCCGCAGGAATTCCGTGTCATCGCTCTTGGCGATCACGCCCGGAAGGTCGATCATGGTCTCGGTCATCGTGCTCTCCTTCGTTGTCATCGGTCTTTGAACAACCTCAGACTACGAAGAAGCGCGGTGGCCGCCAGACCCGGCCGCGCGCTGCGCTACGCCAAAAGGCTCCGCGCGCGGCCTCTTACACCACCCCGTGGGGCACTACCCAAGTTTGCCCATTTGCTCATCGGTCAGCCAGAAAAGTTCACTCATGTCACCACTCCTTTTCCGAGCCGTGAATCATGCAGAGAGACCGAAATCAATGCATCCTGACCCTAAGGGGTTTCTGGCACCGTCGGCGGCCACCGGTATTCTCCCGTGAGAAGGATATATGCCCATCCGAGGGGTGATATATGCGCCAAGAGGGCCGCGGGGCAGTCAAGCCCATCACGACAACGCCGTTCAATGGCGGCTCCGAGCTGTTTGGGGTAGATTCCGGTAGGGGGCAGGATGACGCTCTAAGCGCGATCTCTGTTTCGCCTGACGATATCTGTGACGGTGTTTTTCGAGATGCCGAGGTCGCGGGCGATCCATCGGTATGACCTTCCGTCTTCGATGGCCTTCAGCACCTTCGGGGCGAGTTTGTCAGACTTGGGGCGTTGTCCTAGCTGTCGGCCAAGCTTTTTGCCACGTGCTCGCGCGGCGGCAAGGCCGGATTTCACGCGCTCGCTGAGAAGGTCGCGCTCGAACTGGGCGATCCCTGCCAGCATGGTGGCCATCATCCGACCGTGAGGTGTGTCGAGTTCGAAGGTCATGCCGTTCATAGCCACGACCGAGACTTTCCAGCCCGCGAGGCGATTGAGGGTATCGAGCAGGTCCTGAGTAGACCGTCCCCATCGGGAGAGTTCGCTGACCAGGATCGCGTCGATCCGTCGGGCCTGAGCGAGATAGAGGATCTGATTGCGGGCGGCGCGATTGGCTGAGGTCCCGGAGGCCGTTTCCTTGAACACACCGACCACGTCATAGCCGCCGCGTTCTGCAAATGCGGTCAGTTCCGCGACCTGCCGCTCACAGGACTGGTCGGATGTCGAAACCCTAGCGTAGATGGCCGCACGTTGTCCCAGTTGAACCCCCTCGGAATTTGGCCTTGCAAGCCTTTGATTTTACTGGTGCGGATTTTGTCCTGAACAAACTAATGACTAACAAGGACAAACTCGTATGCCAAGACGCTCTATCCTGACCGCGCGCCAGCGCGCGGCGCTGTTCGATCTGCCGACAGACGAAGCCACCATCCTCTACCACTACACACTGGCGGACGATGACCTTGAATTCATTCGAACCCGTCGCCATGCACGCAATCGCCTCGGCTTCGCTCTTCAGCTTTGTGCTTTCCGATATCCTGGCCGACTGTTGGCGTCGGGTGAGGTCATTCCAGAGGCCGTCAGCAGCTTCATCGCAGCACAGCTTGGCGAAGAGATGGATGAGCTTTGCCGATACGCCGAGACCGACGTAACGCGGCGCAGGCATCTGGTCGACTTGCGCCAGATCTACGACTTCAAGATGTTCTCCGGACATCGCGCGCGGGAACTGAAAGACTGGCTGTCAGGCGAGGCGGAGGTGGCAACCTCCAACCATGATCTGGCCCGCCGGTTTGTCGTAGAGTGTCGCCGGACCCAGACGATCTTGCCGGGTGTGTCCGTGGTCGAGCGCCTCTGCGCGGATGCGCTCGTGGCGGCGGAACGCCGGATCGAAAGCGCCATCGTGAACCGGCTGGATGAGGATAGAAAGGCCCGCCTGGACACCCTGCTCACGGAGATGGTCGATGGCACGGTCAGCCGGTTCGTCTGGCTGCGCCAATTCGAGGTTGGTTAGAACTCGGCCGATGTTGGCCGCCTCCTCGATCGGCTGGAGGTTCTGCGGGATCTGAACATCTCGCCAGATATCCTCGCGGGCATTCCACCCCATCGGGTGACCCGCCTGCGGCGTCAGGGCGAACGCTACTTTGCCGATGGTCTGCGTGACATCAGCAGCGACCGCCGCCTGGCCATTCTCGCGGTTTGCGCCGTCGAGTGGCGTGCCGCGATTTCCGACGCGGTGGTCGAGACCCATGATCGGATCGTCGGCAAGACCTGGCAGGGCGCGAAGAGGCTGTGCGATGCCAAAATCGCCGACGCAAAGGCGGCGGTGCAGGACACCCTGCGCGCCTTCAAATCTCTCGGGTCGGCCCTGCTGGACGCCAGAAGCGATGGGGCTTCCTTGGATCAGGCGACAGAGCTGGCTTGCGGGTGGGATCGGCTCGAAGGGCTGGTCGCCACCGCCGCCGAGTTGACAGACACGATGGCCGCAGACCCATTGACCCATGTTGGCCAAGGTTATCATCGGTTCCGGCGCTATGCCCCGCGCATGCTGCGCGTTCTCGATATCGAGGCGGCGGGTATCGCAGCTCCCTTGCTGCAGGCGACCGCGCTGATCGCGGACGATGAAAAGCCCGAAACCCGCCCAGTTGGCTTTCTGCGGCGCGGCTCGAAATGGCACCGCCATCTGAACGCTGAGGACGGTGACGGCCATCGGCTCTGGGAAGTTGCGGTGCTGTTTCATTTGCGGGAGGCGTTCCGGTGGGGTGACATCTGGCTCCCCCATTCCCGGCGCTACGCTGATCTGAAACAGGCCCTGGTTCCTGCGGAGGCGGTAGAGGGCGCGCCAAGGCTGACGGTGCCGCTCGACCCGAAAACCTGGCTCGCCGGGCGCAAGGCGCGCATGACCGACGGGCTGGCGCGACTGGCAAAGGCGGCTCGCGCAGGGGCCATCCCGGGCGGGTCGATCGAGAATGGCGTCTTGAAAACTGACCGCCTGAGTGCGGCGGTGCCGCAAGAGGCGGACGAGCTGGTGCTCGATCTCTACGACCGGTTGCCGGCCATACGGATCACCGAACTGCTGCAGGAGGTCGATGCAGATATTGGCTTCACGGAAGCCTTCACACATCTGCAGACCGGCGCGCCCTGCAAAGACCAGATCGGGATGCTGACCGTGCTGTTGGCTGAAGGTTTGAATCTTGGGCTCAGCAAGATGGCCGAAGCGACCAGCACACATGACTACTTCCAACTCTCCCGCTTGTCGCGATGGCATATGGAGAGCGATGCCATCAACCAGGCCCTCGCCATGGTGATTGAGGCACAGGCCCGGCTACCCATGGCCCAGTTCTGGGGCGGGGGCGTCACCGCGTCCAGTGACGGGCAATTCTTCCCCGCCGCCCGGCAGGGCGAAGCCATGAACCTCATCAACGCGAAATACGGCTCCGAGCCTGGCCTCAAGGCCTATACCCATGTCTCCGACCAGTTCGGCCCCTTTGCCACCCAGAACATTCCGGCCACCGCGAGCGAGGCGCCCTACATCCTGGACGGGCTGCTGATGAACGAGGCCGGGCGGAAGATCTCCGAGCAGTATGCCGACACCGGTGGCTTTACAGACCAGGTCTTTGCCGTGACCGCGCTGCTGTCCTACCGGTTCATCCCGCGCATCCGGGATCTGCCGTCAACGCGGCTCTATCTCTTCGATCCCGCCACCGCGCCGAACGAGTTGCGCGGCTTGATCGGCAGCAAGATCCGCGAAGGCGTCATCGTCCAGAACTGGCCGGGCGTCCTGCGTGCCGTGGCCACAATGGCGACGGGCGTCCTGCCGCCCAGTCAGCTGCTCAAGAAGTTCGCCGCCTATCCGCGCCAGCACGAGCTGGCCGTGGCGCTCCGCGAAATCGGCCGCATCGAACGCACCCTCTTCATCATCGAATGGCTACTCGACGCCGACATGCAGCGCCGGGCTCAGGTCGGATTGAACAAGGGCGAGGCACACCACGCCTTGAAAAACGCCCTGCGCATCGGGCGCCAGGGTGAAATCCGGGATCGCACCACCGAGGGCCAGCACTACCGCATGGCGGGCCTCAACCTGCTCGCGGCAATCATCATCTACTGGAACACCAAGCAGCTCGGTCAGGCCGTGGCCGCGCGGCAGTGGGCCGGCCTGAATTGTGCGCCCAATTTGCTGGCGCATATCTCCCCGCTTGGATGGGCGCACATCTTGCTCACCGGCGAATACCGGTGGCGGTGGCGGTGGCAAGTAGGGGCAAAGTTGTGAAGTAATCACCCCTATATCTTGCCACCTTCACAGCCACGAAACGGGTGCGCTGCGCTCATGGCCACAACGATGGCGACCACAGGGCTCAAACGAGGGGCAAATGATGGGCGCGGGAGCCTTAGGGTGTCATCCTGCCCTCTACCGGAATCCACCCCTTCAGGGGCGGGACGAAAATATGGCCTCCAGAAGCGCGCTCTTACCGGCGTCGAACTGGGCAAAGGCCTTTTCTTTGATCGGCCCGAAGCCGCGAATTTCGTTGACTGCCGTGAAATAGGCAAGGCAAGCAGCGCGATTCCCGGCATTCAGGCTCGCCGCCATCTTCACGACGGTCGCTTCCACCTCTCCGGCAAGCGCCCGTTCCGCCCGCCTTTCAGCAGTGCGGCCGAACGGATCGAGCATCGTGCCGCGCAGGAACCGAAAGCGTGACAGGAAACTCAGGAAGGGAAATATCCAAGGCCCAAACGCAATCTTGGCCGGGCGCCCGGTATGCGGATCGACGCGGCTCAGAAGCGGGGGCGCAAGCAGCAGCTTCATGCCTTTGACGTTCTCGAACTGCGTCGCCACCATGTTGCGCCATTCGGCAGTCGAATAAAGTCGTCCGACCTCATACTCGTCCTTATAGCTCATGACACGCGACAAGGTCGCAGCTGCCGCCCGGCTCAATTCAGTATTGCCCGGTGTGACCCGGCTTTCCGCCTGTCGCAGTTGGTCGATCGCGGCACGAAACCGGCGGGCGAGAGCTTCACCCTGATAGGCGACCAGATGGCCGCTGCACTGGGCGACCAACACATCGATATCTTCCGGCAGAGACTGTGCACGCGCCGGCCCCATCATGGCCGAAACAGCCTGAGGGTCGTGGCTTGCAAGGCGACCCAAATCCAGCGCGGTCAGGTTGAACTGCACCGCCGCGCCGTTCATCTCGATTGCCTTGCGGATGGCGTCCAGCGGCAGAGGCAGCCAGCCCTGCTGATAGGCAAGGCCGACAAGCATCATATTGGCACCGATCCGGTCGCCCAGAAGCCGCTCGGCAATGTCGCCGGCGCTGAGACTGAGCGCCGCCACGGAGGCACGCTGCACCAGACCCGCCATCACCTCAGGGTCGAGTCTGAAATCGCGCCGGCTCTGGAACGTGGCTGTCGGCAGCGGGGCGGCGTCGAGAATGGTGTGTGTGCGATCTTTATCGCAGGCGGCAAGCGAGTCGGCGCTGGCCGCTGTCACCAGATCGCAGCCCAGAAGCAGGTCCGCCTGTCCTGGCCCGACCAGCGGCGAAACAACCTCGCGCGTACCCGACACCAGCCGCAGATGGCTATAGACCGCACCACCTTTCTGTGCCAGGCCGGTCATGTTGTATGTCGCCGCCTTCTGACCGACCAGATGTGCGGCCATGGCCAGAACGCTGCCGATTGTGACCACGCCGGTTCCCCCAACGCCGGTGATGAGGATGTCGCAATCGGCCGGGGAGCCGGGGTCACGCAGGGGCAGATTGGCCAGCAGTGCCGGTTCGACACCGGCCGCATTCTTCTTCGGCTTGGCACCATCCAGCATCACGAAAGAGGGGCAAAAGCCCTCGACACAGGAGAAGTCCTTGTTACAGCTCGACTGGTCGATCCGCCGCTTCAGTCCGAAGGGGGTTTCCAGCGGCAGGATGGAAACGCAGTTAGACTGCACCGAGCAGTCGCCACACCCTTCGCAAACGGCCGGGTTGATGACGGGGCGCTGCGTGGGTTCTGACATCTTGCCACGCTTGCGCCGGCGACGCTTTTCGGCCGCGCAGACCTGTTCGTAGACGATGACGGTGGTTCCCTTCACCGTCGCCAGCTCGGTCTGCACGCGCGGCAGTTCGGCACGCGCGACGATGGGGATATCGGTGACAGAAACCTGCGTTCGCATCGGATCGTCGGTAACGACAACGACACGCGCAACGTTTTCAGCCAGAACCTGACGGACGATGCTGTCGGTATCGAGCGCGCCTTCCACGGGCTGGCCGCCGGTCATCGCCACCGCATCATTGGCGAGAATCTTGTAGGTGATATTGACGCCAGAAAGAACCGCCGCCCGGATCGCCAGCAAACCGGAATGCGAGAAGGTGCCGTCACCCATATTCTGGAAGACGTGGTCGGTTTCGGTGAAGGGAGCCGCTCCGATCCAGTTCGCGCCCTCCGCGCCCATCTGGACCGGCTTTTGCGTGTCCCGGTTCATCCACATCGCCATCGAATGGCAGCCGATGCCGGCAAGACCGGTCGCGCCTTCCGGCAAGCGGGTCGATGTGTTGTGCGGGCAGCCCGAGCAGAAATAGGGCAGCCGCTTTGGCTGGTCTGCCGACGGCGTGACCGGGATCGCCTCCTCAAGCAGGCGGGCCCGCTGCTCCAGCGCTTCGTCGGCAAGACCGAGCGCGCGCAGCCGCCGCGCCAGTGCCCGTGCAATGGCCGGACCGTTCAACTGAATATCGGAGGGCAGCAATTCCGCACCATCCGGATCGAGCTTACCAGTGATGCGCGGCCGCATCGTCTCGTGAAAGAGGATACGTGTGCTCTGTTCCTCAAGGAAGGCGCGTTTTTCCTCAATGAAGCACAATTCCTCGCACCCGCTGGCGAAGTCCTTCATGCCTTCCGGTTCCAGCGGCCAGATCATACCGACCTTGAAAACCGAAATGCCCAGCGCTGCGGCCCGCGCATCGTCGATGCCGAGTAGCGCCAGCGCCTCGCGCATATCGCCCCAGGTCTTGCCGGCGGTGACGAGGCCTAGCCGCGCGCCCGGCACACCCACCACCCGTTTGTCCAGGCGGTTGAGGCGGGCATATTCATAGATGCGCGGTAGCCGGTCACGGATCACGACGCTTTCGTCGCGTTGCGGCCCGTAATCCGGGCGCGGCCGGATCGATACATCATCGATGCCGGGATTTGGCAGGGTAATGGACAGATCAAGCTCACGAGCGGTAACGCTAGCTGTCGTCTCGACGGTCTCGTTCACCGTCTTCAGGCCAACCCAAAGCCCGCTGTAACGCGACAGCGCCCAGCCATGCAGGCTGTAATCGAGAATTTCCTGCACACTCGATGGAAAGAGCGAGGGGATCAGATTGGCGGCCAGCGCCTGCTCGCTCTGATGCGCGACCGTTGACGACTTGCCGGGATGATCATCGCCATAGACCACAAGCACCCCGCCGTGGCGCGTCGTGCCGGCATAGCTGGCGTGCTTGAAGGCATCGCCCGAGCGGTCGACGCCCGGCCCCTTGCCATACCAGAGGCCAAATACGCCATCGACCTTCGGTCTGGCATAATTGCCGATCTGCTGGGTTCCCCAGACCGCGGTGGCGGCGAGGTCTTCATTGACCCCCGGCTGAAACCGCACGGCCGCCGCACTGAGAAGATCGCGGCTACGCCACAATTCACTATCGAAGCCACCCAGAGGCGAGCCGCGATAGCCTGAAACGAAACCCGCCGTATTGAGGCCGCCGCGACGGTCGCGCTCGCGCTGCATCAGAAGTGCGCGCACAAGCGCCTGCGTACCCGAAAGCAGGATGACGCCTTCAGTCTTGATGTAACGGTCTTCGAGGCTCGCCTCGACAGGCGTAAAACGGCCGGGTTTCGCAAGCTGGTTCATTTTTCATCCCCGGCGCGGCCCGAGCTGCAATGAATGACCTTCTCAGCAATGAGACGATCGATCTCATCGGTAGCATAGCCCGCCTTTTGCAGGATGGCCCGGGTGTCGGCGCCCGGCGTCTCGGCAAAATGGCGCAGGCCGGGAAGCGCACCGTCATAGCTGACCGGATGATTGAGAACCCGGAATTCCGCACCGCTGGAAAGTGGTATCGAGCCAAAGGAACCATTATGGACAATCTGCGGATCGTCCGGCAGGTCGTCATAAGTCTGCACACGGGCGTACCACATCTGGAGCGGCGCCAGCGCACGGTCGAGCTGCTCGTAGGTCCATTTGGCCAGCACAGTGCCAAGCCGCTGCATGATAGCGTCGCGGTTTTCCATCCTGTCGGCCGCCAGCCTGATCAGCTCCTCATCGCCGATCGCCTGCGCAAAACCGTCGACGCCGCCGCCCAGACTGAGCACGGCATGGCAATCACTAAGCCGAAAAACGCCATAGGGCGCAGGCAGGAACCACGAAGCCAGCCGCCCATCGCGACGGACCCAGTCCTGCCCAAGCTTGCCGGAAAAATAGCCCGACATCGACTCGCCCTGAAGATCGAGACCAGCACTCAGCAGGTTCGATTCGATGCGCGTGCCTTCGCCGGTTTGCAGCTTGCGGATATAGGCCCCGCAGATCGCCATCGCCATCAGCGCCGCGCCATGCACATCGACGATCGGAACGCCGGGAACGACCGGCGCCGTTTCCATGTCGCCGGTAATGGAGATCAGCCCGCACCGCGCCTGCACCAGCAGATCCTGCCCCGGCGCATCCTTCATCGGCCCGTCGCCACCCCATCCGGAAGCCGACGCATAGATGATATCGGGCTTTATCGCCTTCACCGCCTCGTAGCCGAAACCCAGCCGGTCGAGAACGCCACCACGATAGTTTTCGAGCACGACATCGGCGGTTTCTAGTAGCCGCCGGACGACCTCCTTCGAGCCTGGGGCCTTCAGGTCGATGGCAACGGAGCGAACATTGCGGTTGACGGCGGCATAGGTGGCGCTGACCCCATCGACAAAGACGTTCGCAGGGCCATAGCTGCGTTCGAAGGCGCCGCCAAGCGGCTCTATCTTGATGACCTCGGCCCCCATATCGGCCAGATATTGTCCGGCTGCGGGCCCCTGCACGAAATGCGTAAAGCTAACGACCTTCATCTGACCAAGCATGGCTTCCTCGACTGGCTGTAACTGGATCGCTGGTGAAGGGTGGGTCAGATGACGGTCTGACCCGATTTGAGCATCGAACGCGCGATAATCATGCGGTGGATATCGGATGCGCCGTCGAAGATGCGGTAGACGCGGGCATCACGGTAGAGCTGCTCGATATTCAACTCCTTGCAATAGCCCATGCCGCCGAAGATTTGCACCGCCTTGTCAGCCACCCGGCCCAGCATCTCGGAGGCGAAATACTTCACCATCGACACCTTTTCGCGCGGATCGAGACCCTGGTCGATCTCCCATGCAGCGTTCAGCACCATCATGCGTGCCGCGAACAACTCGGTCTGCATGTCTGCCAGCATCGCCTGAACCATCTGGAATTCGCCGATTGCCTGGCCGAACTGCTTGCGCTGGCGTGCATAATCGACACTGGCGTTCAGAAGCTTGCGCGCCATGCCGACCGAGCGGCCGCCAACCATGCCCAGACGGACCCGGTTGATGGTCGACAGCGCCTGGAAAAGCCCGGTGCCTTCCTCGCCCAGCATCTGCGACTTGGGCAGGCGCAGGTTCTCGAAGAACAGTTCGCTATGATTGGTTGCCCGCAGCCCCATCATATACTGCACGCGCCCAATTGTGAAGCCTGGCATGCCACGGTCGACGAGGAACGCGCTGATGCCGCGTACACCCTTGGTGGGATCGGTAACGGCAGTGACGATGAAGGCGTCCGATACATCGGCGTCAGAAATGAAGTGTTTGCTGCCATTGAGGACAAAATCGTCGCCGTCGCGGCGGGCCTGGGTCTTGATGCCGGCGGCATCCGAGCCGGCGCCCGGTTCGGTCATCGCCAGAGCGACGTTGATTTCACCCGACACGGCCCGATCAAGATATTTCGCGCGCTGGTCGCCGACGCAGTTCAGAAGCGACATTGGGATAGCTCCGAATGCGCGGCGCACAAGAGCATCCTTAGTCTGGCCGAACTCTTCTTCGCACAGGCACATATCGACGACGCTGAGGCCGCCACCACCCACCTCTTCGGGCATGCCGAGCGCAAACAGGCCAAGCTCCCTTGCTTTGCCGCGCAACTCCTGGACGATGTCAGCATGCACGAACTGCAACTCTTCGACCTCGGCTTCATGGGGCGCAAGTTCCTGCGCGATGAACCGGCGCAGCATTTCAAGCAGCATCTGGGTTTCGGAGGAAATGGAAAAATCGATCATGATGGCCTCCTTGGCAATCGAAGGACGCGCCTCAGCGGTCGCGAAAATCCACTGTGGTGAGCATGTCGCTAAAACGTGCCGGTCGCTTCTCGATGAAGGCGGTGACGCCCTCGTTGAAATCCTTTGTCTGGGAAAGCGTCTCGCTGAGGTCGAGCGAGCGGGCGATCGCCTCGGATTCCGGCAGGTCGAAAGCATTCTCCAGCGCACGCTTGCAGGCGAAGGCCGCCTGCGCCGGTGCATCCGCCAATCGCGTCGCAAGCTCCAGAGCCACGGACTTTGCCTGCCCGGCGGGCGTGACACGATTGATCAGCCCCCAGGCGAGCGCCGTTTCGGCCGAAATCATGTCGCCCAGAAGCATCATCTCCTTGGCGCGGCCCATGCCTATGCGTCGCGTCACGCGCACGGTGCCACCGCTTCCGGGAAAACCGCCCAGCCTGATTTCCGGCAGCCCCAGCCGCGACTGCGCGGAAGCGACAAGCATGTCGCAGCCAGCAGCGAGTTCGAGCCCACCGCCAAGGGCAATGCCTTCAATGGCGGCAACGGTTGGCTTGGGGAAATGCGCTACCCGGCCATAGACTTCGTTTTCGGGGTGAAGCTTGGTGCGCACGATCTCGCGCTCGGCACATAGACGGGGAAATTCGCGTATTTCGGACCCGGCGCAAAAAGCATGATCGCCATCACCGGTCAGCACCAGCGCGCCGACGCCCTCATCCGCTTCCAGCTCGGTCAGCGCCGCGCCAAGGGCGCGCGTCATGTCGAGTGTAACTGTGTTCATCCTGCCGTGGGCCAGGATGACGACCGCGACGCGACCCTGTCGCTCAATTCTGATGCCGCTCTCTGACATTTGTTCCTCCTGAATGTACGTTGCTTGACTTATCCTGACTTGCAGGTCAATAAGTTTTTTGAACCTGAGGGCCGCACGTGTGAAATCGCTCCTGTGGCGGCCAGGTCAAATCGCAACGTGGGAGAACGACATGGCAGCTATCGTGGTCGCCAAGGTTCAAGTGACCGATCCGAAGAAATATGAAGGCTACAAGCCGCTTGCCAAGGCGGCGATCGAGGCGTTTGGAGGCCGATATCTGGTGCGTGGAGCCGAGCCGGTCACGCTCGAAGGCGACACCGCCACCGAGCGCTATGTCGTCGTCGAGTTTGATTCGGTGGAAACAGCGCAACGCTTTTATGAGTCCGACCTCTACCTCGCAGCACGCGAAGCCAGAGCCGGCGCAGCTCGCAGCGAAATTGTCGCACTAACTGGTATATAAGGAAAACAGCATGCCCAGAATGCCATATGACTGCAGCGGCGTGATCCCAGCCTGCCTGCTGCCTCTTCATGATGATCTGTCGATCGACGAAAAGAGCTATCGCTCCCATTTGCGCGATGTCGCAGGGGTGCGCGGTGTCAGCGCGATCACGGTCAACGGCCACGCTTCCGAGGTGTCCTCCTGCAGCTTCGACGAGCAGCAGTACCTGCTTGAAACCGCGCTCGATGAAATTGGCGACAGCACGCCGCTCGTCAACGGCGTCTACGCCGATAGCGGACACGAAGCCGTACGCATTGCAAAGATGGCGGATGCCAGCGGCGCATCGTCCCTGCTGGTTTTCCCGTCTAACGTCTTTCTCCTCGGCCAGCGCCCGGAAATGGTCATCGATCATTACAAGCGCCTTGCCGACGCGACCGATCTGCCGTTGATCGCCTTCCAGTTTCCGGCCAATCTTCCCGTTGCCCACAGCTTTGATGTCCTGCACCGGCTGATTGAGGAGATTCCGACCCTGCGGGCGATGAAGGATGGAATCGGTAATCCCGTCCTGCACGAAATGAATGTGCGCAAGCTCCAGTCTGACGACCGTCCGTTCCATGTGCTTTCCACCCATTCCGCATGGCTGCTGCCCTCCCTCGTCCTCGGCTGCAACGGTCTTCTGTCGGGCGCAGGTAGTACCATCGCCGATCTGCAGGTCCGCCTTTACGAGGCGGTCAGGGCCGACGATCTTGCGACAGCACGAAAGGTAGCGGAACGCATCTATCCGCTGACCCATGCCTTCTATCGCGAGCCGGGTGTGGACATGCACAACCGGATGAAAGAGGCGCAGGTTATCCTTGGACGCCTGCCGAGCGCAGCTGTGCGTGCGCCGTTGCAGAAGCTGTCGGCGGCCGAGATAGAGGGCATCAGACAGGCGCTTGCCAAAGCGCGCGTAACCCGGGAAGGTGCGGAACTCTGACCTGCTAGGCCATAAAATGGGGTGATGCTGCGATGGAAAATTCATTACGCGAGCAAATCAAGCGGACGGCCGAAGAACTGCTGATCCGCCATGGCTATCGCGGATTCAACTTTCGCAGCATTGCCGAGGAGATTGGTACGACCCGTGCCAATCTCCATTACCATTTCGGCAAGAAAGACGGTTTGGTCCTTGAAGTTCTCGATGAATATGCAAGTCGAACCATCAATATATACGAGGCGATCTGGGCCGATGCTTCGACAAGCTTGCGCGAAAAGGTGAAACGCACCAATGAGCATGCCTATCAGCGCTACAAGCAATTTAACACGCCAAAAGATACCGGCTCATCCTGGAGCCTGATGATTCGCCTGCGCTCAGATGCCGATGCGCTGACACCCGAGATGCAGCATATCCTTCAGAACGCCACCCGCGATTTTGAACGGTTGGTGCGCATCGGCGTGCGGCTGGCGATCAGTTCGGGTGGGCTGGCGGCCGATGCCCCAGAAGAGGATATCGTCGTCCTTCTGAGCAATAATATCCACTATGCCGGCTCGGTAACCCGCGACCACGGTAATTTCACCCAACTGGAAAAGCTCTGGCAGGCATCGATCAACCTGATCGAAAAGGCTTATGCTGGCCCGGCCTGTGCGTCGGCTTTCGCAGCCTCATAGAGGGCACGCACGGAAATCTTCTCCGCCACCCTGTCCCAGCTCTCCCCAGGGTCGAAGACCTGCTTGAGAAGGTCCTTCCTGATCTTGCCGGTAGCCGAGCGGGGAAACTCGGTCTTTGTCGCGATATAGCGCGGCAGCATATGGTGTGGCAGGCTCTTGGCTAGCCGCTGCATTATGTCGAGCGGCGCGGGGGCGGCCA
>Ga0213839_1000671_pt1 | contig 33599 bp, 26 predicted proteins | sample SWPATP21_FD_160075 | JGI IMG/M metagenome (GOLD analysis project Ga0213839, IMG submission 160075) | Coastal seawater microbial communities from Marineland, Florida, United States - SWPA TP2 #1 | ecosystem: Environmental > Aquatic > Marine > Coastal | place: USA: Florida | collected 2016-08-14
GCCACGTGCTTCTGGACCGCAGCGAAGGACATCGCGTAGTGGGCGGCGAGGTCGCTGACGTTGGAGGGGCCGGCGAGGGTGCGACGGAGGATGTCGCGACGGGTGGCGTCGGCCAGGGCCTTGAACTGCCGATCGAGGGCGTCGTCGTCGAGGTCGGAATGATGTACAACCATGTGGTTGTATATACGGCGGTCGAGGGAGCGTGTCCAGGGGGGATCGCGATGGTTCCCGACCCGAGGGAACGGAACCCTTGCCCCTGGGCGACGTGGACGCCATGCTGGGCGGCATGCGAATCGAACCCCTCCTCGTGCTCCTCCTCGTCGCCTGTTCCGGCGACGGGTCCGACAAGACGACGCCCACCTCGTCTGACACCGACACCGACACCGACACCGACACCGACACCGACACGGATGCGGACGCGGACGCCGACGCGGATGCGGACGCCGACACCGACACGGACACGGACACCGGTCAGGCACCGCTGGCCATCGTCGGCACGCCCACCGTGTCGGAGCCCGCCGAGGCGGAGCAGCACCTCGTGCGCCTGCTGTCGCTGTCGACCAACGTGGCTGCGTCCGCGGCGCTGGTCATCGACGACGGCGACTCGGTTCGCGACGTGGTGTTCCCGGTCGACGAGCTCGGCACCGAGCACGAGCTGCCGCTGCTCGGGCTGCGGTCGGACACCACCTACGACGTGACCGTGACCGTCACGGCGGAGGATGGCTCGACGGCGACGGCTTCCGTGGAGGTCGTCGTGCCCCCGCTGAGCATCCTCGTGCCCGACGTCAGCCTCCGGGCGGGCAGCGCGGCCGATGCGGAGCCCGGCTACACCCTGATGGCCGCCTGGGCCCCGTCCGTGGCCAACCGGCTCCTCGCCGTGGACCACGAGGGGAACGTGGTGTGGGCCTACGAGACCCGTGGGGATCCGAAGTCGGCCATGCTGTGGCCCGATGGGCGTCTCAGCAGCGTGGTCGCCAAGAACCTGTCGGTGCGCACGATGGCGGGAGCGTCCCTGGCTCTGTACAGCGACGACCCCATCAAGGGGGCCATCGCCCTCCCGGACGAGCTCCACCACGACGCCTACTTCCCGGGGGACGGCACCTTCTGGAGCCTGCGGAACGCCCCCGTGTCGGTGACGGAGTACCCGGTCGACGAGTTCACCCCGTACGACCTCGCGCCCGCCACGCTCCTGGAGGACCGGGTCGTTCACTTCGACGAGACCGGGGTCCTGCTCGGTGAGTGGTCCATGGCCGCCTTGCTCGACACCACTCGCATCGGCTTCGGCTCCCTCGACATGATCGGCTCGGCGGGTCTCGACTGGACCCACGGCAACGCGGTGTGGCCCGTGGATGGGGGGGCGAGCTTCGTGGTCTCCCTGCGCCACCAGGACGCGCTGGTGAAGGTGAACGCGGCCAGCTCCGAGGTGGAGTGGATCCTGGCGAACCCCGACGGCTGGCCGACCGATCTCGACGCCCTCCGACTCGCCCCGGTCGGCGACCTCGACTGGCCCTACCACGCCCACGGAGTGAAGGTCGACGGGGACATGCTGTACGTCTTCGACAACGGAAACGACTTCCGCACGACGCCGTACAGCCAGAGTCCCCACCCCGACGGTCTGTTCAGCCGCATCGTCGGCTATCGGATCGACGAGAAGGCCCGGACCGTGGAGCAGGTGGTCGACCTCGTCGCGACCGCGGACGGCACCCTGTTCAGCCGGGCCCTGGGCAACGTCCAGCTGCTGCCCACCACCGGCCACCTCCTGGGCACCTACTCGTACCTGGTGCGCGAGCACGGTGTGAGCAACCAGGACATCGGGCGCGGCCTGAACAGCACGCGGCTCCTCGAGTGGGACCCCTCCACGGAGAGTGTGGTGTGGGACCTCTCGATCTCCGGGCAGGCGGTCGACACGGATCAGGGCTGGCTCGTGGACCGGGCGACGCGGGTGCCGTCGCTGTACCTGGGGATCGCCGAGGAGAGCTGGCGCTGACCGGTCCCGCGACAGCCGACCGCTGGCCCGACACCCGTGGCTTCGTGGGCCGATGGGCAGCCGCTGGGTACGAGGCCGCGATTCGGGGAGCGCTGCATGATTCGTGAGTGGATGGGCGAGATGGGCCTCGGGTGCCTCACGTGGCTGCCCCTACCGGTCGTGTTCGGTGGCGGTGCCGTCGTGGCCCTTCTCTCCGTGGTCGCCGCGAGCGTGGCCGCGGTCTTCTTCGGTGGGTCCTTCGTGTTCTGCTGCGGGGGCACGCTGCTGGTTTTGGCCATCGATCGGGCAACCGGTGCCGTAGAGCCCGTGAGCGTCGTGGGGCACCAGTGGGAGCGGTCGATCTACATCAGGGAAGTCGTCGTCAAGGACGACAGCGACTGGTGTCACAACCTGCCCGACGGCGCGGTCGAGACGGACCGCCGCCGGAAGTTCCATCATCGGGAGAAGCGTGTGGGGCGCGACCGCAGCGTCTACGAGGACTGGTGCGAGTACCGGGTGGCGGAGTGGGACGACGTGTCCCCGCTTCAGCGCTCGGGAGAGGGCACCGATGCGCGGTGGCCGGAGCTCGGAAACACGGAGTGCACCAAGGTGGGCTGCCGTCGGGAGATCCGGCGCGAGGAGGAGCTCGACGTGGTGTTCGACCGCGCGTCGGGCCACAACGGGGCGCCGTGGGCGTGCAAGATGAACGACGAGACGGAGTGGCGCGCCTGGAGCAAGGGAGATCGCGCGGCGCTGCTGATCGGGGGCTTTGTCGGAGCCCCGTACTGCGATCAGCTCACCCGACGAGGGCCTGCTCGAAAGGCGCCTTTGGAGCCCAAGCCCAAGCCCAAGCCCGGTCCGGCCCCCAGGAAGAGGAAGAAGAGCCGACGAAAGAAGCGCTGAGGGTGCGCCGGAGGCTCGATCGAGCCTCCGGCGACCGGGCGACGGACGGTTGGCCGTCCGGCCTGTGTCGTCAGTGCACCCGGGCGCCGCTGAGGGTGTCGGGCGGGAGTCCTTCGCGCTCTGCCTTCGCCTTCTCCGCGTCCGCGAAGGTGGTGAGCTCGAAGAACACCAGCTCTTCGCCGGTCTTGGCATCGCTCTCCTCGACGACCTTGATGATGTCGAGGTCAGCCTTCTCTCCGAAGCACTCGACACCGCACGTGGCGTCGAGGAACTTGGTCATGACCAGCTGACGGAAGGGCAGGAACTCGTTGAGGAGCGCGGGGGAGAGGTTGCTGTTCTCGTCGACGTGGACGAAGCCGCCGCTGTTGGGCCAGACCACGCTCGTGCCACCCTGGGAGTTCCCCAGGGAGACGCTGTTGGAGAGCTCGTGGCAGCCGCCACAGGACTGGGTGGTCATCCGGTCCTCGATGTCGAACTCGGTGATGGTGGACGGGCTCCCGAGCAGCGCGCCGGCGATGGTGGCCTCGAAGGTGCTGTCGGCGTCGTACAGGTTGAAGTTGAAGCCACCGAAGGTGGCCACGCTCTCCCCGGCGTCGAACTTGCCGTCCGTGCCGGCGGAGATGTGGTTGACGCCGTCGGGCACGGGCATCTGCAGCGACATCTGGTTCACGAGGTCGCTGGAGAAGGAGCCGTGGTCGGGGTGGGTGGAGTCCCACAGCGACACGTGAGGGTTCTGGGCCACGGTCGTCTGCTGCACGATGAGCTCGCAGCCGCGCTCGCCGCAGCCCTCCTCCAGCGTGAACTCGCGGAGGTTCCACTCCCGCTCGATGAACTGGTTCGTGCGGATCTGTCCGCACTCGCCGCCGTATCCGCCGCCGTCGCGGCACTGGAAGCCGTAGTGCTCGGGGGTGACCACGGGCTTCAGGTCACAGATGCCGTCGAAGTAGAACTGCTCGAGCAGGTCGGCCTGTACGCCCACGTCGGACTCGGTGCTCAGGCCCTGCCAGAACTCGGCCACGGGCAGACACGCAGCCAGGCCACAGTCGGGGTCGGGGTTGGGGAGGACCCCCTCGAAGATGAGGAAGTTGCGGCCGTTTCGGACCTCGTCGAACTCGCTCTCGGTCTGGATCTCCTGGGCGCGCTTGTCGGCTCCGAGGGCGTAGACGATGCGGTACTCACCACAGTGGGCGCCATCCATGGGGGCGAGGTCGAAGCGGTTGAACAGGGCCACCGGCGCGTGGCTCTCGATGGGCTCGAACTCGAGCAGGCTCTCCTGGCGGGGGCAGGTGATGTCGAAGCCGTTGATCTGGCTCCCGTTGTCGTCGCAGAAGGGGTGATGGGCGGGGTCTCCGCCGCTGCGGATGCGCTGGCTGCTCCACCACTGCTTCCAGATCTCGTCGGCGCCGGTGCTGGAGCCGGAGAAGGAGGCGAGCTGATCCAGGACCCGGCGGAGCTCGAAGCGCTCGAGGATCTTGGGGTCCGTGACCACGAAGGAGGGGTCGAGGGTGGTCTCGAAGACGTCGCACTCGCCGTCGCAGACGTCGGGGTCCTTGCCGACCTCCTGGAGGAGGGACTCGGGGGCGGCCTCCATCAGGGTGTCGTCGGGGGCGTCGTCGCCGCAGGCGGTGAGGGAGAGGGTCAGCGTGATGAAGAGGGGGACTCGGCGTGTCATGGGTGCCTCCGTTCAGGTGCGCGTGGAGACTAAGGACGTTCCGAGGCAATGGACTAAGCAGGGTGCGATGTATAGGTTGCACAATCCAAAGAGGTTATCGACTGATCTGTGCTTCTTGGAATCTGAGCAACGCCTGACCGCTCGTCGGTCGGGAAAAGTTGCGATCTTGGCTAGTTCAATTTGTGTAAAGGGTGTCTTTGGGCGATCTTGGCGCTCGATGGCTCTGGGCTCCCCGATCCTTGATCTCCTCGAATGGAGCATTTGTGGGGAAGAATTGTGATGTGAGTGGGCCGAACGGTCGCAGGAGGTGGGCCGAATTCGGTGAGCTCGTACGCGTCCGATAGGGCCTGGGAGGGCCTGGGAGACCGGCGCTGGAGTGGCCCCTACAGCAGCTCTGCCAGCGGCCCGGTCGCGATGCGGGTCTCCCTCTCCTCCCCGAAGTCTTCCAGCATGCCGACGGCCGTCGTGGCGCCCGCCCTTCGGAGCCTCGAGCCCGCAAGGGCGGATCTGTCGCGGTGGGTACCTTCGATGTACAGTATGGCCGAATGCTGTTGACCTGACGTGGTGGCCGTGGGATACTCGTCGGGGAGGGCTCATGCACTCGACGGACCACACCTCGGCGCTCGGCGCTCGGCGCTCGGCGCTCGGCGCTCGGCGCTCGGCGCTCGGCGCTCGGCGCTCGGCGCTTGGCTTGGGGCGTGGTTTGCCTGCTCGGTGGACTCGCGCTGCCAGTCGCACATGCGGCGGACTACGATGCGGACAACAACGGCTGCCCTGACCCGGACCGCTTCGCCGACTTCACGGTGACGATCGAGCACACGGCGGACACCGGGTCGCACCCGGCTCTGGTGGATGACCTCGAGGGCTACCGCGTGCCGACTTCACCGCAGACGCCGAATCAGGTCACCGGCTCATGCGGTGACAACGCCCTCCTGTATACGTGGTGCGCGGACAGTCGGGCCTACGTCCCCGTGTTGACCCATGAGGACGACCCCGGGCCCCGGGGCCATCTGTTCTTGTGGTTCGGTGGACTTGGCAACAGGCCGGCGGATGTCGACTACGTCGCACAGATGGGAGCCTTCGCAGGCTACCGCACCATCAATCTGTCATGGGACACGCATGCCCCTGGTGGGCCGAACGTGCCCCTGCCTTGTCCTGCGCCTGAGGACGAGTGCGACGCGGGTTGCTTCTTTGCTGTGTCACAGGAACTGCTGACGGGAGTGGATGACCCCAGCACCGACTACCCAGCTCACCCCATGCGTGGCATCGAGGGCAAGCTGGCTCTGGCACTGGAGCATCTCTACGAGGAGGACGTCAACACCAGTGGGCTGACCAACGGGCTCTGGGACTGGAATCAGTACTGCGAAGAGGACCGGATCCGCTGGGACCGAATCGAGACGGGAGGCTTCTCGCTGGGCGCGAACGCTGCCGCCTACATCTCCTACCTTCACCCGGGAAGTGACCACCCACCGGGCAACACCATCGGCGTGTTGGCGGTGGACGCGGGCGCCCCCACCTGCGGTGACTGGGCGGACCCCGCCGCGAGCTCTGCAGCTGCGTACTACCCGGACGAGTTCGACGACCACGCGACCTGGCCTCCGTGCGGCGACACGGGTGGCGACACCGGGGACACGGGTGGGCCAGCGTGTCCGGAGGAGAACCGCTTCGTGATGATGCACGACACAGGGAGCGTGGCGCTGAACCTTGCGAGAGTGGACCTGTCCCTGGAGCAGGTCAGCATCTCCTCCACCCCCGCGGACGTCGACACGGACATCACGAACGGCACGCTGCTCGACGCAGGGACGGGGCAGCTGAAGGCCAGCTATGGCAACCTGCTGCGAACGGCAGTGAATCCGCTTGGCCATCCCCATGGGTCCATGGCAGCGGACCAATACATGGTGTCGGCGACGGACACCGGAACAACGGCCGACGTTGCATCTGACGTCTACTTGTTGCCGCTGTACCTACAGGCCCTCTGTGAGTTGGACCAGTGATCGTACTGACCGCCATGGCGATGGCCCAGCCGGTGATGGAGGAATGGACGACTCCTGCCGAGCCCCACATCTTCATCAGTAGCTACCCTGGTATGGTCGTGATCGACGGATGGGCGGAGCACCTCGAGCTGGACATGGCGAGCCGCTCTCTCCGCCGGGTGGGGCGTTCGCTATCGGAGCCCATGGCCATGTCCCTCGGCCCGACGTGGGGGGACCGGCGCGTCTACAGGGCGCTCGATGGGGAAGGCGTTGCCGAGCTGCGAGACATCGGTGACGACTCCGTCATTCTGCACGGTGGGACCGGGCCTGCGGTTCCCGATGTCGACGGCGATGGGCTCCCGGACATCCACGGGAAGGGAGCCGTACACCTGCAGCGCGGCTCGGACTGGGTCTCGACGCCCTATCCCCCGTTCGAGAGCGAGTGGAACTACTACCGTCAGCTGCCCGTGGGCGACCTGACGGGTGACGGCCGCGGCGACCTCCTCATCGCCGACGACACAGACTGGGTCCCGTGGTGGGGCTTCAAGATGTTCCAGGGAGGGCACCTGGAGCTGTACGAGGGCACCGATGAGGGCTACTCCTCCACGCCCGCTTGGACCATCGACGTCGACTCGCCCATCGCGGACGCGTTTGCCGTACAGCTCGACGGTGATCCTGAGCTCGAGCTGTTCATGGTCGGTGCGGACGACTGGTTCGACGACTCGCCAACTCCGGGCGGGGCCGCGTTGTTCACGGTGGATCTGTCGAGTGGCACCCCGCACGCGATGCGTCTGTACGAGCTGCTGGGCTACACGTACGGCAGCAACCCGCCGTCAGCGCGCCCGCTCGGCGACCTTGATGGGGACGGCCTGGACGAAGTGCTGTTGTTCTCCGCGGAGTGGCGAAACGTCAACATGTACGCATCGCCCATCGCACACTGCCTGGCATCGACTCGTGGGTGGGACCCAGCGGCTCCGCTGTGGACACTTGACGTTCCAGTGGGGCTCGTCGCAGAGCCACGTATGGCCCACGTGGCGGACGTGAACGGGGACGGCGATCTGGACGTGGTGATGGTGTTGCGACAGTGGACGCCGTACCAGACGCTGGTTCAGGTCTGGTACCCGTACGGCCCACCGGACGGCTTCGAGGGCCCAAAGGACACCGGCCACACGGGCGACACCGGCGGAGCCGCCGACACGTCGGCCGACACAGGCACCTCTTCCACGGACACCCACGGATCCGGGGGCTCGACCGCCGACACGGGCGCGTCTCCGTCTCCTGCGCCAGCCGCTGGCGAGGACCCCAAGGGCTGCGGCTGCAGCACCTCCTCGGAGTGGGCCGCACCCTGGTCCGCCCTCACACGACGCCGCACGCGGAGACGCCCATGACGACGATGCTCCTGGCCACGCTGGCGCTCGCCGCGCCCCCGGTCCCCACTTGGAACGCAGCGGACGTCGAGCCAGCCGACCCCCAGGAGGACGTGGAGCCGCCCGCCACTCCAGAAGACGCCCCCATGGGCCCTGCGGTGGCGCCGCTGCGTGGTGCCCCTGCGGTGTTCGAGACCGGACCGGATGCTGGGCACGGCTGGGCGAACGTGGAGGACCTGAGCTTCGACCTCTCCGGCGAGGTTGGCCGCTTCTACTATGTGATGGCCACGGCTCGTGGAGGTGGTCTGGTGGCTCACTGGCGCCAGGGGCCTATTGCCGGAGAGGACCTCACCACGACCCACGACCTGGAGGTGCCGGAGGAACTGACCGAGCTGGTGGCGCTGGCCGGGCTCGTGCACCTGTCGCTGACCGCGGTGACGGTCGACGAGCGGGACCGGGAGCGGGGACGAACGCGGCTCGCCAAGACCTGGGTTCGCGCCGTCGGGTCCACGCTGGTTGGCGGGCAGCCTGGCCCCCCCGTCGAGCACGCGCCGAACGATGAGGTCGAGTGATGTGGGGCTCTCTCGTGATCTCCGCTGCCTTCGCCGGGGACGTCACCGTCTGTGTGGACTACGACACGGACTTCGTGGACAGCACGGGAGCCGGAGAGGACTACTACGGCACCAACGGGACCAAGCATGCCCGCGGGATTCGTGTCGAGTTGGAAGGACCCTCCGCGGTCTATTTCGCCTATGCCGACGTGGGGGCGCCCAATCCCGGCTGTGCGACCGTCAGCGTACCTTTCGGCGCCACCTACACGGTGCGGGTGAAGTCCAAGGTGCAGGCGACCAGCAACCACACCGTGCAGGTGCTCGACGGTGGTCCCGGCGCAAACCAAGGGCAGCTCTTCACGAGGACGAGGTTGCAGACCGTCAGTGGGGCACCAGCGACCTACGAGATGACCTTGCCCGTCGCAGACCACTGGAACGCGCTGGCGGCCGCTGGCCGTGCCCTGACGCGGAACCAGGGCGGCCGGGGGAGCATCGCCCTCTCCCTGTACGTTCCGGACTCGTCGGGCGTGATCGACCCCCCGTCGGGCTGCTCCTCCTCCCAGAGCTGCGTCGACGGTACGGACGTGTGGATCCATGACGATCACGTCGATCGCAAGTTCCGCATCGCGCACCTGATGGGCTGGGCCTTCCTCCATGACATGGGGTACGACCGCCCGTCGCTGGTGAAGTCGGCCGACGATAGCCACTGTCATGTGTCGGACCGCCAGCTCACGCTCGGCAACCTGGAGACGACGGTGACCGGCTTCCTCGAGGGCTACGCCTTCTGGTACGCGTCGTCGGCCTTCAACTTCTCGAATGAAAGCGACTGCACCTTGGTGTTCTGGGAGGAGAGCAACTGGGACCAGCTCGAGGTGTGCCACGAGGAGATGGAGGCAGACGTTGGCCACGCGGTCTCGTGCGCCACCGGGCCCTCATTGGCTCCCTATGAGCCCATCGTGCCCGTGACGAACTACCGTGCCTACTGCTTGGACGAGCGCTCGCCAGGGCTGGCGTCCGCGTCGAAGCCCAGCGACACTGTGACGCCTCTGGACGTGGTTCGGTTCCTAAAGGAGCGCGTCTACGTCGACGGCGACCTCTCCAGGAACGGCATCGGCCGTATCTTCGCCGAGGCGGAGCCCGACGCCGGAGACGCCTCCGACTTTCGAGACGCCCTGGAGACGGAGTGCGGCGTGGAGGGAGGCGACTCGACCGCGTGGGCCACGGCGGCCGGGGTCCACGGACTGGACCAGTAGGCGGCCGCCCTACAGCAGCTCCGCCAGCGGACCGGTCGCGATGCGGGTCTCCCCCTCCTCCCCGAAGTCGTCCAGCACGGTCCCCGCGGCGTAGCCCAGGGTGTTGTACAGGTTCGACAGCTGACGGTTGTTGGTGCCGTCGTCGGCCCCCGGGTAGACGATGGTGCGCCCGTCGGTCCGCAGGCCGAGCTCGCTGCCGCCGACCAGCAGGCAGGGCCACTCGCTGGCCGTGCTGTGGTGCTGCTCTCCGTTGTCGGTCAGGTAGAGGATGGCGGTGTGGTCGAGCATGGTGCCGTTGCCCTCGGGCACGGCGTCGAGGGCGCGCGCCAGCTTGGCGACGAGCTTGACGTGCTCGCGGCTGACGTCGTGGATGGCGGTGACGTAGTCGTTGACGGCGTCGGGGCCGCCGGAGCTGTTGTGGTGCAGGTCGTGGCGCTCGAGGCCCGCCGGCACGCCGGGGTGGTTCTGGAGGACGCGGGCGTAGTCCATGTAGCCGAACTGGCCGCCGGTCCCGGAGGTGACGACGGCGACGTTGGTGAGGCCGCCGAGCAAGGCCGCAGCGACGTTGTCGACCTGGGCCTCGAGGATGTCGAAGTGGTCGCCGGTCTGGTAGAGGGGGTTGGTCGACGGATCCTCGGGAGCGGGGAAGGCGGTGCTGGGGTCGGATGGGTCGATGCCGGCAGCGATGGCGGCGAGGTCGTCCTGGCGCTGGCGGATGGTGAGGAGGCTGTCGAGGTAGGCCTCGAGCTTGGCCCGCTCCCGGCTGTTCCCCCCGAAGCTCCCAAGGGCGGCGTTGACGTCGTCGATGGCGAAGTCGAGCTGCAGGGTGCGACGGGCGAAGCTGGGGGCGCCGGCGGTGCCCGGGAGGAAGCCGAAGAGGTTGCTGAAGGCGAGCACCGGGTCGAGGGTGACGGGGGCAGAGCGGCCCACGGCGAAGGCGCAGCTGTCGTTGGCGAGGATGTCGGAGCGGTCGCCGACCCCGACGCGGACGGCGTCGAAGGGGGTGCTGCCCACCACGGTGGTCTGCTCGGCGAGCCAGGTGTCGATGGTCTGGCCGGCGGGACGGGAGGGGGTGGATCGGGAGCAGGAGAGGGCCCCGAAGAAGGTGCTGTGGCCGCCCCCTGCGATGCGGTTGGACAGGCCCAGGAGCACCGCGGACTTCGCGGTGAGGTCGGTGGTGGAGCCGTCGGAGAGCAGCGGGTCGAGGGCGGTGGCGGTGCCCATGTCGCCGGCGGCCACCTCGATGGGGCTGGTGTGGCCGTAGAGGTTGTAGGACCAGCGGCGGCCGACGATGGACGAGGTGGCCTGGGCGTCGACGTCGGTGACGGTGTTGGCGGACATGAGGCAGCCCGGCTCGATGCAGTTCCCCTCGAGGACGATGACGAAGCGTCGTGCGGGGATGCCCTTGGCCAGGGCCCGGGAGCCGCCGAGGAGGGCGGCCCCTCCGCCGACGCAGAGGGACGCGAGGAGGGAACGTCGAGAGAGGGTCGGCATGATCAGTTCTCCTCGATGACGTGGCGGTAGACGGTGGCGTCGTGGGTGGCGAGGGCCTCCAGCATCGCGATGAAGCTGCCTCCACCGTCGTCGTAGGCCTGCTCCATGGCGGAGAGGACGCAGGCGTCTTCCTGGGTCTCGTCGCGGCCCGCGAAGAAGCGGAAGGTCTGGCGCACGAAGCAGCGCTTGACGTGGGGGGAGTCCGCCAGGGCTTCGGTGAGCTCGATGGCGCTGGCGTAGGTGGTGTTCAGCGCCGGGTCGGGGGCGTTGGTGAGGGTGGTGGAGCCGTCGGGGGTGGAGCCGTGGTCGTCGGCCCGCAAGAAGCCGGCGTGGTTGTAGATCTCGAAGGCCATCCCGAGGCTGTTCATGTCGTCGTGGCACAGGTTGCACTCGGAGCGGCCGTCGAAGGTGCTCTCGATGCGCTCCCGGGCGGTCTTGGTGCCGTCGGTGGGGTCGAGGAGGGCCGGCACGCTGACGAACTCCAGGCCGGGGACCGACTCGCAGAGGAGGTGTTCTCGGATCCAGTGGCCCCGCACGACGGCGCTGGGGCCGTCCTCGAAGGCGTCGCCGTGGGTGGCGAGCCACGCGGGGTGGGTGAGCATGCCAGCGCGCTCGTCGCTGGGGAGGGTGACCCAGCGCTCGGCGGGGCTGCTGTGGCCGACGTCGCCGTCGTAGCCGTAGGGCTTGGACGTGAACTCGGTGCTGCTGGAGATGGAGGAGCCGGCGTCGCGGGTGGTGGAGGCGAGGAAGAAGGTGCGGGTGGTGAGGAGCTCCTTCAGCACGTCCTGGTCGTCGGTGACGATCTTGGCGATGGTGTCCTCGAACTGCTGCAGCAGGGTGGACTCGTGGCCGTAGTAGCCGTCCTGCAGGTTGCCGTAGGAGTTGCGGATGCTGTTCACGTCGGGGCCACCGTCGTAGGAGCTGGTGGCCTCGGGGCGGTCCTTGAAGACGATGGGGAAGTCCTCGACGTCGAAGAACTCGGCGAAGAAGCGGTCGATGCGGCTCGCGAGCCACTCCTCGGCGCGGCCCTCGAGGCGCCGGTCGTCGCCCCAGTCGAGGTAGGTGTCGGGGCGCGCAGGGTCGACGCCGCCGGCGTACTGGCGCAGCAGCGCACTCGCCACGAGGGGGTCGCTCAGGGTGCCGTCGGCGGCGGCGGCCTGCAGGTCGGGCATGGAGCCCTCGATGGGCTGGGTGTAGCTGCCGTACGGGCCGAGGCCCCAGCGGTGCACGCCCTGGGAGCCGAGGGCCCGGTCGGAGAGCATGTTGCTGATGAGGCGCGCGTGCTCCCAGTCGGTGAGGCGGGTGCGGCCGTCGGCGTCGAAGGTGCCGTCGCCGAGCTCGCTCTTGAACAGGGCGCCGGTGGTGAGCCACGCCGCCGTGGTGACGTGGATGAGGGTCTCCTCCCGGGTCCATCCCTCGACGGCCTCGAGGTCGAGGGCCTCCAGGGTGAAGGTGTGCAGCCGAGCGAGCTCGTCGGCGGTGGGGGGCCGGAAGTAGGCGCCCCCCTCCAGGTAGGCGCTCAGGTAGGTGTCGATGCAGGCCGCGTCGGGCAGGGCGTCGTCGTACATGCAGCGCAGGGCACTGTCGGACTCTGGCTGGTGCTGGCGGCCGTAGCCGGAGCCCTCCGGGAAGCGACCGATCCAGCTGCCGCCGCCGTAGTGGGCCACGTTGAGGTACAGGTCGAGGGTGGCGGCGTCCATGCCCACGTCCTGCTGGTAGGTGCTGAAGCGAGCGGTGGACGGCGCCCCGAGGGGGTTGCTGGCGGCGGGGGCGGTGTACTTCTGGCCGATGGTGCTGCGCCACTCGACGTCGTCGAGGCGGACGATGCGGGCCTGGGAGCTGCTCGGGGAGCCGTCGCACACGAACAGGGCGTCCTGGTCCAGGTCGTTGGGGTCGATCTCGCCGTCGAGGGGGTCCTGGGGCAGGCAGTTGGCGCCGTCGTCGATCCACTGGCCGATGGTGTCCATGGAGGCGGCGTCGAGGGGGCCACCGGGGGGCATGGCCTGGCCGCTGCCGCCGAGGGCGCCGTGGGTGTCCTCCAGCTTGTGCCACAGGTAGCTGGCGGTGCGGTCGCCGGGGGCCAGCAGGAGCATGCCGGGGACCTGGTCGGAGAGCTGGCCGTCGACGGCGGCGAGGACCCGCAGGTCGAGGCCGCCGAGGGCGCTGACGCCGTGGCAGTTGGTGCAGTGGCTGTCGACGACGTCCTGGACCTCCTGGCAGGCGCTGTCGTCGAGGCCGGTGTCGGTCCCGCTGGTGTCGGTCAGGCCGGTCTCGCCGGTGTCGTCGAGGCAGATGGCGCCGCCCTCGATCCAGGCGTACACGGCGTCCTGGTCGGCTGCCGGCATGGCGGGAAGGCCCGGAGGCGGCATGGCATCGCCGCTGCCGCCGACGTCGGCGTGGGTCCCTGCCAGCTTGTGCCACAGGTAGCTGTCGTCGGGGGCGAAGGGGGCCACGATGTCGAGGTTCGCCTGGAGGCTCGGCAGGTCGACGACGGCGCTGGGATCGGTGAGGTTGAGGTCGCCCAGGGGGGAGGAGCCCGAGTGGCAGACGACGCAGTTGTCGTCGAAGGCCGCGCGGACGGGGCCACAGTCGCCGGGCAGGCCGGTGTCCGTGTCGACGTCGGTGTCGGCATCGGTGTCGGCGTCCGAGTCGGTGTCGGCGTCGGCGTCGCTGTCGAGGACGGGTGTGGTGCCGTCCTTGGTGTCGTTGTCGCACGCCAGGAGCGCGAGCAGGAACAAGGTCATCGGGAACCCCCGGGGCAAGGGTACCGGAGGGGGATGGGCCTCAGGCGCCGCCGAAGGTCTTCTCGATGCCCTGGAGCGCCTCCAGCACCCCCTTCTTGGCCTGGGCCTTGATCACGAAGCCCGGCACGTAGAAGGAGGGCACCATGGTGAGATCGTAGGTGATGCGGGTGCCGCCGTCGGCCGGCGCGAAGCGCCAGGTAGCCACGAAGTCGGTGAAGTCGTCGGAGGACACGAGGGTGCTGTGGACCTTCATGTCGGTCGCGCAGGTGCGGATGTCGTAGCTGACGTCCTTGATGGTGTTGCTGATGAACACGTGCTCGAGCTCGCAGTCGCCAGCGGGCTCGGCGGTGATCTTCGCCGTGCTGGCCATGGCCTTGGCGCGGCTGCCGCTGGCCTTCATGCGCTCCATCACCTGCTCGGGAGGCGTGGACACGACCACCTCGCCCCGCACGACCCCTTCGGCGGTGACGTCGACGGAGGGGGCGGCGAGGGCCAGGGTGAGGGTGAGGATCATGGTCGGCTCCGAGGTCGGTCCCCGAAGCCTACCCGATCAGCTCAGGGGCGCGCTGGGCGCGACGATGCGCACCTTGGTGACCCGCTTGCCGGGCTTGTCGGTGAGGAGCTCGACGGTCTGCGCGGCGAGGGTGAGGTACTTGCCGGCGTCGAGCTCGAACTCCCCGGCGACCCAGGCGTCGACCACGAAGCGCTGGGGGTGAGACGGCGCGAGGGTCTTGCCGGGGACGAGGTTGATGACGACCTCCTTCTCGGCGTGGGAGCCCTCGAGGCGCTCGTAGGCACCGCCCACGGAGAGGACGGCCTGGGCGCCCGCGTTGGCATCGAAGCCGGGCTTGTCGAGGCCGGTGAGCTTGCCGGTGGACCACAGCTTGAAGTAGCCGCAGCCCATCGGCGAGGGATCCGCGTGATCGTCGCCATGGATGCTCGGGGTGTAGCCGGCGTCGAGAACCTCCTGGACGACCTCCTTGAGGCCGTCGAGGGTGGTGACCCCTCGGAGGGAGGCGATGGCGTAGACGCCGCCGAGGGTCTTGGGGCCGGCCATGCCGACGTTGTCCGACGGGCGGCCGTCGACACACTTCATCAGGTCGCCGAGCTCGACGTCGATGAGGTCGTCGACCTCGTGCTCGGAGACGATGGACGGGCTCCAGCCCCAGTCACGGTTCTTCAGGGCTTGGGCGATCTGCTCGGGGGTCATGAATCCTCCAGGTCGGACAGCCTGTGTAGCAGGCGGCGGAGGCTCGGGAGAAGAAATCCGTGTCATGTCTCGTCGAACCGCATTGGGGGCAGATCAGCGTGGTTGTCCCTGGAGGTAGACGGCCCTCGCCTGGCCGAGCACGGCGGGATCGCGGTGGGGATCGGCCGGCAGGGCCACGAAGGTGGCCGGACGTCCCGGAGCCAGGTCGTGATCGAGGCCCCACACCTCGGCCGGCAGCGTGGTGCAGGCGGTCAGGACCTCCTGGGGGCTCATGCCGATCCGAGCGAGGAGCTGGAGCTCGCGGGTGTCGACCCCGGCGACGCGGCGGTTGCCGAGGTCGGTGCCGTACAGGATGCGGGCCCCGGCTTCGTGGAGGCGGCGCAGGTTGTCGACGGCGGCGTCTCCGGCCCGGAAGGCGGTGAGGGTGCTGATCACCGCTCGCTCGGGCTGGGCCCAGGCCGCCACGGCCTCTTCGGAGAGGGGGGAGGTGGGGGTGTGGGCGAGGACGTCGATGCCGGCACGGTGGGCGCGGAGGGCGGAGGCGTCGCTCATGGCGTGGGCGACGGCGACCATGCCGTGGTGGTGGGCGCGCTCGACGGCGGCCCTGAGGGTGGGCTCGTCGAGGGTGGGCCCGTGGTCCAGGGGGACCTTCATCAGCCGGGCGCCGGCGCCATGGAGCCGGTCGACGGCGTGGCGGGCCTCCTCCGGGCTGCGGAGCTCCAGACCGTAGCCGCCGCGACCCCAGGAGGTGGTGGGGTAGCCGGCGGGGGCGGTGAGCATCGGACCCGACGCCACCAGCGTGAGGGGGGAGCTCGCTCCGAGGGAGGCCTCCGGGGCCGCCAGGTCCACGGCGGCGACGACGCCGGCATCGAGCAGCTCGTCGGCCACCGGCCAGTAGCTGAGGTGGACGTGGCTGTCGATCAGGCCCGGGACCACGTAGGCGCCGTCGAGGTCCACCTCGTGCCCGCCGGGGGCCGCCTCCACGAAGCGCCCCTCCTCGACGTACAGCTCGACGGGGACACCGCCAGGCAGCAGCGCGCCGGTGTAGTGGGTCGGGGCGGCCAACGCGAGGGCCTCGAGGAGCAGCACAGTGCCTCCGGTAGGGGGTGTATGTACACTTCAACGGTGAACCTGGATCTGTCCTTGCCCCACGGTGGCCCATAGTGTCGGCGGCCTCTCAGGAACGGGCCTTCGTGGTGCTGCTCGCAGCGTCGGGCGTGGCGCTGCTCGCGGTGCTGTCGCCCTTCCTGTACGTGTTCGTGCTGGCGGCGGTGACCGCGTCGGTGCTCTGGCCGGTCCACGAGCGGCTGACGGCGCTCCTCGGCGGGCGTCGCTGGGCCTCGGGCATGCTCTCGATGACCGCCATCATCGTGGTCCTCGGGGTGCCGATGACCTGGATCGGGGCCTACGTGATCAGCGAGGGAGCGCGCGGGCTCGAGGACTTTCTCTGGAACATCACGGACTCCGACGGCAGCTGGCTGGTGGGCCTGGAGTACGGCTACCAGATGGCCCGGGACGAGCTCCCCGAGGGGATGCTTCCCCCGGTCGCGGAGGTGCGGGGGGAGATCAGCGCCACGCTCCGAGGGGCGGTGCTCGACGTGGTGGGGGCCGCGCCGGCGGGGGTCGGTGGGCTGCTGTCGTCCCTGTGGCGGCTGTCGGTGGACCTGGTGGTGTTCGCGGTGGCGCTCTACCTGGCCTTCACCAGGGGCCCCGAGCTCCTCGACGGGCTCCGTCGGGCGGCTCCGCTGCGGGAGCAGTACGTCTCCCGGCTGTACGAGGTCTTTCAGCAGCTGGCGATGAACATCGTCATCGGGATGGTGGGCACCGGCATCGCCCAGGGGGTCGTGGCGGCCATCGGCTTCGCGCTGGCGGGTGTCCCTGCGGCGGGCCTGCTCGGTGCGGCGACGGCGGTGACGTCCATGGTGCCCGTGGTGGGCAGCCTGGTGGTGTGGGGCCCCGTCGCGACCAGCCTCGCCATCTCGGGGCACCCCGGCGCCGCAGCCTTCGTGGTGCTGTGGAGTCTCGCGGCCACGGCCTCGGCGGACAACGTGGTGAAGCCCTACCTGCTCAAGAACGGGCTGCGGGTGAGCCCGCTGTGGATGCTGGTGGTGCTGTTCGGAGGGCTGCTGACGATGGGTGTGAAGGGGCTGGTGTTCGGGCCCCTGGTGCTCGTGCTCTACCTGACGCTGTACACCATCTACCTGCGGGACTTCCTCGGCCAGGGAGAGGCGCCGGCCGAGCCGTAGGTCACACGTCGGCGAGGCCGAAGCCGGGTGCGTCGGACGGCACGAGCTCGCCGTCGACGAGGGACAGGCAGCCGGACGTCGGGTCGTCGAGGAGATCGAGGTGGCCGTCGAGGTCGGCGTACTCGACGTTCGGCCGGGACAGGGCGAAGGCGAGCCCGGCGGCGATGGAGAGCGCACACTCGTCCATGCAGCCCACCATGACCTCGAGCCCCGCGGCCCGGGCGACGCCGTTGATCAGCAGGGCCTCGTCGATGCCGCCGACCTTGGCGAGCTTGATGTTCACCATGTCGACGGCCTCTCCTCGGGCGAGGTGGAAGGCGTCGGCCAGCCCCAGCAAGCTCTCGTCGGCCATGACGGGGAGGGGCACCGAGCGGGTGAGCTGCCGCAGCGCGTGGACGTCGTCGGCGGGACAGGGCTGCTCGACGATGGCGAGCCGGACGTCGGCGAGGCGCTCCAGCAGAGAGCGGGCCGTCTCGGCGTCGTAGCCCTGGTTGGCGTCGAAGAGGAGGGGCGTGTCGGGGCCGGCGAGCTGGCGGACCGCACGGAGGCGCGCCTCGTCGAGGTCGGGGTCGTCGCCGCCCTTGATCTTCAGGAGGCGGAAGCCGCCGTCGAGGAGGCGACGGGCGTCGGCCACGACTCGCTCGACGGGTCCGAGGAAGACGGTGGCGCTCGTGGGGATGCGGGTGCGGAAGCCGCCGAGGAGGCGCCAGGCGGGGAGCGACGCGGTCTTGCCGAGCAGGTCGAGGAGGGCCTGATCGAGGGCCGAGCGGGCGCTGGGAAACGCGGCGAGGGCGTCGGAGACCCCGTGGCAGACCGCCACCCGTCGCAGGGGGTCCTGGCCGACGAGCCCGGACGCGACGTCGCTCAGGACGCGGAAGGTGTCGTCGATGCGCTCGCCGGTGACCCCCTCGTCGGGGGCGGCGATGCCCAGGCCGACGTGGGGGCCGTCGGTCACCACCCGCACGAGGACGTTCTCCGCGCGGTCCACGGTCTCGTAGGCGATGGTGTACGGCTCCCGCAGGGTGAGGGGGAGCCGCACGACGTCGACCCGGACGATGCCCATCACACGTCCCGCCGCCCGCGTCCGTGGAGCTCGGAGAGCGGGGTGGCCTGGAGGAAGTCGACGAAGCGAGCCAGGTTGCGGATCTGGATCTCCCACATCTGACGGCCCTTCTCGGCGGTGGCGATGGTCGGGTCTCCCATGATGCCGCTCGGCGCGATCCGTGCCGTGCGCACCGGCCACTCGACCGAGAGCTCGCTGTCGTAGTCGAGGAAGGGAGAGTCGAAGACCTGGACGTCGCGGTGGGCGTGCTCCAGGTAGACGAGCTCGGGACGGGTGGCCAGCGCGGTGCTGGTCTCGAACTCGCCGGCGTGGGCGTCGTTGGGGGTGCCGACGAGCGCGCTGATCTCGGCGTCGCTGGTCTCGCCGCTGTCGACGGCGACGAAGATGTGGCTGTCGCGGTTGATGAGCTGGGCGGCGAAGGCGAGGGCCGGGCCGTTGCCTCCGTGGCCGTTGACGATGAGCAGCTTGTCGATGCCGTGGGCGACGACGGAGGTGCCGACCTCGTGCACGACGCGGGCGAGGGTCTCGGGGCCGATGGAGATGGTGCCGGGGAAGTCGCCGTGGTGGTAGCTGACGCCGTACGGGATCAGCGGCAGCACCAGGGGCCGGACGCCGGTGCAGCGGAGGGCCACCTGCTCGCACAGGTAGGCGGCGTCCCAGGCGTCGATGTCGAGGGGCAGGTGGGGGCCGTGCTGTTCGATGGCACCGACGGGGAGCAGGGCGACCGTGGTCTCCCGGAGCCGTCGACGGGCCTGGGGCCAGGTGAGCTCGGCCAGGCGGTGGGTGGCGCGACCCACGGGGATGACCTCCTCGGCGGAGCGGTCGGGGTCGGGCTCGTTGGGATGGGGGTCGGCGCCGAGGTCCGACAGGGGGATGGGGACCCAGGTGTCGCCTTGCTGCTCGACGGCTCCCGGGGCGTGGGTCGCCAGCAGCTGCCAGACGGGCTGTCGGAGGTCCCGGGGGAGGACGTCGCGGGGGCTGGCGACGGGATCGAAGCGGAGGCACGTGGTCTCGTGGTGGCGGCGTCCCTGGGCGCCGAAGGGGGTCTCCGGGGCGATGTGGCCCCGCTCGACGAGGAGGGCGCCGAGGTGCTGCCCGTCCTCCGCCTGCTTGACGCCGCGGGCTGCGAGGTCCTCCAGGCAGCGGGCCTGGACGGCCGGGGGGTAGCCGATGGCAGCAGGGTCGTGACCCAGGGCGGTGAGCATGCCGACGATGCGGCGGCACTTCTCGCAGCGGCCGCAGGGCACGACACGGTCCCCTTCGACCCGGGCGGCGTGGCAGCTGACCTGCTGGCCGAACAGGGCGGGGTAGCGGCTGGCGAGGGTGTCCTGGACGATGAGCTCGGAGGCCGGCCGCAGCAGGCTGGCCACGAGCAGGTTCCAGCCCTTGTCGGCGAAGTAGCGACTCATGCGGGCGTCGAAGTGCCGGGACTGATCGTACAGGCCGGCGTGGTGCTCGATGCGCAGGTCGCCGTGGACGAAGGTGCTGGGCTGGGTGGTGTCCCACTCGTCGCCGATGAACAGGCGGCCGCAGCCTCGGGCACGGGCCATGGGGACGCAGCCCATCAGGAAGACGCAGACCGTCCACATGCGGATGGGGTAGTCGTCGGCGCGGACGCGGTCGGCGTCGTCGCGGACGAAGGGGAGCTGGCGGAGGAAGAACGTGTAGAGCCGGTCGCAGTCCATCCACACCCGGGCCGTGCGCTCGGGACGGGTGCGCTGCAGGTGGCGCCAGCCGTTGAGGGCGGTGAACCAGTGGCGACCGCTCTCGTTGGCGAAGAGGGCGTGGACGTCGAGGCCCAGCTCCTCGGCGATGCCCTGGGAGAGCAGGCTCTCCTTGCCCCCGCTGGCGAGGATGGCGACCCGGTCGGGGGCCTTGGCGAAGGGGCTGGTGGGGAGCGGGGCGGCCAGGCCCTCGGGCAGGGTCAGCCGGGCGATGGGGGGCCGCTCGGAGGGCCGCTCGTGCCAGGTGGCGGGCTCCCCGGTGAGGAACACGTTGCGCTTCAGGAACTTGTTGACCCACACCTCGGTGGCGGTGTTGTCGAGCATCTCGTCGAGCCACTCGGCGTCGATGGGGTCGAGGGGGCCGTGGAGGACGAGCTCGTCGGCGAACAGGCCGTAGTTGAGGCCGAGCTGGGCGCCGGCGAGGGTGGCGAGCTGCTGGTCGGCGAGGTCCGTCGGGTCGAAGACGTCGCTGGCCCAGCGGAGGGTGAGGACCGCCTGCTGCTGGGTGCCGTCGCGGTGGTGGACCACGTAGGGCATGCGGATGCGGCGCTTCTCGAGCTGTACCGGGCCCACCTCGAGGGTGGACCACACACGGAGGTCCCGGGTCACGACTGGGCCTCGATGGCGTCGAGGACGCGGTCAATGCCGTGGACGAGGGGGTCGACGGTGGGGAGGCCGGTCTCCTCCTCGATGCGGGCGCAGGCCCCTGCGATCTCGTCGGGGGCCAGGCCCTCGTGGTTGAGGGTGATGGCCACGACGGGCTTGCCGGAGAGCTTCTCCAGCATGTCGATCTGGAAGGACAGGGGCTGGATGGGGAAGCCGGGGAAGCCGTCGTAGTCGACCCGGGTGGGTGCGTGCTGCAGGACGATGACGTCGGGCCGGGTCGCGGCGAGGATCTCGAGGCCGCCTGGGTAGGCGGGGTTGAGCAGCGAGCCCTGGCCCTCGATGACGATGGCGTCGGGCTTTCGCTCGTCCCAGGCGGAGACCACGGCGTGCTCGAGCTCCCCGGCGACGAAGTCGTTGACGAGGCTGTCGAGGACCATGCTGTAGCGGGCTCCCTGGAGCCAGCCGGTCTGGCCGGTGCCGACCATCTCGGCGCTGCGACCCCGCTGCTCGATGCCGAAGACGAGGAGCCAGGCGGTGGTCCGCTTGCCGACGGCGGAGTCGGTGCCGAGGACGGCGATGCGGGTGCTCCCGACCTCGTCGATGCGGCTGCTGAAGTGGTGGAGCTCCCGACGGTGCGGGGGCATGCGGATGTCGCGGATGCGGACGCCGTGCCCGGCGGCGAGGGAGGCGAGATCGGGGTCTTCGGAGAGGAAGTCGTGGAGCCCGCAGTCCACGTGGAGGCCGGCCTCGATGGCTTCGGCGACCACGGCGCGACCATGGTCGGGCAGCCGGCCGCCGTCGGGGGCCATGCCGATCACCAGGTGGGTGGGCTGCAGCTCGAGGGTGCGAGCGTGGGCCAGGGCGGTGCGCAGATCGGCCAGCACGGGGATGCCGACGGGGCTTCCGTCGAGGACCGTGCCAGCGTCCTGGCCGGCGTAGCGGGCGTCGAGCACGCTGGCGACCCGGTAGCGGCGGGTGAAGCGCACGAGGCCGTGGGCGGTCTTCCCCTCGGGGGTGGCGAAGGCGCCGTCGCACCAGACGATGGCGACGCCGTCGAGGGGCTCGGTCTTGGGGGCGTTTGCGTAGGGCGTGGTCATGGGGCCCGTCCAGTCAGGACCGCGACGTAGCGGTCGCGGGCTAGGGGAGATTGCTCGTGGAGCGCCGCCAGGGCCAGGAGGCCTGCGGTGGAGGCGGGGAGCACGTGGAGGCCCTGCTCCTGCTTGAGGAGCCGGGCCATGGTCTGCATGCGCTTGTCCGAGACGTCGGCGGCAAAGCCATCGGTGTCGCGGAGGGCGAGCAGAGCAGCGTCGCCGTCGAGGCTTCGCCAGTTGATCAGGGGTTCGTTGGTGACGGTCTCGCGGATGGCCGCGGGGGAGAGCTCCGGCACCTCGTCGAGGTGGTTGCGAAAGGCGGTGGCGATGGGGTTCTTGCGCCAGGAGGTGCCCCCCACCATACGAGGAACGCGGGACACGCGACCCCGCCGGTCGAGGCGGACGAAGCCGCGGTGGAGGCCAGCCAGGGTGGTGCCGTTGCTCATGGGGGCCGCGACGGCGGCAGGGGCGTCACGGAGCTGGTCGTGGATCTCGGTGGCGATCTCGGCGTAGGCGGTGAGCTGCACGTGGACGTTGGCACCGCCCGGGTTGGTGTCGTACCACTCGTTCTGCTTGGCGAGGGCCTGGCTGTGCTCGACGGCGTCCTCGTAGGTGCCAGGGTGGCGCCGTACGTGGGCGCCGCGAGCGGTCATCTCGGCGATGCGCTTGGTGTGGTAGCCCTCGGGGATGACGATCTCGCAGGTCATGCCGGCGTGCTCGGCGGCGAGGGCGAGGGCGACGCCGTAGTTGCCACAGGTGGCCACGGTCACGGCGTCGTACCCGCGCCGAAGGGCGTCGAGGACGTGGGCGAAGGCGATGCGGTCCTTCTGGGTGCCCGTGGGGTTGTCCCCCTCGAACTTGAGCCAGATCTGACCAAAGCCCAGGTGCCGCTCGAGGTTTCGCGCGCGGGCGAAGAGCGTGTCGCCCACGAGCTGGTCCACGACGGCCTCGAAGGCGTCGACGGTTGCGCGAGGCAAGCTGCCTCCTCTTCCGGGTGCCGAGGGAGGGCGGGGCTACGTGCCCCGCCCGCTCGTCACTGTACCGCGCCGGTGTCGTTGAGGGCCCCTTCGGCCTCCTCGACGTCCCCCTCGTCCAGGTTCGGATCGACGGGCGGGACGGCGGGCATCTCGTCGAGGTCGGCTTCGACGTCATCGGGGTCGGCCTCCTCCCACCGTCCTTCGTCGGCGGGCTCTTCGTGCTCGACGATCTCGTAGGGGGAGGTGCTGGTCTCGGGGGTGCTGCTGCAGGCCGTCATCAGGGCCAGCATGGACAGGATCATGGGGACCTCCAAGGCCGCGGGTTCGCGGCGGGTCGGCCGGCGGAGGTGCAGCTGTCGTGCCAGTCTCGGAGCCTGGATCCCGGGGCAGGATGCCCCACGCGGGGCGCTTGGCCCCGCGTTCGAGCGGCGAAGTGCCCCGGTTGGGCTACGTGGATGACATGCTCGTCGCTCTGTCGCTGATATTGGGCCTCGCCGTCGCTTCTCCGGAGGCCACGGATGGCGTTCGGGTGGCCACCTACAACGTGTGGGGTCTGCCCTGGCCCCTCGCGCCCAGTCGCAAGGCACGGCTCCGTCGACTCGGTCGTTGGGCCGCCCAGCGGGATGTCGACGTGGTGGCCCTCCAGGAGGTGTGGGGGCCCAGCGGCCGCCACGTCCATGAGGGGCTGCCCGAGGACTTCGAGCTCACCCAGCCAGTGGCCGACGGCGACTCGGGCCTGGCGGTGCTCTCCCGTCACGACGTCGACCCGGTCGGGCTCCGCGTGTTCTCCGCCCGCCGAGGTCCCGATGCCCTGAAGCGGAAGGGGGTGTGGTGGGTCGACGTGGAGCTGACCGAGGAGCGCGTGGTCCATCTGGGGGTGCTGCACCTCCAGGCGGGCCGCGGAGAGCGTCGGGCCGAGGTGCGCCGCGCCCAGCTGGAGGACGTGCTCGAGGTGCTGCCCGACGGGCCCGTGGTCCTCACCGGCGACTTCAACCTGCACGAGGGCGCCATCGACGCCGGAAGCCACGCCCTCCTCGAGGAGCACGGTCTCACCGAGCTGGTCACGAAGCGGCCCACGTCCAGGTACGGACGAGACCGCCTCGATCGCTTCTATGTGCGGGGCGTGGACGCCATCGGGCTGACGGTGCAGCGGGCGCGGGTCGGCGACCCGTCGGAGCTGTCGGACCACCACCCGGTGCTCGTGGACTTCGTCGTCGACTGAGCCTGGTACGCCCCTTGCTACCAGTGGCCACACCTTGGAGTGACCCATGTGGTGTTGGTGGCTGGCCCTGGGCTGGGCCTACGAAGTGGATGCATGGACCCCCCGCAGCGCTGGTCTCGCCGACAGCGCTCCGGTGGCCAACATGGTCTTCGATGGCATCCTCGACGAGGCCCTCGCCGAGGTGCGCAAGCAGTGCCCGTCGGACCGGGACGCCCTGAAGAAGCGGGTGGCCCGCGAGGTGGCCAGGGCGACGTCGCGACGGGTGCGCCTGGAGCGTCCGGGCCTCAGTGCCTTCGGCAACGGGATCTACAGTGCCTGGCTGGAGGTCGACCCCCTCGTGGACCGGGTCACCACCGGCACCGAGGGGGTCTTCGCCGAGGTCACGCCCCGCGACAGCGTGATCTTGTCGATGGCCGGTACGGCCTCCACCGTGCGCTTTGGCGACGTGCTGCTGGGCACCGACAAGGTGGACCACTTCCTGGCGACCGGCTTCCAGTACGCACGCTGGAGCCACTGGGGCGAAGAGCCCGAGCGTGCCCTGCGTCGGGGCACCCGTACGGAGCGCCGGATGTACGGGCAGATGACCTCCAAGACCTTCTCCTACGGGGACCTGGCGGCGAACTGGGACGGCTACCGCTTCTACTCGACGCTCCTCGAGGAGGGGTCGGTGGTGCAGGAGGACCCCGAGCACTGCGTGGTCCGGGTGGCATCGTGGGACTGGACGAGCTGGGCCAGCGCGTCGTGGGACGAGTTCGCGAACCCGTCCGTGTACAGCCGGCGGGTCCAGCGACGGCTGGTGGACACGCTTGGCGACCAGCGGGACGAGGTGTGCGAGGCATGGACGCCGTCCGAGCCCGTCGGTCCCTGGCTCGGCAAGGCGCCCGTTCCCGACGGTCCCCTCGGTCTGGGGCCGTTGTGCGAGGGGGCCTCCGTGCCGATCCGGTGACGGCACCGAAAGGGTTCACGGACAACGCTGGGCCCGGGCCTCGGGGCGTGTTGATCGGCGCTCGTGGAGGTACCCGTGCGCGTGAATCTCGGCCTGGTGATGGTGCTGCTGGTGGAGGCCTGCTCGACTCAGAAGGCGACCCCGACGACGTCGGTGGATCTGAGCGGGGATGCAGACACGGATGCCGACGCAGACGCGGATGCGGATGCCGACGCGGACTCGGACTCGGATGCGGATGCGGACGCGGATGCCGACGCGGACACGGATGCCGACGCCGACGCCGACGCCGACGCCGACGCCGACACGGACACGGATGCCGACACGGACACGGACACGGGCGAGGGTCTGCCGGCCGAGGCGCTCGGGGAGGGGGACCTGGTGATCAGCGAGATCATGCAGAACCCAGGCGCCGTCGACGGGGACTTCGGTGAGTGGTTCGAGGTCCACAACCCGGGCAGCGCGTCGGTGGATCTGGAGGGTCTGACCGTCCGCAACGACTCCGGCAGCAACACCTTCACGATCGACAGCTCGGTGCCCGTGGCCGCCGGTGGCTACGTGGTGCTCGGGGTCGACGCCGACACGGGCGCCAACGGTGGGGTCGACGTGGACTACGCCTACAGCGTCGACGACTTCAAGCTCGGCAACGGCGACGACGAGGTGATCCTCGAGACCCCCTCGGGCACGGTGGTCGACGCGGTGGTCTACGATGGAGGACCCGACTTCCCCGACCCCTCCGGTGCCTCCATGCACGTCCTCGCGACCGCGCTCGACGCAGACGACAACGACGACGGCGCCAACTGGTGCGTCTCCGCAGAGCCCTTCGGCGACGGTGACCTCGGCACGCCCGGCGCCGCCCCCGGTGGCTGCCTCGTGGAGGACACGGGAACCACCACGACCTCGGGGCCCGTCGGCCTCGGTGACCTCTCCGCCGGGGACCTGGTCATCAACGAGATCCTCAAGGATGCGGATGCTGTCGACGACGACTTCGGCGAGTGGTTCGAGGTGTACAACGCGTCCGGATCCGAGGTCGACCTGGGAGGGCTCGAGATCTACGACCTCGACACCGACACCCACACGGTCGCGGGGACTCTGGTGGTGGCGGCGGGGGACTACGTCGTCTTCGGCTCCGACGGCGACACGGCGGTGAACGGCGGCGTCGACGTCGACTATGTGTACGGCGCCGACATCACCCTGGGGAACGGGGGCGACGAGCTGCTCCTGGCCTATGCCGGCGTCGTGTTCGACGAGGTGGTGTACGACGGCTCGGCCCCCTGGGAGGACCCGCGCGGCGCCAGCCTGAACCTGGCCCCGACGGCCCGAGATGCCAGCGACAACGACGACGGGACCAACTGGTGCGAGGCGACGTCTCCGTTCGGCGACGGGGACCTCGGGACGCCGGGCGCGGACAACGATCCGTGCTGATTCGCGCCGGCCGCGTGCTGACCACGGCTGCCCTGGCGGGGGCGTGCTCCGGCACCCTTCCCGCCGAGCAGGCCCGTCGCGCGTGGCTGGTGGAGGCGATCACTGACGACAACCGGCCCTGGCTGTCCCGCGATCTGGCGCCCCTGGCGGTGAAGTACGACCGGATGGAGACCGACGTCTACGACTACATGCGGGCCACCGCCGGGGTGTTCCAGCGGGACGTGGGCCGCGGAGGCACGGACCGGGACCCCACCGAGTTCCTCACCGAGCCCGGGGCGGCGGAGGTGCTGCTGGCGGGCGACCCCCATCCCGAGAACTTCGGGACCCTGTGGCCCGGCGGCGCGTCCCCGGTGCTCCTCGAGGTGAACGACTTCGACGGCGCGGTCTACGGGCCGTACCTGCTGGACGTCCGCCGGCTGAACGTCGGTCTGGCCTACCTGGCCGACGAGGGGGGCTGCGGCTGCGCCGACGAGGTGGTGACCGCGGCGACCTCGGCCTACCTGCTGTCGATCCAGGACGGGGAGGACCGGCCCGCGCTGCTCTCCGGCGACGAAGGTCGGGTCGCTCAGGACCTGCTCGACGGCGTGACCGAGGACGGGACGCTGGGCGCCAAGCTGGAGGAGGCGACGGAGCGCACCGACGGGGGGCGGCGCTTCCGCATCGTCGACGAGGTGGACGACGCGGGTCGAGGACTCCTGCGGCTCTCTCCCCAGGAGCACGAGCAGCTCGACCGGCTGCTGGCGAGCTGGGACGACCGGCCGCCGGGGTTTCGGGAGCTCTCCCGGGCCCGTCGCTACGGGAGCGGCATCGCCTCGCTGCCTGCGGTCCGCTTCGTCGTCGCCTACGACCTGGGGGCGGAGGGCTCGGACGACGACGGAATGCTGTCGATCCGCGAGGTCGTCGACCCCCCCGCGGTGCCTGGCGTGCACGAGGGGGCGCCGGCCTACTGGGCGTCGGGGGCCGAGCGAATCGAGGAGACCGCCCGCTTGCTGTGGTCCCGACCCGACGCCGACCCGCACTACGACGGCCTCAGCGACGGTGTGACGACGTTCAAGGTGCAGTCGTGGACCGGCTGGCACGACAGCTTCGACCACCTGAAGATCCTCCGTCGCATGGAGGAGGGCCGCTGGGGGGCCGGGGACCTGGAGGTGCTCGGGGCCCGCCTCGGCTCGGCCCTGGGTCGGGTCCACCGCAGCGGCGGCACGGCCATGGGGGGACCGGCCCACGAGGCGATCCTCGCCGACGTGGGGGGCCGCGGTGAGGCCTTCGTGGAGGAGCAGGTGCGCATGGCTCGGACCGACCTCGTGGCCCTCCGGCGCGACCAACGCTTGTTCGTCTCGGCCCGCCTGGAGCTGGGACCCTGGCTCGGTGCCGAGCAGCTGGAGGCCGATTGATCCCGCCGTCCCTCGCCGCCGCCTGTGTCGCGGTGCCCATCGTCACTGGCATCGCGCCGACCCTCGATACCCGCGAGGACTTCGAGCCGGGGGCCAGCACCTGTGTGTACGGGGACCTCGACGTGGGCGCCCGCTACAGCGCCCTCTTCCCGGACACCGGACGGTCCCGGGGCTTCCAGCTCGCGCGCTTCCGGGGGGAGGTCGGTGCCCGCTTCGACAGCCTGTCGGTGCGGGTCGCCATGCTCCCCGCGCGCTCTGGGGGGCTCGATGGCTACGTCGGCATCGACGGCGAGGCCGTGGTGCCGGTCTTCCAGGTGGCCGAGGCACGCTTCGACCTGCCGAAGCTGGGGCTGGCCGTGGCGGGCGGCCTGGTCGACGATGTGGCGGTGATGCCCATCCAGCTGGCGTGGGGTCGGGTGGACATCGCGCGGCCCATGCTCACGGATCAGGGCCTGCAGGACCGCTCGGACCTGGGTGGCTGGGCCTCGTGGACCAGCCCCAACGGGTGGGTGTCGACCACCCTCGCGGTGACCTCCGGGGAGGGAGCCAGCCGGAGGGAGCGCAACGACGGCGTCGACACCACCGGCACCCTGCGCGTCCGCCCGGTGGACGGCCTGACGGTGATGGCCTGGGGTCGCGAGGGAAGCGCCGGCCTGCTCCAGGCCCGGGAGCACCGGGTCGGGGGCGCGGTCTGGTACGAGCATCCCTGGGTGGTGGGTGGCGTGGACGCCGTGCGGGGCTGGGGTCTCGGGGGCGACGGGCTCCTCCAGCCCGCGGGGGTCAGTGCCTGGGCTCGCTCCGGCGCGAGGGCGCCCGTGGTGGCGTGGGCCCGCGTCGATCGCGTGACTCCCCAGCAGGACCTCCCGGGAGCCGCCGGGACGGTGATGCGCGCCGGGGCGGGGCCGAAGCTGCCGATCAGGGCCGAGGGACCCGGCTACCTGGTGGTCGGCTGGGAGGGTCGCTCCCTCGGTGCGGTGGCCGCTCCGGTGGCCGGTGGCGAGGCGACGTCGGGGACGGACATGGTGTTCGTGCAGCTCGGGGGTCGGCTGATGGGCGGCATGTGGGTCCACACGGACGGAGGGAGGACGCCATGAGGGGCTCGCTGCTGGGAGGACTCACGCTGTGTGCGGGGTGCAGTGGTGCCATGCTCGGGCCCGACGGGCGGCTGGCGGACGCCGATGACGACGGCTGGGCGGTGGCCGACGGCGACTGCGACGACACGGACGCCGCCATCAGCCCAGCGGCCGTCGAGGTGCCGAACGACGGGGTCGACCAGGACTGCGATGGCGTCGACGCCGAGTCGCTGTCCGTCGCGGCCCTGGAGCCTGGCGACCTGTGGATCACCGAGTTCCTCTCGGATCCCCTCGCGGGTCTCGGTGGGGACGGCGAGTGGGTGGAGCTGCTCAACACCACCGACGAGGCCATCGACCTGCAGGGCCTCGTCCTCCACGATGGCCTCCGCGACGAGGCCTTCGTGTCGACGTCCCTCGTGGTGGAGCCTGGGGGCTATGCGGTGCTGGGGGCGGTGCTGGAGCCGGCGGGCAACGGCGGGGTCGAGGTGGATGCCGTGTGGCTGGACTTCGGGCTGTCCAACGACGCCGACGCCATCGTCCTGGAGGCAGAGGGCGTGGTGATCGATGAGGTGCACTACGACCCCACGGGGCCCCTTCTCGACGGGCGGTCGGCGTCGCGGGATCTCGACGGCGACGGGGTCTGGCCCACCGGTTGGTGTCTGGGAGAGGAGGTCTACGGTCCCGGCGGCTACGGAACGCCCGGTGCGGACAACGACCCGTGCCCCCCTCCGTTCACCGGCCGGACGGCAGCGGACCTGGAGGGCGGAGAGCTTGTGATCACCGAGGTGATGCAGGCGCCGGCCCAGGTGGACGGGGACTTCGGCGAGTGGATCGAGGTCCACAACCGCTCCGGCGACGACGTCGACATGAAGGGGCTCTCCCTGGTCGACGAGAGCGGCGATGGCGTCGACATCGAGCGGTCCGTGGTGGTGCCGGCCGGAGGCTACGTGGTGCTCGCGGCCAGCGATGATCCCGAGCGGAACGGGGGCATCGAGGACGTCGCCTGGGCCTGGAGCTGGGACTACGGGCTGCGCAACTCGGGGCAGAGCGTCCGGTTGATGTATGGGACGCAGCTGCTGGACGACGTCACCTACGACAACGGCGCCACCTTCCCGGACCCCGACGGGGCGAGCATGTCCCTGGACCCGACGTCCCACGACGTCGACGACAACGACGATGGCTCCCAGTGGTGCGAGGGGACGACACCGTACGGCGCTGGAGATCTGGGGACGCCGGGGGCGGCGAATCCGAGCTGTCCGTAGGTGGGTGTGGTTGCCCCTGCACTGCCGTCGACCCCTGCACTACCGCAACGTCACCCTGCCGTAGCTGCGCAGGCTGTCGCTGCCGGGGGCCAGGCCCTCCAGCTTCACCGTCACCTTCTGCTTGCCCACGTCCGCCTTCTCGACCGTCGGCACGGCGAAGGCGGCGGCTTCCTCGATCTCCGACAGGACGACGCTCTCCGCGAGCCACGCGACGGGATCGGCGAAGGCGGCGCCGGGGCTGGAGGCCACCACCTGTGCCTTGGTGGCTTCGAGCTCCAGGGAGCGTCCCTTCACGACGGCATTCGCCTGGACGGACAGGTCCCGCCACCAGCCGTTCCCTTCGGTGCGCCACACCCGGACGTCGAGGTCGAGCTCCCCCGCCTTGGGCACGTCGAGGCCCTTGAGCTCCCCGATGAGGCCGTGGTCCTGGGGGCCGGCCTCGAAGGCCTGGCGGGCTACGAGGCGGACCAGGGCGGGCTCGGCCACGTCGAGGGTCCAGTCGCCGAGCTGTCGACCGGGGACCACCGAGGCGTCGGTGCCTGCTTCGGTGAGCATCTCCAGGAGCATGCCGGAGCCCAGCGGCTTCACCCGCATGGCCCGCAGGGGCAGCGCGCCGGAGCCCGGCCGCGCGAGCTGGAAGGGGTCGACGCTCCGCTTCACCTCGTCGTGGACGAGGTCGGTGAGCTTGGGCTCGATCGTGTCGGTCAGGGCCTTGGGGATGCCCTGGAGGTCGATCTTGACGCGACGCACCTTCTCGATGGTCGCGATGACCGGGAAGCCGTCGGACTTCTTGCCGACCTCGAGCCCTACGTCGAGGGTGGCCTGGATGGTGGTGGGGATGCGGCCCTTCCCGAGGATGCCGGCGTCGTAGCGGATGGGGCCGGTGACCTCCACCTTGGCGGCGAAGCAGTCTTCGCACGTCGTGGAGGCCGACAGCTCGACGTCGGTGAGGGCGAGCTTGGGGGTGAGCTTCACGCCGGGCACGTCGACGTCCCAGTCGGAGGGCTCGAGCTGCTCGATGCCTGAGGCGATGAGGCGGTCCACCAGGTCGGGGGAGAGCTGGAGCACGGCGTCGGGCGCCCAGCCCTTCGGGGCGGGACCCGGGGAGGCGAGGGCGGCGTCGCGGGCCTGTCGGAACTCGGCCTTCACGTCGGCGGTGCCTCCGCCGCAGGCCAGGACGGCGAGGAGGACGGCCGCTGAGGTGCATGCGGTCAGGGCTCTTGCGATGCGAGGACGTGGCATGGCGCATCTTGGCCGGGTGACCGGCGCCGCGCAATGCCACGAGCGGGGCGCGCGCCGGGCCGACCAGGAGTCGAAGGGATGAAAAGTGGGCGTCGTGCGTAGCACCTCCCATTGGATGGAGGCCGAAGATGCAGGAAGAAACCCCTCCGGGGGCGCGGGAGAGGTCTGCCCGGCGGACGGCGCGTGCCACGGGACGTCGGCCGCAGGGCCGGGACACGGTGTTGTTGATCTTGTTGACGCTGCTGAACCTGGGGAGCGCCTACACGACCCTCCTCGGGGGACGTCAGGTGCTGCCTTGGCCGATGAGTGACGTCCTGGGGGTGACCATCCAGGCGATGCTCTTCCTGACGCTGGCGGGCTTCGCCGTGAAGCACGCCCCCATCCGACGGTGGGTGGTGGTGGGCGTGTTCGCCGCAGCCAGCATCTACACGAGCTTCTTTGCCTACTACGCCCAGCTGGCCGGGGAGGCGAACGCCGCCGTCGATCTGGACCGGGCCCACCAGGCCCACGCCGCCTTCGTCGACGCCCTCTGGCAGCCAGCCGAGACCGAGGTGGCTCGGGTCGCGCATCGGGCGGAGGAGCTGCAGGATCTTGCGGAGCGGGAGGCGAGCTCCGGCGTGTCCACCGGCCAGGTCGGCTTCGGCCCCGTGGCCCGCAAGTATGCCGAGGAGGCCCGCCAGCACGAGGCCCTCGCCGCGAGGCTGCAGGTGGACCTCGAGCGGCTCGCCCCCCGCTTCGAGGCGCCGATCGACGGGCTGTCGGCCGAGCAGATCTACGGGCTCGACCTCGCAGCGTGGCAGGAGGCTCCCAGCGACTGGAAGGCCGCGGTGCCCATGCCGGAGCGAGGCACCTACAAGGACCTGGAGCAGGAGGTCCAGCTGCTGACCCCCTACTGGAAGGTGTCGAGGGGGGAGCTCCCGGCGGTGGCCGCGCTGCTCCTCGCCCTGCTGGTCGACGGCCTGGCGGTGATCCTGGGGAGCGCCATCCACGCCGGTGGACGTTCGGTCGTCGACCGCGCCAGCGAGGCCATGGCCGACGCCATCGGCTCGGTTCGGCTGGGGCAGGAGCGCGTGCGGCAGGCGTGGCTGTCGGATCCGCGCCTGCCCGAGGCGGACGGTGCCCTGGACGACGCCCTGAGGGTCGTGGTGCTCCGCATCGCGGGCCGGGGGTCGGCCTTCCTGGGCGCGGTGTACCAGGCCATCGACCCCGAGACGGGGGCCGTGGACTTCGCGGCCCTGCAGCGGGCGGATGACGCGTCCTGGCGCCTGGCATCCCGCATGCTCCTCGACCGCCTCCGCTCCCCGAAGCTCGGCTGGGTGACGGTGTCCGACGGCTATTGGCGCATCCCTCCGGAGCGGTACCCCACCGTGGCGGCCTGGCTGGCGGAGCACCTGCGGCGGGAGGCCGAGGCCGAGGAGCGGGAGCGGGCCGACCAGGTCCAGGTGGCGGAGCGCACCCTCGAGCTGGTGCTCCCGGCGGCGTAGTCAGGAGGCCCAGCGGACCTTGGCGACCACGGGGCGATGGTCGGACAGGTCGATGGGCAGGACCCGCTGCTCCACCCGCTCCAGCTCGGGGGAGAGCAGCACCACGTCGAGACGACGCCCCAGCTTGGGGAAGGTCGTCTCGGCGGTCGAGGCCGGTCGCAGACCCGTCGCCGCGAAGAACGCGAGCAGGTCGGCGCTGCCTGGCTCGTCGTTGACGTCGCCCATGACCACCCGCGGGACGTCGCGCCCGGCGAGGAAGTCGGTGAGCTGCTGCAGCTGAGACCGTCGGGCAGCGGGTCGGGCGAAGTCCAGGTGCACGCTGATCACGTCGATGGGTCGGCCGTCGAGGGCCGTGCGCGCCACCACGAAGCCCTTTCGGGGAGTGGGAGGACTCGGGGCGAAGCGGACACTGGCGGGCTCGTCGAGGGGACGTCGGGACAGCAGCGCCGTGCCGTACCTGAGTCCGGCCCAGTGGACGTGGTGGCCGTGGACGCCGAACCCGAAGCCGCCCTGCTCCGCGACGGGCCGGGTGTGGTCGAAGCGACCGCTCCACCACGAGGGACCGTCCAGCTCTTGCAGGGCGACCACGTCCACGGCGTGTGCGTGGAGGGTGGCTCCGATGGCCTCGAGGGTCTGTCGGCGCCGGGTCGGCAGCAGCCGACGGAGGTCGGGACCCACCGAGCGGCCGTGTGCGCAGTTCCATGTGGCGACGGT
>Ga0213839_1000672_pt1 | contig 33581 bp, 29 predicted proteins | sample SWPATP21_FD_160075 | JGI IMG/M metagenome (GOLD analysis project Ga0213839, IMG submission 160075) | Coastal seawater microbial communities from Marineland, Florida, United States - SWPA TP2 #1 | ecosystem: Environmental > Aquatic > Marine > Coastal | place: USA: Florida | collected 2016-08-14
GTCGAAGGCACTGGGGGGCAACCAGAGCTCTACGCCCGGTCGACCGGTGGGGCGATGAACGGCTGCGGTGACGAGCTCCTCGGCCTGGGGCGGGCACAGGGTGGGGTCGACGCCGTGCAGGGCGAGGAACAGGGCCCCCGCGAGGTCCTCGAGCTCGGCGGGGAGCTGCGGGATCCGCGCGAGATCCGGCACGAGGAGCCCGTGGGGCTCGGAGCGAAGGCAGGTGGCCACGAGCTCTCCGGCGTGGAGCGTCTCGTCGAGGAGCAGGCCGCGGTGGCGGGCGGACGTGGTGGCGGGAGAGGGGGCGGCCGACCAGGAGCGCGCGCTGGTCAGCTGGGTGTCGACGGCGACAGCCACGTCGATGGGGAGGCCCGGCAGGGTGACGTCGAGCTCCCAGTCCGGATCGGTCGCGTCGCCCGGCTCGACGATGTCGGCCTGGGCGAGGGGACCGAGGCGCTCCTCGAGGAGGGCCTGTGTCGCGAGCACCCCGGCCTCGTCGGACTGGAGGACGCGCAGGCGGGGCCAGCCGCTGGCGACGGCGGCGGCCAGGCTGGCGCGATGCAGGGCTTCGTCGGTGAGGAACACGCCCCCAGGTAGCACAGGAGGGCCGAAGGGGGCCGCTCGAGGGTTGCTCCACGGGGTCCATGCCGGCGGATCCGTCGCCCGGTCGGGATCCGAGCTGCAACCCTCTCGATGCTTGGAACAACCCGGGGAAATCGGGCCGTACCCTCCCCGAGAGAACCAGCGTGAGACCGCTGCAGAACCCAGACAGAACCGTGGTGAGCGGCACCTCCCGATAGCTGGAGGGCAGATGGTCGGCGGTGCGAACCCGCCCGAATCCACGTCTCACCCAGGACCTTTCGATGGAACCCATCGGGACAATCGCCCTGCTCGTCGCGGGGGCTGCGGCGCTGTCGCTTGCCGCTCGGCGGATCTGGAGCCCTGCCCCTGCGCCAGACGGCTACGGCCAGCGCTTTCAGCGTGTCCAGGCCACCTTCACTGCGGCCCTCGCCGTGGCGCTGGAGGAGCGGGCTGCCCGGATGGCGAGCGAGGCTCCGCCGGTCTGCCCGGAGAGGTGATGGGGTGTTTGGTGCGGGACGCTCCGACCGGGTGGGCATGTCATGTGGATGAATGAGCCTCGCGTCCCCTCGCGCTTCGAGCTGCGGAGCCACCTCGGGCGCGGGTCGGCGGCCAGTGTGTGGGAGGCGTGGGACCAGGAGACCCAGAGCCTGCTGGCCCTCAAGGTCTACCACTCGGGCGCTGGTGGTCCCCGTCATGGGGGGCAGCGCGCCCAGCGGGAGATGCAGCTTGTACAGGACCTCCGGCACCCCAACATCATCCGCTACGTGGCGAGGGGGGAGGAGCCTGTTCGCTGGCTTGCCCTCGAGCTCCACCCCGAGACCCTCAAGCAGCGGGTGAGGGCGAGGGGTCCGCTCGCAGCGGATGTCGTGTTGGCCTACGCCACCGACGTGCTCCATGCCCTCTCCCTCATCCATGCCCGAGGGGTCGTGCACCGGGACGTGAAGCCGTCGAACGTCTTGCTGGCTGCGGACGGGCGTGCGGTGCTCTCCGACCTGGGGGTCGCACGGGTCGCGGACTCCCGCCTCACTGGGGAGGGGGCGACCCTGGGCACCTTCATGTACATGGCGCCCGCGCAGCGCGGGAAGGCCGAGACCGTCGACGACAGCGCCGACCTGTTCGGCCTGGGGGCGACCGTGTGGTACGCGGCGGTGGGGAGAGCGCCGCCCGACCTGTCGCTGATCGACCTGCGCCCGGACCTGCTGGAGACGCTGCCGGAGGGGCTGCGTCCGGTGGTGTGGAGAGCGTGCGCCCAGCACGCGCCGGACCGGTGGACGTCGGCTGCGGATGCGCTGGGGTTCCTCGGGGGGCGGGACGTGCTGCGGCCGTTCTGAGGCGCGCTCGCTCCGCACTCGGGAGGCGACGCGATGGCTTTGTGAACGCACTGTGAACCCGATCGTGCGGGGCACGCCGGTACTCGACTGTCACCGTTCCAAGGGGGGAGCCGCGGGTCACTCGGGCCTGGTCGGGCGCCACCGGTTGCTCGGAGCGGCGACTCGGGTGCAGCAGCGCCCAACGACACTGGAGCTCCACTATGACTCGCCTCACCCTTCTCATCGCCTGCATCGGCAGCTGGGCCCTGCCGTCGTCGGCGCACGCGGGCTTCTTCGGAACCGACGGCGTGACCTGTGCCCACAACACGCTTCAGGACGCCATCACCGCAGCGCCTTCCGGTGGCACGGTCTACTTCCAGACGGGAGCGGTTCTGTTGAGTCCCGGTGCGGTCATCAACGGCAAGGACCTCACCCTGCAGGGGTCCGACGCCAACTGCAGCTTCGGCACCAGCGGGACCGCCTCCTTCACCCCGACGGGGTCTGGGAGTGCGCTCACCATCCTGTGGGCCGACGTCACCATCCGCGACCTGAACCTCAGCGGTGGAAGCACGGTCAACTCCGGGGGCATCATCGATGTGCAGGGTGCGACGTCCCACCTGAACATCTTCAACACCACGCTGACCGTCGGTTCGGCAGATGGGAACGGTGGGTGCCTGCGGGCCGACGCTGCTGGCGTCTGGCTGAACAACAGCACGATCGACGGGTGTGCTGCCGATGGGGACGGCGGCGCCGTCGCGCTCGAGTCCGGTGCCTACTTGTTCGTGGACCCCAACACCACCATCCAGAGTGGCACGGCAGGCGGAGAGGGTGGAATCCTGTCGCTGCGACAGAGCACCGCAGATGTGCGGGGCGTTCTCAAGGAGGGGCACGCTGGGACCTACGGCGGTGGAGTCTCTGCGCGAACCGACGGTGGGAACCCGTCGACGGTGACCCTTCGAGGCACGGTGGAGGACTGCGAGGCCGAGCTCTCCGGAGGCGGTGTCTACCTGAGTGGCGGGGACGTGGAGCTCGAGATGCTCGAGACGTCGGTCGTTCGTGACAGCACGGCGCCCACCGGAGGAGGCGTGGCCGCTATCCTGGGCGCAGTCCTCGATATGAACGACGACTCGAGCCTCGTCGACAACCACGCCACGTCTCACGGAGGCGCTGTCCGCGTCGCCGCTGCGGATGTCTGGATGAGAGACGCTGCGACCATCGAGGGGAACCGTGCAGACGTCGGCGGGGGCGGACTGTACGTAGCAGAGGGTGCCTCCCTGAACATCGATGGCACGAGCCGAGGCTCGGTCCGCATCCGTCAAAACTCGGCCGGTGAGGAGGGAGGCGGGGTCTACCTCTGGAGTGCCACCATGGACGGGCACGATCTGGGCCTGAGTAGCAACGATGCTGGCGAGGCCGGTGGAGGCCTCTTCGTAGACAGTGGGGTTGCAACGCTGACCAATGCGCTGATCAACTACAACGTGGCGGTGACCGGGGGAGGCGTGAACGTCGACGGCGGGTCCGTCGTGCTCGAGTCCGACTATACGACCTGTGATGCCGCTTCGCTCGGCTTCTACCGGGCCTGCTCGGAGGTGCAGCACAACTTCGCCGGCGGCGTGGGCGTCCTGCTCGGACGAGGCGCCGGCGTCAACGTGCGGTCGTCTGGCTCGTTCGAAGGGGTCGGGCTTCTCTTCAGCGACAACGCCGCAAGCCACACAGGGAACGACCTGAGGGTGACGGGGTCGGGCTCGGTGGCGACACTGCGCAACGCACTGTTTGGGTGGAGCAGCCCGTCCAGCGGGACGTCCATCGATGTGAGCCACGGCGCGCTGGACCTTCGTTCCAGCACGGTAGCGGGTCATGATGTGGGGGTTCACATCCAGTCCACCGCGACGGCAACGATGCATCGCAACATCGTTGCGGACAACACGGTTGGCGCGATCCTCGATGGAACGGCGACGGGGAACTGCAACCTGTCGCAGGCGCTCGCGGAGTCCCCGACCGGCTCCACCAACGACGTGGGAGCCCCCAACTTCGCGACGGGCGGACGCAGTGACTACCAGCTGGCGTCGGTGAATCCACTGGCTGTGGATGTCTGTGGAGCTGGACCGCTCACCGACATCGATGGGAAGCCGCGCCCCAGCGGAAGCGCCTACGACCGCGGGGCCTACGAGAGGCCCTGACCGCCGAATCGCTGCTTCCCCGTCACGGGATCCGCTCCTGGTCCTTCCATGCCCCTGTGCACTGCCTTCCTGGCATGCCAGGATGCGTGGATGGACCAGGGTGGGAGAATGCAGGACCTCGTGGCGCTCGAGCGCGGCACCCTCGATCTCGACAGCGGCACGATCCTCGGTACGACCACCAAGCTCAGCGCGACGGAACGTGCGGTTGTTCGCTTCCTCTGCGCGGTGGACGGCCCCTGCGACGTGAGCACCCTCCTCCAGGAGGTCTGGGGCTACCGGGAGGGGGTGCGTTCCCGTACGGTCTACTCCACGGTGGATCGCCTTCGGAAGAAGATCGAGGTGGACCCTCGCCAGCCGCGACACCTGGTCACGGTCGACGAAGGCTACCTCTTCATCCCCGCCTCCACGGAGATCGCGTGCCCTTCGGGCACCTACGGACGGGACGACGTGCTGGTCGCCCTGAGCCGCCTGCTGGGCGCCGGAGGCGCGGTCGGCATCCACGGTCCGGGTGGGGTCGGGAAGACCCACCTGGCGGAGGTGGCGCTGGAAGCGTGCGGTGCCCGCTTCAAGGAGGTCCTCCGGGTCGAGCTGCGTGGCGTCTCCACCGCAGAGGAGGCCGAGGCGCGGCTGCGGCGTGCGCTGGACGTTCGAGGCACCGAGCCCGGAGCGCTGGCAGCCGCGGTCCGTGCCCGCGCGCCGGTGTTGATCCTGCTCGATGACCTCGACGACCTGGCGGACGGGGCCGAAGAGCTGTTGGACGTTCTCGAGCCGGGCCCCGACCGGGTCTTCCTCCTCACCAGCCGCCGGCGCATCCGGTCGGTCGAGGCCCTCCCCCTGGAGCCGCTGGAGCCGTGGGCGGGTGTCGCGCTGTTCCGGGCCCTCACGGACTCCCAGGCCTCCGACGAGGCGCTCCAGACCATCGTCGAGCACCTGGACCGGCTCCCGCTGGCCCTGGAGGTCGCCGCTCCGTGGCTCGAGCTGCTCGGTGTGGAGAAGCTGGTCGAGAACCGGAAGCACCTGGGCGCCCTGCGGGCGTGCATCCTCCGATCCTGGGAGCGGCTGGGGGCCGTCGAGAGGGACCTCCTCGGTGGGCTGGCCTGGGTCGGGGGCCGGGCTCCGATCGAGCTGGCGATGGCGCTGTCGCCAGAGGCGGGCCTCGGGGGGGTCCAGGCCCTGGAGGCTGCCTCCCTTCTCCGCGTCCGCGACGGCTGGGTGGAGACCCTGCCGACGGTGTGCGAGGTCGTGGCGAGCCAGGTGGAGCCCGACGCCGAGCGCGTACGCGCGTTGGCGTGGGCGTCGCGTCGATGCGCGGAGGTGGGCCGATCACTCGGCGGTCCGACCGAGGCAGCCTGCGTGCGCGCGGCGCGGCTGGAGCTCGACGTCCTGTTGGCGGTGCTCCAGCGAGCGGAGCGAGGTCCCACCTGGCGCCGGGCCGTGCTGGATCTGGCCCCGGTCGTCTGGAGGGTCGGTCTGGCGGACGCCCTCGATGGCTGGCTGGCCCATGTGGTGGAGCACGCATCGGATGCCTCGGAGGAGTGGTTGGGCCGTGCCCGACAGGGGGAGGTCCTGATCCGTCGCGGGGGGGACGTGCTCCGCCTGCTGAGGGGCTTCGACGCCGTGGACGTCGACGCGGAGGTCCACGCGGAGGTGCTGTTCGTGAAGGCGTGCGCCCTGCATCGGCAGGGTGCGTTTCAGGAGGCCCTCGCCACCCTCCAGGCACTGGATGCCCTTCAGCTCGGCAACGTGCGCGTGGTGCGCCAGGCCCTGCACGTGGAGGCTCGGGTCCACGGTGCGTTGCTGAGCCACGGCGCGATGCTGCGGACGGTCGGGGAGCTGGAGCGCCTGGCGGGGGTGGCCGGGGACCTGCCGGCGATGGCGCGTGCAGCGGCCATGCGTGGGGTCCACGCGCGGGACAAGGGGGAGCAGTTCCAGGCTGAGGTGTTCTGGCGAAGGGGGCGCGCACTCGCGGTCGACGCCGAGGACTTCGAGCTCGGGGCGCACCTGACCGAGTCGGTGGCGTCGGCGCTCCTCGCCCAGGAGCGGGACGCCGAGGCCCGACGCCTGCTGGCCGAGGCGCAGCGCTTCTACACACGCCACGGGATGATCGGTGCCGAGGGCTACGTGCTCCTGGCGCTGGGTGGCATCGACCTGTACGGGGGCAACGACGCCGGCGCCGAGGAGCAGTTCCTCCACGCGATGAACGCCTTCTCGGCCTCGGGCTTCCTTCGAGGCGTGGCGGCGGCCCGGGGGATGCTCGGCCGTCTCTACACGGGACAGGGTCGACTCGAGAAGGCAGAGGTCGCGTACGACGGCGTGCTGGACGCCCTCGGTGCCGATGCCGGGGAACGCTCGGTCCACGTCGTGGTGGCGTTGCGAGCACTGTGCCGGATCCAGCGGGGCGATCCCACCGACCTGGCATGGCTTCGGACCCTCGACGACGAAGCTCCCTTCGGCTTCCTGAAGGAGCTGGGGGAGGCGTCTGCGACCCAGGACCCCGATGCCCATGCATGGGTACGGTCGGTGGTGCGAAGCCGCGAGCTGGACCGGGCCGGCCTCAGCGTGTGAGCCCAACCGCCGCGGTTCGGCCGCGCGGCGAGGCTGCCTTCCTTCGTCGACGCCCCGGACGCGTCGCCGGCGGGGTACGACGGGGCATGCTCGCTCTCCTGTTGCTGGCCTGCTCGTCCGAGCCTCCCACTCCCCCCGTCCCCGTCGGACCGGTGCACGTCGACCTGGAGCTCCAGTGCCCCACGGCCTTCGGCACCATCGCCCTGACGGACCTGTCGGCCCCGAGCCTGGCGCCCCGGCACCCCACGGCCGGCGCTCGGGGGGCCGCCCTGACAGTGGGGGTCGACGGGCACTACGCCATCGCTGTGGAGGAGGGTGACGACGGCTTCGCGCTGACCATCGACGTCGATCGCAGCGGCTCCATCGAGCCATCCGAGCGGGTGCCGGTCGACGGGGACGGCAAGGAGTCGGCCCGCTTCGAGCTTCCGACCTCCACGCGCTCGGGGTCGAAGACGACGGCCACCGTGGCCCTCCGCACGTCGATGCATCCGGACGGCGAGCATCGGCTCCTCGAGATCGACACGGTGTGCTCGGCCCGCGGCACGCTGCCCGACGGAGCGCCCTTCGGGGTCCGCGCCCGGTCGGGGGTCCTCGACCACGGGCAGACCGAGGTCCTCATCGACCTGGACGGCGACGGCGACGTGGACTTCGACAACCGACTCGCCAGCGTGCGGCTCGACGAGGGCGTGGTGCCGTGGGCCGGTCGCAGCTGGGCGCTGTCCTTCGAGGGGGCCCGGATGGTGCTGACCCCGACCGACGCCCCGGTCACCGGGCTGCGGGCGGGGGCGCCGGCGCCGGACTTCTCCGCCGAGGGGACCGACGGGGAGGTCCACGACCTGGCACGCTACCGCGGCAAGCCCGTGCTCCTCGACTTCTGGGCCACGTGGTGCGCGCCGTGCATCCGCGCTCATCCCGACGTGGTGAGGCTCGCCGACGAGCACGGCATCGCGGTGCTGGGCATCTCCGCCGACGAAGACGCCGACGTGGTGAAGCGGTGGCTCGCCGAGAACCCCACCCCGTGGCCGTCGGTGGTGCAGGGGCCTGCGGGGGAGATCAACGCCGCCTACGGGGTCAACACCTGGCCCACGTACGCCCTCCTCGACGCCGAGGGGCGCTTCCTCGTCCTCGGGGATCTAACGGCCGTCGAGCCCGCTCTGAAGGCGCTGTAGGGTCAGTCCAGGCCGAACCAGCCGCGCAGCCGGTCCAGGAGCCCCGGTGGCGGCGGTGGTGTGGGTGGCGGGCTCTCGGTGAACCACGCCCCACGAAGGATGGGCACCGCGATGGGAGCCCCCAGGTATCCGGCTCGGAACGCCGTCCACAGCAGCGCCTGAGGCGTCGTGGTGGGCTCGGCGAGCCGGGCCCGCAGCTCCGCGAACGCATCGGCGCCATCAAGCAGGTAGAAGTGGGCGAAGCGCAGCTCGTCGTCGTTCAGGTCGTCGACCATGTGCACGTACGGGTCCAAGGCGACCATCGAGCGATCGAAGCCGGAAGGCCCCTCGTCCTGGAAGATGGCCAGGAGCTCGTCCTCCAGGTCTTCGGCGCGCTCGAAGTCCTCGGATGTGGGGTCGTCGGCGCGGTAGATGGCAGCGATCTGCTGGCTCCTCGCTCGCATCGCCCCAAGCGTGGCGGACGGAGCAGGAAGGGTCGTGAAGGCCCTCTCCGTCGCGTCCAGCCAAGGTCCGAAGTGCGTACCGGGCGCCCGCATCTCCCGGAGCTCGCCGGCCTTGGAGCGAAGGCGTTCCAGCATGTCGGGTGTGGCGGTGGTGAACAGCGTCGTGTTGTAGGCCTCCTCGGACAGCCACTCCAGGCCCTCGCGGTAGGCCTCCAGCGCCTCCTGGATGGCGGCCATCCTCCCCTGGGGTGGGATGGGGACCTCGGCGTCGGTGCCCCAGACAGGGGAGCGAGCGTCCGTGCCCATGGCGACGGCCTGGAGTGCGAGGGCCGCTCTCCATGGCTCCGTGGCCAAGGGGCACTCCAGTCCCAGTCGCGCGAACGCGTCGCGGACGGTGCCGAGGTGCGCGTCGATGTCGGTGAGGAGGGCGACGTCTCCCTCGAGGAGGTGGACGGCTTCGGGGTCGACGGCGTCGTCGTCGTTCATGGGGTCCCCCCGAACGGCGTCGTCGACCTGTCGGCGGATGTCCGGGGCAGCTGACATCGCTGGGACTAGAACCCCATCCCGGGCATGCCTACGTCGGCGGGCATCGGCGTGTCGAGCTCGGTGAGGGTGGCCACCTTCCAGGCGCCTTCCTTGCCGGTTCCCTCTGCCCACAGCTGGCCCTGGACCCGGATCTTGGTGTCGATCATCCACTCCCAGCCCTCGGGGGGCTTCCCCTGGGAGACGAAGACGTGGGTGCCGTCGTCGAGCACGATGGCCGTGGCGTCGTTGCTGTCGTGCTTCACCGCCTTCAGGGTGCCGGTGACGGTGGCGCGCACGCCCTTGGCCCCTTTGACGTCGTCGGCCTTGGTGACCGTGCGGGGCCCCTCGGGGGCTGCCTCGGCGGGGGGCGCATCCGGCGGCTCCGCGAAGGCGGGCGCTGGGGCGAGGAGGGTGAAGAGAAGCATGAGCATGGTCTGGATCTACCACAGGACGGGGGGCGCTCGGATGACGAACCGACGTCGAATGGGGTGAGATGACGCACGTCCCTGGGCGATTCGGAGGTGCCGCGATGGTGCGATGGTTGTGGGCGGGCCTTCTGTGGCCCTCTTTGGCGCTCGGAGCGGGCACCCAGAAGGGCTTCGACGTGCAGGAGGGCGCGAACACCTGGGACTTCGACATGCGCTGGAAGGACCACGGCGGCACGGTCCGGGAGGTGGCCTTCTCGGTCCCCCGCGACAGCGTCGACGCCGACCGCACCGAGCGCACCTGGTTCCCCCGCCGCGAGTTCAACGAGTACGTCGTCAAGGCGGTACGGGCCTACGGTCGCTCCCTGAAGGGGCGGGTCGAGGTGAGCGCGAAGATCCAGGACGGCGGCGTGGCCATCGGGGTCTCGGGCCCGGCCGACAAGGCCAAGTCCATCATGGCCAGGGCCGAGAAGGTCCGCGACGACGCCATCGCCCAGTGGATCGCCGACAACGACTACTTCGTGCGGGAGAGCGGGGCGCTGTCCTTCGACCATGCGGCGCTGGTGCAGGTCTACGCCGACGACCTCGCTCCGGTGGCGGAGGCGCTGAAGGAGGGGACCCAGGGGGAGCGGGACTACATCGAGAAGGTGCTGTCCTTCGTGCAGTCCATCCCCTACGAGGCCCAGAAGAAGAACGGCGGCGACCCGGGCTACCGTCGGCCTCTTGCGCTGCTGTACCGGAACCGGGGGGACTGCGACTCCAAGGCGGTGCTCTTCCTCGGCCTGGTGGAGGCGGCCTACCCCGAGCTGGACGAGGCGGTGGTGTACGTGCCGGGCCACGCGCTGACCGGGGTGGCGACCAAGCCCCGTGAGGGGGACCGGACCTTCGAGGCCGGAGGGAAGACCTTCGTGTACGCGGAGCCCGTCGGGCCGGCGGAGCACCCGCTGGGCACGCCGGATCCGAAGAACAAGAACGCGGGGAAGAAGGGAGAGGTCCGGGTGGTGCCCCAGGGCTGACGTCAGGTGCGAGGTGGGAGGCATGCTCGACGTGTGTCAGGGCTCGGTGGGGCATGTCGTGGGTTTGTCCGGGCCCAGTGGGGCATGTCGTGTGTTTGTCCTGCTCTGGGGAGGCATGTCGCGTGTTTGTCCTGCTCTGGGGAGGCATGTCGCGTGTTTGTCATGCTCCGGGGAGGCATGTCGCGTGTTTGTCCGGATTCCCGGTCTTCCGCGGTCATTTGGGCGACATGCCTTCCCTGGGGCGGTCATTTGGGCGACATGCCTCCCCTGGGGCGGCCATCTGGGCGACATGCCTCCCCTGGGGCGGCCATCTGGGCGACATGCCTCCCCTGGGGCGGCCAACGACGGGAGATGCCCCGGTGCGAGTTGCTGGGGGTTGGTCGCTGACCCCCATCAACCCCTGGTCGTGCCCCAGGGCTGAGCCGCCACGTTGGTCAGGAGATAGGAGACGAACGTGCTCACGCTCCTGCTGCTCTCCTGTCGTGGCCCCGATCCGGCCCCCAACCCTCCTGTCACCGACGTGTCCACCGAGGCCTCGGCCGACACGGGCGTGGGCTCGACCGCTCCGACGGCCGCCACCGGACACACCGGGACCCTGCCAGGAACCGTGACCGACCCCTCCCTGCCGCTCTACCAGGGGCCCGCGCTGCTCTCCGAGACCGAGCTGTACGCCGACATCGGTACCGAGACGCTGGCCGACGGCGTCGTCGCATACGACCTCCGCTACCCGCTGTGGAGCGACGGCTCGCAGAAGCGTCGATGGCTGTTCGTCCCCGTCGGCGAGACCATCGACACCACCGACCCCGACGAGTGGGTGTTCCCCGTCGGCACCGTGGCCTTCAAGGAGTTCGTGCGGGATGGCGTGCGCGTCGAGACCCGGCGCTTCGCGAAGCTGGCCGACGGCTGGGACTACGGCACCTACCTGTGGCGGGCCGACGGCAGCGACGCCGACTTCGTGAACGGCCCGCTGCCGAATGTGTTGGGCACGGAGCACGACGTGCCCGAGCGGGCCGCCTGCATCCGCTGCCACGAGGGCATCGTCGACCGCTTCCTCGGGGTGGAGGCCGTGCAGCTCCCCGTCGAGCAGCAGCAGCTGTTGCCGCTGACGGCGACCGTACAGGCGTCGGTTCCGGGGAAGGGGACCGTGCAGGAGGCCCTCGGGCTGCTCCACAGCAACTGCGGCAACTGCCACCAGGCCGGCGCCCTCGCGGCAGAGGAGACCGACCTGCTCCTCGACCTCCGCGTGGCCGACGTCGACCCAGGAGCTGTGCACGCTGTCACCACCGGGGTCGGGACGGCCACCAAGCACGACATCGGCGGCACCTCGATCAACATCGTGGCCGGCGACCCCGAGGCGAGCCAGCTGTGGGTGCGGATGGGCATGCGGGGCCTGCTGGGCATGCCTCCGGTGGGCGGCGAGGTGCCCGACGAGGCCGGGCAGCAGGTCGTCGGCGACTGGATCCGCAGCCTGCCGTGAAGCTGCGGGGCTGCAGCCGCCGTCTGCGCGTCGAAGCGTCGAGGACGCGGTAGGCTTCGGAAGGGAGGCTGCATGGGCCTGGCGGACAGCGATCGCAACCTGGTGCGGGACCTCTGGGATCGGCTCTCGCCGCTTCCCGGTGGCAAGCGCGTGTTCTCCAAGGTCGTGGGGCGCACGGCGCCGTACACCGGCACCATCCGGGCGCGGGTCGTGCAGCTCGAGAAGGGCCACTCCCGGGTCCAGATGAAGGACCGCCCGGGGCTGCGGAACCACCTGCGGTCGGTGCATGCGGTGGCGCTGGCCAACCTCGTGGAGCTCACCGGGAACCTGGCGCTGGTGTACTCGATGCCCGACGACGCCCGCTTCATCGTGGCGGGCATGGACCTGGACTACGTCAAGAAGGCCCGGGGAACCATCGAGGGGCGCTGCGACTGTCCGGTGCCGGAGAGCAACGAGCGCCGCGAGTTCCTCGTGCCGGTCACCCTCCACGACGAGACGGGGGAGGTGGTGGTGCGGGGGACGCTGCGGTCGTTGGTGGGGCCGAAGCCGGGGAAGTAGCTGGGGCCCAGGTTGTGGGGGCTGGCGCGGCCGCATCTCCCAAGCATCGGGCACGTTCGGAAGCGCGAGGAAGGTGGGGTGGCTCACGTGTCCGTCGAGCAGGTCCGCGGGTGGGGCGATGCCCGGCAGGTACTCCGCACGCTCCGCTCCGTCGTAGGAGGCCCAGGTACGCTGAGCGGCGACCACGTGGGACGCCAGGTGCTGCAGCAGCCAGCGCTGCAGCCACACCAGGCGAACCTCGGCGCGGGTACGCTCCAGTATTCCGGCGTCAGCCAGGTTCTGGAGCCGCTCGAGGTGACGGCTCGTCGGACACCGGAGGTCGGGATGCGCTCTGAGCTCGTCAGGACGCCGGGGCCCGTGTGCGCTTGACCTCTCACCCACCTCCGCTTAGAACATTCAGAGTATTCTGAACGTTGCGATGGTTGGTGATGTCGGTCGAAGAGCACAGAGAGCGGGATCTGGTCGAGCGCATCGCCCTCGTCTTCGAGAGCGCGGGCCTCGCCCCCATCGCCTGCCGCATCCTCGGGCGGCTGCTCACCTGCCACCCGGCGGAGCAGTCGAGCACCGAGCTCGCCGACTGGCTCGGGGCCTCCAAGGGCTCCATCAGCACCCAGACGCAGGTGCTGGTCCGGGCCGGCTTCGTGCGGCGCTCCCGTCGCAGCGGCTCCCGGGCCGTCTGGTACGCCCTCCAGCCCAACCTGTGGTCCGACATGTTCGCCATGGAGATCGTGCGGATCGACCAGATGCTCGTGCTCGGCGAGGAGGCGTGCAAGCTCAAGCGCTCGGTCGGCCAGCCGGTCGACGACCGCTTGACGGACTTCATTGGATTCTGTCGGTTCTTTCAGGAGCGTATGCCTGCCCTCCTCGCCGAGTGGCACGAGGTACAGGCTGCATCCCGAAGAGCGGAGGAGGCGTGATGAGCTGGTGGTTGATGCTGTTGCTGGGAGGGGCGCCCGCGTTCGCGGAGGAGCCGGCCGACGAGCCCACCGTGGAGGAGCTCCTCGACGCGACCGATGACGTCGCCCGGGGGGAGTCCAGCAAGGCGGTGATGAAGATGGACGTGAAGACCAAGCGGTACGAGCGCTCCATGAAGATGGAGTCCCTGTCGAAGGGAGAGGAGAAGTCCCTCGTGGTCATCCTCGAGCCCGCCAAGGACGCAGGGGTCGCCACGCTGAAGAACGGCGACAACCTCTACAACTACATGCCCAAGGTCGACCGGACGATGAAGATCCCGGCCGGCATGATGTCGGGCTCGTGGATGGGGAGCCACTTCTCCAACGACGACCTGGTGAAGGGCAGCCGCATGCGCGACGACTACACCTACCAGGTCACCCACCGGCCCAGCGACGGCGGCGAGCCCGAAGGTGCCTACGTCATCGAGCTGGTGCCGAAGCCCGACGCACCCGTCGTGTGGGGCAAGGTGGTGGTGACGGTCGGGGTCGACAAGGTGCCGCGCTCCATCGACTACTACGACGAGCGGGGCGACAAGATCCGCACCATGGCCTTCGAGAACGTGCAGGACGTCGAGGGCCGCAAGGTCCCCATGTCCTTCACCCTCACCCCCCACGACAAGCCGGGGGAGTACACGAAGATGACCTACGAGTCGCTCTCTTTCGACGTCGAGCTCGACGAGAACGCGTTCACGCTCCAGGCCCTGAAGCGCTGACCCATGCGGACGCTCATCGCCATCGCCTGGCGCAACCTGTGGCGCCACAAGCGCAGGTCGCTGATCACCGCCACCGCCATGGCCGTCGCGGTGGCCATGTGCATGTCGCTCATCGCCTTCACCGACGGCATGTACAACAAGATGGCGGAGATCATGGTCGACCAGCAGCTCGGCCACGTGCAGATCCACCACCCGGACTACCCGGGGACCCGCCAGCTCCTCGACACCGTGCCGAACGCCAACGAGGTCCTCGCGCTTCTCGATGCCGACGAGACCGTGGTGGGGGCCACCGGTCGCCTCAACGGCTACGCCCTCCTCGGCAGCGACAAGACCTCCACCGGCGTACAGCTGCAGGGCCTCGAGCCCGACCGGGAGCTGCCCCTCACCCACGTCGACCAGCGGGTGAAGAAGGGCCGCTACCTGGCTTCCGAGCCCGCCAAGGAGATCGTGGTGGGCACGGGCCTCGCCGAGGAGCTGGCCATCGGCGTCGGCGACGAGGTGGTGGCGTTCACCCAGGGCTCCGACGGCTCCCTCGGCAACGACCTCTACACGGTGGTCGGCCTGTCGAGCACCGGCAACGCGGCGATGGACAAGGGGGGCGCCTGGCTGCACCTCGGCGACCTCCAGGAGCTCCTCGTCCTCGACGACCAGATCCACGACATCATGGTCCTCACCGACGACGCCGACGACCTCGATGCTTTCGCCACCGGCCTGCGGGCGCGGCTCCCGGAGGACGTCGAGGTTCAGACCTGGCGGGAGGCCAGCCCCCAGACCGCCGAGATGATGGGCATGCAGAGCTTCGCGAGCCTGATCATGCTGGGCATCGTCTTCGCCGTGGCCAGCTTCGGCGTGCTCAACACCATGATGATGAGCGTCTTCGAGCGGACCCGGGAGCTCGGGGTGCTCAAGGCCATCGGGCTGCGGCCCGTGCAGATGGTGAGCATGGTCCTCTGGGAGAGCGCGTTCCTGGGCGTCCTGGCCGGCGGCATCGGCCTGGTGCTCGGCGCCGGCCTCGACCTGCTGGTGGTCTTCTACGGCTTCGACATGTCGGCGGGGGGCGCCGATGGCTTCGAGATGATGGGGGTCCGCTTCGACCCGATCATCTACGGCGACGTCACGCCCTTCAGCGTGTACGCCCCCATCAGCGCCCTCATCCTCGTGAGCATCGGGGCCTCCGTGTGGCCCGCGTGGCGGGCGGCTCGGCTGCAGCCCGTCGAAGCGATCCGGACGGAGTAGGCCATGCAGCTCGTGAACCTGGCGATTCGCAACCTGTTCCGCAACGCGCGGCGGACCCTCATCACCATGAGCGCCATCGGCTGTGGACTCTCCCTGGTGCTGATGATGGTGGGCCTCCAGGCCGGCCAGTACGCCGACATGCTCCGCATCGGCATCTCCACCCTCGCGGGCCACGTCGTGGTCCAGGCCGACGGCTGGCAGGAGGAGCGGGAGCCCGAGCAGCTCCTCAGCGGGGCCGACGCCATCCGCTCCGAGCTCGCCGCGGCCTTCCCCGACGCCACCGTCACCCCACGGCTCTACCTGGGCGGACTGCTCACCTCCCCCTACAACTCCAGCGGGGTGATGCTCCGGGGGGGCGTGCCCAGCGCGGAGGCCGCCGTCGACACCCTCGACGACAAGATCGTGCAGGGAGAGTGGCTCGCCGACGACGACGACCGCGGCATCCTCGTTGGCGCCAAGCTGGCCGACGTGCTCCAGGTCGGGGTCGGCGACAAGGTCGTCTACATGGGTCAGGGGCCCGACCAGGACGAGATGGTCTCCCGGATGTTCCGCGTCCGGGGCGTGTTCAAGACCGGAGGCGTCGAGCTCGACGGCATGTCGGTCATGGTCACCCTCGCCGCCGCCCGAGAGGTCATCGAGAAGCCCGACAGCGCCCACCAGGTCGCCCTGCACATCGCCGACCCCGAGGAGAGCGACGCCGCCTACGACAAGGCCCTCGCCCTGGTCGGTCGAGACGGCCGCGACGTCCTCGAGTGGCCGGATGCGCTCCCCGAGCTGGTCCACTTCATCGAGATCGACCGGGTCTCCGGCGACGTGATGATGGCGGTGATGGGCCTGATCGTGGCCATGGGGGTCCTCAACACGGTGCTGATGAGCGTGCTCGAGCGCACCAAGGAGTTCGGCGTGCTGATGGCCATCGGCATGCGGCCTCGTCGACTCGCGGGGCTCGTGCTGCTGGAGGCCGCCTTCCTCGGGGTCCTCGGCAGCCTCGCCGGCCTGGTGCTCGGCGGCGCCCTCGTCGCCTACCTGGTGTCCTACGGCATCGACTACTCCGCCTACATGGGGGAGTCCCTGGAGATGGAGGGCCTCGTCCTCTCCACCCACATGTTCGGCGCCTGGGACCCCGACCGCATGGGGACCTACGTGGTCGCCACCGTCGTGGTCACCTTCCTCGCCGGCCTCTACCCCGCCTACCACCTGTCCCGCCTCGAGCCCGTCGAGGCCCTCCGCGCTCCGTAGGAGACCGTCATGTCCACCGTGTCCGTCCGTGGCCTCGTGCGCCACTACCAGCAGGGCGATGTCACCGTGAAGGCCCTCGATGGTGTCGACCTCGACATCGGGAAGGGGGAGTTCACCACGCTCATGGGGCCCTCGGGGTCCGGCAAGACCACCCTGCTCAACCAGATCGGCGGCCTCGACCAGCCAGACGCCGGCACCATCTCCATCGGCGGCGTCGAGATCAGCAAGCTGTCCTCGGGTCAGCTGGCCGATGTGCGGCTCCGCAAGCTGGGCTTCGTCTTCCAGTCCTACAACCTGGTGCCGGTGCTCTCCGCCTACGAGAACGCCGAGTTCGTGCTCCTCCTCCAGGGAATGCCCGCCAAGGAGCGGCGCGAGCGGGTGATGCAGACCCTGAAGGACGTCGGACTCGAGGGCATGGAGCACCGTCGACCCGGGGAGCTCTCTGGCGGCCAGCAGCAGCGGGTCGCCGTGGCCCGGGCCATCGCCGGCCGACCCGCGCTGGTCCTGGCGGACGAGCCCACCGCCAACCTCGACTCCCACACCAGCGAGAGCCTCATCGAGCTGATGAAGCAGCTGAACCAGGAGCACGGCATCACCTTCCTGTTCTCCACCCACGACCCGATGGTGATGGACGCGGCGCATCGGGTCATCCACATGCGGGATGGCACCATCGAAGAGGACGAGCGGAAGTGACCGCCGGCCTGCTGTGGCTGGCCCTCGGCCTTGCATGGGGTCAGGAGGAGGAAGAGGAGAAGGCGTCATTTCCCGTGTCGGTGCATGGCGACATCAAGTCCTTCTTCACCGCTAGCATCCCCTACGACTCCGACGTCCTTCCCAGCGATCCGACGGGGCAGGGGGTGCTGGACGTTCGGCTGAAGGTCGACGGCGACATCAGCAAGAAGGTACGTTTCGAAGTCCACGGGACCTCGACAGGGCTGGCCCCGGCGCCCGCTCAGAACGGTCTCGCCGGTACCTCCACGGGGGTGGGTCTGAGAGCTCCGGAGGCCGTCGAACTATCGTACCTTTGGGAAGACGCCGACGGCCTCCAGGTGCGCGGGCGGGTCGACCGGGCGATGGTCCGTGCGGAGGTCGGCGCCGTCACCGCCACCGTCGGTCGGCAGGCCATCTCCTTCGGCAACAGCATGGTGTTCACGCCGCTGGATCTGGTGAACCCCTTCACCCCGGCGGTCATCGATCAGGAGTACAAGCCGGGGGTCGACGCGGTGCGCCTCGATGCCTACGCGGGCATGTCCTACCTGACCGTGGCTGGAGCCTACGGGGGAGACTGGAGCGACGATGGCTTGGTGGCAGCGGCCTACGGGCAGACCACGGTGCGGCTCACCGACGTCGGCTTGTTCCTGGGGACGGTCCAGGGAGACCGCGTCGTTGGTACCAGCTTCGCCACGTCGATTGGCGCCATCGGTGCCTATGGGGATGGCACGGTCACCTTCGCGGACGACCGGGATCCCTTCGTCCGAGCCTCGGTTGGCGGCCTGTGGCGTCCCACGGGTACCACCACCCTCACCGGCGAAATGTACCTTCAAACGATCGGTGCTGCGGACCCCGCCGACTACCTCGAGCAGTTCAACGACCCGCGGTACACCCGCGGCCAGCTGTGGCTGATGGGGCGGAGCTATGGCGCCATCTCCGTGGGGCAGGAGATCTCGCCGCTCGTGCAGGCTGGCGGAGCCCTCATCGCCAACGTCGAGGATGGCTCCGCCTTCTTCGCCCCCAACCTGTCGTGGTCGGTGTCCGGCAATGCCGCCTTCGCGCTGGGGGGCTTCGTGGGGCTGGGGCAGCGTCCCACGTCGGAGCTGCAGAGCTTCACCTACGGTGGCTACCCCATCGAGGCGGAGGTGCCGGTGCTGGAGTCGGAGTTCGGGACCTACCCGCTGGCGGTGTTCAGCCAGCTGAAGGCCTACTTCTGAAGCGGTCGAGGGGCGCGCCGTCGGCGTCCTGGGTTGGTAGCGAGAATACTGGATGGTCCTATCGAGGAATATCGTGGCACCATCGAGGACCACCTGGGCACTGCGAGGTCGCATCTGAATCAAGCTCAGGAGATCTGTATGCGCCTTCTGCTCTCCCTGTCGTTGCTCGCCGGCTGCGGCTCCAGCGACGACCCCGAGGTCGTCGAGAACACGGTCACCAACACGGTCACCAACACGGTCACCAACACGGTCCACCACACCAACACCCACACGAACACCCACACCATCACGGAGACCGGCGTGGAGGGGGGGCACTTCTCCGAGCCCCTCACGATGCTGGCCCAGGTGCTCGACGACGATGGCGCCATCGGGCCCAACGGCCCGTACTCCACCCACATGCACATCGCGGAGGCTCGCTATCGGGCCCTCGACCAGAAGATGGTCTACTGCTCCTACACCTTCGGCGTCGTGGATGCCTCGGACCCGGTCGACCCCGAGTACGCGGCCCAGGGCTACGACTGGGACCTCGGCTCTCCGGTGGGGCGCGACACCGGCTGCCTCCACCTCGACTGGGACGACGCCGACCCGGACATCATCTACGTCTCCCACCGCGGGAACTACGACTTCCAGCCCCACCTGTCGGTGGTGGACCTGAACACCTCCTACGAGCCCGACGACTACGACCTCGAGGACCCCTTCTACGACCCCGTCCTCGCGCCGTCGCTCAGGGAGCCCGACATCTCCTACGAGGGTCTCGATGCGGAGAACGGCCTCGTGTACGTGGCGCTCCACGTCGACGGCATCGGTGTGTACCAGCGGAACCCCGCCGACAACACCATGGTGCGGGTGGGCGGCGACGCCAGCATCGTCTCCAACGCCTACGACATCGAGGTGGTGGGAACCACCGCCTACGTCCTCGACGAGCACCTCGGCCTGTTCGTCCTCGACGTCACCGATCCCACGGCCATCACCGAGCTGGGCCACGTGTTCCTGGGGGGCATCGACCGGGACATCCGGGTCGACGGGGACTACGCGTACATCGCGGCGGGGGCCGCCGGGCTGGTGGTGGTGGACATCTCCAACCCGTCGAAGCCTGCGGTCGTGAGCATGACCAGCACCCACGGAACCGCCATCCGGGTGGGCTACGACGCCGACAAGGTGGCGGTGGCGGCCTGGAACGACATCCGGGTCTTCGACGTGGCCGACCGTGCCGCTCCGCAGATCGTGGGCGCCGTGCGCTTCGAGCTCGACAAGGAGTTCGTCGGAGACGACAGCAACGAGCGCCCCGACATCACGGCCCGCAACCTCGCCGTCGACCTCCACGGCGACCTGCTGTTCGCCGCCAACTGGTGGACGCCCTTCACCTACCGGATCCACGAGGAGCGGGTGGCGCCCTACATCGTGCTCCCCGAGGAGGTGCACTACGTGGGGATGGGCACGGTGGCCGTCGGGGACACGAGCACCCATGCGCTGCGCGTCCGCAACGACGGCACCGCGCCCCTCACGGTGACGGACATCTGGGCGACGAACGAGGCCTTCTCGGCGGACCCCAGCAGCCTGGTGGTGCCCCCCGGGGGCGAGGCCTTCGTCAACCTGACCTACACCGCCACCACCGACGAAGAGGAGACCGCCATCCTCAAGATCGTGTCGGACGACCCCTCCCAGCCGGTCCGTGAGGGCTACCTCGTGGGCAACGCCGAGGGGATCGGGGTGGGCGACCCCTTCCCGTTCACCGAGGGCTTCGACGCCCACGATCTGTCGGCGTGGACGTCGGACGACTTCGCGGGTCAGGTCACACTGATCTCCTACTTCGCGACCTTCTGCCCGGTGTGCGCGAACCACGTCCCGGATGTGGGGGACCAGTTCTACGACACCTACAAGGATGAGGGCCTCTACGTGGTCGCCATCGACGCCGACTCCGACGACCACGACAACCCGGCAGCGGTGGCCGACTTCGTGGACAACGTCGGTGTGACCTTCCCGGTGAAGCTGGAGGAGAGCACGGTCACGCCCACGTACGCCACCATCGAGGGCATCCACGACGGCGCCAATCCCTTCCCGGTCGACATCCTCGTCGACAAGAATGGCATCATTCGGTACATCGCCCGCGAGTACGACCCGCTGGAGATGCACGCGAAGGTCCAGGAGCTCCTCGCAGAGTAGGGAGGTCCATGGGCGCCGCTGTCCTGGCGCGCATTGGGGGCCCTGCCACCGGTGCACGGGCTGGATAGACGGTGCCCATGCAGCAGCTCGACACGCTCGATGCCGTCAAGGCTTGGCTCTCCGACCCCGAACGGGACCCCGCCGCGGTCCAGGCCCTCGACCTCGACGAGGTCCACGACGACCTCGCGAGCCACGCCTTCCCGGGCTGCCTCTTCCTCGGCTGCCGCCTCCCCAACGGGCTCGCCGCCCACCTGGTGTCCAGCGGCGCCACGGTGATCGGCCACTTCCCCCAGCGGCTCTTCCAGGTGCACCGGGCCGCGCTGTACGGGGCTCACGAGCTCTTCGAGGGCTTCAACGCCGCGGACCCCGACTCCTTCCTGTCGACCCTCGATCACCGGATCTACGAGGAGTACCTCGACGACGGAGGACCCGAGCCCCGCAGCATCGCGGTCTCCCTGGCCCGACGCCTCCACGACCACTCCATCACCGACGCCATCGCCGAGCTCGTCGACGGGCGCACGGTCGTGGCCTTCATGGGGGGCCACGCTCTGGAGCGGGCCGACCCCGTGTACGAGTCGGTGGCCCGCATGGCCCGGGCGCTCACGCGGTCGGGGGTGCTGGTGGCGAGCGGTGGCGGGCCTGGCGCCATGGAGGCCACCCACGTGGGCGCCTGGTTCGCCGGACGCCCCGACGACGACATGGCGGAAGCACTCCGCAGCGGCTTCGTCCGGCGTCCGAAGGGGTCGGTCCCCGGCAAGGAGTACGCCGACCCGGACTGGCTCCACCGCGCCATGGCCATGCGGGCCGCGTACCCTCAGGCCCCGGGAGATGCAGAAAGGTACCCGTCGCTGGGCATTCCCACCTGGCTGTACGGGCACGAGCCACCGGCCCCCTTTGCAACCCACATCGGCAAGTACTTCGCCAACAGTGTGCGGGAGGATGGGCTTCTGGCCCTTGCCAAGGGGGGTGTCGTGTTCGCCCCCGGCTCCGCAGGTACCATTCAGGAGATCTTCCAGGATCTGACGCAGAACCACTATGGGACGCTGGGTGTGTCCTCTCCGATGGTGCTCTTCGGCAAGGACTATTGGACCAACAAGAAGCCGGTGTACCCGTTGCTGAAGGCCCTCGCCGAGGGGCAGCCCTGGAGGGAGCTCCTCCACCTGGTGGACACGCCGGACGACGCGCTGGGCATCTTGGGCGCCTACGAGCCCCTCCACCACCTGTCGGGCTCGCTGGACCGGACCTTCGAGGCCTGGCTGCGGCGGCGGCTGTCGCTGCGGGGCAACGTGCGCTTCGAGGTCCAGCGGGAGGTCGTGGCGCCCACGCGGCGGGACCTCGACGACCCCGACGTCGTGCGGGAGACCGTCCTCGAGCTGCTGGACCGGATGCAGCGCCGTGGGGGGCGTGTGCTCACGGAGGACGTCGCGGCCAGCGTGGCCATGAGCCCGGTGGTCCCTGGGGGCCTGGGGGACTGGCTGCTGGAGTCCCTCGGCGACGACTGGGTGTCGCCGCCGGCGGTTCGGTCCGTGGAGGACGAGATGGCGGCGCGGGCGGCGGCACCGGCGGTGCTGCGGCTTCCGGGGGTGGACGTCGCGGGGCTGGGGCTGGGCGGCGTTCCGTCCGAGGGTGTCCTCGTGTTGCGCCGGGGGCGGAAGCTGTCGGTGTGGGCTGCAGGGCTGGACGACTGATGCCCTACGAGGTGGAGCTGACGATCCCGGGCGTCCCGGAGGGGCCCGAGGATGCACAGAATGCTGTCGGGGAGGCCCTCGACGCCGTGGTGAAGACCCTGGACGGCGACGGCTGGATGCTCGAGCCCGACCTCCAGGACGACCTCATCGGGGCCTGGGCCAGTCGCTGGGGCGAGGGCCGTACCTACGCGGTGAACCTCAGCGGCACCTGGGACGGGGGGCCGCCGGAGACGTGGCGCCTGCGGGCCGATGTGGTCATGCAGCCGGTGGTGACCCTGGCCGACAAGATCTACGGCTGGCTGGCGGTGGCCGCCTGCCTCGGGACCGGGCTTGCGGCGGGCGGGTCGGTGTTCTGGTGGCTGTCCGACAGCCCCGTGTTCGCGGGGTCGGTGGCCACGCCGGTCGGGGTCATGTCGGCTGTGGTGGCGCTGTTCGTGGCGGTGTTCGTCACGCCGAGGAGCCCGCCGCCGCCGCTGCCCGAGGGGGTGGCGGAGGCCCACGAGGGGGCGGTGCGGGAGGCCGTGGAGGCGTTGATCGCCGAGGGGCACTTCGAGCCAGCAAGGTAGTGGCTGTGAGGGTCTTCCTTCCAGGTATGGACGGCACGGCGTCGCTGTTTCCACCGCTTCCGGCCGGGGATGTTTCGCTGGTGCTGCCCCAGGAGCGTCTGCCCTACGACGCCCTGGCGGAGCGGCTGCAGCCCCGGATCCCTGCCGGCGCGACGTTGGTGGGCGAGAGCTTCTCCGGGCCGCTGGCCGTGCTGCTCGCGAACCGGGTGCCCGTGCGGCGGGTCGTCCTGGTGGCGAGCTTCGTCACGCCCCCAGCGATGCGATGGCCGCGCTGGCTGTTGCGGGGCTTGTTCTCCGTGCCGCCACCCGGTCCGGTGCTCCGGATGCTCCTGCTGGAGAGGGAGGCGACGGATGAGCTGCTCTCGGCCCTGCAGACGGCCATCGCGTCGGTTCCGGCCGAGGTCCTGGCGGATCGAGCGCGGCGGGTGATGGAGGTGGATGTGCGGGAGGCTCTGGGCCGGGTGGATGCGCCGGTGACCTACCTCCGCGCGATGCGGGACCGGGTGGTTGGGGCAGGGGCCGCGGACGTGGTGCAGGCCGTGCGCCCGGACGCGGAGGTGGTGGATGTCGATGGGCCGCACCTGCTGCTGCAGACGCGGTGGGCGGCGTGCCAGGAGTGGCTGTAGGGCGAGGTGGCTGGCCGGGGGGCATGTCGTCTTGTTGGCCGCCTCGGGGTGGCATGTCGGGTTGTTGGCCGCTTTCCGAGGGGCATGTCGCTTCGTTGGCCGCCTTCGGGGAGGCATGTCGCCCTCCTGACCACCCTCCGGGAGGCATGTCGGTTCGTTGGCCGCCCCTGGGGAGGCATGTCGCTTCGTTGGCCGCCTTTGGGGGGGGCATGTCGCTTCCTTGGCCGCTCGAGGCGGCTCGGGCGGCCATCTTGGGGAGATGCTTCGGAGGAGGCGGCCATCTGGGGGAGATGCTCCGCCCGAGCTGTCGTCGAGGGGTCTGGCGGCCCAGTGATAGGACTGAGAGAAGGTCGGGCGAGGCCGCGTGGGGCTCGCGCTGGGAGGTGCTCGTGGTGGTGTGGTGGCTCTCGGTGTCGATCGCGATCGAGCCGATTCGTTCCCAGGTCCCCGTGCCGGCGTCGGCCAGCGGTGAGCCCATCGAGTACTGCAGCACCTTCTACAGAGCACGGCGGGGGAAGCAGCGGGAGAAGGTGGAGTCGAGGGACGGCAAGGTGGGGCTGCGGTGCGAGCAGGTGTCCCGAAGGGATCTGCAGGTCTGCCTCCTTCTCGACCCGTCCCACTGGCCGTCGCGCTTCCCGGAGGAGCTGTCGTGTCGGGTGGGCGAGCGGGACATCTACGTCTACCCATACGTCGCGTGGGACCCGACGTGGGAGCTCGGCGAGCCCATGGTGCGCACTACCACTCGGCACACACATGGCACGGTCACGTACCGAATCCCCAGCACCTGGACGAGGGCGTCCTCGGGGAGCGAGCACCTCTCCTGCTCGGTGGCCGCACCGGGGCGCCTGCAGCTCGAGGTCGAGCCGGGCATGAGGTTCGGCGCCCACGAGTGCACCCTCCACGATGCCGACGGGGCGCAGTACGTCATCCCCATCACCCTGCAGGAGGCCCTGCTGCCCGCGAACACCGACAATCCATGACCGAACGAGGCTCGAGCTTGCCGTGGCGCGCTCGGCCTCCGTGGTACAGACGTCCATGCTCGCCTTCCTCCTCATCGCTGCGACCGCAGCCCCTCTCCGGGACGCGCCCTTCACGCTGGAGGGAACCCTCACCAACGACGCACACGTCAGCGAGGCCTTCGGAACGAAGACCAACCGCTTCGCCTTCACCTCCGATGGTGCTGTCGCCTGGCTCGTGGGCGACTGGTCGTACGACACCGAGCTGCAGCGCCTCGAGCCCGGTGAGAAGGGGCTCCAGGGGCCCGACTTCTTCCTGGGCGACCTGTTGGTGTGGCGACCCACGTGGACAGCCATCCGCTACGACCTGGTCCAGGGGGTCGCCCACCGATGCGATGCGGACGTTGCCTACTCGGTCGCTGCAGACGGCACGGTGCGGTCCGAGCCCCCGGTGATGGACCTCATGGAGCTCGACGTCCGCCATGAGACGTTCTGGAGCTTTGTCTGGCGTGGGCTGGACCGAGCCCTCGACGGCGACCGCTTCGTTCGGCGCTCGGGTTGGCTCCTGGGTACACCCCTTCCGGAAGCAGGAGACGCCGGCCTGCCGGTCACGGCCACGCGCTACACGCCGCTGTTCGACCCCGCGATCGCCCTTCGGGCCGAGGAGGCCTTCCTCCGGTGTGGGCCGGAAGAGATCTGGTAGCGATGGGGGACGCGGCCGGGGATCCACGCGCAGCCCTTCGCGGGCTGGCGGGCCTGCTCGACCTCCGGACCGCCCTCGCCGTGCCCGGCGCACGGGTGGACGAGGTGGATGGGGTTCCCTTCGCCAGCGTCGGATCTCGCGACGCCTCGCACCACGTGCTGGTGCTCGGCGGCCTCCACGCGGGGGAGCTGCTGGGCTGCTGGGCGGCGCTGGCCGTGGTGTCGGCGGAGCTGCCCGACGACGTGTGCCTGCACGTGATGCCGGCGGTGGACCATGCCGGTGTTGGGGCCAACGCCCGCAAGGCGCTGGCGTCGGGGGGCTTCGAAGGGCTCCTGGGCCTCGAGAGTCGGGACCTGGAGTCGGAGCTGTGGCGAGGGGCGCGGGAGACCGAGGCCCTGCGCGACTGGCTCGCCAAGCTGCCGGCGGTGGACGCGTTCTTCTCCTTCCACGCCGCCGACTGCCTGAGCGGCGGGGCCTTCTTCTACGTGGAGGGGGATGGAGTGATGGATGCGGGGCTGATGGAGGCGCTGCGCACCTCGCTGGGGCGCTGCGACGTTCCCCTGCTGCCGGTCGACCCGACCCCCGTGCCGTCGACGACGGTGGCGCCCGGCTTCTTCGCGCTGGAGGCCCCCGGGGATGGTGCGTTCGGGTACGTGGTGGACCGCTTTCGGCCCCGGGTGGCGATGGTGTCGGAGATCCCCGTCGGGCTGGTGGACGGGGTGGGGCGGTCGGCGGAGGCCTACGGGGCGATGACCCGCGAGGTCCGGGCGGACCTGAGGCGCGGGGTGGCTCGGTCGGACGTGCGCTGGGTCCAGCCGGCGGTCCACGTCGACTGCCTGGTGGGGGGCGTGGTGCAGGTGGCGAGGTGGCTGTCGCGGAGGTCCCAGCCCCGGAGGCATTGATGGGGGTCAGGTACCAACCCCCAACACCTGCGACGACCGCAAGCCGTCGGAAGGCGCCTCGCGACGACCCGAGCCAGGGTGAGGGAACGCCCGACTACGTCTTGAGGCCCTTGGGGGCGCTGCGCACCCGATCCCGGGCGCGGTCGCGGGCCGAGCGGCCGAGCTCGGCGGACTCGATGAGGGTGTCGGCCTCTTCTTCGACGGCCACGTCGGCCCCGAAGAAGCGGGCGACCTGGGTGTCGTACCCCTCTCCATCCTCGCGGACGGAGAGGGCACGGGTGGTGGGAGGGGCGTGGAGATCGCGGGGCATGGGGTCCTCCTGGGGGAGGGGAAGGGCAGCGGGCGGGTTGGGGTGTCAATCCCAGACCTAAGGTATCACATGAGGTGATGGGCTGCGGGTGCGTCGGCTCGTTCGGATCCAGCTTTCCGGCGACGCGATCCGTGCCGCGGAGTCAGTCGGAGCGGGCCTTCAGCGTCGTGACCGCCCGGTCGATCGCCCGGGCGATCCGCATGGCGTCCTTGATCTGGGCGAGCTGGGGCCACGTGCCCCTGGCGCCGTCGAGGATGTAGCGCTCGAGCTCGGCCTGGGAGGCGTTGGAGACGGTCTTCAGGTAGCTCTTGGGATGGACGGGGGGGACGATGGTGATGTCGCCGCCGTAGGACTGGGCCCACAGCGCGTGGGCGACGTCGAGGGCGGGCGCGACGCGGGTGGCGCCGGCGACGTCCCGCACGAAGCTGACGGCCTGCACCCCCTGCCGATGCACGCTCCCGGAGAGAACGCGGCGGGCGAAGCCGAGGGGGCCCGACTGCGGCCCGTGGCGCACGAAGGGAACCACGTGGGGGTTGGTCTGGCTGACGATGAAGTGGTTGACGTTGTGGAGCCGGCCGACCCGCTGGGTGGGGACGTCGCTGCCCATGGAGCCGTCGATCCAGCGCTCCTCGTCGACGTAGGGACGCACGGTGCCATCTCGCAGCCGCCGCTGGAGCTGGACGGGGGGAAACAGGCCCGGGACCGCGGAGCTCGCCAGGGCCGCCGACGGGATGGTGACGTCGCCCGCGGTCAGGTAGCAGAGGACGCGGGGCTTCTGGCGCCGCCGCGTCGGGCTGACGGCGATGTTGACGATGCGGCCGGTGCGGGCGTGGGCCTCCGCGAAGGTCAGGTCGCCGCAGTTGTGGAGGATGACGTCGTGCATGGCCTGGGGATCCAGCACGGCACGACGTGTAAGCATCTCTCGCATCGGCAGCAGCCGCAGGCCCTCGGTAGCCACGGAGCCGGGGCTCTCGAACATGGCGGACAGCTCGTCGTCGGTGCGGGTCGCGATGCCGGCGGCGATCATCGCCCCCATGGACGCGCCGCCGAGCACGGTGGGGAGGGCGTCGGCTTCGAAGAGCGCCTTCACCACGCCCAGGTGGTGGAAGCCGAGGGTGGCGCCGCCCGAGAGCAGCAGGGCCGAGCGACCGAAGGCCCGCCGCTGCATCCGGAAGCTGTGGAGGCGCTCGGCGTCGAGCTCAGGGGGCAGCGGCACCTCCGCGAGCCAGGCGATGCTCTTCTCGACCTCTGTGAGGACGTCGTCGACGATGCGCTTGGTGCCGGCGAAGGCGGTGTCGTAGAGCGACCCGTCCGACAGGTCCGGCAGGTGGCGGTGAAGGCCGGTGTGGAGCGCCTCGGCGAGGCCCAGGACGTCGGTTCCCTGCCGCAGAGCACGCAGACGGGCCAGGAAGCGGCGGATGGCCTTGCCGTCGTAGAGCGGGGAGTCGTCGTCGTCCCGCCAGGCGTCCAGCTCGAGGAGGCTGTCGACCTCCACGGCGGCGGCATGCCACTCGCTGTAGGTGGTGGCGGCGTCCAGGGCCGCGAAGGCGCGGCGGGTGCGGCGGGGGCGGTACATGGCGATGAGCTAACCAACTACGGCATGTATGTGCGCACTTACATGGTGAGGGACGACCTCTTACATCGAGGTCCATCGGGCCAGATGGGCGGCGAGTCGGACGTTCACGAGGTCTGCCTGCTGGACCGGCAGGGCGTGTCCGCCGTCGAGGACCTCCAGCTCGCAGCCCAGGGCCTGCGCCAGGCGACGACCCTGCTCGGGGGGCGCGACCCGGTCGAAGGCACCGCTGAGGACGGCTGCGGGGCAGTCCAGCCCGCCGAGCCGTGCCGACAGGTCGGTGCGGACCAGCGCCCACACCTGGGCCATCGCGGCGGGGGGGAGGGCGTGGAGGGCGCGGCCGAACGCGTCCTCGAGCTGGGCGATGTGGGCCTCGGTCGGAGGGAGGTCGGGATGGCTGACCAGCTCGTAGAAGGCGTGGCGACGCATGGAGGCCGTGCCGATCGACGTGCGGGTCTGGATCCACAGGGTGCCGGGGTTCATCGACAGGGCGGCGCGGCCCTGGGCGAAGGTGCAGAGCAGCAGCAGGCCGTCGACCCGCTCGGGCGTGTCGAGGGCGAGCTGCTGGGCGATGACGCCGCCGAGGCTGTGGCCCATGACGAAGGCGTGCGCCCAGCCGAGGTCGTCGAGGACCTGGCGGGCATCGGCGGCCATGTCGGCGACGGTGCCGGGAGACCCCGGCCGCTCGCGGATGCCGGGGGCGTCGTACCAGGCGAGCTCGTAGCGGTCGGAGAGGGCGTCGACCTGGGGCTTCCAGGCGCAGCCGGCCACGCCGGTCCCCTGGATGAGGAGGACCCGGGGGCCGCTGCCTTCGCTGTGGACGTAGGGGAGCATGGTCCGAGGTATCCGCCAGTCAGCGGCGGCGCTCCAGCAGGCTCCACCATGACGGGGCGCCCTCGGTGGTGCAGCCGCAGCCCTCCTCCTCACCACCGCCGCCGCTGGCCGAGGGCTCGGTCGTGGACCCGGTCTTGGGCACGGGCTCGGTGGTGCCGGTGTCGGTTGGGGCGCTGGTGTCTCCGGTGGATCCGGTCGGGGTCGTGGGGGTGAGCCCGGTGTCCCCGGTGTGGCCGGTGGCTGGTGCGGGGCCGACCCCGTCGGTGATCTCGGAGCCGTACACGATCACGAGCCGCTCGCTTCCGGTCAGGCCGATGTCGTCCTGGCCGTCGCCGTCGATGTCGCCGACGGAGGCCGCACCGGAGCCTGCACCCCACCCCTCGTCCATCCGCCAGATGGCGCTCCCTTCGAGGCCCGTCGCCGCGCCGAGGAAGACGCGCACGGACTCGGGGCCGTCGTAGTCACCCGCCCCCTCGAAGTAGAGGTGCATCGCGTCGACGCGGGGGCCGGAGGGACGCACGATGACGTCGTCGAGGCCGTCGTCGTTGACGTCGCCTGCGGACGCGAGGTGGTAGCCGTGGGGCTCGGCGTCCTCCAAGGGGACCTCCCAGGCTGCCACCGGGTCGAGGCCGACGGCCGAGCCGAGGTGGACCCGCCCGCCGTCCAGCACGCTGCCGAGGAGCAGGTCGTCGAAGCCGTCACCGTTCACGTCGGCGCCAGCGACGGAGAGCCCCAGGCCCGCGATCCCCGCGCCGCTCCAGTCCTGGTGGAGCTCGGGGCCCAGGAGGCCTCCACGGAAGACCCGGACCCGACCCGCCTCGGCCCCGAAGGTGGGCCAGCCAGGCTCGCCTACGGCGAAGTCGTCGAAGCCGTCGCCGTCGATGTCGCCCAGCCCTGCGAGTCGGTTGGCCCAGCTCATCTCGGCGTCGCCGACCGCCAGGGTCCAGTCTGCCTCGGTGGAGAAGGTGCCATCGCCGACGCCGTACCACAAGCCGACACGGCCCTGTCCGTCGAAGGCCAGCAGGTCGACATGGCCGTCTCCATCGACATCGCCGGCGTTGGCGGCGCCCATGAGGTGGAAGAAGTTGCGACCCTCCCGAAGGTCGGTGTCTGCGTCCAGGTCGACGCTGCCCCACAGCACGCTCACGGCGGTGTGGGCGTAGGGGCACTCGAACCCTGCCTCGCTCGAATAGTAGTAGCCATAGTAGTTGTTGTACAACCAACAAGGACCGGAGGTTGCCTCCACCATCCGGCGGTGGCGTCCGAGCAGGACGTCGTCGAAGCCGTCGCTGTCGATGTCTCCGAGAGCCTGGACCCGCTGGCCCGAGTTCGAGTAGGCCAGGCTGTGGGTGGGCGTGCTCTCCAGGCCGGTGACCTGGCCACGGAACACGTGGAAGAACGAGTCTTGGTCCCAGTCTTCGTTCTCGATGTCGGACTCGCCCACGATGACCTCGGTGTGGCCGTCGCCGTCCAGGTCGACGCCGCCGATGCCAGGGCCTATCTCCACGAGGGGCGTCGGGTTGCGCCAGGTGCCCTCGACCATGCCCCCCGGCAGGCCCGCCGAGGAGGCCTCGTAGGCGCGGTGCCGCCACACCTGCACCCCGCCGCTCACGTGGGCCTCGGCGGACCCGTCGCCATCCACGTCGGCGACGAGGACCACCTCGAGGCGTCGCTCGTAGGTCTGCCCCTCGGCCGTCCAGACCGGCTCCGGGGTCAGGCCGGTGGGGCCCTGTTCGTAGAGCAGCAGCATGCCCTCGTCGACGGTGCCCACGTTGACCTGGTCCACCGACAGGAGGAGGTCTTCGTCGCCATCGAGGTCGGCGTCCAGCGTGTGGACGACCGCCGTGGCGGTGTACAGGTAGCGGTCGCTGAACGGCAGGTCGAGGGGAAGCCCCGCCGACGTGTTTCCTCCCAGCGGATCCAGGCCCGTGGCGGAGCCGAAGACCACGACCACCCCATCCGGGCTGGCGAACAGGGCGTCGGCCGTCCCGTCGCCGTCCACGTCGGGGATCAGGACCGGCAGGTCGTCGTAGCTGACGTTCGACGGGAGGCGCGGGGCTCCGACCAGGTCGGTGTCCGGACCGGAGGGGCCGCCGTACACGACGATGGAGTCGGTGTTGGCATGGTCGGAGGCAGCGAGGAGGTCCTGGTAGCCATCGCCGTCGACATCGCCGCTGGAGAGCATCCAGCCGTCGAAGCTATCGAAGTCGTGGCTCAGCTGGTACGTGGGCTCGGTCGACAGGCCGGTGGCGCTGCCCGCGAACACGGGGATGTGCCCGGTGCTGCGTGGACGGGGTACGACCGCCTCCAGGAAGCCGTCGCCGTCGAAGTCCACCAGGTGGGGGTGCGTGTAGGCGTCGCTGCGGTGGGTCCAGTCGGGGGACGTCGACAGGCCGGTGGCCGAGCCCAGGTACAGCTGCAGCTCGTCGTCGTCCGTGAGCAGGGCCAGCAGATCGTCGAAGCCATCGGCGTTGATGTCGCCGACCGCGACGTACCGCAGGTAGGTCGGGATCATCCACGAGACCGTGGTGGCGTCGAGTCCGGTGGCGCTGCCGCGGTGGAGGAAGGTCGCCTCGTTGTTGGTGAACAGCACATCGTCGTAGCCGTCGCCGTCGATGTCGCCGCTGGCCAGTACCGCCCCGTTCGTGCGGTAGAAGTCCGGAGGGGTGGCGAGGGCGTTCATCACCAGGAGGATCGGGGTCATCTGGGCTCCAGGGCGTCCAGCGTAACCGGACCGGGGGCCACCCGTTCGTCACCGTCGGCCGGCCTCCTTGACGAGATCCTCGATCAGCGCCGGCACCTGCTGGACCGTGACCCAGCGCTGGACGGCGGTGGGGACCGGGCCGCCGAAGTCCGCGCAGGCACGGTAGCGGAGGTTGGTGCCATTCTCCTCCCGACGATAGGACCATTCGCCGTAGTTCACCGGCGGCTCGACAGCGCCCTTGGCATCGTCGGCGATGGTGGGGTGTTGGGTGCCAGAGAGGCGGTACCAACGATAGCGGCTGTTGGCGCCATCGACGCTCCCACGAATCACCCAGTAGCGGTCGGACGATAGGGTCCATGCTGGAACGTCGAGGCGCTGGAAGAGCACGAAGCCCTGGTCGTCTCGGGCGAGCTCCCGTGAGTGGGAGAGGTCCGCCGAGGACCAGGCGGGGGCGGAGACCATGTCGTCGTTGACAGCGAGGAGGCGCTCGGGGGAGACGTCGACCAGCACGGCCCCCTCGACGCATCCGACGTCGCCGACGTAGCTGGCTCGCAGCGAGACGTCGCCCACCTCGGTGGCGCGCACGGACACGTCCTTCCAGGCGACGCGTTCGAGGGCGGTGTAGTCGGGCTCGGCGGCGACCACGATGGTGAGGAAGAGCGAGATCATGCGGCCACCTCGAGGGCCGGCGGGCGGCGGGTCTGGCGGAAGCCGAAGGCCACGTGGAAGAAGGTGTCGACCACGAGGGCGGGGAGCCGGGCGGCGAGGGCGACGACGGGGGCGAGGTAGCCGGGGGCGACGTAGCGGGCCCGGGGCCAGCGGGACTCGGAGGCTCGGGCGATGGCGCGGCTGACCGGGAGTGGGCCCGGCGCGCCGGACTCGAAGGAGGCGATGAGCTCGTCGGAGCCGTCGTACACCCGGCCCCACGGGGAGTCGCTGGGCATCTGCTCGGCGGTGCTGGTCAGGGTGGCGTTGAACCGGGTGTTGATGGGGCCGGGCTCCACCACGACGACCTGGATGCCGAGGGGGGCGAGCTCGATGCGCATGGCGTCGGAGAGGCCCTCGACGGCGAACTTCGATGCGGTGTACACGCCGGTCAGTGGCATGGAGAGGCGTCCGCCGATGGAGGAGACGTTGACGATGCGACCGGACCCCCGCTCCATCATCTCGGTGGCGAAGGTGCGGGTGACGGCGAGCAGGCCGAAGACGTTGGTGTCGAACTGCTTGCGGACCAGCTGGTCGTTGACGTCGAGGACGGCGCCTGCCTGGCCGTAGCCGGCGTTGTTGACGAGCACGTCGACGCCGTGGCCGTCGGTGTGGGCGAGGACTCGGGCGTGGGCCGCGGCGATGGTGTGGGGGTCGTTGACGTCGAGGGCGATGCCGGACAGGTCGAGGTTCTCCTGCCGGGCCTCGGCCTCGAGGGCCTCCAGCGCGTCCGTGCGACGACCGGTGGCGAAGACCGTGTGGCCGCGTCGGGCCATGTGGAGGGCGGCGTGGCGGCCGATGCCGGACGTGGCGCCGGTGACGAGGATGACGGACATGGAGGACCTCCTGACAGGTTGGGAATGAATGTTCATTCCGTTCGTGGGGTTGTCGAGCCAAAAAAAGGGGCCCATGAGGGCGGTTCTAGCGGCGAATCATGGCCCAGATGCGCTCTTCGCTGGCGGCGATCAGCGCATCGTCGAGGGGGTAGTACCCGGTCTGCGCGCCTCGCACGATGCCCAGGAAGGCGCCGTAGGCCATGGCGATGGCGGCGGCCGGGTGGAAGTCGATCAGGGCCTGCTCCTGCTGGCCCTCGACGAAGAGCTGCAGCCACGAGGCCGCGGAGAGCTGCTCCACCATCCGGGACTCCTCGTCGAGGTAGTCGGCGTGGTGGTGGAGGTCGAGGAAGGGGATGGCGTGGGGGTGGTTCCCGTGGAAGCGGAACAAGGCGCGCCACAGGGCACCCATCCGCTGGCGCCACGACCCCTCGAAGGGCGCCTCGAAGACCTCGGCGGTCATCCGCTGCTTCCAGGTGCGGAACAGCACGTTGACCACGCCTTCTTTGCTGTCGAAGTGGCGGTAGATGGTGCCCGCGCCGACGCCCGCGGCCTTGGCGAGGTCCGGGACGGACGTTCCGTGGAAGCCACGCTCGGCGAAGAGGACGAGGGCGGCGTCGAGGATGGCGTCGGGCTTGGAGGCGGTCATGAGGTCCTGGGTGGAAGGAACGTTCATTCCGTAGCGTGGGGGGTGGGGGG
>Ga0213839_1000675_pt1 | contig 33333 bp, 29 predicted proteins | sample SWPATP21_FD_160075 | JGI IMG/M metagenome (GOLD analysis project Ga0213839, IMG submission 160075) | Coastal seawater microbial communities from Marineland, Florida, United States - SWPA TP2 #1 | ecosystem: Environmental > Aquatic > Marine > Coastal | place: USA: Florida | collected 2016-08-14
AGTGTCTTCTTCGGACTCAAGGAGCTGAAACTAGAAGTGAATCGAGACTCGGCGGGTAGTCTGTCGAGACCAACCGGAGCGACGCAGCCGGTCAGAAGGCGCTTACACAGAATCCTGTACAGATCCGCCTTCCGGTTTTCCGGTTCAGCCCAAGCCCCTCGAAGACCCCCAAGGCCGCTTACCTCGTCACCCTTCCTCCCCCGTCGCCCACCGCCACGTCTCCCGGCCGGTAAGGTCCCCGCCATGCACATCCTCGACGAGCTGGAAGCCCGCGGACTCCTCAAGGACGTCACCCACGTCGACGCGCTCCGGGAGCGTATGGACTCTGGGCCCATCACCTTCTACACGGGCTACGACCCCACCTCCGACTCGCTGACGCTCGGCAACTGCGTCCCGCTCATGCTCCAGGCCCACCTGCAGCGGGCGGGGCACACCCCCATCGTCGTCATGGGCGGGGCCACCGGGCTCGTCGGGGACCCGACCGGCAAGGACACCACCCGCACCGCGCTCTCCCAGGAGCAGCTCGCGGCCAACCTCGCCGGCCAGCGCCCCGTCTACGGCCGCGTCCTCGATCTCGCCGACAGCTCCGATGCCCCCAACGCCGCCATCGTCGTGGACAACGCCTCGTGGTTCGCGGGCATCGGCTACCTCGCGTTCCTGCGTGACGTGGGCCGCTTCTTCTCGGTGAACGAGATGATCACCGCGGACACCTACGCCCGGCGCCTCGCCAACCAGCAGCACCTCTCCTTCATCGAGTTCAACTACCGCTGCCTGCAGGCGTACGACTTCCTCCACCTCTTCCGCGAGCACGGCTGCGAGCTGCAGGTGGGCGGGAGCGACCAGTGGGGGAACTGCGTCGCCGGCACCGAGCTCATCCGCAAGGCCGTCCCCGGGGCGCGCGCCTGGGTCCTCACCTGCCCGCTGCTCCTGACCGCCGACGGTCGGAAGATGGGCAAGACGGAGAAGGGCGCCGTGTTCGTCGGCGCCCACAAGACGCCGCCCTACGACCTCTACCAGTACTTCATCAACGTGGCCGACACCGAGGTGGGCAAGCTCCTGCGCATCTTCACGTTCCTCCCGCTCGACGAGATCGCCGAGCTCGAGGCGAAGACCGGGGCCGCCATCAACGAGACGAAGCAGCGCCTCGCGTGGGAGGTCACCGCGCTCTTCCACGGCGAAGACGAGGCGGACAAGGCGCGCGATGCGTCGGCCGCCCTGTTTGGAAGCGGCGGCGCCGTCGACGACGTGCCGACCGTGGAGCTGTCCTCGGCGGATGTCCTCGGCGACGGAGGCATGCCCATCTACAAGCTCTTCGTCGAGGCGGGCCTGCAGCCCAGCGGCAAGGCGGCGAAGACCCTCGCGAAGCAAGGCGGCGCCTACCTGAACGACGAGCGCGTCGCCGATGCGTTCGCGAAGGTCAGCGACGCGGACGTCCGTGACGGCGCGCTGCTGCTGCGGGCGGGCAAGAAGAAGTACTGCCGGGTCGTGCTCGTCTGAGGCGCCGCGCAGTCGTCTCTTGAACGCGCCCCCTGCGCGTCCCTCGCGCTACATCCCCAGGACGTTGCGCCCCACGTCCAGATCCGGCCGCTCGCCGATCCACCGCTCGAAGCTGAGCGCCGCCTGCCACAGGAACATGTGGCGGCCGTCCACCGTCATCAGCGCGCGCTCCTCGCCCCGGGCCAGCAGCCCCGGCGACTCCACGTGGTAGTTGATGTCGCACAGCACCGCCTGGTCGGGCAGCGGCTCGAGGTCCAGGCCCGCGAAGAACGGCTCGGCGACCGGGGGCAGGGTGTTGATGATGAGGTCCGGCATCACCTCGCAGCGGGTGACGATGTCGTCGCTGAGCGACAACGCCTGCGTCGCCCCCACCCGCTCCGCCAGCTCGATGGCCGCTTGCGGCGTGCGGTTGCCGATCATCAGGGCGTTCGGCCGCTGCTGGGCCACCGCCGTCGCGATGGCCCGCGCCGCGCCGCCCGCGCCGAGCACGAGCACATCGCGCCCGAACAGGGGCGCCCCCGTGGCCTCCTCGAACCCCGCGATGAACCCGGCGCCGTCGACGTTGCCCGCCGTCCACGCCTTCGTGTCGCGGTCCCTGTAGAGCAGGTTGGCCGCCCCCACCGCCTGGGCAGAGTCGTCGATGCGGTCCACGAACCCGAGGATCGGCACCTTGAGCGGGGTCGTGACGTTGATCCCCGAGTACTCGAAGGGCAGCGCCGGCGCGCGCATCACGAGCTCCGCCGGAGGGATGTCCAGAGCGACGTAGCTGAACGCGAGCCCCATCGCCTTGAACCAGGCGTTGTGCAGCGTCGGGGACATGGACTGGGCGATCGGGTGGCCGATCACGCAGTAGTTGCCCACCGAGCGGAACCCGCCGGTGACGATCAGATCCGAGTCTCCCTGCACGTCGTCGACGCTCATCGGCTCTCCCTCACCTCGGCTTCGGGTCCCAGCTCAGGCGGTCTTCGTCGGCGTCCACCTCGGGCCAGTCCTCGCGGCTGCGCACCGCCCTGACGTCCGCCTCGATCTGGGCGACCAGGGCCTCGACGCCGTCGAACTTCTGCTCGTCCCGCACCCGGAACGCGAACGCCACCGTCACCTCTGCACCGTAGATGTCCCCGTCCCAGTCGAATAGGTGGACCTCGACGCGGGGCTTCGGATCGCCCCCGAAGGTCGGCCGGAACCCCACATTGGCGATGCCGCGGAGCTCCTCGTCCGTCCCCTCGACCCGCAGCGTGACTGCGTAGACCCCGGCCTTCGGCAGGAGCTCCGTCTCCGGCTGCACGTTCGCGGTGGGGAAGCCGATCGTGCGTCCCCGGTGGTCGCCGTGGACGACGGTCCCCCGCACGAAGTGCCGACGACCCAGCAGGCTCGCCGCCAGCTCGATCCGTCCCTCGCACACGTGCTCGCGGATCCCGCTGCACCCGATGATCTCGCCGTCGAGGCGCACCGCGCCGTGGGGCCGCACCGTCGTCTCCTTCAGCTCCTGCCCCAGGTACCGCCAGTCTCCGGCGCGCCCCCGGCCGAAGCGGAAGTCGTAGCCCACGTGGATCTCCTTCGGAGCGAGGCGCGCGCCGAGGACGTCGTGGGTGAACTGCGCGGGACTCAGCGCCCGCAGCTCCTCGTTGAACTCCTCGGTGACGAGCACGTCCACGCCGAGCTCCTCGAGCAGGGCGATCTTGTCCTTGAGCGTCAGGATGAGGAACGGGAACGTCCCGCGGCCCAGCAGGCGCCACGGCGGGGGGTAGAAGCTGTAGACGCAGGCGGGCAGGCCTTCACGGCGGGCGTGAGTCACCACCCGGTGGATGATCGCCCGGTGTCCCAGATGAAGGCCGTCGTAGGTCCCGATGGTCATCACCACCGGGCCGAGGCCGTCGGGAATTGCCTTGTAGCCCCGAATGATCCGCACGGGGCCGGTGATACCATGCAGCCGCCCGTGATGCGCCCCGCTCCAGCCCCGCCGTCCCCCGTTGCGCGCCTCGTCCGGGCCCTCGCGGTGGCCCTCGTGGCCGTCGCGCTGATGCCCCTCCCCACCGCCGCCATGGGGGACTTCGGCTCCGAGGGGGTCCTGACGCGGATCCCCGAGCCGAGCCTCTCCTACCGCGTCCGGGTCACCGACACGGAGATGAACTCCTTCGAGGTGGTCAAGGCGAGCTTCGACGGCCATATCTACCTGACGGGCACCGTCGGCAAGGCGCGGGTCTCCGTGCCCTTCGACCGCATCAAGAAGGTGATCTTCGAGCCGCTCGAGGGCTCGGACATGCTCGCCGTCGTCACCCTCGCCGACGGCAGCCAGCAGTCCATGACCGTACGGGGGCGCACCCCGTGCTTCGGCCTCGCCGACTTCGGGAACGTGAGCATCGATCTCGCGGACCTGCGCGACGCCACCTTCCTCGGGCGGGACCGCAGCGTGGAGCCGGGCCCGCCGAGCACGAAGTCCGAAGCGCCACCTGAGACGCCCTCGAAGTAGCCGTGCGCGCGTGAGGGACCCGGGCGCTCCCGAAGTTGCCCTCCCCACGACCTCTTGACCGACGGCTCACACTCTCGACGAGCCTCCGCAAACCCCTTGCAGACCTTTGCTTTCCCTTTCCCCGGGCTGGCGTGTCTACTGGGAGAACGCTGGTCGGAGGGGCCCGAGGGGCCGCCGCCAGGGCAGGAGGACGGATGCGACGACTCATCTCGATCGGGCTCGCGCTCATGGCGGGCTGCACCGCGCCAGAGGAAGAGGTGGTTGAGCCCACCCCCTGGATCTACGAGGACGACCCCGAGTCGCAGGACCTCGCCCTGAACGAGGCCGCGGTCGCCGATGCCATCGAGGAGGCGCTCTCCGCCGTCCTCCGCATCGACCCCGTCCCCGTGATCTCCACGTTCGACGCCATCATGAGCGAGGGCGACGAGGACGGCTGTCCGTTTGTGTACGAGACGGTCGACAACTACGCCTACGTCACGTTCTGGCAGGACGCCTGCCAGGCGAGCACCGGCGCCGCCTACGAGGGGTACGGCTACGTCTACGAGTACGTGGACTACCCCGCGGGCCAGGACGTGGTCCTCGACGGCACCGCCATCCTGCTGAGCGGTGAGGTCCACGGCGCCGACGGCTCGCGCCTCGCGGGCTCGGGCGTCGTCGCGAACATCGAAGGCGGCGGCTCCTACTACGACTACTTCCAGCGCCAGCTCATGGGCACGTTCGTCATCGACGGGCGGCAGGTCCAGGTGGACGGCCTCGAGTGGCTCGACGGCTCCATGCAGCCGGACTTCAGCATCACCTCCATCTTCGTGCCCGACCTGAACCCCGAGGTGGAGCCGGGCCTTCAGGCGCGGCAGGTGGTGGTCAGCGGCGCCCTGTCCGGCCTCAGCGAGGGCGCAGAGACGGTGGCGTTCGAGGACGTGAACCTCACGAGCGAGGGGGCGTCGGTGTGCGGTGACGAGCCGAGCGGCACCATCTCGGTCCGTCTCGACGACGGCAACTGGATCGACGTGGTGTTCGACGTGGGCGAGGACAACTCGGTGCCCCTGGACGACCCGGCGGACTGCGATGGGTGCGGTGAGGCCTGGTACCGGGGCGAGGCCGTGGGCAGCGTGTGCATCGACTTCTCCGGCCTCCACGACTGGGAGGAGCGGCCATGGTGAGCCTCCGCCACGCTGTCGTCGCAGGGGCGCTCCTGCTGATGGCCTGTCCCCCGGCCGACGAGGAGCCGACCCTCGACAGCCGTCAGCTCCTCATCCGCGCGTCCCTGGACCTGCGGGGGGTGAGGCCGACCGTCGCCGAGTTCGACCGCCTCACCGCGGACGAGGCCGTCCTGCCCGATCTCGTCGAGGAGTTCCTCGCCGACGAGCGCTTCGGCGAGCGGATGCGCGAGCTCTACACGCCGGTGGTGCGCACCCGCATCGATCAGTTCCCCGTGGATGCCCAGGACTACGGGCTCGACGACGACGCCGCCTTCCAGGCCTCGGTGGGGGACGAAGTGCCGAGGATGATCGAGCGCGTCGCCAACGAGGACCTGCCCTGGACCGAGGTCGCCACCGGCGACTGGACCATGGCCAACGGGATCCTCGCGCAGGTGTGGCCCGTCCAGCAGGACGCCCCCGGAGTCGACTGGTCGGTGGCCCGCTACACGGACGGGCGCCCCGCGGCGGGGATGCTGACCACGAACTCGCTGTGGTGGCGCTACCCCAGCAACGGGATCAACTACAACCGGGGCCGCGCGAACGCCTTGTCCCGCATCCTGCTGTGCAACGACTACCTCGCCCGCGAGGTGGCCTTCCCGCGGGACATCGACCTGACGGACGGCGCGCTGGTCGCCGACGCCCTGCGCAACAACCCCGGCTGCGTGAACTGCCACGTGAGCCTGGACGCGCTGGGCTCCTACCTCTTCGGGTTCACCTACCCCGCGAACGCTGAGGCCGACGACGCCTCGGTCTACCACCCGGAGCGCGAACGGAACTGGCAGAACGCCACCGGCGTCGCCCCGGCGTACTACGGCGAGCCCGGCTTCACCCTCGACGATCTGGGGCACCAGATCGCAGGCGACAACCGGTTCGTCGAGTGCGCGGTGGAGACCGTGTTCGAGGGCCTGGTGGCGCGGGAGTCGGATCTCGCCGACGCGGACGCCCTCACCCGGCATCGCGAGGCCTTCCTCGCTGGCGGGCTGACCTTGCGGGCGCTCGTGCGCTCCATCGTCGAGGACGACGCCTGGCTCGGGCGGGACGCGGAGCGGGCGGCGGCGGTGCGCAAGATCGCCACCCCGGACCTGCTCGCCTCCCAGATCGAGGACCTCACCGGGTACCGCTTCACGGTGGGCGGCCGGGACATGCTCCAGACGGACCTTCAGGGGCTGCGCTCGCTCGCGGGCGGCGTGGACGGCTACACGGGCTCGGCCCCGTCGCGGGTCCCCACGCCCACGATGGTGCTCGTCCAGGAGCGGCTCGCCCAGGCGGCGGCGTGGCACGTGGCGGCGAGCGACGCGGGGCTTCCGGCGGTCCAGCGGCGCCTGCTGACGGTGGACTTCGCGGTGACGCCGGAGACGGACCGGGCGGCGATGGTCGACCAGGTGCGGCGCCTGCATCAGCGCATCTTCGGTCTCGACGTGGCGGTGGACTCGCTGGAGGTCACCGAGGCGCTGGACCTGTGGTCAGCGCTCTACGACGTCGAAGGCAACGCCGTCGACGCCTGGGCCGGCGTCCTGTCCGTTCTCCTCCGAGACCCCGACCTCATCTTCTACTAGGAGCGAGCGATGACCTTCACTCTCGATCGACGCAGCTTGCTCAAGCACCTCGGCGTGGCCCTCGGCGGCGGGGCGGCGCTCGGAACCCTGGGGCTGACCTCGCGCGTGGCGCGCGCGGAGGTGGCGGCGAGCGACCTCAAGTTCCTCTTCGTGTTCAACAACGGCGGGTGGGACCCGACGACGGTCTTCGCTCCGCTGTTCGGCCTGCCGACCATCGACCTCGAGCCGGACGCGCAGCCCATGGAGATCGGCGGGCTGACCCTCGTGGACTCGGCGGCGCGCCCGTCGGTCCGCGGCTTCTTCGAGCGTTGGCACGACCGGACCGCCGTCATCAACGGCGTCTCGGTGCGCAGCCTCGCCCACGACATCTGCCAGATGGTGGCCCTGACCGGCGACAGCACCGGACTCGACCCCGACTGGGCGACCCTGCTCGCCGACGCCCGACGCACCGACTTCACCCTGCCCCACCTCGTCCTGGGCGGGCCGTCGTTCTCTGGCGACCGGGGCGCGGCGGTGGCCCGAGCGGGCTTCTCCGGGCAGCTCGACGGGCTGCTGAGCGGCGACCTGTGGGCCGGAAGCGACCAGGAGGTCCGGCTGCCGTCCCCCGCGGCGGAGCGCGTCCTCGACAACTGGATGCGCCGGCGCTCCGGGGCCCGTGCCGCCTCGGCGACCTCACCCAAGGAGATGGTTCTGACCGCCGACTTCGACGAGGCACTGGGCCGAGCCCAGGACCTCAAGGGCGCGTCCCACGACGTGAGCTTCGGCGGCGCCGGGAACATCGTCACTCAGGGGGCGACCGCGATCGACGCCCTGTCGCGGGGCCTCGCCCGGTCGGTGAGCCTGTCGGATCCGGTGTCCTGGGACACCCACGCGAACAACACCCAGCAGAGCCAGCTCTTCGAGGGCCTGTTCGCGCGTCTGACGATGCTCATGAACATGCTCGAGGCGACGCCCGGCGAGCGCTGTCCGACCCTGGCCGACGAGACGGTGGTCGTGGTGATGAGCGAGATGGGGCGCACCCCGAAGCTCAACGCCTCCCAGGGCAAGGACCACTGGCCGTACACCAGCTTCCTGGTGGTGGGTCCCGGCGTGCGGGGCTCCCGCGCCTACGGAGGCTACGACCCCCTGTACAACGGGCTCCTCGTGGACCCCACGTCCGGCGATGCCGACGAGGGCGGAGTCGTCATCACGGCGGAGAACGTGGGGGCGACGCTGCTGGAGCTCGCGGGGGTGGACAGCGCCGCGGTGCTGCCTGGGTCGCGGGCGCTCCTGGGGATGCTGGTGTGAGGCGGTCGCTGCTGATGGCGGCCGCGCTCCTCGCCCTGGGTTCGACGGGCTGCTCCCAGGACCCGGCGACGAACGACCGGCTGTTCTGCGAGGACGCCCCCATCGTCACCTGGGACAACTTCGGCGCGGGGTTCGTGGTGGAGAACTGCCGGTCCTGCCACCACCCGGAGTCCGAGGACCGCCAGGAGGCGCCCGACGGCGTCGACTTCGTCACCGAGGACGACGTGTTCGCCTACCAGGACCGGGTGCTCGCGCGCGCGACGGGCCCGGAGCCCACGATGCCGCCGGGGGGAGGGACGGACGGCGACGACCGGTACCAGCTCGAGGTGTGGCTGCGCTGCTCGGACCTCTGAGCGCCCCAGATGCCTTCCGGGGGCTACTCCCCGGCGATCGCCGCGAACCAGACCTCCATCGACTCCGTCGGCGACTGGCCGAAGGCCTGCACGTAGGCGAGCTCGATGTCCCCCCGGTTGCGCTGGAGCAACGAGAGCAGCTTGCCGACCTTGTCCCACCCCTTCTCGGTGACCAGCCAGGAGCCGTAGCTGTGGAGCAGGCGCTCGGTGCGCGGCGGGTTGGCGCCCACCGTCACGTCGAGCTGGGAGGGGTCGATGAGGTCGCCGGTCACGAGGTCGGCCACCGCGGACGGCGGTCGGCCTCCCTGCTCGATCACCAGCGAGAGCCCCACGAGCAGCCACGGGGGGCAGGCTCCGCCGGACGCGCGGTGGAGGGCGGCGCGCCCGTAGAGCAGCCGCGCCGCCGGGATGAGCGAGGGGTCCTTGGGCCCGCGCACTCCGCCCAGGGGGTACTGCAGCGTGGGGGCGAACGGGGCCGCAGGCCAGGAGCGGGCTCCGCCATCTCCCACGTGCGCGGCGTCGGTGAACTCCAGGGGCACCACGACGGTGGCGAGGCCGAGCGTGCCGTCCACGTCGCCGGCCTGCTCTTCGAGGACGGTCAGCGCCCCGCGGACGGTGGACAGGTCGAGCCCGGGGCCCGCGGTCACGGTGAACCGCGCCGAGGACAGGTCCGGGGCCGCCTCCTCGACCTCCGGCGTCGCCTCTTCGGGGGTCTCGGCCTCCGGGGCGTCGGTCGGCGGCTCGCCAAAGGAGCCGTTCCAGGCGCTGGCCGTCGCGTCCTCCGTCGCCTCCTCCGCGGGCGTCTCCTCGCCGGGGGACGGGTCGGGCGCGGGGGTCTCGGCCGCGGCTTCGGTCGCCGGTTCTGGGGTGGGGGTCGGCTCCGAATCGTCGCCCGTCGTGCGCTGGATGACGAGCGCGATGGCGAGGATCCCGCACAGGGCCGCGAGCACCCCCGTCGTCAGCGACGTCCTGCCCTGGGGCGTCGGCGCGCCGGGGGTCGTCTTGCGGGACCGCAGCGGGCGCGTGTTCCGCGAGCTGCTCGCCGTCTCGGAGCGGTCCTCGACCTCGGGTGGCCAGTAGGGGCGGAACGGGAGCTCCTTGAGCTCGGCGGTCCCCACGGACCCGCCGGCGTCGTCCGCGGGGATGAGCTCCACGTCGGCGCCCATCTCGAAGAAGGTGCGCTGCATGCGCTTCGCCCGCTCGCGCGGGGAGCGGTACGCGGCCCGGAAAGGCAGCTTCTTCAGCAGCGGCGCGATGACGCTCGCCGGGTTGCCCACCGCCTTGCCGATGTAGGTGGCGACGGCCTCCTCGGCGCCGTTGCGGTTCCAGCCCACGAGATCCACGTGGAACCTCGCGGGTCGCTCCGTCCCCCCGAACAGCCGGTTGCACGACGCGCACCGGCCGCCGCTGTCCACGGTGTTGCGGGTCTCGTGGGCGCACCACGCGAGGCGCTGGAGCAGGTCCTTGTCCCCGAGCTCCGACGCGAGGCCCATGGCCGCCGCCTGGATCGCCCGCCACGACTTGGGGCGCGCGTTCGGGTCCTTGTCGAGCATGGACGTGATGAGCGCGCAGAGCGCCGGCGGCAGCTTCGGGTTCTCCCGGGCGATGTCCGGGACCGGGTCGTTGATGTGCTTCATCATCACGCCGTAGGGCGTGTCCGCCTCGTAGGGCGGGTAGCCGATGAGCAGCTGGAAGAAGGTCACCCCGAGGGAGTAGATGTCGGCGCGCCAGTCACCGCCGTCGCCGCGGACGATCTCCGGGGCCATGTAGTAGGGCGTGCCGAGCATCGTGCCGCTGCGGGTCAGGGACTTGTCGTCGCTGAGCTTCGCGAGCCCGAAGTCGACGATCTTCACCACCCCGTCCTGGCCGATCATCAGGTTCGCGGGCTTGATGTCCCGGTGGACGATCCCCGCGTCGAGCGCCGCCTGGAGCCCCGCGGAGCACTGCGCGAGCATCGACAGCACCTGGTCGATCCGCAGACGCGCCCGGGCCTCGATGATGTCCCCCAGCGACCAGCCGGCCACGAGCTCCATGGCGTAGAAGGGGGCGCCGTCGTCGGTCTGGCCGAAGAAGTAGACCCGGGCCACGTTCGGGTGGTCGAGGCGCCCCGCGGCGCGCGCTTCCCGCTCGAACCGCTCCACGAGCGCGGGCTTCCGCGCGACCGAGTCGAGGATGACCTTGACCGCCACGTCGCGCTGGAGCTGCTTGTCCTTCGCCAGATACACCTCCGACATGGCGCCGGAGCCGAGCGGCTGGGTCAGTCGGTAGTGGGCGAGATCGCGCCCGACGAGGATGAAGGACAAGGGTCAGGCTCCGGGGGAGGCAGACGAGGCTTCGGTGATCGTACTCGAACCGCCCGCCTCCCTCACAGCCCGCACGGCGCCAGATCGAGCCCGGCCATCCGCGCGAGGTGGTGCTGCCGGCTGTCCAGGGACCCGAGGCGGTTCATCGTGGCGAGGATCTGGTGGACCCGGTCCATCCGGTTCCGGGTCACCGTGCGTCCGCGCGCGTGGTAGTAGCCGTGGTAGCGGCGGGGGGAGGGGAGGAGCGAGGCGAGGAACGCCGCCTCCTCGGGCTTGAGGACGGCTGGGGTGCGGGCGAAGTAGTGGTCGGCGGCGTCCCCGATGCCGTACATGCCAGGGCCCCACTCGGCGATGTTCAGGTAGATCTCGAGGATCCGCTCCTTGGGCAGCTCCCGCTCGAGGCGCCAGCTGATGACCGCCTCCTTGAGCTTGCGCGACAGGGTCCGATCCCCGGACAGGAACAGGTTCTTGGCGAGCTGCTGCGTGATCGTCGAGCCGCCGCGGCCCTCGCCCTCGCGCAGGTTGTCGAGCATGGCCTCCTTCAGCTCCGTGACCTCGAAGCCGGAGTGGTCGAAGAAGCCGGCGTCCTCGGTGCTGACCACGGCGGCGCTGAGCCACGACGAGATGCCGTCGTAGGGGACGAAGTGGTCGTCGCTCGGCCCGATGGTCCGCTGGAGCGGAGGTGCGTCGTTCGGGGTGGGGAAGGTGTGGACGAAGGGGCCGCGGAGTCGCCGCACCTGGGCGGCGAGCTGGCCGTCGGCGAGGACCATGCGGCTGAAGTCCGCGTTCCAGTCCAGGGCCCACTGGGAGCGGTCGTGCAGGGGGCCGCCGAAGGCGAGGTCGGCGTCCATGGTCCCCTGGATCTCCTCGGCCCAGTCGTCCGGGAGGAGCGACTCGGGGAGGGCGGCGAGGAGGCGGCCGAGCTTGAGTCGCTGGCCAGCGGAGCGGACCTGGACCGCGGGCTCGTCACCGAGGGGGCCGAGGCGGACGTCGAGCTCGCCGGTCTCTTCGGCCACGGACCAGCGCCCCTCGCGGAGGACGAGGCTGCCCTCGTCTTCGACGATGGTGCCCGCGCCCCCGAAGGTGGGGAGGGCGGCGGGGGTCTCGCCGAGGAAGGGGTGCAGGACCGTCAGGTCGGCGAAGCGCAGGTCGACGGGCCAGCCGTCTGCCCCCGCCTCGAGGGTGACCTCGCCGGAGACGGTGCCGCGGCGTACGTCGAAGGCCTCGGTGCGAGACAGGAGCGGGAGCATGTCGACGGCGTCGAGCTGGACGGCGGTCGTGGCCAGGCCGGCCGCGGTCGTCTCGGCCCGGACCTGGACGGTGCCGCCCGTGGAGAGGGTCGCAACGACCCCGACGAGCAGCGCGTCCCCCTTGCGGTCGAGGCTGGCGCCGATCTCGGACGGGAGCGGCAGGTCGGCGGCGCCCTCGTCGATCTGGACGGTGGCGCGGCGAACCTGGATCGAGCCGCCGTCGGCGATGCGAGGGAGGAGCTTGCCGGCCGCGTCGCCGCCGGGGCGCCCGTCGAGCCACACCTTGGTGCGGACGAAGCGCCCTCCGAGGGCCTCGACGATGGCGGACAGGGAGGTGTCGTCGGCGGCCGAGTCGTCGTCGTCACCGGCTGCGGCGCCATCTCCCGAGTCGTCGTCGTCCGCGGCGTCGCCCCCCATGTCCATGGGGAGGTGGCGGAGCCGCACGGCGAGGTCCTCGACGACGGCCTCCTGCACCGGCGGGATCGAGCGGAGCGCCGGTCCCGACAGGGCGATGTCCAGGTGGGTCGCGGCGAAGCCGAGGAGCGGGCCGTCGGGGACGGTGCAGGCCACGTCGCGCAGGGCGACCCGTCGGGTCGAGAGCACCTCGGCGCCGCCCACCTTGCAGCGACCGTCGAGGGCCGCCTCGAGCCGCGCCGCCACCCGGCGCGCGACCTCCTCGCCCGACTTCGCCCGGAACCACCAGAACCCGCCCCCCGCCCCGAGGGCGAGCAGCACGAGGATGACCAGCAGGATCTTCAGCCCGCGCGACACGGCGGCGAGTCTACTGGTTGGCGGTGGCACGGGAACTGTGGGCGCGCGACCGGAGCCACCCTAGGTTCCGACCGTGCCTGACTCCGACTCCCCCCACTTCATCTGCGGCATGTCCCGCACGGGCATCACGCCGCTGACCCGGTGCCTGAACCTCCACCCGGACGTGGCGGCGTTCGGGCAGTCGCGCTTCTGGGGCCGCTACTGGATCGAGCCCGAGGGCCCGGACGGCGGGTACTCCTCCGCTCAGCGAGTCGCGCTGCGGGACACGCTCGTGGGCTTCACGTGGACGGGCACGGTGGGCCCGGGCCCGGGCACGCTGGACCTCGACCTGGCGGGGTTTCGGGCGCTTGTGGCCGCGGGCATGGACGCCACGGACCCGGGCGCCGGACCCGATGCGCTCTTTGGAGGCATCGCCCAGCGCCTCCGCGAGCGTGAGGGGGCCCGCTTCGTCTTCGAGAAGACACCCCATCACATCCACTGCGTCGACCGGATCCTGCGCTACTTCCCGAAGGCGCACTTCGTCGTGATCCGGGCCGAGCCGCGGCTCTTCTTTCGCATGCACCGCAGCCAGCCGGATCTCCAGTATCACCCTCTCGTGGCCGGGTTCGTCTGGCGCTCCTACGACCGAGCACACGCCTCCGTGCTCGCGCGCCACCCGGAGCGGGTGGTCACCGTCCAGCTCGAGGAGCTGATCTCCGATCCCGAGGCGGCCCTTGGCCCCACGCTCGAACACTTCGATCTGCCGCCGGCTGACCTGGCGGCCCCTGTGCGCTGGGCGCGGGATCTGCCGCCCCCTGCGGAGCTCGACGCGGCGGACGAGCTGATCGCCGCCCTCCTCAGCGACGGCCCCTTTGTCCTCGATCGACCCACGCTGCGCTCGCTCGCGGGCGCCGGGGTCCGTCTGCCCCGGTTCGCTCTCGCCATGGGATGGGGCTTTCAGCGGGAGCACGCCGGACGCCTCGACGAGTACCTGGGTCGCTGGTTGAGATGACTCCGGTCGACTTCCTCCTCGGGATGCCGCGCTCGGGCAGCTCCTGGCTCGGGGCTCAGCTCGACCGGGCTCCGGGCCTCGCGGTCTTCGGCGAGACCAGCTTCTTCGGGCGGTATCGCGTCGCGCCACGGGGCGATGGCCGCTACGGAGCCTCTGAGCTGGCTCGGGTGAAGCGGGTGCAGTCGGGGCGGACCTGGGCCGCGACGACGGGCGTCCCGTCCGGGGTCCGCGTCGATGGGCCGGTCTGGCGCGAGATCGTCGACGAGGCCGTGGACGAGGGCGGGGAGACCAAGCCCGCCGCGGTGTTTCGTTCCCTGGCCGGAGGGGTTGCCCGCCACACGGGCGCGTCCCGAACCCTGGAGAAGACCCCACACCACGTCCTCGCCGGGGTGGAGCTCGCGACCCGCTTCCCCGAGGCGCGCTTCGTCGTCACGCGGCGGGAGCCCTACGGGTTCGTGCGGTCGCTGCACCACGCGGGTCGCCGTCGTACGCGACGCTCCCGGGTCTCGGATCTCCAGAGGCACCCGGCGCTGTGTGCCCTCGTCTGGCGGCGCTACGCCCAGGCGATCGATGCCCTCGCGGCGTACGTCCCGCGGAGAGTCCTCATCGTGGACAACGACTCCATGCGCAGGCGCCCGTCGGCGACCATCGAGCAGGTTGCCGGGTTCCTGGGCGTCGCCCCGCCGCCCCCGAGCGAGGCGATGGCCAACTCCTCCTTCGCCGGAGCTCCCCCTCCCCTGGGTGCCGACGAGGTGTTCTGGGTGAACACGCTGCTACGGGACCAGGGGACACGACCTGTCCCTCGCCCTCGCGCGTCGCTCCTGACGTCGGTGGCGTCACTCCCGGCGGCGGCGGGCGTCGCGCTCCTCTTCCTCGGGCGGGACCGCCTCCGCACGGGGCTGCCATGACTCGGCTCGTCTGCCCTCGGCTCGTCCCGAGCTGCGCGTGAACATCCTCTACGTCACCCAGACCTTCCCGCCGGAGCCGGGCCCGACCACCAGGCCGCTGGGGCAGGCGGTCCAGCTTCGCCGTCGGGGACATGACGTCACGGTGCTGACGGCGATGCCGAGTGCACCCTTGGGGGAGGTGTTCCCCGCCTACCGCGGCGCCATCGCCATGCGCGAGGTCGTGGGGGGCGTCCGCGTCCTGCGCGTCCCCGCGCGCCCCACCCGGAACCGCGTCTATGCGGAGCGGGTTGTCTCGTGGGCGAGCTTCGCGCTCTCGGCGGCGCTCGCGGGGGGCGTGCTGCCGCGGCCGGACGCGGTGGTGGCGTCGGTCCCCAACTTCGGGACCGATCTCGCAGCCCTCGCCATCGCCAGGGCGCGCGGCGCGGCCTATGTACTCGAGCTCCGGGACTTGCCGCCCGAGAATCTCGCGCTGGTGGGCATGGATCCCGGGGCCCCGCTCCCCCGGTCCCTGGGGGCCTGGGTGGATGCCCACAGCCGCCGGGCTGACCTGGTGGCCGTCACCGGGACGGGCGCCCGTTGCGCTCTGCTGGATCGGGTCCCCGAGCTGGGCCCGGAGCAGGTGGTCGTCCTCCCCCACGGGATCGACGCGCTCGGCGGGGATGTCGCCCCGGTGGACCTGGGACCCCGCTGGGATCTGGAGGTCCTCTACGCGGGCTCGTTCTCGGCCTACTACGCCGTCCCCACGTTGGTGGCCGCGGCCCGAGAGCTGGCGCGCCGCAACGCCCGTGTCCGGCTCCACCTGCTCGGGACGGGTCGGGAGCGCGAGGGGTTGGAGGAGGAACTGCGCCGGGATCCGTGCGGTGCGGTCGTGCTGCACCCACCGGTCCCCCCCGAGGACGTGCCCGCGTGGCTCGCGGCGGCCGACGTGCTGGTCTCCCCCTACTGCACGAGCCAGCCGGTCCGGACCCTGGACCGCTACATGAACACGAAGCTCGTCCAGTACCTGGGCGCCGGCCGGCCGGTGCTTGCGGTCGAGACGCAGGATGTGGCGGGGAGCCTCCTCGCGGAGATCGGAGCGGGGAGCGCCGTGCGCCCGGACCCCGGCCTGATTGCCGACCAGCTCGTCGCGTGGGCGGCGGACGAGGCTCTCCGGGGCAGGATGGGGTGCGCGGGGCGGCGCTGGGCAGAGCAGAGCGGGACCCGGGAGCACACCGTGCGCCCGTTCGCCGAGGCGCTCGAGGAGCTCGTGGGCGTCAGGCGACGGCGAGCACGACCCCGACGAGGCTGAGCGCTGCCGACGAGGCGACGCAGGCCACGGTGAGGAGCCGCAGGGGCGTCCAACCACGGCGCAGCAGGGTCAGGCTCAAGTGGCGGTGGTCTCCGCGCCAGGGGGGCAGGCGCGCGGCGGTCCGGGCGGTGAGCGTGAAGGCGAGGTCGAGCAAAGGCACCGCAGACAAGGCGAGCACTGCGGGCTTGTAGGCGGGGCGGAGGGGACCCGCCAGGCGCAGCATCAGGAACCCCATCGTGAGTCCGATCAGGAACGAGCCCACGTCGCCCATGAAGATGCGCGCCGGGGGGCGGTTCTGGTGCAGGAACGCCAGCAGGACGACGGCGAGCCCGGCGGCGACCCAGGTGGTGGTGGGATCGCCGAGGAACAGCCCGGCGAGGGCGGCAGCGGAGGCGGACACGACCCCGAGCGCTCCCGCGAGCCCGTCGGAGACGTCGACCCAGTTCCAGGCGTTGATCAGGAGCCCGCCGCCGATGGCGAGGGCGACCACTCCCCAGAGAGCGATCCCCGGCAGCGCGAGGACGACGAGCAGGGTCGCTGCACACTGGATGCCGGCCTGCCCCAGTGCGACCGGCGCCGGGGTGCGGTGACGCCGCACGGTGTCCTTGTGGAGCCCGAGGGCGCACACGACCACGACGCCGCCGAGGAACCCGCGGGCCGAGGGATCGCGGAGCGCGAGGAGGAGCAGGAGGGGGATGAAGCCCACGAACATCGCCACTCCGCCCAACAGGGGGACCGGGCGGCGGTGGGTGATGACATCGGGGTTGGGCGCGTCGGAGTAGCCCCAACGCGCCGCGCGCTCTGCGAACCAACGGGAGAGCGCCCAGCTGACGCCACCCCCAAGGACCAGCAGGCTTGCGCCGAGGAGAGGGTCGATCATGAGGCGTCGGCGGCGACCTCCGGGTGGAGTCTCTCCCGGGCGAGGCCCTTGACGCCGTCCTCCGGGCGGACCGACGGGGCGTAGCCGAGCACGCGACGGGCCCGGGTGATGTCGGCCCAGCGTCGGCGGATTGCGGCCTTCGGTCCCGGCCCGTGACGGAGCTCGGCGTCGGGCTGGACCTCGAGGATCCACGAGGCGATGTCGATCACGCGCGTGTCCACGCCCGAGCCCACGTTGAACGCCTCGACCGCTCCACGGGGGACCTCCAGGGTCTCGCCCAGGACGCAGGCCTGGACCACGTCATCGACGTGGATGAGGTCGATCGTCTGCTCGCCCGTCCCGTGGACGAGGAGGGGCTCGCCGTTGCGGACCATGTCGATCCAGGTAGCGATGAAGTGACCCTTGCGGCGCTCGAAGCGACCCGGCCCGTAGGCGGAGAAGAACCGGAACGCGAGGCCTTCGACCCCGTAGCTGCGGCAGAAGGTGGTCAGAAGGTCCTCGCCGATCAGCTTGCTCTGGTCGTAGAGCCGCTCGCCCCTCTTGGGGGCGTCCTCGTGGATGGGGAAGACCGTGGATGCGCTGTCGAAGATCATCGACGACGAGAAGAAGACCACCCGGCGCAGCGCCGGGTCGCCGGCGAGGGCGTTCAGACAGGTGACGGTGCCTCCGATGTTCGTCGCCCAGGCGGTCGCTGGCTCCTCGTCAGAGCGCTTCGCGAGGAGCCCGGCGAGCAGATAGACGGTCTCGAAGCCGCGGAGATGCCGGGTGACCTGCTCCGGGTCGCGGACGTCGCAGCGCACGTAGCGACACACCGCGGCCACCTCCGGCTCCGGTGGCTCGATGTCCAGCACCACGACCTCGTCGTACAGGCTGCCCAGGGCGCGGCTGAGGGGGGCGCCGAGGAACCCCGATCCTCCGACAACCGCGGCGCGTCTTTCGTTCGTGGGGACGTCCCTCATGCCTAGGCTGCTCCTGTCTGGACGTGGGAGGTGCGGGTGCGTCGGCCGACGACCCGCCATGCGGCGTCGAGCCCGCTCTTGAAGGCCTGGTCCATGGAGAGGTACTCCCAGGTGCCGTACCGGCCGGCGAGGTGGATGCCGAGGCCGGCGAGCTCGTCGCGGAGGGCGTCGAAGACCGGCCGGCCCGTCGAGCGGAAGACCACGTACGCCGGGTCGAGGGTGATCTCGTGGGTTACCTCGATGGCGTCCACCTCGATCACTCCGGCCGCTTCGAGGCGAGCCACCGCCGCCTCCACCACGGCCTCGGCGGGAAGGACCGGTCGCCCCGCGCGGACTCCGCACTCGATCGACAGGGACGCGGTCCCGGCCGGGCAGGTCACGGGGTTCACGTTCACGGGGAGCCCGACCCGGTAGAAGGGCGCGGCCTCGTCCGGGACGTAGAGCCACTGATGCCTGGTCAGGGCTCGCCCGCGGAACCCCACGCGGATGTTGCGGATCGACGTGGCGGTCAGGTGGTCGGGGTTGCGGGTGGTGAGGCCCAGGAGCCGCAGGAGCGCCGGGAGCGGGAGGGTCGAGACGAGCTGCTCGTAGCGGATGGTCTCGCCGGACTGGGTCGTGACGAGCCTCCGGGAGCGGTCGATCGACGTCGCCGTGGTGCAGTAGGACGTGTGGGGCTCGCATCGGCGGGCGAGGGCCACGGCGGCGTCCCCGAACCGGCCGGAGCGGGGGTAGCGGAACGACCCGTTGTAGCCCGCGAAGGCTGCGGGGGAGGTCAGCCCGGCCTCGATCCTCGCCAGGTCGACGCGCGGCATGTACTGCCCGGCGCAGTCCGGCGGCAGGTCGGTCAGGTCACGTCCCCAGAGCTTGCGGTTGTAGGGCTCGAAGAAGAGCTCACACAGCCCAGGGCCCCAGGACGCCTGAAGCATCTCGCCGAAGTCCCGGGGTGCCTCGCGCCCCCGCACCGGGGAGAGCCGACCGGAGAGCGCGTCGCGCCGCTCCGGGTCGAGGGCCCACAGGTTGTACTGCACGGGGTAGGGGACGACCGACCGGTCGATGAGGACAGCCGCGTGGCGCTCCACGTCGTCGAGGATCACGCCATCGTCCCGCAGGGCGACCTCGAGGTAGGGGGTCTGGGAGTGGAGGTAGTGGCCGGTGCGGTCGAAGGAGTAGCCGGCGACGGTGAACGACCGGGTGAGCCCGCCCGGCCCATCCTCCCGCTCGAGGATCCGGTACGGGAGCCCGGCTGCGTGGAGGCTGCGCGCGCAGCCGAGCCCGGCCATGCCGGCGCCGAGGATGAGGACAGTCACGAGGCGCTCCGGGTGAAGTGGTGGGCGATGAGGGGCGCGGCGGCGCAGACCCGCGCCAGCGCCTCGGCGTAGGAGTCGACGAGTGCGTCCTCCTCCCAGGTGAACGCCGGGAGCTGGAGGGTCCAGCGAGAGAAGGCCTCGGCGCGGGGGAAGTCGCCGCGTCGGTAGGTTGGGGCGCAGTCCACGTGGGGCCCACGGCGGGGCCAGCCGGTGCGGGTCATCCGATCGTCGAGGGTCTGCAGGATGGGGAGGTGATGGACTGGGACCGCGGCAGCGCCCGGGCGCGCGTCGGTGGCCCCTTCTGCGTGCAGCGCCTCGACGAGGCGCTCGACGGTGAGCCCATCGAGGGCGTCGGGCTCCACATGGAGCAGGAGCCGGAAGAACCCTCCGCGCTCGACGTCGTCGTGGGTCGCTCCGAGGCGAAGGCCGGGGATGTCGCGGAGGTGTGCCTCGAGCCGGGCGCGGTGGCGGGCCCGGCGTCGGTTCACCTCGGACAGCCGCCGGAGCTGGGACAGGGCGAGGGCGGCGCCGAGCGGGTGGACGCGATTCTTCAGGCCGTACCCCGAGCCGGCGAAGCGGACGGCGGAGCGCGCGACCTCGTCGCTCGCGGGGGTCGGGGCCCGGAAGTGACCGAGCAGGCATGCCCGCTCGAAGAGGGCGGGGTCGTCCGTGAGGAGGGCTCCCCCTTCGCCCGCGACCACCGCCTTGTGGGCCTGGAGGCTGAACGCGCCCACGTCCCCGATGGACCCCACCGGCCGCCCGCGCCACTGCGCGCCGTGGCTGTGGGAGCAGTCTTCGACGATCCGAAGGCCGTGCCGGGTGGCCAGAGCCTCCACCTCGTCCATGGCGCAGGGATGGCCGTATTGGTGGGTGACGACGATCGCCCGCGTGCGGGGAGTGACCGCCGCGGCCGCCGCCCGGGGATCCAGGTTTCCCGTCTCGGGGTCCACGTCGCAGAGCACCGGAACCAGGTGGGCCTGGAGCATCGGGACGACGGTGGACAGGTGGGTGTAGGCCGGAGCGATGACCTCGTCGCCAGGAGCGAGGTCGAGCCCGAAGTACGACGCGTGGAGCGCCGCGGTCCCCGAGCCGGTGCTGAGGACCCACCGGGTCCCCACGAGCGCCCGGAACGCCTCTTCGAACTCCTCGACGACTCCCGAGCGGCGGTGCACGGACAGCTCGCCTGCGCGCAGGGTCGCCAGGACTGCGGCTTCATCGGAGGCGGTGATGTGGGGCCACCGGTGGTGGGGGCCGGGGGGCAGGACCGGGGTCCCGCCGAGGATGGCTGGCTTCGTGAACACGAGGTCTCTCCACAACGGTCGTGTGGAGAAGGGAGGTCGGGTGACCCGGGGCGGCCACTCGATGCCCGGGGGCGGGCACGAAGACGCTCAGAGCATCCCGCGGTCCACCGCCCAGCGGATCGTGTCCTCCAGCCCCGCTGTCAGCGGCATCTCGGGGACGTAGCCCAGCTCGTCGCGGGCGCGCTGCTCCGATGCCCACCAGCCCGACGCGGAGCCCTCCCGGATCTTGTCCCGGTTCACCAGCGGCAGCCGCCCCGTCAGCTTGCCCACGAGCTCGGCGCCGGCGGCGACCACGAAGGCCAGCGGCACTGGGAGCGGGACGACGAAGCCGCGCTTGCCCTGCAGCCGCGCCGCCTCCTTGCCCATGCCGGCCCAGGTGTAGCGACCGCCGTCGGTGAGGAAGTACACGCCGTCGCCGCTCTCGTGAGCTGCGCTCGCGTCCTCGCGCGCCAGCCCCCCGCCTCCCAGGGCATGCCCCGGGCTGTCCGTCGGGATCGGCCGCCCGCGCTCGCCGGCCAGCACGATGCCGCGCACCAGGTCGTGGGAGTGGATGGCGCTGAACCACGCGCGCTTGAACCCCAGCTCCACCACCAGGCCCCGGCGCGCCATGCGGATCACCTTGAGGAAGTTGGTGTCGCGCGGCCCATAGACCGCCGGCGGCCGCGCCACGACCACCTCCAGGGTTCCGTCCTGGGCCGCCCGCCACGCCTCCACCTCGCCCAGGTGCTTGCTGCGTCCGTAGACACTCAGCGGCGTCGGCGTGTGGTGCTCGGCGCGCGGAACCTCGGGGTGGGACGGCCCTGCCGCCGCGAGCGAGCTGACGTAGACGACCCGGCGCACGCCGGCCCGCTTCGCCGCCGCCATCACGTTGGCCGTGCCCGTCCCGTTGACGCGGGCGTACTCGCTCATGGCGCGCCCCATCGTCAGCCCGGCGAGGTGGTAGACGACCTCCACCCCGTCCATCGCGGCGGCCATGGCGTCCACGTCCATCAGCCCGGCGTGGCGGTAGTCGACCGTGCGGCCGTCGAGGTGGTGGGTGCTGCTCGTCTTGCGGACCATCGCCAACGGCGCGTCGCCCCGGTCCTGGAGGAGCTCGACGAGGTGGCTGCCGATGAAGCCGTTGGCGCCGGTGATCAGCGCCCGACCGTCCACGGGATCAGTCCGCGAGGGCGGCGCCGAAGACGCGGTACGTCTTGACCTTGGTGCCGTGCATCGCCTCGATGGCGCGGTTCACCATGTCGTTGTCGTCCAGGGTCCAGCCGATCTCCGCGCCCTCCCAGCCGAGGGCGTTCGCCGCCTCGTGGGTCTTCACGAAGAGGATGGAGTCGGCGCCGCGGCGCCGGTACCCGGACTTGATGCCCATGACGATGAGCCGCCCCCGGGTCACGAAGTCCTTCTTGACCTCCGTGCGCCACAGCAGCTTGAACAGGCCGGTGGGGACGAGCTTGCCGTCGAGGCCGTCCAGCGCCTGGTTCATGTCCATGATGGTGATGCAGAACGCGATGGGCTCGCCGTCGATCTCCGCCATGAGCGCCGTCTCCGGCTTCACGACCATCTTCAGGTCCGCGGCGATGTGCCGGAACTCGGCCTCGCCCACGGGCACGAAGCCCCAGTTCTGCTCCCAGGCGTCGTTGTAGATCTCGAGGACGCGGGTCACCTCGTCGTCCCACTGGCTCAGGTCCATCTGGCGGATCTCGACGTTGTTCCGCTCAGCAACCTTCTTCGCCACCCGGACGACCTTCTCGGGGATGGGGGTGCTCGACGAGAGCCACCACTGCCACAGGTCCTTGCGCTGCTCGAGCCCCGCGCCCGCGATCAACCCCTCGTAGTACGGCGGGTTGTAGGGCATCTGCACGCCGGGGGGGCTGTCGAACGAGTCGACGAGCAGGCCCGCCTGGTAGTTCGTGCTCAGGTCGAAGGGGCCGATCATGTCGACGCGGCCGCGCTCGGCGAGGAACGCCTTCGCCTTGGCGAACAGCGCGTCCGCCACCTCCTGGTCCTCGAAGCACTCGAAGAACCCGAAGTAGCCGACCTTGTCCCCGTGGTGGGTCTCCCAGTCCTTGTCGTGGACGGCGGCGATGCGCCCCACGTCCCGGCCGTCCTTGACCGCGATCCAGCAGCCCACGTCCGTGTGGGTGAAGAAGGGGTTCTTGTGGACGTCGAGGTAGTCGCGCCGGTCCATGATCAGGGGGGCGATGAACTTCGACGCAGGCCACGCCTTGTGCACGGCCCACTGCACCTTGATGAAGCGGTCGATGAGCCGGCCGGCGGCGGTGCGGAAGAAGCCGCCCCAGGGAAGGGAGATCCCCCAACCCTTGACGTGCAGCGGGACCTCGACGAGCTCGACCGTCATTGCGTCCTCGGCCTCAGATGAGCTGGGCGAGCTTGCCCACCTTCTCGAACACGCTCAGGGCGAAGTCGATCTGCTCCGGCGTGTGGATGGCCATGAACGACGTGCGGATGAGCGTGTCGTCCGGGGCGACGGCGGGCGGGATCACCGGGTTCGTGTAGACGCCGTGGTCCAGCAGGGCACGCCAGAAGGGCAGCATCCGCATGTTGTCGCCGATGTAGATGGGCAGGACCGGGGTGTCCCCGTCGCCCACCTTGTAGCCGAGCTCCTTGAGGCCCTTGCGCATGCGGCGCACGTTGGCGTGCAGGCGCTCCCGCGGCTCCGGGTCGTTCTCCATCACGTCCAGGGCGGCGAGCGCCGCGCCCACGTTCGCCGGCGGCATCGACGCGGAGTAGATGAGGCTGCGGCCGTGGTGGCGGATGTAGTTGATGACCTCCTGGGGCCCGGCGATGACGCCGCCGATGGAGGCGAAGCTCTTGGAGAAGGTGCCGGTGATGAGGTCGACGTCGTCCTCGACGCCGAAGTGCTCGGCGGTGCCGCGCCCGTTGGGGCCCATCGTGCCGAGGCCGTGGGCGTCGTCCACGAACAGCTTCGTGCCGTACTTCTTCTTGAGCTCCACGAGCTCGGGAAGCGGGGCGAGGTCCCCCTCCATGGAGAACACGCCGTCGGTGATGATGGCCGCGTTCTTCTCCGGGTTGAGTTTGCTGAGGACGTCGTCCGCCGACTCCATGTCCACGTGGTCGAACCGCTTGATGCGGCACCGCGAGATCATCACGCCCTCGTAGATCGAGGCGTGGTTCTGCTGGTCGAGGACGGCGATGTCGTCCCGCTGCATCAGGGCGCCGAGCGCCGCGAGGTTCGTGCTGTAGCCGGTGGTGACGACGGCGGCGGCGGGCTTGTTGAGGAAGGCGGCGAGGCGCCCCTCGAGCTCCTCGTGCAGCGACAGCGTGCCGTTGAGGAACCGCGAGCCGGAGCAGGACGACCCGAACTTGTCGAGGGCGGCCTTCGCGCCCTCGCGGACCTTCGGATGGAAGGTCAGGCCGAGGTAGTTGTTGCTGCCGAGCATGAGGGTCTTCTTGCCCTCGATGACGACCTCGCTCCCCGTGGTCTCGGAGATGGGCAGGAAGTAGGGGTACAGGCCGAGGGCGCGCGCGTCCTCGATGAGCGTGTACTCGCGACAGCGCTGGAACAGATCTCCCATCGGGGCCTCTCTCCCGCGCGCGTGCGTTGAATAGCCAGGGGCGCGGAGCGGCGGGAACCTACCGGCGACGTCAGATCGGGTCAAGCAACGGCGGGACGGGCGTTTTCGGCGGTTCGGGAGCGGGCGGATGGTCTGACCACTGGCGCCACTTGTCGATCGGCAAGTACTCCGGGTAGGCAAAGCGGCCTCGTGGGCTCTAAGGTTCCGCGCCGTGGCCGGAGCCGACCCCGCCGATGCTTCTTGCACCGTCCTCCTCACGGGAGGCACGGGGGTCATGGGGTGGCGCATCGCCCAGGCGTTTGCGCGCCAGGGCACCGAGGTCTACCTCCTGGTCCGCAAGCAGAGCCGCAAGGGCCTGCGCGAGCAGGTGAGCGCGCTCCGGCACCGCGAACCCGAGGTCGCCGACAGGATGCGCCTCTTCACCGGGGACCTCCTCGACCCGCAGCTCACCGACGCCGAAGGGCGGGAGCGCATCCTCGCCGAGTGCGACGGCGTCGTGCACGCGGCGTGCGAGCGGCGCTCGGACAAGCCCCGGGAGCTCGTCTTCGACACGAACCTCGGCGGGACGCGCACCCTGCTGGAGCTCGTGGGGCAGCTGGGGCGCCCCGCGCGGCGCTTCCTCCAGGTCTCGGACCTGGCGGTGGCTGGGCGTCGGGGTGGGGTGTTCTTCGAGGGCGACCTGCTCGTGGGTCAGCAGTTCGGCGACGACGTGGCGAACGAGAGTCGCCTCCTTGCCGAGCGCCGGGTCCACGCGAGCAAGGCGCGGGCGACGGTCTTGCGGCTCGCGCATCCCCTCGTGGCGTCCCGAGATGAGCGGCGGGTCCCGGATCCCCTGGCGTCTCGGCGGAGCTGGCGTCCGGTCCGGAGGGGCGATCCTCGGTGGGTCCACGCCCTGCCTGCAGAGTGGATGGCGGAGGTCGTGGCCGCGGCCTGGGCGGACGAGGGCTGTGTGGGGCGCACCTTGCACGTGGCCGACCCCGGCGCTGCCTTGGCGCGCGAGCTCGGTGTGGCCCCGGACGTGGCCGAGCGGCTCCCCGCGAGCCGCTGCCGCGTAGACACGACGGAGACCGACCGGCTCCTCCGCGTCACGGGACTTCGGCGGCCGACGCTCGAGGCGGTGCGGTCCGCGCTCTGACCCGCAGGCGGGCGGAGTGAGGGACCGGCCGCGCGGTCAGTCCCGGCGGCGTCGCAGTCCGAGGGCGCCGAGCGCGAGCAAGGAGACGAGCAGCCCCGCCGAGCCGGCGTCGCCCACGTCGCAGCCGCGGCTTCGACCGCGTCCACCCCCACCGCCACCACCATCGTCGTCGTCGTCGTCGCCGGTGGAGGCCGAGTCGTCATCGTCGGCCACGGCGTCGTCGTCATCCGCCACGGCGTCGTCGTCATCCGCCACGGCGTCGTCGTCATCCGCCACGGCGTCGTCGTCGTCGGCCGCGTCGTCGTCGTCCCCGAGGAAGGGGTCACAGTCGGGGTCCGACGCGTCGGTGAGGAAGTCGCAGTCGTTGTCGATGCCGTCCTGGCAGCGAGACACCGAGGCCTCGGTCGTCCCCGGGTTGGCGCTCGACTCGAAGTCGTCGCAGTCACCGCCGCAGGTGGTCCAGCCGTCGTTGTCGGCGTCGAAGCCCTCGTCGGCCGTGAAGTCGCAGTCGTTGTCCTGACCGTCGCAGATCTCGGTGTTGCCGGGGTAGTTGCTTGCGTCGAAGTCGTCGCAGTCGGTGCCGCCGCACGACGCGTCCGTGGCGCCGTCGCCGTCGTTGTCGGCGCAGCCGCTCTCGTAGGTGATCTCCACGTCCACCGAGGCCACGCAGAGGTTCGCGGTGGTGTCGATCCACACCGTGTTCGTGCCGCCGTGCACATAGGAGCTGTCGGGGAACGCGATCTCGGTCCAGCTCTGGACGTTGCACGAGTCGCACGTGCACGCCCCGGTGGGTGCCTGGGTCCCGCCCACGGGCTCGAAGTTGAGGTACACGGCAGTGGAGCCGGCGCCGCTGTCGCAGTCCAGCGCGCCGTTGAGCTGGACGTCGATGCCCGTGACGGTCCAGTTGCCGCTCGGGAGGGGGTCGAAGAAGTCGAGATCCCCGGTCCCCCAGGTCCCCACGACGCCGTCGGAGCAGGCGAACGCAGGTGACCCGCAGACGTTGCACCCGCCACTGCCGGGGAAGCTCACGGTCGTGGTCGTGGTGAGGGCGAGCGCGGACGCCGGGGCGCCGAGCAGCAGGACGAGGGCGAGACGAAGCAGGTGCACGGGCACGGGGCCACCTCCATTGAACCCGCGCAAACTACCGGAGGCGCCCGCTGGTGGTCAGGGGATCTGCGCGGCCCGCTGAGGGGACGCAGACCTCAGCGCCGGCGGCGGAGCCCCACGGCCGCACCGAGCAGAGCCAACGCCGCGAGCGTAGCGCCCGCCGGGCCTGGCGAAGTGCTGCACGCGCGCGCACGCGAGCGCCCGCCGCCTCCGCCACCGCCGCCCCCGTCGTCGTCGTCGGCCGCGTCGTCGTCGTTCGCTGCATCGTCGTCATCGGCCGCGTCGTCGTCGTCGGCCGCGTCGTCGTCGTCGGCTGCGTCGTCGTCGTCGGCTGCGTCGTCGTCGTCGGCTGCGTCGTCGTCGTCGGCCGCGTCGTCGTCGTCCCCGAGGAACGGGTCGCAGTCGGGGTCGGCCGCGTCCGTCAGGAAGTCGCAGTCGTTGTCGACCCCGTCCTGGCAGCGGCTCACCGACGACTCCGTGGTCCCAGGGTTCGCCGTCGACTCGGTGTCGTCGCAGTCACCTTGGCAGGTGGTCCAGCCGTCGTTGTCCGCGTCGAACCCCTCATCGACGGTGAAGTCGCAGTCGTTGTCCTGTCCGTCGCAGGTCTCGACGTTCCCGGGGAAGTTGCTGGCGTCGAGGTCGTCGCAGTCGGTCCCGCCGCACGAGGCGTCGGCCGCGCCGTCGCCGTCGTTGTCCGCGCACCCGGCTTGGTAGGTGATCTCCACGTCGATGAACGGGAGACAGATGGTGTCGGTGGTGGCGACCTCGACGACGTTCGTCCCGCCGTGGACGTAGAAGACATCCAGGAAGCTGGGGTCGGTGAAGGTCTCCGAGTTGCACGAGTCGCAGTTGCATCCCCCGCTGGCCGGGATCGCCGTGCCGATCTGGAGCGTGTTCAGGTAGACCTCGTTGAGGCCCGGGGAGCTGTCGCACTGGAGCGAACCCATGATCGTGATGGCGACCGCGGTCACCTCCCAGCTCCCCGCGGGGAGCGGGTCCGTGAAGGTGAACTGGCCGTTCCCCCAGTTCCCGGTCGAGCCGCTGGAGCACAGGTAGGCGGTCGTGCCGCACGAGGGGCAGAAGCCACTGCCGCCGAGGGCGATCGTGGTGGTCTCCGTCAGCGCCGATCCCGCGGACGGGACCAGGAGTACGAGCAGGAGCGCGATGCGAGCGACGATGTGCATGGAACCTCCAGCCACAAGCTACCGGTTCGGTGGGCAGGGATGAACCGCCGGGGGACGGCAATGCTCGCCGTCGGGGTTGCGTAGACACCAGGTCCCGGCGCAGGGTGCGCCGACGTCCGCGCCGCATTGCGACCGTGGGCGGTTCCCTACTATCCTCTCGCCCCCGCCGGACGCCCCGGCGGCGCTTGATTCCTCGGAGCACTCATGGCTGAAGGCGGCTTCTTCTCGCGCATCTCGAACCTCTGGTCGGGGTTCCTGTCGCTGTTCGTCGGAAACATCGAGAAGGAGAACCCGGAGGCCGTCTACGAGGCGGCGATCCAGGCCCGGAAGCGCAAGTACGACGAGCTCAAGAAGGCGGTCAGTGGGATCATCGTCCTGCGGAACAAGCTGGCGAAGGAGCTCGAGGAGAAGCAGAAGGAGCTCGACGGGCTCGACGCGCAGATCGCCGTGGCGGTCGAGCAGGACGAGGACGACGTCGCCCTCGTGCTCCTTCAGCGCAAGGAGGACGCCCAGTCCCGCATCGCGGGCATCGAGCAGGAGCTCGAGCAGGCGCGGCAGGACGCGGAGGACGCCAAGGCCTCCATCGTCTCCTTCCAGGCGGAGATCGAGAAGCTCCAGCGGGAGAAGGCCGCGGCCCTCGCGAAGCTCGAGACGGCCGAGGCCCGCATCCAGATCCAGGAGACCCTCGACGGCATGTCGATGGAGGCGGACATCCAGGCACTGGACAACGTCCGCGAGCACATCGCCCGCAAGCAGGCCGAGGCGGACGTGAACGCCGAGATCGGTGATGCGGAGATCGGCAACAAGCTCAAGAAGATCCAGGCTCAGGCCGGGACGGCCTCCGCGCGGGCGAAGCTCGAGGCCCTCAAGAAGGCCCGGGACGCGGACCGCTCCCAGCAGGCCGGCGCCGCTCAGGCGGTGAAGAAGCAGATCTGACAGGTCCGAGGGGCGCGGGATGTTTGGTGAAGTCTTCGAGGGGCCCCGCTGGGCCCTGATCCTCGGCGCGTCGAGCGGCTTCGGCGCCGCGGCGGCGCGTGCCCTCGCAGCCGACGGCTGGAACATCGCGGGCGTCCACCTCGACCGCCGGGCGACTCTCCCCAACGCCGAGGCCGTCATCGCGGACGTCGAGGCGCTCGGTGTCCAGGCCGTGTTCTTCAACACGAACGCTGCCGACGACCGCAAGCGCGCGTCGGTCTGCGACGAGCTGGCGGAGCGTCTGGCGGCGGACGGGGGCAAGGTCCAGTGCCTGCTGCATTCACTGGCCTTCGGAACCCTCGTGCCCTTCGTCGCCGACGAGGGGAAGACCCTGAGCCGCAAGCAGATGGACATGACGCTCGACGTGATGGCCAACTCGCTCGTCTACTGGACGCAGGACATCATCGACTGCGGTCTCATGGGTCCCGGCGGCCGCATCTTCGCGATGACGAGCAGCGGGGCGCGGCAGATCACCCCGGCCTACGGAGCGGTGAGCGCGGCGAAGTCGGCGCTGGAGTCACACTGTCGGCAGCTGGCGTTCGAGCTCCTGCCGCGGGGCATCACCGTGAACGCGATCTGCGCGGGCGTGACGAAGACCGCCGCGCTGCTGAAGATCCCCGGGCACGAGGTGCTCATCGCGAAGAGCGTGGCGAAGTCCCCCCTGGACCGCCTCACCCACACCGAGGACGTCGGCGGCGCCATCGCGGCCCTGTGCGACCCCCGTCTCTACTGGATGACGGGGAATGTCCTGGGGATCCACGGCGGCGAAGAGATCATCGGGTAGCCCCTCTCAGGGCTCCTCCCCCACCAACGCCGCCTCGAAGAAGGCCTCGATCGTCGGGCTGTTGTCGCTGCTGAAGCGGTGCTCCGCGTAGAGCACGTGCAGCTGCTCCTCGATGGTGTCCCGGTGCTCGTCGTAGCCATCCGGCAGCGCGCTCTCCCAGCGGCGATCCAGGCGTGGATTGCTGTTGAGGGTGGCGTCGTCGTCCAGCAGGCCGGCGCCGTCGAGGGCGGCGAAGATCGCCTCCGAGTCGGCCTCGTCGAGCGCAGGGATGCGAGCGAAGCGGGAGGGCTCCACGAACTGGGGCTCGTTCTCCAGCGACTCGACGCTGTGCCCCGCGTCCTCGGCCCGGGTGACCGCGGCGCGGGTGAGCGCGGGGGGGACGACGACGTCGTTGACCGCCGTCACGAAGAGCAGGGGAGGGGGCTCCGCGCTCGCCCCGAGGACGTCGGCCCCCCAGCCGTTCGCGTTCACCGCGGCGCGGACGTCGAAGGCGCTCAGCTCTGCCCAGATCGGGGCGAACGTCCCACCGTTGCTGTGGCCGAGGGCGAAGGCCGGGCCGGACATGTCGATGAGCCCGTCGTCGGCGAGGACCTGCAGGCTCTGGTCGACCCCGGTGGCGTCGTCGTTGGTCGGCCACCCCGTCGCCCAGGACGAGGTGGTGGGCCCGGAGTCGGGCGCGACGACCCGGAACCCGAGAGCGCGGAGCCGGTCACTGAGTCGGCGTCCCTCCACCCGGTCCACCCACGTGCACGCCGACTCGCCCAACCCGTGGAACAGGACCACCGTCCCGCGGGGGGCGACGCCGTCGTCCAGCCAGGGCCGCAGCACCACGTCGCGTTCGCCTGACCGGACCACGGTCGCGTCCTCCGAGTCGCACACCAGGTCCTCCGGCGCGACGCACCCGGCGACGACCATCGCGAAACCCGCCAGCAGGACGCGCGCTCCCACGGCTGGAGTATGGCTCCGCCGCTGGACGGAACAAGGATCATCGGCGGGCAATGCGCGCCCCGCTCTGGTAACCATGTATGCCCTGCCGACCCCGGACCGGGCAGAGGAGTGCCCCCTCCTCGCTGAGTGTCCCCGGGTCAAACGCGCGAGAGGTGCTGAGTGCAGTCCGAGATTGAAACCACCTCGACCCGGTTCGACGTCGTGATCATGGGAGGCGGGTTTGCCGGCCTCGTCCAGGCCCTCCACCTCGCCCGCACGGTGCCCCAGGCGTCGGTGGCCATCGTGGAGCCTCGCACCGCCGAGGAGATCGCCGCCATCGACAAGATCGGCGAGTCCACCGTCGAGATCGCCGCGAACTTCATGACCCGGGACCTGGGTCTCGCCAACTACCTCGCGGGCACCTGCCCCCCGAAGTACGGCCTGAACTTCCACTGGGCGAAGGTGCCCGGACAGACCGAGAGCGCCAACGACTACTTCAGCTCCTGGGTCCCTCAGGGCCCGAAGATCCCTTGCTACCAGCTGCACCGTGGCCGCTTCGAGCGGGACGTCACCGGCATCGTGGAGAAGAAGGGCGTCACCTTCTTCCGCGCGAAGGTGGACGACTTCGACTTCGGCGAAGGCTCCGATCACACCATCCGCACCATCGACGCGGACGGGAACACGACAACCCTGAAGGCGGGGCACCTCGTGGACGCCTGCGGGCGCGCGTTCCTCATCGGGCGCAAGCGCGGGCACCTGCACCGCAAGCCCGAGGACCTGTGGGGCCTGGACAGCTTCTCGTCCTGGGTGAGGGTCAAGGGGGTCGACCCCGAGATCTTCGCCTCGCTCAGCCAGAGTCGGCGCAGCTCGGTGTCAGGCTACTTCGCGACGAACCATTGGTTCGGCGACGGCCACTGGTGCTGGACCATCCCGCTGTGCGGCAAGGAGGACATCGTCTCCATCGGCGTCGTGGCCCACCGGCAGCGCCACTCGCCGAAGGACCTGGCGACGAAGGAGAAGCTCATCGAGTTCCTCCGGACCCACCACGGCGTCGTCGCGGACCTCGCGGAGAGCGGGGAGCTCGAGGACTTCAAGGCGCTCGTCCGGCCCGCGCACTTCTCGGACGAGATGCTCGGCGAGGACAACTGGTACACGGTGGGCGACGCGGCCCACTTCAACGACCCCTTCTACTCGATGGGGACGTCGTCCATCGCCTTCGGCGTGACGTCGGTGACCGAGGTCATCCGGGCGCGGCTCGCGGGTGAGGCGGACGCGGAGGAGCGACGCGAGCTCTTCAACCGATTCAACGTGGGCTGGGCGCGCACCACGCTCCACATCGTGCGGGACCACTACCGGCACCTGGGCAACGCCTCGGCGATGTCCTGGCGGATCTACTTCGAGTACATCTGGTGGTTCGGGTTCTGGGTCCCCATGTTCATCGGGCGCTGGCACCTCCAGCCGGACTTCCTGCGGCGCATCGAGCCGACGGAGCAGCTCGAGTTCGTCGAGGAGGTCTACAAGGATCTGAACGAGCTCGTGGACCGCCGGGCCAACGTCGGCTTCGCGGACCCGTACCGGGAGGACATCCTCGCCGGGCCCGAGTTCTGCCCGCCGAAGGACGACACGGTCGACTACCTCGCGGACTCGGCCTACGAGCCCCAGCGCCTCAACATCTACCGAGCCCTCGGCCGCACGCTGCGCGCGTCGGTGGGCTGGATCCTCAAGTTCCAGTGGCGCCTCAACGGGATCCGCGGGGTGCTCAGCCCCCGCACGATCCGGCGGGTGGCGTTCCTCGCGGGGCGCGCGGCGGGGTGCGCGTTCTTCGGCCTGGAGCACGAGCTGAAGTCGGCGCACCGCAAGAAGGCGGCGTTCCTGCAGGACTTCGACCGGGAGTTCGCGAACTACGTGCCGCCGAAGCTGTCGACGGATCCCTGATGCCCAAGGCGTCCGTGCGAGTCGGCGCCGAGTATCCCGTCCCGCCCGCGGCCGTCTGGTCGGTAGTCAGTGACCACGAGGGCACCCATGCCTGGGTGCCCAAGGTGAAGCGGGTGACCCTCCTCAAGCCGGGGGAGCCGAAGAACGGCATGCCCGCGCTGCGCCGTGTGGAGTTTCGGCCGGCGCTCTGGTCGACCATCGACGAGCGCATCGTCGCCTATGAGGACGGCCGCCGGTTCGACTACCAGATCGTGGCGGGGATGCCCGGAGTGAAGCACCACCTCGGCTCGATTCGGGTGGGACCCACCGAGGGCGGCTGTCGGCTCGACTGGGTGATCGAGTTCGACTTCGCGTGGTGGTGGGGACCCTTCGCCGGACCGTTCAGCGCCACGTTCCAGCGGGCGCTCGAAGAGGGGCTCGAGACGCTACGCGGCGTCGTCGCCTGAGGAGCCCAGAGGCAATCAGTCGTACTGGCTGCCTTCGAGGTTCGCCCAGTCGGTGAGGATCTCGTGGCCGTCCTCGGTCACCAGGATCGTGTGCTCGAACTGAGCGGACAGCTTCCCGTCGGTCGTCTTCACCGTCCAGCCATCGCTCAGCAGCTTCACGCGCCACGTGCCGAGGTTGATCATCGGCTCGATGGTGAACGTCATCCCCGGCTTGAAGCGCGGGTTGGCGCCGCGGAATCGGTAGTGCGGGATCTGGGGCTCTGCGTGGAAGACGCGGTGGATGCCGTGCCCGCAGTAGTCCCGGACCACCGAGCAGCCCCGGCCGTGGGCGTAGTCCTCGATCGCGGCACCGATGTCGCGGATGCGTCCGCCGGGCTTTACCTGGGCGATGCCCAGATCCATGCAGGTCTGGGCGGTCTCCGTGACCATCTTCGCCTCGGGGCTCACGTTGCCCACCATGAAGGTGCGGGACGTGTCCCCGTGGTAGCCGTGCAGGATGGTCGTCACGTCGACGTTGATGATGTCCCCCTCGCGGAGGACGTCCTTGCGGGTGGGGATGCCGTGGCAGACCACCTCGTTGATCGACGTGCAGATGGACTTCGGGAAGCCCTTGTAGTTCAGCGGCGCCGAGATGCCGCCGTGGTCACGGACGTAGTCGGCGCAGAGCTGATCGAGGCGCTCGGTGGTGATGCCGGGCTTGATCTCCCGGCTCGCCATGCGGAGCGTGGCGGCCGCGAGGAGACCCGTCGCGCGCATCTTCTCGATCTCGGCCGGGCCGAGGATCTCGATCATGTTGGACCGGAACCTGTTCATGAACACCTCTCGGGGTGGACCAGTGTAGCCACGGGTCCGCCGGGTCGAGCGTCGATGTGAGGGGGGCGTCGCGCCAGGTCGCGGACGCCCTGGCCGACGCTAGCTGCGCCGTCCCCGACCGCCGCCGCCGCCACCACGACGACCCCCGCCGCCGCG
>Ga0213839_1000693_pt1 | contig 32059 bp, 24 predicted proteins | sample SWPATP21_FD_160075 | JGI IMG/M metagenome (GOLD analysis project Ga0213839, IMG submission 160075) | Coastal seawater microbial communities from Marineland, Florida, United States - SWPA TP2 #1 | ecosystem: Environmental > Aquatic > Marine > Coastal | place: USA: Florida | collected 2016-08-14
TGCCAACCCCACTCTCGCCTATCTCAGGGCGCTCCTCGCATACCGATCGGTGGCCTCGCCCACAGCCCCTTCAGGCCGAAGCGCTAAAGTCGAGGCTAGGGCTACGGGCAGTACCCGGTGAGCTCGATGACCACCTCGTTGTCCGTCTCGTCACACTCCTTGGCGCGACCGTCGGCGCCGCTGGAGTAGGCGGGGTCGTCGACGATGGCCACCAGGCGGTCGTAGCTGGACCACACCGAGGCGGACAGGTTGAACTCGATGCCCGGGGAGATCTCCTCGGGGTGGACGTAGTCGCCGATGATCTGGTCGGCGAGAGGCGTGCGGGTCGAGCCGTTCTCTCCGTACAGACCGACCACCACGTCGGGGGCCAGGGAGATGAAGTCGCTCGGGTTGCCCACGCTCACCCACACCGTCAGGTCGCCGCAGCCGTCCTGGCAGGCGTCGCCGTAGCCGACCGCGTTCGGCGCAGCGAGGGCGCCGAAGTAGCCCTGCTCCTGGGTGCGGAAGGAGTTGTAGTCGGCGGAGGTGTAGGGGGCGAAGTTCGGCGGGCCGTAGTCGATCCAGCCGTCGTCCTCCACGTTGGTGACGAAGTAGGCGTGCTGGTTCCACACGTCGCGGGCGCTGACCCAGTCGTCGTCGGCGGCGCCGAGCACGTACAGGCCGTACTCGTTCGGGTAGTCCTCGTGGTAGCTGTTCGCGACGAGGATCTCGGCCTTCCCGTCGCCGTCGAGGTCGGCCACCATCGGGTACTCGTGGATGGTCCAGGACTTGTGCTGGTCGTCGATGAGGTAGGGGTCGAGGCGCTCCCACGGGTCGAGGCCAGCGCTGGCGTCGACGCCCCAGACGTAGACGGCTTCCTCGTCGCTGAACACGACCTCGGAGGCGCCGTCGCCGTTGAAGTCGAAGACCGTGGAGCCGGTGGAGGCGCTGGACCAGTCCTTGGTCTGGGCCATGGCGTAGCGCTCGAGGGTCTGGCTCTCGAAGGTGAAGACGCTGTACCAGCAGGAGCCGGCGACCGCGATCTCCTTGTCGCCGTCGCCGTCGAAGTCGGCGATGGTGGCCGGACCGCCGAAGGAGAGACGGGTCTGGTCGCAGTTGGGGTGCGAGGGGAGGCTGGCGGCGACGGAGGGGTCGTCCCACGGGGCGTTGGGCACCACGTCGGTGAGCTTGCACCGGTCGTTCACGGTGGGCACGCCATTGTAGACAGCCACCTCGGTGTTGCCGGTGAGCACGATCTCGGGCTTGCCGTCGTCGTCGATGTCGGCCACGGCCGGGTAGCCGTCGATGGCGTCGGTGAAGTTGTTGGTGGTGCCGGACCCGAGGTCGCAGAAGATGCTGCCGTCGTGGTTGTAGACCGTGCGACCCGCCACGATCTCCATCGTGGTGCCGTCGCCGTCCATGTCGTAGGCGAAGCTGTGGAAGCCGCTGTTCCAGTAGCCCTCGGGGTAGGGGTAGTCCTCACGGCCGTACCAGCCGCGGCCCCGGGTGCCCTCCCAGCGCAGCTCCAGGTCGCTCTCCATCACGATGTTGCCGAGGATGATCTCGGGGTCGCCGACGCCGTCGATGTTGGCGATGGCGGGCGCATGGCCACCGCAGGGGATGGCGAAGTCGCTGACGGCCTCGAGGCGGAGGCTGACGTTGAAGCCGTTCTGGGTGACCTCGTAGAGGCCGGCGCGGCAGTCCTTGACGTCGCCGGGGGAGAGGACCACGGTGGTGGCGATCTCGACCCGGCCGTCGTCGTCGACGTCGCCCATGGCCACCCCGGTGTAGTGGTAGGGGGCGTAGTCGACGCCGCCCCAGCTCTCCCAGAGGACGCTGTCGTGCACGGTGCCGTCGCCGGAGATGAGGCGAAGGACGGCCTCGAGCTCGGCGGTGGGCCCGGAGGCCATGACAGCGGCGATGTCGGGGGTGTCCTCGCTGTCGATGTCGCCGGAGAGGTCGTCGTCGGTGGCGTGGAGGATGGCCGGCGACTGGTAGACGCTGCCGTAGTTGGGGAACTCGGCGAAGGTGTGGGCCGGGAGGACAGCGCCCGTGGTGGGGTCGGTGACCTGGTGGGTCAGGGCCCACTCGATGGTGGCCTGGAACTGGGTGCCAGCGGCCGACGGCACGAACTCGCAGACGCCGTTGCTGGGGACCGAGCCGGCCAGGGGCGGGGAGCAGGTCTCCTCGCACTCGATGACGCCGTCGCCATCGGTGTCGAGCTCGTCGGGGGGGATGTCGCCGTCGCAGTCGTTGTCCTTCCCGTCGCAGATCTCCGGGTTGCCGGGGAAGCGGTCGGCGTCCTGATCGTCGCAGTCCTCGTCCTCGTCGGAGCCATCTCCGTCTTCGTCGACGGCGGTGGTGTCGTCGTCGTCGTCGTCGTCGCCAGGTCCGGTCGTGTCGTCGTCGTCGCCCGTCTCGGGCGGGGTGACGTCGGATGTGGAGCCCGTGCCCTTGACGGGCTCGGAGCAGGCCGCGGCGAGGAGGAGGACGAGAGGGAGAAAACGAGCCATAGAGCACCTCATTCGTGGAGGCAGAGTGGCGAGAGCGCCGGTGAGCCGCCGCAGAGGCGGGGCGTCGGCGAAGTTGTATGCAATCCTCGCGCCGACGCAAGCCCCATGAAACCGGCCTCTGCCGGTCGCTCCGCGATCCTTTTTCCGCAGGTGTGTGGCGCAGTTGCCACAGATCGGGTCACGAACGGGATCGTCGGGGGCTCCCTGCTGGCCGACGTCGGCGGCTGTGACGACGTCACAATCTTCAGACGATCGTTCAAACATGGGGACGTACCGCGGGGGCCATCCCGACCCCCTCCGGTTAGGTCCGCTGGCTACCAGGAGGGAGCATGCCCGTCCGCGCCATGCGGGTCACGTCCAAGACGGCCCACGAGAAGACCGACAAGCTGTTCATCTACACGTTCGAGAGCCCGGAGCTCGGCGAGCGCACCATCGTGGCGAACCTCACGAACGTGTACGAGGTGGGCGACGTGGTGGGCGTGGCGCTGGTGGGCACGAAGCTCCCCGGCATGGAGATCGTTCCCCGCAAGGTCTTCGGGATCCCGTCGTCCGGGATGGCCATGGGGCCGGTCGAAGCCGAGCTCGATGCCGACCTGACCGAGGCCTTCGACGCCGATCGCTCGCCGCGTCCGTTCGAGGTCACGATCACGCTCACCGTCGACGCTCCCTGGGCCGAAGACGCGGAGAAGGCCGCCCGGAAGCAGATCGGCAAGGGTGCTGGCGAGGCTTCGGCCCGTCCGGTCCAGGCGTCCGAGTAGACTGACCACGGAGGAACGGTGGCTGAAGCGCCCGAGGAGTCCGTCGCGGAGCTGCGTCGCCGCGTCCGGGACCTGCAGCAGCAGAACGCGCGGCTCATGGCCCAGGTGGCCGAGCAGCGGCAGCTTGCGGAGGCCGGCCGGGTGGCTACCATCGCCGTTCTCGAGGGCCTGGAGCTGCAGGAGGTCCTCCACACCCTCCTCGATGCACTGGCGGGGTTGGTTCCCTTCGATGCGGCCTGCGTGATGATGCTCGACGAGCACGGGCAGGCCAGCGTGCAGGCGGGCATCGGCTACCACCCACCCATTCAGCCCGGCACCGTCGTGTTCGACATCGTGGACCTGCCCCACCTCGAGGAGCTGGTCCACGGCATGCACTCCGTCTACGTTCCTGACACCACTCAGCACCGTGGGTGGCGGACCGGGGTGGCCGTCTCCGCCGACACCCGGAGCTGGCTCGGGGTGCCGCTGATCGCCCGGGGGCAGGTGCTGGGGCTCTACGCCATCGACAAGCGTCAGCCGAACTTCTTCCTGTCTCAGCACATCGAGCTGGCAGAGGCCCTCGCCGTGCACGCTGCGCTCGCCATCGCCAACGCCCTCATGTACGCGGATCTGACGGGACGGACCTAGCTATTTGGGCGACACTTCGGAAGTCCTTCGCCAGATGTCCGCTGGCCGTGGCGCGAGGCTTCAGGCTGCAGACTTCGGGCTACGGCATGCAAGGGCGCAAAGACCCGCTTCGAAGACCTCTGTGGCCCGACTTTCGGGCAGTGCGGCCCCATTGCTGCGAGCTGAAGCCCGTAGCCTGACGCCCGAAGCCCCCGAGCAGGCTCGACGCTACGCGTGCAGCTGGGGAGGCACATCGGGATCCCCGCACTTGGATTAGGGAGCGGCGGCCGACAGCCGGGCGGTGGTCAGCAGCACGAAGTTACTGGAGTCGTTGACGACCTCGAGCTGGACGTTGCGGTCCGAGGCGCGCACGGGGGGCTCGATGGCGAGGGTGGTGCCCCCTTCGCTGGTGAGCTGGTCGACCGACACGGTCTGCTCCATCCGGACGCGCTCGTTGACCCGGATGCGCACCGTGAGCCAGCTGACGGGGGCGTCCTCGCCGAGGCTGCTCCGATCCGCGCCGCGGAGGGTGACCGAGCGTGCACCACGGCGCAGCTCCGCCAGCTCCTCGCTCGCGACGTTCACCCGCAGCTGGTCGTTGGGGTAGAGCCACTGGGAGCCGTAGCAGGAGCGGTTGGGGTCGAGGGCCAGGGTGTAGGTTCGCCCGTTGTCGAGGGCGTGGGTGTCGTCGCTCGCCGAGAAGGCGATGCGGGAGTTGGTGTGGCAGAAGCGCCCCATGCCGTGCTTGCGCACCTCGTCGCAGGCCACGTTGCCGATGGGGAGGGGGACACCGTCCTCCAGCACCTGGACGGGGGAACAGCGCCGTGCAGCGGGATTGAGGGGGGCTGTCTCCTTGTCGGAGAGGAAGTGGAAGTGCTCGGTGCTGTAGCAGGCCACCGGCTCCCGCTTCATCACGCACTTCTGGACGGGACGGGCCGCACGGGGAAGGGGTGGCGCAGCCTTTCGGTAGATCACCGAGGGCTCGTGGGCGACCACCTTGCCGTCCACGAAGTCGACGAAGCGGAGCAGGTCGATCTCTCCGGCCTTGCGCGGCCGGTAGCGGCTCATGCCGGGGAGGTCCCAGATCACCCGCGCCAGGGCTTCGGTGTAGGCCTTGGCCCCCTCGTCGTTCATGTGGTCGACGTTGTGGAAGTGGGTGGCCTCGAAGGGCAGCTCACGGGTGTCGAGGTAGGTGCCGCCGAAGGACTCCACCAGCTCCTGGACCTGCGGCTCGACCTCCGGAAGCACGACGTCCCCCAGCTCCGGTGGGAGCAGCGGAGACATCGGCGGCCGCACGTAGACCACCCGGCCGCCGTTGGACGCCACCATCTGGGTGATCTCCTCGAGGAAGCTGTCCTCGGGGAGGGGGAGGGCGGCCGGGTCGAAGGGCTGCAGCTTCTTGGTCTGGGCGAAGATCGGAATGACGTTGTTGTGCAGCCGCATGTCGACCATGGACGCGTCGAAGACCCGCTCCAAGGCAGCCTCGGTCTTCTTGTCCTGCCCGGTGTTCACGCTCCGGCGCACGAGGAGGTCGACCATCGTGTTGCGGGCCTCGGTGAGCGCGCGCTCCCGCACCTTGCCCCGGTTCTGGCGGATGCGCTCCAGGGCGTAGTTCCGCTCCCCGAGCTTGTGGTCCATGAGGGGCTCTTCGTCGCCCATGTGGACCGACAGGTTCAGGTAGCTGGCCTCGGACCTCGGCGTGACGGCGAGGGCGCTCTGCATGTCGGAGAGGATGATGACCAGCTTGGGCTGGTAGCCGTTGGCGTACACCCGGTTCTTCAGGATCAGGTACCAGTGGGCCCCGATGCTGTTGGGGATGCTGAAGCGCTGGACCTTGTGCTTCCGGAGGCCGAAGCGCCGGGCCAGGAGGGCTGGCTGGATGTTGGTGTTGGAGAGCGAGTTCCCGAGGATGATGACCTCGGGGTCGTTCTGGGCGAGGCTGCGCTCGATCATCCCGACCACACCGCCCTTGACGACGCGGCCGTTGATCACCTTGCCCGCGTTGCGGTTCTCCCGGGCGTCGGCGAAGGTGCGCAGCTGCTCCATCCCGGCCAGTCCGAGGGCGACGACCAGCATGGGCAGGAGCACGGCGGCAGCGATGCTCGCCCAGCGCAGCCCGCTGGGTTGGTGCTTCGCCTGCTCGTGGACTGCGTCGTTCGCCGCGGTCTCGCCCACCGTTCCTCCGACGGGCCAGGTTATGCGGGCGCCATGGCCCTCGCAATGGCGGAAGGGTCCCTGGAGTCTGTTGGACCGTCTCGTCCCCATCGCAGGTGTCGCGCTGCTCGTCATGGTGGGCGTGGCCGGGGTCGTCTGGTGGACCGGCGGGGCACCCGAGGTGGAGCCTCCTGCCGAGCTGGAGCCGGCTCCGGCCGCCGACCACCCCGACGTGATCTTCCTCATGTGGGACACCGTGCGGGCCGACCGCCTGTCCGCCTATGGCCACCAGCGACCGACCACGCCGAACCTGGAGAGGCTCGCCGAGGGGGCCAGGCTGTACGAGCGGGCTCAGTCGCCCGCGATGTGGACCGTGCCGGCCCATGCGTCGATGTTCACCGGCCTGTCGGTGCCTACCCATGGCGCTCGGGTGGGCTGGCTGTGGCTCGATGGCCACCACCTGACCCTGGCGGAGCACTTCGCCGCGTCCGGCTACGCCACGGTGGCGTGGTCGGCGAACCCCTACCTGTCTCCGGCGACCAACCTCCTCCAGGGCTTCGACGAGGTCCGACTCACCTGGATGGGGGAAGACGCTGCTCCCTGCGCGGCCGCGACCCGCAGCAAGCTGCTCCCGGACGACGCGAGCGTGGCCATCGCGCCGGCCTACGCCGGGGACTCGGAGGGCTGGGAGGAGCACCTCACCCTGGGCAAGGACTGCGCCCAGCGGGGCACCGAAGCCCTCCTCGACCTCCTCGACAGCCATGACGAGCCGGTGTTCGCCTACGTCAACCTCCTGGAGGCCCATCACCCCCGGGTGCCGTCGCTGGGCTCTCGGCAGGCGGTGCTCACCGAGGAGCTGCTCCACCGTGGACTGGCCACGGACGGCAGTCTGCGTCGGCTGATGGGGGCGATGGAGGGCAAGGACAGCTTCTCGCCGGACGAGCTGGAGGCGCTCTTCGGGGTCTACGATGCCTCCATCCGCGACCTCGACGATGCGCTGGGGGAGCTCCTCGACGGGCTCGAGGCCCGCCACGCCCTCGACGACACGATCATCGTCGTGGTGGGCGACCACGGCGAGCACCTCGGCGAAGACGGGATGTTCGACCATCGCTGGTCCGTCCACCAGGCGCTCCTCCATGTCCCCCTGGTGGTCCACGCTCCCGGCCTGACGGGCGAGCGGGTGACGGAGCCCGTGTCCACGATGGGGCTGTACGGCACCCTCCCGGCGCTGGCCGGGCTGCCGGCCCCCTCGGCATCGGCGCCCTCCCTCGACGACCGGGGCCCTGTGTACAGCGCCCTCGTCGCCCCGACGCCCCGCATCCCCGAGGTGATGGCTACCTGGCCAGACCTTCCGCCGAACCGATGGAAGGTCAAGCTCGGTGCGGTCGTCGACGGTCCCCTCAAGCTGGTGCGCTCGGACCGCGGCGCCGAGGTGCTCTTCGACGTCGTCGCCGACCCCATGCAGACCGTACCCCTCGACCGACCCGACGACGCGAAGCGCCTGGGGGCGCTCCTCGCCGCGTGGCGCAAGGCCGAGCCCCGGTACGACAAGTCCCTGCGTACCCCCGACGACCGCCCGGGCCGCCCGATGGAGCAGGACGCCGCGACCCGCGAGCAGCTCGAGGCCCTTGGCTACTTCACGGAGGACCCATGAGTGAAGCCCCCACTTCCACGCGGGGCGCGCTGGCCGTGGGCCTGCCGGTCGCCGGAGCCCTCCTCGGCGTCGTGGCGGCGTGGTGGATCTGGCGGACCCTCCCCGCCGACCTCGACATGGAGCCTCCGGTCGTGCAGGCCGGGGACCCCTTCAGCCCCTCCTACGTCGACGTGCCCGTCGACGAGCTCGACGGCGACAACCCCCCGAACGTGCTGGTCATCGTCTGGGACACCGTCCGCGCCGACCACCTCTCCCTGTACGGCTACGAGCGTCCCACCACCCCCAACCTGGACCGCCTCGCCGAGAGCGCGATGGTCTTCGAGCAGGCCCACAGCCCCGGCATCTGGACCCTGCCCGCCCACGCCTCGATGTTCACGGGGCTCCCGCCCGAGTCCACCGGCGCGGACGAGCGCTGGCTCTGGCTCGACACGCCGCACCTCACCATGGCCGAGCACTTCCAGGCCCACGGCTACAACACCTTCTCCCTGGCTGCCAACACGCTGCTGTCGACCGACACCAACCTCACCCAGGGCTTCCACGTCCCGATGAACACCTTCAAGGGAAAGCTGGCAGCGCCCTCGAAGAAGGCCACCGAGGCGAAGCTGCTGCCAACGGACCGCAGCCAGGAGCTGGCCCCGAAGTGGACTCCGCCCGAGCACGGGGCCACCAACGCTGAGTGGGCACGCGCCGCCTACAAGGACGCCGGTCCGGTGATCGGTCGCACCTTCCTGCGCTGGACGAAGATGCGGAAGCGGCCCGACACCCCCTTCTTCGCGTACCTGAACCTGATGGAGGCCCACACCCCCCGGATTCCCTCGCGGGCCTCCAGGGACCGGGTGCTCGCCGACGACCCCGAGCTCGTCCCCCTCGGGCTCGCCACCGACGCGGCCCACATCAACCTCCACTTCTACAACTTCGGCAAGCACGACTACACGGAGCGGGAGCTCGAGGCGATCGTGGGGGTCTACGACGCCGCCCTGGCGGACCTCGACATCGCCCTCGCCGAGCTGTGGAGGGGGATGGAGGCCCAGGGCCTGCTCGACAACACCATCATCGTGCTGACCTCGGACCATGGGGAGAACCTCGGGGACCACCACCTGTTCAACCACCGCTTCACCATGGCGGAGTCCCTCACCCACGTGCCCCTCGTGGTGTGGGCGCCGGGGCTTCCCAACGGTCGACTGGCGGGGCCGGTCAGCACCATGGACCTGTTCCCCACGCTGTGCGCGTGGACCGGCACCCCCGCGCCCGAGGCCCTGGAGGGCATCCACCTCGTCGACGCGCCCCGTCCGGCGGTGACCCGGATGGAGCTGCCCCTGGAGCGGGAGATCGAGACGGTGAAGGCCATCCACAGCGACGTGGCCGTCGAGCCCTGGCTGAGGTCCGGCCACGCCATCGTCGACGACCGGCTCCACAAGGCCATCCACTGGGATGAGCGGCCCGCCCAGGGCTTCGACCTCGCCAACGACCCCGGCGAGCTTCAGCCCGTCGAGCCCGACCCGGAGCTGCTGGAGGCCATCGAGGCGTGGAAGGCGACGGTGCCTCCCTACGACCCATCGAAGCGGCTGCCGGCCGACCAGCCGGTCCACGTCCGGGCGAGCCAGGGGGAGCTGCGGGAGCACCTCGAGGCCCTGGGCTACCTCACCGACGACGAGGAAGACTAGAGACCTTCGGGCTCAGGCCGACGCGGCGGCGGGCGAACAGGCAGCCTGCGGACCCCACCTCGACGTCCCGGCAGGTCGTGGGGCGGTCGGCGTAGATGCGACAGGTGAAGGGCCCGTCGCCCTGGAGGGCCACACAGCGGGTGCCGCAGCCGGTGGGGGAGGGGACCCGCTGCAGATCGACCCAGTCGCCGTCCCGACGCAGGAGCTCCGGGTGTCGGGTCATGACCACGTCGCTGGGCTCGACGGGGACGGAGTCGTAGGCCTCTCGACAGCAGGCGCCGCAGTCCAGACAGTCGAGGGTGGTGGCGTGGTGCACGCATCCAGCGCTGTCCCCGTCGACGGGGACGGGGTCGGCGCCGTCCTTCGCCGCCAGGCGGCAGCCAGCGTCGTGCAGCCACACGCAGGTGCGACAGGGGAGGCCCTCGGGGTGGGGCGCCAGGCCGGGCGGCAGGGCAGGCATGGCCCCTCCATAGCAGCGCTGGGGGGGATGCGATAGGAGCCGACCTCGCCCCACCCTGGGGCTGGACATCGACAGGGAGCAAGCATGCGGATGATCTTCATCGGTCCCCCCGGCGCCGGCAAGGGCACCCAGGCGGCCCGCCTCGTGGAGCGCCTCGCCATTCCCCACATCAGCACGGGCGACATGTTTCGGGCCGCGGTGAAGGCCGGCACCCCCCTCGGCAAGCAGGCCAAGGCGTGCATGGACAAGGGTCAGCTGGTTCCCGACGAGGTCACCATCGGGCTGGTGAAGGAGCGCATCGCCCAGGACGACGCCACGGAAGGCTTCATGCTCGACGGCTTCCCCCGGACGCTCCCCCAGGCCGAGGCGCTGGACGCCGCCCTCACGGACGCCGGCGTCGCCCTCGACGCCGTGGTGCTCCTCGAGGTGCCGGACGACCTCATCGTGGAGCGGATCGTCGGCCGTCGCTCGGACCCCGAGACGGGCGCCATCTACCACCTGACGTTCAACCCGCCGCCGGCGGAGATCGTGGGCCGCCTCAAGCACCGGGCCGACGACACCGAGGAGGCCTGCCGTGCACGCCTCGGCGTCTACCATGGGCAGACGGCTCCCATCATTCCCTTCTACGAGGCCAAGGGGCTGCTGAAGCGGGTCGACGGCGTGGGCTCGGCCGACGACGTCACCGAGCGCATCCGGGCCGCTCTCGGACGCTGAGAGCGGCGTCTGGTGGGGGCCATCGGGCCCTCAGAGCCGAGCGTTCGGGTAGATGGCGTAGATGCCCAGCAGCTCGGCTTGCTCGAGGACGTGGCCCTGGATGGCCTCCCGGAGCTGCTGGCCGGTGAACGAGCCGGACAGCCCGAGTGTCGGCACGTCGAGGGCGTAGAGGGTGAAGCGGTAGCCGTGGACCCGCTCGTCGTTCCACGGTGGACACGGCCCGTCGTAGCCGCCGTACTCTCCCGCCATCTTGGGGTCGGAGGCGAACCAGTTGGTGTAGTCGTTGATCCCCTGCAGCCCGCCGGACGGGGTCTTGCCGGGGCGCTTGCCGTGGGTGGTGATGCCGTCGCTGTGAGCGCCTTCCTTGATCGAGCGCAGCTCCGGAGGCAGGTCGCACACGACCCAGTGGAAGAAGTCCGTGCGCCGCAGATCGATGGGCACGGTCATGCCCTCGCGGTTGACCCGGCTGCCCTCGGAGGGGACGTCGGGATCGCAGCAGGTGAGCGCGAACGACTGGGTCTCCCTGGGGACGTTGGTCCAGGCGAGGTGGGGGTTGCGGTTGCGGGACAGGCGCACGTGGGTGCCGGGGTCGTACTCGCCGAAGGCGAGGCGTCCGTCGAGGCGGGCGTAGGGGTGGAAGGAATCGCTGCGAAGCTGCATGTCGGCCTCCGAGAGGCGGGAACGATACCACCGGGTCTGCCGAGGGGAGGGAGCGTGCCGGAGCTGCCGGAGGTCGAGACGTGGCGACGGGCCCTTCATGGCTGGATGGTCGGCCGGAGGCTGAGCGCGATCCACGTGCTGGAGCCGACCTCCGTCCGCGCCACCCTGAGCACCCGCCCGAGTCCCCCGGCCCCGTCCCTGCTTCGCTCGATCGAGGCGGGGGCGGGCTGCGAGGTCGTAGGTACCGATCGCCACGGCAAGCGGATGGCCATCCAGGTCGGGGACGCCTGGTGGCTCGTGCACCTGGGGATGACCGGACGCTTCGAGCGGTCGGGGAGCGAGGCACCTCCCCATGCGCGGGTCGGGTGGGAGCTCGACGGCGGGGAGGTCGTCTGGTTCCGGGACGCTCGGCGCTTCGGCGGGGTCGTGCCGCTGGGAGCCCGTGGAGACCTGGCCGATGGCCTCGGTCCCGACGCCCTCCACACCCTGGACGGACCGCAGCTGTCGCGGCGGTTCTCCGGGCGCCGCGCCGTGAAGGTGGCCCTGCTGGATCAGGGCTGTCTGGCGGGGCTCGGCAACATCCACGCCGCGGAGGCCCTGTGGCGTGCGGGGATCGATCCCCGTCGACCGGTGGGGGAGGTCCCCCCGGATGCCTGGGAGCGTCTCGCCGCGGCCATTCCCGCCCAGCTCCACGACGCCCTCGCCGAGATGCCGTCGGTGGAGGACTTCGTGTACGTGACCGATGGGGGGGACAATCCCTTCGCGGTGTACGGGCGCGCAGACGAGCCCTGTCGGCGCTGCGCCACGTCCATCCAGCGAGTGGTCCAGGGGGGACGAAGCACCTTCTGGTGCCCTGGCTGTCAGCCGGCGTCTCCCTGAGGTCGCGATCGGGCATGCCACCCCGGCACGACTGAGTTACCAGGCCGGGCCGCGCCACGAACCAGGCGCATCCGTATCTAGAAGATTCGAGGAAACACATGGCACGTCGCAAGAGCTCGCCGCTCCAGCCCGGAGAGAAGGTCGACTACAAGGATGTCCGCAAGCTGGGTCGCTTCCTGACCGAGCGCGGCAAGATCCTCCCCCGTCGGGCCACCGGCCTCACGGCCAAGCAGCAGCGCCAGGTGGCCCGCGCCATCAAGCGGGCTCGTCAGGTCGCGCTGCTTCCCTACGTGAAGCGGGACTGAGTCCACCGGAGGGCCTGGCCCTCAGGTGCTCGCAGAGACCTCAACACCCGACACGCCTCTCCGGCGGTCGGGTTTTGCTGTTGTCCGCCTCGCGCCCACAGCGTGATCAGCCGCTGGTGGGAGGGGCGACGACCCGTTGCTGCTCCTCGTCCCAGATGCCGACGGTGCGCTCGGCGCGGCCGTGTACGCCGCGGATGGCGTCGCCGAGCTCGCCCCGCATGCGGTCCCCATGGGCCTGGAGCTCGGCCAGGACCTCCGGGTGCTGTGCCGACACGTCGGTGGTCTCGCCCGGATCCTCGCTGAGGTCGTACAGTGCCTCGGGGACGGGCTCTGGGCGGATCGGGTTGTCGAACATGAGCTTGAACCGGCCGACGCGCACCGCCTCCAGCCGGCCCCGGGCGTAGTAGTAGAAGGGACCGTACCCGGACGGTTCCCCCTCGGCGACGACTGGCCAGGCGTCACGGCCGTCGATGGGACGGTCCGGCAGGGGCGCGCCGGCGAGTCCGGCGAAGGTGGGGAGCAGGTCGAGGGCCGTCACCACCTCCGACACCACGCTGCCCGCCGGCAGCACGCTGGGCCAACGCCAGATGCACGGGCTGCGCACGCCCCCCTCGAAGCTCTCGGCCTTGCCGCCGCGGAACGGGAAGGCGGACCCGCCCATGGGGTGCAGCCAGGGCCCGTTGTCCGAGGTGAAGATCACCAGGGTGTCCTCGGCCTTCCCCTGGAGCTCCAGGGCGTCGAGGAGCAGCCCCACGTGGTGGTCGACGCTCTCGATGACGTCGCCGTACAGGCCACGCTCCGACCGTCCCCGGAACTCCGGCAGGACGGCCCACGGCTCGTGAGGCGCCGAGTAGGCCAGGTAGAGGAAGAAGGGGTCGTCTTTGCGCCGAGCCATCCACTGGATGGCGGAGTTGGTGAGCTGACGGACCAGCACCGGCTTGTCGGGGAGCCGGCGGAGCACCTCATCGTTGTGGACGAGGGGGAGGGGCTGCTGGTTGTTGCTCCACAGGATGCCGAAGAAGTCGTCGAAGCCCTGGGCGGTGGGGCGGAACGGGGGCTGGTGCCCGAGGTGCCACTTGCCGATGCAGGCGGTGCGGTAGCCCCGAAGCTTCAGCAGCTCGGCGATGGTCTGCTCGTCGGGGTGGAGGCCGCCGATGCTCCGGGGGCTGTGGACGCCGAGCCCGCCGTCCTTGGCGCCGTAGCCCACGCGGGGCGGGTAGCAGCCCGTGAGCAGGGCCGCGCGGCTCGGGGTGCAGATGGAGGCCGCCACGTAGAAGTCGGTGAGGCGGACACCCTCGGCGGCCATCTGGTCGAGCCGAGGGGTGCGGATCGACTGGTAGGGTCCGTCGTCGGGCGGGTCCCAATAGCAGCCGACGTCGTTGTAGCCCTGGTCGTCGGTGAGGATGAGGACGATGTTGGGGGGGCGCTCGCGTGTGGCCCACCAGGCGGCAGCAGCACCGGCGCCGAGGACGGTGCTGGCCGCGGCTCCCTGGAGCAGCTGGCGACGGGAGAGGGGGGACAAGGAGCCTCCGTGCAGTCCTGGTCGACGTATGCGGCGCTTCCCGTCCCAGCCAGCGGAGCAGGGCGATCCGCGGAGGCGGGGGGAGCGCCCCGGTCGGTTAGACGCCGCCCGTGGCATCCCCCCGTGACCAGCTCGAAGACATCACCCGGGACCTGGACATGGTCGTGTTCCGGCTCGAGCGGGACGCGGGCTCGGCGTTCGGTCCCGAGCCGGACCTCGACCGGGTGTTGGCGGAGCGGCGCCGGGTGCGGCGAGAGCTGGAGGGGCTCAGGGACCGCCTGGAGGACCTGACCCGCGGGATGTGAGGGCCGCCCCTCCCGTCGCCAGGCAGGCGCCGGCGTGGCGGCGGACAAGAGCTGTCCGGTTCCGTGCCCACGTCCCGCTGGCGGTTGCGCGGGTGGGCCCGTGCGCATAGGGTGAACACATGTTCACCTGCCGCCGAGACATGGCTTCGAAGCCGCTGCACCCGCCGCCCCTGGGGGGGGATCTGGGGATGGATCTTCGGCGATCGCCTCAGGTGCGAATCGCCGGAAACCACCCGCGCACCGCGGTCGTTGGACCGTTGCACCATCGTCATCGTTTTTTTTCTTTGTCCACAGGGGCTGTGGCCGTCCCGACCCGAGATGCCCTGAGAAGTGCGCTGCAGCGGGCTTGTCAATCTTCCCCAGCCTGTGGAGAACTTCTGGGGCGGCCAGTGGAAAACCACCCCTACATGTTGGGGTTGCCCGAGGGCGCCGCCACTAGATATTGTGGCTGGGCCTTCGGCGGAGGCACCTGCGGTCTCTGCTTGCGCCCCACGCGCTTGCTCCCCGCCCCCCGTGCGACAGCACTCCTGTCTCGCATCCGCCACTTCCCCGCTCGCCCTAAGTTCCAAAGCCCACCCCTCGAGGTGTTCCCATGCGCGTGACCCGTCGCTTCACCGCCGGTATGTCGTCGCCCTATGACGGCCTGAAGTTCGTTCCCCGCAAGTCCGAGATCCGAAACCCGGACGGCAGCGTGGTCTTCTGCGCAGAGAAGGTGATGGTCCCGGACGGCTGGAGCCAGGTGTCCACCGACATCCTCGCCCAGAAGTACTTCCGCAAGGCCGGCGTGCCCACGAGCACCACCCGCGTGGAAGAGAAGGGTGTTCCGGAGTGGCTTCAGCGCTCCGCACCCGTGAAGGGCGCCGACGTCAAGGGTGGCGAGACCGATGCCCGTCAGGTCTTCGACCGTCTCGCCGGCACCTGGACCTACTGGGGCTGGCGCGAGGGCATGTTCGACAGCGAAGACGACGCCCGCGTCTTCTTCGACGAGCTCCGCTTCATGATGGTGCGCCAGATGTGCGCCCCCAACTCCCCCCAGTGGTTCAACACGGGTCTCCACTGGGCCTACGGCATCGACGGCCCCGCTCAGGGCCACCGCTACGTGGATGCGAAGTCCGGCAAGGTCGTGAAGTCCTCCTCGGCTTACGAGCGCCCCCAGCCCCACGCCTGCTTCATCCAGTCCGTCGGCGACGACCTGGTGAACGACGGCGGCATCATGGACCTCTGGGTCCGCGAGGCCCGTCTCTTCAAGTACGGCTCCGGCACCGGCACCAACTTCTCCGCCCTCCGCGGCGAGGGCGAGTCGCTCTCCGGTGGTGGTCGCTCCTCCGGCCTGATGAGCTTCCTCAAGATCGGCGACCGGGCCGCGGGCGCCATCAAGAGCGGTGGCACCACCCGTCGCGCCGCCAAGATGGTCTGCCTCGACCTCGACCACCCCGACATCGAGGGCTTCGTCAACTGGAAGGTCCTCGAGGAGCAGAAGGTCGCAGCACTGGTCACGGGCTCCCGCACCAACGAGCGCGCCCTCAACGCCATCATGTCCGCCTGCGCCAACTCCGACATGCCGGGCCAGGGCCGCTACGACGCCCGCCTGAACAAGGCCCTCGCGGTCGCCATGCGGGATGCCCGCGCCAACGGCGTGACCGACAACCTCATCTTCCGCGCGCTGCAGTACGCCCGCCAGGGCTACACCAGCATGGAGTTCGACACCTACGACACCGACTGGCAGGGCGACGCCTACCAGACGGTCTCTGGCCAGAACTCCAACAACTCCGTCCGCATCCCCAACGCCTTCATGGACTCCGTGCTGCGCGACGAGGAGTGGAAGCTCATCAACCGCACCAACGGTGAGGTCGCTCGCACCCTGCGCGCCAACGACCTCTGGGAAGACATCTGCTACGCCGCGTGGGCCTGTGCCGACCCGGGTGTGCAGTTCGACTCCACCATCAACGAGTGGCACACCTGCCCCGCCGATGGCCGCATCAACGCGTCGAACCCGTGCTCCGAGTACATGTTCCTCGACGACACGGCCTGCAACCTGGCCTCCCTGAACCTGATGCGGTTCTACGATGCGGAGTCCGCCACCTTCCTCCTCGACGACTACACCCACGGCGTCACGCTGTGGACCACGGTGCTCGAGATCTCGGTGGCCATGGCGCAGTTCCCGTCGGACGCCATCGCCCGTCGCTCCTTCGACTACCGCACCCTCGGCCTCGGCTACGCCAACCTCGGCGGCCTGCTGATGGTCATGGGCATCCCCTACGACTCCCCCGAGGGTCGCTCCGTGGCTGGCGCGCTGACCGCCATCCTCACCGGTGAGGCCTACGCCCAGAGCGCCCGCATGGCCGGCGAGCTCGGACCCTTCGTCCGCTACGAGGCCAACAAGGACGACATGCTCCGGGTCGTCCGCAACCACCGTCGGGCCGCCATGCACGCGGCGAGCGATGCCTACGAGGGCATCACCATCCGCCCGGTGCCCCTCGACCCGGTCTACGTCCCCAAGAACCTGCTCAAGGCCGCCCGGAAGGCCTGGGATGCCGCCCTCTCCCTCGGGGAGGAGCACGGCTACCGTAACGCCCAGGTGAGCGTGGTCGCCCCCACCGGCACCATCGGCCTGGTCATGGACTGCGACACCACCGGCATCGAGCCCGACTTCGCCCTGGTGAAGTTCAAGAAGCTCGCCGGCGGCGGCTACTTCAAGATCATCAACCAGTCGGTCCCGCCCGCGCTCCGCACCCTCGGCTACACCGAGGGCCAGGTCGACGCGATGATCCGCTACGCCACCGGCCACGGCAGCCTCGTCGGCGCCCCCCACGTGAACCACGAGACGCTGGCCGCCAAGGGCTTCACCGAGGAGGTCCTGGCCAAGGTCGAGGCCTCCCTCGGCTCCGCGTTCGACATCAAGTTCGTGTTCAACGCCTTCACGCTGGGCCGTGAGTTCTGCCGCAGCGTCCTGCAGCTGTCCGACGAGCAGCTGGCCGACCCCACCCTCGACCTGCTGCAGGCCATCGGCTTCACCACCGCCCAGATCGCGGCGGCCAACGCCTACGCCACCGGCACGATGACCCTCGAGGGCGCCCCCAACCTGCGCGACGAGCACCTGCCCATCTTCGACTGCGCCAACAAGTGCGGTCGCAACGGCAAGCGCTTCATTGCCGCCGAGGGCCACATCCGGATGATGGCGGCCTGCCAGCCCTTCATCAGCGGGGCCATCAGCAAGACCATCAACATGCCGAACGAGGCCGACATCGACGACGTCAAGAGCGCCTACATGCTCTCCTGGCGCCTCGGGCTCAAGGCCAACGCGCTGTACCGCGACGGCTCCAAGCTCTCCCAGCCGCTGTCCTCCCTCATGGCCGCCGACCTGTTCGCCGCCCTCGACGAGATGGGCGACGACACCGAGGTGCCCCTGGCGGCCGCCCCGCGTCCCACCCCCACGCAGATCGCCGAGAAGGTCGTGGTTCGCTACCTCGCGAAGCGCCGCCGTCTCCCCGACCGTCGCCGCGGCTACACCCAGAAGGCCGTGGTCGGAGGCCACAAGGTCTTCCTGCGCACCGGTGAGTACGAGGACGGCACCCTCGGCGAGATCTTCGTCGACATGCACAAGGAGGGCGCTGCCTTCCGGTCGCTGATGAACTCCTTCGCCATCGCCATCTCCATCGGCCTGCAGCACGGCGTGCCCCTGGAGAAGTTCGCCGACCAGTTCCTGTTCAGCCGCTTCGAGCCGAACGGCATGGTCATGGGCAACGACCGCATCAAGATGGCCACGTCGATCATCGACTACATCTTCCGCGAGCTGGCCATCACCTACCTGGGCCGCGACGAGCTGGCGCACGTGTCCGAGGAGGACCTCCGCCACGACGCCATGCACACCGACAACGAGCCGCCCGAGTTCGTCGAGGAGCGCGAGATCGTCGTCCGTACCACGCCGCTGATGGTGTCCGACCGGGCCATCGACGTCGACGAGTACATGCCCACCTACGACGACGACGACGACTTCGAGACCCCGGCCGTCGGCACCCACCTCCTCCGCGGCGAGAGCGGCGGCGGCGTGCAGACCTCGGTGGACGGCAGCCAGCACCGCGACATCCGCATCCAGGCCGTCCTCGACGCGAAGGCCCAGGGCTACGAGGGCGATGCCTGTGCCGAGTGTGGCGCGATGACGATGGTGCGCAACGGCTCCTGCCTCAAGTGCATGAGCTGCGGCTCCACGTCCGGCTGCAGCTGAGCACTGAGCACATTCCGGAGGCCATCGCGCCTCCGGAGGCCCTGGCGGGCGCGCCCCATTCGCTTCGGCGGGTGGGGCGTTCTCGTTCTGGGGGGCGTGCTACTCGTCCCGACAGCCGGCATGGAACGGGTCCCGGACGGGCCCCTCCGCAGTCAGCACCGTCAACACGTCGGCGGTCCAGCTGGGGTCGACATGGGTGCGCCGCAGCCGTTCTGCGAGGCCCGGTCGGGAATCGAGCTGCCCGCGGTGCGCCATCGTCAGCCCCACGGCGCGGACCGTCGCCTGCATAGCGGGGCTGGAGGCATCGAGGGGCCGGACGTGAGCGATGGAGGCGCTCACGTCCCCGTGGCGGTGGTGGACGTTCACCTCGCCGAGGGATGCTGCCCCATCGATGAGCTGGACCTCGTACAAGGCGCTGAACCGACTCCCTGCCACCACGTCGACCTGTGCTGGAGTCCCCGCGCCGCGCCGGCGATGGTGGTGGCCCACCTTGCGGAAGGCTCGGACCACGTCGGGGTCGAAGGCCACCAGGACGGTGGTGTCGAAGGCCACCAGGTGGTCGGGGTGCAGCTGTCCAGCCAGTACGCCTGCCAGTGGCTCCTCCGCGTACGCGACAAGGCGCGCCGAGCCGCGGCACACCCCACCCGGCCGGCCGCCTTGGAGGCTCAAGCACGTGAGGGGGACCTCCTCCGAGAACTCCGCCGCCAGGGCTCGATGATCCCCTTCCACGGTGAAGGTCTCCGCCCGACCGATCCACACCACCCTCGAGGTCCTCGCCGGGTTCATGAGGGGCACCTGCAAGCCGGCCCAGTGCCAAGGCTCGTCGGCCAAGCTCCGTGCCACCCGAAGGGACGTCGCTGGGTCCGATGGCGCGCTGACCGGGATGCGCTCGATCGCTTCGTGGAGCTTGCTCCGCTCCACGGCCTCCGTGGGCTCGAGGAGGGTCGACGTGGAGGAGACCAGCGCCAGCGAGTCGTCTGGCCGCATGCGGTCGACGACGTGGTGGAGCCCCGCCTGGATCCGCTCGATCAGCTCACCGTCGCCGACCCACGAGGGAGGGAGGTCGACCACGACCACGAGGCGCGTCGGGAGGCGCTCCCTGGACACGTCCCGGGCCACGACATCGACCCGCAGCAGATGCCGCCCTTCCGTCCACGGGGACGGGGTCACCTCGGTGTGCACCGCGACGTCGCGTCCGTCGGCCGGCATCGGGGGACCATCGGGGACGGACGCCACCAGCGCCGGCACGCTGAGGCATCGCGAGGGCCGGTACCCGTCGGCCAGGTCGGCCCGCGCCTCGACCCAGGACGACGGGTCGACCCGCAGGGGGAGGAAGCTGTGGGCGTCGACCGAGGTGTCGACGAAGCCATCCGAGCGGAGAGCGCCCCACGCCACGGGCTCCACCGGATCCCCGGGCAGCCCCGCCCATCGAGGGCGCGGTGCCGTTGGGGCGAAGGTGTCGACCGAGATCAGCTCGCGAAACACCCTGGAGGGCACCATGACGGCCGGCTTCGATGGCTCTCGGGTCTCGGTCGCCAAGGGAGGGGGCTCGAACACGACACGGACGAAGCGGTCCGGTACCTCGAGGAGCTCCGGTGGTGGCGGAGGCTTCGCGGTCGACACCCAGGCAGCGAAGGCTGCGCCGAGGCCACCGCTCAGCAGCAGCCAGGGGAGCAGGATGCGGGCGTCCTCGACCACGGGACCTCCGTTGCGGACCCCTTTCGACCGTGGCCGGCCCGGGAGGTTCCCACGGCACGCCACGCCCTCTCGCCGACCAGGCGTCCCAACTCGACCACGTGGAGCGTTCGTGCCCCATTCGGTTCCGGGTAGGGCGATGGCGTTCTACGGGGCTCCGTGAAGCGATGGGGGCGGGACCCACCACAGAGGGCCACGGAGGTCCACAGAGAGAGGAGACTCAGCAAGGAGGAGGATGTTGCCTGCCTCGCAGCCACTCCGCAGCCCCAGTTGCCGCAGGCCTCACCCGACACGGGAGGTCCAGGAGGGCTGGCGATGATGCCGACCCCTGCCACAACCGCTCCGTGTGTCCCCTCGCGGAACCACGGACCTCCACGCACGTGGGTCGACCGTAGCCACGGCCGGCACGACCACGACCGCCTCGGGCCCTCCGTGCTCACCGTGTCCCCAGACCGCCGTCGCCAACCTCAGCCCGTCGCCGCCGCGTCTGCCCAGGGGAGCTACCTCCAACCCCAGTCGCCACGGCACCGCAGCCACACCGACCTCCGGTGCCGCTGCGAGCAGGTGCTTCGCCGACCGGCCGGGTGGTCGGGCCACCGCCCTTCACGACAAGTTGTCGGGGGGCCCCGCCTCCTCTGCCCCCCGCCGGAGGGCCAGCCCTCCCTGGTCCTCCCGTGTGGGGGGGGCCCGCGGGTTGCCTGCGAGGCAGCCAGCATCATCGTCACCCTCCCTTCAGCGCGGCTCGCAGTGGCTCACTCCGTCGCGTCACCTCGCCACGCTGCGTACTGTTCCGCGACCTCCGAGGGGGTCATGCTCGTCACGTCCGCCAGGGCACCGTCGAAGGTCGACGTCTGGCTCGCGAGGATGCGGTGAAGCACATCCGGCCCCTCGCGCAGCACCAGCCAAGCGACCACCGCCTCGCCATCTCGATAGGGGTCGGCGGCCGAGAGCGCTCCTCCCCGAGCCGCAACGGCCCCTGGCGGCGACGACCGGGCCCGAGCCTCCGCCGTCGCCTGCACGTCGGTGACGGTCTCGTGGGCGAGCCGCGCGACCCACTCCTCGCTCCCCTGGATGAACCAGGCTGGCGCGGCGTAGAACGCCCACCGCCCCTGCTGGCGCACCTTCGCGTCGAGGTAGAGGCTCGCGAGCTCATGGGCCATGGTCCGCTCGAACTGGCGCGGTCGGGGGTCCGCCGAGCAGCTCGGCGCGTACAGGAAGACGGCAATGTCTCCATGGCTGGTGACGGTGAGGGCCGATCCATCCCTCACTCGCTGGCTCTGGGTGACGAGCCAGATGGTCGCAGGCGGCACGACGTCCACGGGGACCCCCACGGCCTTGGCGACGGCCGCACGGACCTGTTGGACGCCCCGAGCGGCTCGGTCCCGGTCCGCCTCCAGACCGCGAGGGTAGGCCACGACGTCGCTCCCGGCCCAGTCGCTGGACCAGCTCGACGGCACGCCCGCACAGTCCGCGGGGTCGCCAGCGTTGGCGGGGGCGAGGAAGGCGAAGCGGTGTCCGCGCGGGTCGACGGGTTGGCTGGCCATGCAGCCCAGGAGAAGCGCCAGCACCTGTGGCATTCGCGTACTCCTCTGCGGCACAGCCACTATACGGCCTTCCTGAAGGAGCGCTGGGACAACGACGTCGGCGCCCAGACCGCGCGCGAGGAGGGCCACAAGGAGGTCGCCGCTGCCCAGGCGAAGGCCCTCGCCGAGGAACTCCGGGAGCTGGAGCCGACGGACACCTGCGAGGAGATCGAGGAGTCCGTGAGGGCAGCGGGGCAGCAGCGACAGGATGCGTGCGGCGCAGGTGGCGTACGACGAGGAGACGGACCGCGGGGTCAAGCACGGAGCCAGGCTGTGATGGTCGTGGGGGCAGGAATGCTGGCCGGGGGACACTCGTGCGAGGATGTCGCCACGGAGGAGGCAGCGTGGTGTGGGTGGTCGTCGCTGCAGCGCTGGGTGGGCCCTCCACGGTGCCGATCAACCACGACGGGGTTCCCGCGGTGACGAGGGACGAGCTGTCCGCTGAGGAGCTGGAGCGCGTGCGTGCCATCACCTCGAGCCGACGCCACCCCTACCGCCACGCCCTCGACCGGCTCATCGAGCTCGCTGAGCTGTCCCCTGAGGCCGTCCACTACGCGGCTCGGGACCTGCCTGGCCTTGCTTGGCAGGCGTATCGGGAGGACACGCGGTCCTGGCTGCGCCTCGTCGCGACGCTCGAGCCCGAGCGACGGGAGGCGCTACGGCGCGAGCGGGTGGTCGTGCCCTGGGACGACATGCCTCCCGAGTTCCAGCGCGTCCTGAAGAGCGAGCTTGCGCCCATCGACCCTTCGGGTGCGCAGGCCGAGCTGACCGTCCTGACGGTCCTCAGGCCGCTGCCGGTGCGCTTCCTTCGGAACCAGGTCGTGGGTCCGGACGGCGAGGTCCTGGGCTCGGGAATGCTCGGCTTCAGGGAGCGTCCAGCGAGGCGCATCCTGGGCGGCCGCGCCATCCAGCGCTGGGCCGAGGCGGGAGAGCGCTTCGCGTCCTGGCCGGAGGCGAAGCGCTTCGGTCCGCTGCTGGTCCACCACGACCCGCGGCTCACCGACGAGGACGCCGGTGCCGCTGCTGAGGCGATGGTGGTGGCTCTGGAGGCGACTCGAGAATGGGCGGGTGGGGGCCCGACCGCCGACATCCACGTGTTCCTGTACCCGGACGACGGGATGCCCGACTACGGCCTGCCCGCGGCCTACGACTTCGCCCTGACGGACCACCGGCAGATCCACCAGCGCCTCCACGCGACACCGGGTCATGAGCTGGCCCATGTGGCGCTCGACGAGTGGTGGGGCGACCGCGGCACCACGATGGTGTCGGAAGGGGCGGCGGTGCTGCTGAACGGGGCGATGGACCCGCTGGCGTGGGCTCGCGAGCGCGGTTCCATAGAGGCCATCGGGGGCTTCCGTGAGCTCGCGTCCGCCTGGGAGCTGCAGACGGAGGACGACTACCTCGCCGCGGCCGTGTTCGTGGCGTACGCGTACCAGGAGCATGGCGTGGAGGAACTCCGCGCCGCTTGGTCGTCGTCGGACCCGGTCGGGGAGCTCTTCGAGGAGGGTGCCGATGTGGAGGCTGCGGTCGAGACCTGGCTCGCCACTCAGGACTGAAGCCAGTCCGGCGGGCAGGCAGTCCTCCTATCCGAGCCGACGTCGTCCCCTCTCTGTGGACCGCGGTGCGCCTCTGTGGTGGGTCTTGACCCAGCGCCCCGAAGGCTCGACTACGCGTCGGAGGTGACGCCGCTCCGGCTCCTTCGCAACGGAGGATTAGGGGGAGGAACCCAGGTCGGTTTGGCGTCGTTGGTGGCCTACGCAAGACTCTGGAGGGCCAGCCCCCCTGGCCGACCCGGCTTGGCAGCAGAGTCGGTATCTGTCACGGCCTCTCCGAGTGTCCTCCCGCGGAACGACATGTCGGGACGCACGTGGGTAGGGCATCGCCAGCCTGCGTGCGAGATCCGTCGTCGGAGCCCACTCGTCCTCCGCGTTTCCAGACGCTCGACACGGACCTGGGCCCCGTCGCCGTCGTGACCGCCCATTGGAGCTTGCGCCAGCCGCCGTCGCCGACGCGAAGCTGGCTCGCCGACCGCGTGCGTGGCTGCCGGCAGGAGCCTCGGCCAACGGCCGGCAGCCCATTCCACCGCCCTGGCTACCAGTTGTCGGGGGGCGCCGCCCCCTCTGACCCCCGCCGGAGGGCCAGCCCTCCTGGCCCACCCGTGTTGGCAGCGGCGTCGGTATCGGCGACGGCCTCTCCGCGTGTCCTCCCGCGGAACCACCTGTCGGGACGCACGTGGGTAGGGCGTCGCCAGCGTATGCCCGAGCGACGTCGTCGGGGCCCTCTGCGTCCTCCGTGTTTCCAGACCGCCGTCGCGATCTGGTGGCGGCTTCGCCACGAAGGCGTCGCCCACCCTCGGCATTCCGTGACGCATCGGGACGCTTCGTCCGACCTTCGAGACGCGCCCCCGAGGTAGGCTTGCCCCGCCCCGCGGAGGCCCCCCATGCTGGCCGGACTCACCCTCTTCCTCGTCTCCGTCGACGACCCCGAGCTGCTCACGGCCATGGCCGCGCTGGCGCCCGACGACCCCGTCGCGGTGGAGGTCGCGGCCCGCCTCCTCGACGACGCTGTACATCCGCTCACGGTGAGCGAGATCGGGTCGGACCAGCCCGGCGGGTTCCGGATGACGACCACGGTCCCGGTCACGCTCCCCGACGGGACGGCTGGCACCCAGACGGTCCCACTGGTCGACCTGAAGGCCACCCTGGTGCCCGACCAGGGCCTCCTCGACGTGTCCATCGTCATGCCGCGCTTCGAGGACCTGCCCGTACCCACGCTCGATCCGCCACCGGAAGACGCCCTCGTCGAGCGCTCCTACCTTCTCCCCACCGACGGCGACCCCCTCGCGGTGGTCTGGGACTCGGAGACCCTGATGGTGCTCCGCCCCTGGGCCGCCGACACGCCCGAGGCCCTCGACGCCCAGCACCAGGCCCACGAGGCCGAGGTGGCGGCCCGAATGCCTGCACCCACCACCCCGCGGCTCCGTCGGCGACAGGTCCGACACCTCCTGTGGCTGGAGTAGCGCCAACCGTCGGACGACCGGCGATGTGGCTGGTCCTCCTGGCGCTCGCCCCGCCGGTCCGAGCCGAGCCCGACGCCTGGGCCCTCGCAGCCGCCGAGCTCGACAGCCTGGACGCGACGGACCGCCTGGACTGGGTCGACGCCAGGCTCTCCGCAGGGGAGCGTGGGCTCGCCGAGGCCGCGTGCCGCCAGCGGGTGGAGGCGAACCCCGACGACTCGGACGCCTGGGTGCTGCTCGCGAGGGTGTTCGCCGGCGACCACGACCGCGCTGAGGTGCTCCTCGACAAGGCCCTCGCCATCGACCCCGACCACGCCCCGGCTGGACCTCGGCCGCATCCTGTGGGCGAGGGGCCAGCCCCACCAGGCGGCCAAGCTGGTGGAGACGGTGCTCCACGGGGAGGGGGCGAGCAGCGCGGGGTGGCAGGTGCTCGCCCAGAGTCGCTGGTCCCTGGGGGATGCGGCCGGCGCCCGCGAGGCGGCCCGTCGGGCGGTCGATCTGGAGCCCGACGAAGTGGACGGCTGGCTGCTCCTGGCCCGGCTGGGCACCTCCTCGTCCCTCGCGGAGGGTCTGGAACACCTGCCCGACGACCCGGCACTGTGGGCGGCCTCCGCCGACCTGGCCCTCCATCGGGGGGATCTGGTCGCCGCGGACGAGGCCCTGGCCCACGCTGCCTCCGCCGCCCCCCGCAGCTCGGAGGTGAGCCGGCTTCGGCCCCTCCTGGACTGCCAGCGCCGCGGCGCGCTGGACGCGGCAGGACACGCCTCCATCGACCGACACCGACGCACGGGCATGTTGGGGCTGCCGGAGCGTCCCCCCGACACGGCGGATGCCCTCGTGGAGCGCTACCCCCGCTGCGGGGTGGTGTGGGCGGCCCGTGCCGCGGCCCGCGCGCGACGAGACGACCTCGACGGCGCCCTCACCGACCTGGGCCAGGCCCTCGCGCGCATGCCCGCGGACGCCAGCACCTCCGCAGCCTACGGCCTCGCTCTCCTCGAGTCGGGTCAGGACGAGGATGCGCGACGCTGGCTGCAGCTCGCCGGGGAGCAGCGGCCCTGGGACCACACCGTGGCCCTCGCCCGGGCCAACGCTGCCCTCACCTCGGGGGACGTGGCCCACGCACGGGCCGTGCTGACCCAGAGCTGGGCCTCGGGCAGTGGCTCGCCGGAGCTGGCCGTGGCCCTCGCGTCCGTCCTGGAGGACCGGGAGGCATCCTTCGACCTGCTCCTCGCGGCGGTGGAGCGCTCGCCCCGCGACGAGGCCCTCGTCCAGGCGGCGGTGGAGGTCGGGACCAGCCTGGGCCGTGAAGGGGACGTGTACGAGCGCGTGCGCACCCTCGAGTCCCTCCAGGCCGTCCAGGACGCCCGCCCGCCGCTCCCCACCGACCCGACCGACGAGGACATCGTCGTGGTCGCGGAGAAGGAGTCGGTACGACTCCGCGGCGTGCTCGACCAGCGCCTGCAGGAGCTGGGCTTCGCGCCGGGACGGGACCGCGGCGACCGCACGGTCTACCGGGCGACCACGAAGCTGCCCGCCATCACCGTCCACCACGACGACGGGCTGCTCGACATCCAGGGGCAAGGCTTCCTGGCCATGGACGACCCCGTCACCGTGTCGGCGGGGGCGAGCGGGACCTCGGGCATGGGCAGCGCCGTCGGCGTCGGAACGACCGTGACCATCCCCCGCTTCCTCACGCCGAAGCAGATGGGCCCCAAGCGGTGGGAGCTGCTGGAGCAGATCCGCCCCCAGGTCGACGCCTGGCGGGACGCCATCGCCACCGAGGGAACCCAGGAGGCCCTGGAGAGCTGGCTGCCGGAGCAGGTCGACGCTCTGTGGAACGAGGGGGTGCCCCTCTCGGGGCGGGGCCGGGTCGATGGTCAAGACGCGCGACGGGCGGCGCTGCTCGCGCACTGGGCGAGCCGGACCTGCACCCCCCAGGGGCAGCTGGTCCGCGACTGGCTCCAGACCTACCTCCGGGAGGTCGTGCAGGTCTCGGCCTTCCCAGCGACGCCCGAGGAGGTCGCGGCGACCGGTGCCGCGAGCCCGTGCGACGAGCTGGACCTCAGGCCGGGACCTGTCGGCGAGGAAGCTGGACGGTGAAGCACGAGCCCTTGCCGAGCTCGGACCGGACGAGGAGCTGCGCGCCGAGGACGTCGCACAGCCGACGGGTGATGGGCAGGCCCAGGCCGACGCCCTGGATGTCGCCCCGGCAGGAGGGATCCGCCTGGTAGAACTCGTCGAAGATGTGCTCGACGTGGTCCGGTGTCATGCCGACGCCGGTGTCGTCCACCGCGATGGTGACGCCGTCCGGCTCGGAGACGGCGCGCAGCACGACGTCTCCGTCGGGGGTGTACTTGATGGCATTGGACAGCAGGTTGATCACGACCTGCTGCAGCCGGCGAGGGTCGGTGTAGGCACGACCGAGCGTGGCGGGGCGCTCCACGCGCACCGGGGTGCCGAGGTCGGCGCGAGGGTGCAGCCACATCTCGAGGAGCCCATCCAGCCACGGGTCGAGGTCGACCCAGCTCGCGTGCAGCGGCGTCTCTCCGGTGCCCAGCTGGGTGAGGGTGAGCAGGTCGTCGACCATCGACAGCAGGTAGCGACCCGAGCCGAGGATCCGCCCGACGTCATCCTCGACGCCGTCGACGGCCCCTTGCCGCGCATCGTCGAGGACGAGCTCGGCGTAGCCGATGATGGCGTTGAGCGGGGTGCGCAGCTCGTGGGAGACCTTGGCGAGGAAGACGCTGCGGGCCTGCATGGCCCGAAGGACCTCGTCCCGCGCCTGGGTGAGGGCGTCGTTCGTCAGCTCCAGGTCGGTGCGGACGCGCCGTTGGTCGAGGAACAGGCCGACGTTGGTGGCGGCAGCCGAGAGAAGGTCGACCTCCAGCTCGTCCCACCTCCGGTCGGACACGCAGTCGTCGAAGCCGATGAAGCCGATGAAGCCACCCTGAACGACCAACGGGAGCACGAGGATCGAGCGGATGTCCTGGGCGTCGAGGACCTGACGCTCGGACGCGGGCATCTCCGAGACGACGTCGCAGATCGGGGCGCCCTGGGCCAGCACCTCCGCCCAGCGCGGGAAGAACTCGTCGTAGGACAGGTTCTGCAGCTCCGGGTTGTCGATCTCCGGCTGGATGCCGTCGGCACACCACTCGGCCCTCTGGCTCATGTGAAGGTGGCCGGAAGGGTCTGTGTGGTTCTCGAACAAGTAGACGCGGGACACGTTCGACGCCCGGCCCAGGGGCTCCAGCACGTGGCTCAGGTCCCGAAGATCCGGGCTGGAGGATCTCGACAACGCCCGCTGCATATCAGCGATGGCGCGAAGGTATCGCTCCCTGCGGATGAGCTCGGCCTGCAGGTCGTCGTCGTCGCTGCCGGACGTTGACGACGGGTTGACCAAGACCACCTCCACGGGGACCCGATGCTGGTGCGGGGTCTCCCAGTTCTCTCCACTATCGCTGCATCCTATGGCCGCTGCCCTGAAGACACCACCGTGGAACGGTCGGAACGCCCTTGCTGCCACCCCGGGGGCCGCCGTGGTACCCCAGACACCTCCCAGGAGATCGACGTGAACGCTGTCTTCGTCGCCGCGGCCCTCGCCGACCCGGTCGCGACCCTCGAGGCCGCCACCGCCTCCCTGTCCGACGTTCCCAGCCACTGGACGGGGGCGCTCGTCCACGAGGGGCACGGGCCCGTGCCGGGCCACACGGCGACCTACGAGGTCGAGGTGCACACCGGGGTCGTCGCCGAGACCACGGTCGTGGAGTGGAGAGGGGAGGGGTTCACGTTGGCCACAGCGGTCTCCGGGCGCGACGTGTTCGCCCTCGACGCGGGGGCCTGGACCGTGGTGGAGCCCTCCGCCCGCGCCGCCCAGCTCGTCTCGGGTCTCGCCGCCCGCCCCGACCGTCTGCTCGCGGCACTCCTCCGGGAGCCAGCTCGCCTGGCGGATGGTCCCGACGGCGCTGTCCTGTGGGCCAGCGAACACGGCATGGCGACGCTGCGCTTCGACCACGAGGCCCGTCCGGTCTCCCTGCGCATCCCCGTGGCCCATCCGGTCTTCGGCGACGTGGAGCAGTCCATCGTCTGGACCTGGTCCGAGCCGGCGCAGGTGGCGCTGACCTTCGCCGAGGCGGACACGCGGATCCAGCTGGAGCTGACGTCGACGGCAGACGGCCCCCCTCCCGAGCCGCCGCGACTCCCCGATGCCGTCGAGGTCCACCAGATCGAGGTGGCCCCTGGCGTCCATGCCCTGGAGGTTCCCGACGCCGACGTACGGGGCGTGGTGGTGGTCGACGGGGACCAGGCGGTGCTCCTCGACGCTCCCCTCGGGGGCGCCATCGCCGACGCCGTGCACCACGCCGCGCGGGCGCTGGCCCCGAGCGCGACCTGGTCCGTGGTGGCGTCCCACCACCACCCCCACCACGCCGGCGGGCTACGGCCCTGGGCCAGGGACGGCGCGACCCTCTACGTGCCGGGGGCTGTGCGGGAGGCTGTCGTCGGCCAGCTCCGAGCGGAGCGGCACGGGTCGCCCGACGACCCGCCCGTCGCGGACCCCACGGTGGTCGGCGTCGACGCTGCGACCGACGTCGGCCCGGTACACCTCCTCCCCATCGACGGCGCCTCCGAGCACACCGAGGCCTTCCTGCTCCCCTTCGTCCCGTCGGCCCGCCTCCTGTACGTGTCGGACCTGGCGGCCTTCTCCACCGAGGCCGAGCGGCCGCGGGTGCGGGGAGCCTGGCGGTCCCTCACCGACCCCCTGGCCCCGCAGCACGTGGTGTCGGGCTTCCCGTCGGAGGGCAGCCACACCGTCTGGTCCTACGACGCGCTGCCGTAGGCGCGACAGCTACAGGATCGTCTTGCCCAGGGCGGACTGGATCAGCCACACCGCCAGCAGACCCGTCTTGTTGCCGGTGTCGAGAGTGGGGTTGAGCTCTACCATCTCCATCCCCAGCAGGCTGCCGCTGCGGGCCGCGCTCTCGCAGATGAGGTGGGACTCCCGCAGGGTCAGACCGCCGGGCACAGGGGTACCGACGCCGGGCGCGTCTTCGGGGTCCACGCCGTCGAGGTCGAAGGAGAGATGCACACCGGCGGTGCCGTCGGTGACCCGGTCGAAGGCCTCCTTCACGCACACCGGCGTTCCCCGCATGTCGAGCTCGCTCATCGTGTACACCCGAACGCCGGTCTCCTTGACCAGGGCGACCTCGTTGGCGTCGACGTCGCGGGCCCCGATCACCGCCACGTTCTCCGGCTTCAGCGCGGGACGGTCCCCGTTGATGGCGGTGAGCTCGGGGGGGCCATGGCCGAGGAGCACCGCCAGGGGCATGCCGTGGATGTTGCCGCTGGGGGAGGTGTCCGGGGTGTTCATGTCGGTGTGGGCGTCGACCCACACGACGCCGATGTCCTGCCCCTTGCTTCGCCAGTAGCGGGCCAGGCCGGCGATGGTGCCGATGGCCTGGGCATGGTCGCCGCCGAGCACGAGGGGAAAGCGGCCCTGGTGGCACTCGGCCTCCACTCGGTCGGCGAGCAGCGTGCACGTGCGCACGATCGCTGGCAGGAAGCGGGCGCTCGGGTCGCCCTCCTGGGTGCTCTCCGCGGCGCGGGCCTCGATGGGCTCTACGGCCACGATCTCGTGCCCGAGGCGCTCGAGGCCAGGAACGAGCCCAGCCACGTGGATGGCGGAGGGCCCCATGTCGGTGCCACGTCGACCTGCGCCGAGATCGAGGTGCACGTTGGTGACGGAAATCTTCATGCCGGACTCCTGAGGCCCATGGGGCCTTGGCGGGATGACAGGGTTTGACATTCCGCGTTCAGCCGCTGCTGCTCTCGCCGATGGAAGGGTGAGCGACCTCAACCGCCGCCGTATCGTGCGCGGATTCGAAGCGCGTCCCCACCAAAGGGGTCTACGGATCCCTAGGCCTTACAGACAGGGAGGCTACCATGGCACCGAAGCTCCGACCCCACCTCGGATCCCACGCAACCGACCTTTCGATGCCGGTCATCCCGAGCCATGCCTACCTCACCCTCGTCCTGGAGACCGAAGGGGGCCCGGTCGAGGTCGATCATCAGATGCTGGACCAGCTCGGTCTGTCGCCGGCCATGGCCTTCGACAGCGCCCTCGAGTGGCTGCGGGATCATGCCGGACCCCACGAGGTCGCCGACGTCGACACGGTGCCGGGCATGTCGTACATCCAGCCCGACGCCGGGCAGACGGCGAGCCGACTGGCCGTCCTTCCGGACCTGATGGAGCCAGCACCTCTCGGCGGTGTCCTCGCGGCCATCCCCAGCGGGAACCAGGTGCTGTGCGTGCCCGTCCACAGCATCGATGCCGTCAACGCCCTCCGGGTCCTCGCCGGCGCCGTGGGCACGGCCTACGAACACGCCACCAACCCGATCTCCGACCAGCTCTTCTGGCACGACGGCGCTGCGTGGCACGTCGTCCATGTCGACCGTGGCGAGGCGGACATCACCGTGCTGCCGCCCCAGTGCTTCTTCGACCGCATGCGGCAGGTGGCGTCCATGGACCTCGTCCGGGTAGCAGGGGAGGCGTGAGGGCGCGTCGCAGCGGGTGACGCCCCCGGGAGGCCGGGCCCATGTTTCGCGGCATCGGAGACATCGTCGCCATCCTGCAGAGCGCCTTGCCCCCCTGGGCGCTGGCGCTGGTCGCTGTCACCGTGGTGCTCGTCGGCGGTCCCGCCTGGTTCGACAACGTACGGGGGAAGCAGATCCGTGGGCAGATCCGGAAGATGCTCCGTGCCGATGGTCCCGGAGCCCGCGCGGCCCACGCGGACGAAGCCCTGCAGCTGGCCGCCGAGCGCCCCCGACGCCTCGTCACCCTGGTGCGCGAGGCCCACAAGTACCAGCTGAACGACCTGCGCGACGCGGCCCTGGAGCGACTACGTGACGGGGGGAAGTCTCCGGCCGACGTGGAGGTGCTCGACAAGCTCGTCCAGCCGGAGAGCAAGGCCGCGCCGACCTCCCTCGAGGCCGTGGTCCGCGTCGAGAAGCTGCTGGACGCGGGCCTGGTCGTCGGCGCCAAGGAGCAGCTCGACGCCGCGCTGGACCGCTTCCCCAACGACCCCGAGCTCCTGGCCCTGGATCGCAAGATCGAGCGCACGGCGGACGCGTAGTCAGCGGTGCCAGATGGGTCCGGCGTCGGCGGCGGGCGCGTCGGGGCCGGGGAGCACCTGGCGGAGGTAGCCGGGGGCGCCGGTCCTTGGCTCCCACTGTCGCGGGTAGCCGAGGGAGACCTCCTCGAAGCGCACCCCGTCGCGCCAGTCCGTGGCCCGCATGTGGAGGTGGCCGCTGATCACGACCCGGGCCCGGTAGCGCCGGTGCCAGTCCTCGGTCGCTGTGGTGCCGCACCACGG
>Ga0213839_1000695_pt1 | contig 31996 bp, 18 predicted proteins | sample SWPATP21_FD_160075 | JGI IMG/M metagenome (GOLD analysis project Ga0213839, IMG submission 160075) | Coastal seawater microbial communities from Marineland, Florida, United States - SWPA TP2 #1 | ecosystem: Environmental > Aquatic > Marine > Coastal | place: USA: Florida | collected 2016-08-14
CGCCGCCGACACCAGCCGTGAGCCCATCCGCACCCCGAAGGAAGACGACCTGCCGCTCCCTCCTCAGAAGAAGGAGGAGAAGATGCCCCTGTACGCCGAGGACGTCGGCACCCCCCTGGAGGTCGAGCCGGAGGAGCAGGAGGCCGTCGACGGCGTGGTCGACGTCGATGTGCCCGTGGAGGACAGCGAGCCCGCCCTCGACGCCCCCGCCGAGGAGGAGGAGGGATGGGGCATCCAGGACTGGTACGACGAGCAAGACGAGGCGATGGACAACCTCGAGATCGACCTGATGATCCGGGCCGCTCGTCATCGGCTCCGCATCGACCCCGACGACCCGTCCGCGCTGTCGATCCTGTCCTACTACCAGTACCTTGCGGCCGACTACGACGCGGCCATCGACACGTACGACCGCTTCATCGAGCTCTACCCGGAGGATGCCGCCGGCTACAACAACAAGGCCCTGATCTACAAGCGCCGTCAGGACTACGACCGGGAGGAGGCCCTGTACCGCGTCGCCCTGGCCATCGAGCCCAACGACGTCACCGCTCTCAACAACCTCGGGGTCAACCTCGCCCACCAGGGCCGCTACGACGAGGCGCTGTCCGTGATGCGGCAGCTGGAGATGCTCGACCCCGACGACGCCTACGCCGATCTGCACCGGTCCAAGATCTACGCCGAGATGGGGGACGAGGAGAAAGCGCTCCGCTTCCTGGAGAAGGCCCTCGACGGGATGCGGAAGCTCGACACCCTCCACCACATCGAGTTCCGCCAGGACATCCGCATCGACCCTTCCTTCGAAAAGTTGCGGCAGACCGCTCGTTTCCGTGCCATCCTGGTGAGGTACTATGGGGATGACACGCCACTCCAGGAGTAGCGGTTGACCAAGCTCTACGTCCGCGTCTGCCTTCATGGCGCTGTAGCCGACCAGCGGCTCTGCAGCGTCGGCGACGAGGTCTGGCTCGGCTCCGCCCCCGATTCCGTGGTGGCGTTCCCCGGTCCCAGCATCCAGGTCCGTCGCTTCGGGTCGCGGCTGCAGGTCCAGGGGCGCTGGCTCGACCCCGGCCGGCCGATGCGGCTCAAGCGGGGGGAGCTGGAGGTCCACCTGGAGGCCGTGGAGGCGGCCCGGAGGCAGCGGAGCTGGTCACTCCCGGTGCCTGACCTGCGGGTGCTGGTGGCCAGCGGCGCGGTCGTGCTCCTCGGAGCCTGGTGGGAGGCCGTCGGGCACTTCATGGAGCGACACCCCGAGGCCGTGGCCGCCCTGACGGGTCAGCCCGATGCGGTCCTCGTGCACCACGTCTCCGATGCCCCCGGGGCCTTGCGGGCGCGGGTCCACGAGCATGAATCCGGCCACGAGGGGGCCCGCCCCCTCCGGCACCCCTACAAATCCGGCCACGAGGGGGCCCGCCCCCTCCGGCACCCCTACAAATCCGGCCACGAGGGGGCCCGCCCCCTCCGGCACGAATCCCAGGACGACGCGAAGGACACGGCCACCAGCGACACCGGCGTCGTGCCGGAAGTCCCCACGTCCTACCCCGTCGGTTTCCTCGAGGGCCCGCCGCCCACGCGCTAGTGGGGACGTCCGGTTTGCTCGGGGGCTTCGGGCTTCAGGCTGCGGGCTTCACCTCCACCAATGGGGCCGCGCTGCGCGAAGGACGCGGCGCCACAGAGGTCTTCGAAGGTGGTTGATGAGCCGTTGCATGCCGTAGCCCGAAGTCTGCAGCCTGAAAGGCTCGCGCCACGGCCTGCGGACATCTGGCGAAGGACTTCCGAAGCGTCGCACTACTCTGTGGCGGGCGGGTTCGTCAGGTCGAAGGCGGTCGCGACCCCCTCGCCGTCGACCTCGGCGGGAAGCGTCGCTGTGTACGTGGTGAGCTCGACGCCGTCCAGGGGCACCTGCTGAACAACGCCGTCGAACACGAAGCCAAAGTCGTGCAGGTGGGTGAGGGGAGAGTAGTTCGTGGCCGTGCCGTGGGCCTCGGCGCCGTCGAGTCCGAAGTGGAGGGTGCGGATGTAGGCGCCTCGCCCCTCTGCGCTGTGCTCGTTGAACTGGAAGACCACGCTCGACCAGCCCATCAGCCCGTCGCCGCTGGGGAGGGACACCGGGCCCGGAACGATCTGCTCCTCGGGGTTGAACTGGTCCCCGTTCCACGGGAAGTAGGCCTCCTGGTGGACGTCGTGGGCCGTGGCGTCGTCGGCGACCACGAAGAGCACTTCGACGGTGAGCGGGATCTGGGCCTGATCATGGACCTCGTCGATGCACACACGGTCCGGGTCCTCTGTCACACCTGCGCCGAAGGTCCCCTTGACGTCGACCACGAGCTCGCCGCCTTCCTGCCGGGGGTTCAGCAGCTCGATGCCGATGTCGGTGGGGTGCCACCCGTACGCCGGCTTGTAGCAGGCCTCCCCGCCGGTGAGGGCGTAGTTGGTGTCGAGGCTGAAGCCCTGGAGGATCGCGACCACGGTCCCGTCGCGGCCCGGGTCGGGCACCGCGAGGGTGGCCGTGTCGCCGCCGGCCGTGGCCAACACATCGGCAGAGCCGGTCGCGAAGGCCGCCTCGCTGGTGGTGACGCTCCCCACGACCATCGTGATTTCGCTGGTGTCGACGAAGGGGAACTCCTTGCAGCTGTCGGGCTCGCAGCCGTCGTCGTACTCGGGCACCACGTTCGTGGTGCTGGTGCCGCCGATGATCCCCGCCTCCGGGGGCTCGGCTCGCAGGGTGAGGTGGGACACCCGGTGGTTGAAGTTGGTCCAGCCCCAGTCCGCGGTCACCAACCAGGTGGCGGACGCCTCGGCGTCCGTGATCGAGGTGCCGTCGTCGTCGCCGCCGGAGCAGGCGACGAAGGGCACGAGAGCGAGGGTGAGCAGGTTCCAGCGCATGGTCGACTCCTCCGGGGACGGTACCTGAACCAGCGAGCGCCCGGGGGACATCCACGATCGGGAATGTGATCCTTTCGCCGAGCGTGTGACACGGGGAGACCGATGCCCTCCCCCGACGACCTTCAAGCGATCCATCGCGCGCTGGCCAACGAGCCAGGAGCGATGGACGAGCTCGCACGGCGCTACCTGCCCACGGTGCTGTCGTGGTCCCGCCGCCTGGGCGGGCCGCGGGTCCTCGCCGACGACATCGCCCACGACGCGTGGATGATCGTGATGCGGAAGATCGGCTCGGTGCGGGATCCTGAGGCGTTCGAGTCGTGGCTCTACGGCATCGTGCGGCGCGTCGTGGCCGGGCATCGGCGCCGGGCCTGGTTCCGGCGCTGGGTCGGGGGGGAGGTCCCGGACCAGCCCGATCCCGGCTCGGATCCCGAGGACGACGCCCGCAAGGCCGCCCTGGCGCGCCGGATCGCGACGGCCCTCGAGGAGCTCAAGCCACACCACCGGGAGATCATCGTGTTGTGCGACCTCGAGGAACGCGCCGATAGCGAGGTTTCAGCGCTGTTGGGTGTCCCCAAGGGCACCGTCAAGTCACGGCTTCGTCGTGCTCGCAAGGAACTACGCGGGCACCTGGAAGCACTAGGAGAATGAGCGGGGCCCACCCGCTCGCCATGCCGCGAGGACACTGTGTCTGCCTCCATTCCCCCCACCGATGCCATCGACGAGCTGGATCCGGATCTCCAGGAGGGCCTCCGCGCCCTCCGAGACCAGACCGCTGCACGCCCCGGCGACGTCGCACGCCTCACCGATCGCATCGCGGCCGGACCTCGCCACTCCACGCCCCGCTGGCCCCTCGCGGTGGCTCCGGCGCTGCTGTTCGTCGCGGGGCTGGGCATGTGGATGGCCGGCGCCCCCCTCGGCCCCGAGGACGTCGTCCTCGCTGACGGCACCCTCAGTCTGGCCGGAGAGCCCCTGGCCCGAGCGATGGGGCAGGGGAGCAGCACCCTCGAAGGAGAGCGGGTGCTGGTCGACTGGGTCGTCGGGACCATCGAGGCCCACGAGCAGGCGGCCGACCGGCTGGTCGTCGCCACGGCGGAGGCCGAGTGGCCCGTCGGCGCCCCGGGCGCCCTCACCCGGGACCGGATGGGAACCCATGTCGGCGATGCTCCGGGTGCCGCGTGCATCGGCGACCGCGACGGCGACACCTGCCTGCCGGTGCACGCCAGTGGCTGGCTTGGTCGTGCTCATGCCCTGTCCGACGACGGCGACCCCCGGGCCGCTTCGCTGGCGTTCGAGGCCGCCCGAGACCTCGCCGCGGCCGACGACGCCGTGCGCTCCGAGGCGGCAGCAGGGCTCGCGGACGCACTGGTCCGGGAGGGCCGGCTTGCGGATGCGGCGGCTGCAGCAGAGTGGGCCATCGCCGAGGCCCCCGGAACGCGCGAGCTGCGCCTGCACATGCTCGCTGCCCGCGCCTATCTGACCCTCGGGGACTGTGGATCGGCCCTGCCGCACCTCCACGCTCTCCCCGAGCCCACGGCGGAAGAGACCGCCTACATCGCACACTGCGAAGAGCAGGTCCGGAGGTAGCAGCCTCGGCGTGCTCTGCGTCGCGTCTCCCGTGCACGGAAGAGCGCCCCGCGCCCCGAGCGGACCCGTGCCATGGGGCCCCACGAGTGGCCGTGACGGCATGTTCCTTGCGGCGGGCCCCCGTCAGGAACGACGATAGGTCCTTGGTAGGAGGCCCGTGCGCATCGTGATGCTGCCGTGGGTCCTGGCCGCCTGCAGCGAGTTCGGCCTGGACCCCATCGACGACCCGAACCCTCCCCCCGAGCTGGTGGTGGTGGAGGAGAGCTTCGTCCAGCGCGCGCTGCCTGCCCTCGACGTCCTCTTCGTGGTCGACGCGAGCACGTCGATGACCCAGGAGCTCGCGGCACTGGCCAACGGGGTCGACGGCCTGGTGGAGGGTCTCAACGAAGCCGACGTGGGCTGGCAGCTCGGCGTGGTCACCGCCGCGGGCTCCCTCGATGGCTCCGGGGACTCCCCGTTGCTCCGGGGGCAGCCATGGATCCTCACCGCGGAGCTCCCGGACGTGAGCGGTGCCTTCGCCGACGCGATTCCACAGCCGTCGGTGCTGGCGGGGGAGGCGGGGATCGCGGCCGCCATCGCGGCGCTCGACGAGGCGAACGGCGGGGCAAACCAGGGCTTCCGACGCCACGGCGCCGCCTTCGTCGTGGTCTTCGTGTCGGACGGCGACGACGCGTCCGACCCCCTCCTCGACGACGCCGGCGGCACGCCGGCCCAGTGGCTCGCCACCACGCTGGCCGAGCAGGAGGCCCGCTACGGCGCGTCCGCTCGGGCGTCGGCCCTCGTCGGCGATCTCCCGGATGGCTGCTCGTCGGCCTTCGGCGCCGCTCAGCCGGCTCCCCGGTACCATGAGGTCGTGGAGAGCTCCGGCGGGGTCGTGGCCAGCGTGTGCAGCGTCGACTTCGCACCGCTGCTCGAGGGCGTGGCCGTCGAGGCGGTGGACTACCCGACCCGCTTCCCCCTGAGCCTGCAGCCCGCCACAGACGACGTCCAGGTCGAGCTCGACGGCGCACCCGCCGATGGGTGGACCGTCGTGGACGACCTCGGTGGGGCCGTCCTGGTGTTCGACATCGCCCCGGAAGCCAACGTGCGGATCGACGTCCGCTACCCGGTCTCCAACACGGCCACGGGCAGCACGAGCAGCAGCAGCCCGCAGCTCTCCGCGACCAGCACGTCCGAGGGGCCGAGTTGAGCCCCGCCCTCATCGTGTGGCTGGCGATTCCCATCTTCGACTGGGACCTCGCCTCGGGCGACGGAGGCCTGACCCCTACCGGAGACACGCTCCAGTGGAGCTACGCGTCGGCCCCCGCCGCGGGACCCGGCCCCGGTGAGCCCGCCTGGGGCACCGTCCCGGATGGCTCCTACCTCAACGAGTCCGACGACAGCCTCGGGGTCGACCTTCCCGACCTCTCCTCGGCCACCAACCCGCACCTGATCGTGGATCAGTGGGTCGCCGTGAGAGCAGGGGACCTCTCGGTCATCGAGATCGACGACGGCACCGGCTTCGTCGAGGTGGAGCCAGTGGGGGGCTACCCCTCGGCCGACGGCTTCTCGGGCACCGACAGCACGGCCGCGCGGTGGGAGAACGTGGTCGTGCCCGTTCCCTCCGTCGCGTCCGCCCGCGTGCGCCTGCGGCTCGTCAGCAACGCCCTCCTGGCGGACGATGGCTGGTACATCCGCAGCCTGGAGCTCCTCGACGGCGACGTGGTGCCACCCATGGTCTCCCCCGTCGAGGAGCCCGTCGACACCCAGGACGTGCTCGGCCCCTACGACGTCACGGTCGACATCGCCGACGACGGGGCGCTGCTGTACGTGCAGCTCCACCACCGCATCGACGGGGTCGAGCAACCGCCGATCGACATGAACGAGGACAGCCCCGGGCGCTACACGGGGGCGATTCCAGCTCCCCCGATCGGCCCCCGGTCCACGGTGGAGTGGTGGGTAGAGGCCTCCGACGGCGAGCAGGCCAGCCGCTACCCCGGCCATGGGAACGCGAGCTTCCAGATCTTCCTCGCCGCCCCCGAGAACCTCCAGGCCGACGTCCCGGAGCGCTTCGTGGGGCAGGCGGTCCCCCTGGCCTGGGAGCCACCCGTCAGCCCCAACGCGGTGCTCGACTACGAGGTCCGTGCCGTGCTCGGGTCGCCCGGGTGCGACGAGACGGGCGCCGCGCCGGTGTCGACCAGCGCCCCCGAGGCGGTCTGGCCCCTGAGTGGCGAGGCCATCTCCTGTGTCGAGGTGGTCGCCCGCTACGATGTGGGTGGCGGCGTCTTCGGAGAGCCCTCGGCTCCGCTCACCCTGGGGATCGAGGTGCCGCTCCTGCAGAGCCTCAGCCCGGAGCGGGGCTACGCCGGCAGCGTGCAGTGGGTGGATCTCGTGGGTACCTCCCTCTACCTCGACCCCGCACGTCCTCCCGAGCTCGGGCCCGGCGCCACCGTCACCCAGTGGCAGGTCCTCGACGCCCACCACGGTCGCCTGCAGCTGGCCCTCGACGCCAACCTCCCCACCGGCTCCCTGGACCTCCAGCTCACGGGGCTCTACGGAGAGGCCTCCTTCCCCGAGGCCTTCGAGGTCGACGACGCATCCGACGCTCCCCGCATCCTCTCCGTGACCCCTTCGTCGGTCACCCAGGGAGACGACGTGGAGCTCGTGGTGGTGGCCAGCGACCCATGGGGGACCGAGATCTCGGTCGACGGCGGAGCCGACGTGTTCACCACGGCTCCGGCCGTGAGGGGTCCCGCCCCCTCCGGCACCCCTACGAACGGCACCGATGCCAGCAACACGCGGCTGGTCGTCCCTCTGTCGATCTCGACCCGGGCGCGGCTCGGAGAGCGCACGATCCTGATCGACGACGGCGTGCGGCTGTGGACCGTGCCGCTGACCGTCGAGGAGTACCGGGCCCCCATCCGCCAGCGCTGCGAGGTGGGCGTGGCCCCTGGCAGCCTGGGGTGGATCGTCCCGCTGGTCGGGCTAATGAGGCGCCGTCGGCGGCGGTGAGGCCGGCGACCCCTGCCCCGGAGTCGATCGATGACCGCCCAGTTCGAAGAGGGCACGACCCTCGACCGCTTCCTGATGGAGACGCTGGCCCGGCATCCCGGGGCCACGGGCACCTTCGTCAACCTGTGCCAGAGCATCGCCCTGGCAGGGAAGATGATCAGCTCCCGGGTGAACCGCGCTGGACTCGCCGGCATGATCGGTGGCACCGGCGAGACCAACATCCAGGGGGAGTTCGTCCAGAAGCTGGACCGCTACGCAGACGACACCTTCATCAAGGCCCTGGAGCACCGGGGCCACACCGCCATGGTGGTCAGCGAGGAGCGAGACGAGCCCGTGCTGGTGCCCACCCAGTGGCACTCTGGCCGCTACGTGGTGACCGTCGATCCTCTCGACGGCTCCTCCAACATCGACGTCAACGCCACCATCGGCACCATCTTCGGCATCTTCCGCCGCACCAGCGACGAGGGGGGACCGGCCCAGCCATCGGACGCACTCCGCAAGGGGACCGAGCTCGTGGCCGCCGGCTACATCGTGTACGGCTCGGGCACCGTGTTCGTCCTGGCCAGCGACGCCGGGGTGCATGGCTTCACCCTCGACCCCGGGGTGGGGGAGTTCTTCCTGTCGCACCCCGACATCCGCGTGCCCGACGGCAAGATCTACTCCTGCAACGAGGCCTACGCCGCCCGCTGGCAGCCCGGCGTGCAGCGCTTCCTCGCCGAGGCCAAGGAGGAGGGCTTCAAGGCCAGGTACATCGGCAGCCTCGTGGCGGACTTCCACCGAAACCTCCTCAAGGGAGGCGTGTTCCTCTACCCGGCCACGGCCAAGGCCCCCGAGGGGAAGCTGCGGCTCCTCTACGAGGGCTTCCCGCTCGCCTACATCATCGAGAAGGCGGGGGGCTCCGCCACCGATGGGCGGGTCCGCATCCTCGACAAGGCGCCGAGCGAGCTCCACGCCCGCACGCCCCTCGTCATCGGCTCTTCGGGACTGGTCGAGCGCATCACCGAAGGCATGCTCGCCGACCAGCCATTCTGAGGCCCCGCGGGCCGGCGGCGTCGGTGTTACAGCGTGCGACTGCCCTGGAGAGATCGCCTTGAGCTTGCTCCATCTGCTCGCCGACGGACCCATGCCGTTCGCCGAACCCGGCGTCGATCCTCACTATGCGCCGGACCGCGCCGTTCGCATCGAGCACATCGACCTCTTCCTGTCGGTGGAGCCGGCGGAGCGCACCTTCCACGGCCGCGCCACCATCACGGTGCGTCCGCTGGCCTGCTACGGCGGACGCTTCGCCTTCGACCTCGACGAGGTCCAGCTCGACGCCGTCACCGACGGCGATGGGAAGGCTCTCGAGCACGTCCTCGCCGACGGCCAGCTCCACATCACGGCGGCCGAGGCCCCCACCAGCGTCGTGGTCACCTGGTCCGGCAAGGACCCTGCACGGGGCCTGTTCTTCACCGGTCCGACCGAGCACGCGCCCGACCGCCACCCCTCCGCCTGGACCCAGTGCCAGGACGAGGACGGTCACTTCGTGTTCCCGTGCCACGACCACCCGGGCATCAAGCACCCGTGGTCCCTCGAGCTGGAGGCGCCGGAGGGGTACACGCTGCTCTCCAACAGTGCCGAGGGGGAGAAGGGCGTCCGCAACGGCCGGGCCTTCGCTCGCTTCCACATGGACGACCCCATGCCGGCCTACCTGGTCACCTTCGTCGCGGCGAAGCTGTCCTGTATCGAAGACGCGTCCGTCGACGGCAAGCCCGTCCGCTACTACGTTCCCGTCGGCCAGGAAGAGAACACCCGCCGCAGCTTCGACCGCACCCCGGCGATGATCCGCTTCCTCCAGGAGCGCATCGGCGTGGCGTACCCCTGGCCCCGCTACGACCAGGTGGTCGTCCACGACTTCATCTTCGGCGGCATGGAGAACGTGGCCTGCACCACGATGGCCGACATCCTGCTCGTCGACGAGAAGGCGGCCCTCGAGTGGGACCCCGATGGCCTGGTCGTGCACGAGCTCGCGCACCAGTGGTTCGGCGATCTCGTGACCTGCCAGGACTGGAGCCAGGGCTGGCTCAACGAGTCCTGGGCCACGTACGTCGAGGCCCTGTGGTGGGAGCACAAGGAGAGCGAGGAAGAGGCCACCTGGTACCGCCACCAGACCGCCCTCGGCTACCACGCCGAGGCGAGCGGTCGCTACCGGCGGCCCATCGTCAGCTACGACTTCCGCGAGCCCATCGACGTCTTCGATCGGCACCTCTACAACAAGGGCAGCTGCGTGTTGTGGACCCTCCGGGGCGAGCTCGGCACCGACGCCTTCTTCGGGGCGGTGCAGGGCTACCTGGAGGCCCATGCCCACGGCACGGTCCACACCCGAGACTTCCAGCGGGCCCTCGAGCAGCACACCGGCCGGAACCTCGATGGCTTCTTCGCCCAGTGGATCCACGGCGCCGGACACCCCATCGTCGAGGTCAAGCTCGGGAAGGGCGACGGGCTCGCCACGGTGTCCGTGACCCAGAAGCAGGAAGGCGACGACGTGGCGGAGGCCTTCCGCTTCCAGCTGCACCTCGAGGCGGTCCACACCGACGGTCGTGTCACGCCGTTCACGCTCCCCGTGGCCGAGCGGGAGCGCACCTGGGCCCTGCCGCTGACCAACGTCGCCCACATCCGGGTCGACCCCGGCTACCGGGTGCTGGCGGAGATCCAGCTCAAGGGCCCCTCCAGCTGGCTCACGCCGCTGCTCCTCGACCCGTGCCCCATCCTGGCGCTCCGGGCCGCGGAGGCCCTCATCGACGACGGCGGCGTGGTCGCCATCGATGCGGTGCGCAAGGCCACGGGGGAGCACCCCTTCGGTCCGGTCCGCGGCTCCTTCGCCAAGCTCCTCGCCAAGCGGGGTGGCCCCAGCGACCGCGACCTCGCCATCCAGGTACTCTCGTCCGACCCGGAGCCTCGTGCACGTCGCATGGCGGCCGAGGCGCTGGGTGGCTTCCAGGATGAGGCGGCGGCCAGCGCCCTGCTGGCGGCCCTCGAGGGAGACCTGCCCACCTGGCAGCTCCATGGCGCCCTCCTCGTCGCCCTTGGCCAGACTCGCGACCCACGGGCCGTCGACGTCCTCGTCGACCACCTCACGGTGGACTCCTGGGTCCAGCTCGTCCGCCAGCGGGCCCTCGCCGGCCTGGGCCACACCCGCGACCTGGCCGTGCTCCCGAGGCTCCTCGACGCCACCCGTGAGGGGACGCCTCGATCCCGGAGCGCAGCGGCCAGCGCGGCGGTGTCCCTCGTCGAGCACCACCCCGACGCCCGCACGGAGGTCCGTGAGCGGCTGGTGGAGATGCTCGCCACCGGGGGCTTCCGGGTCCGGAACGCCGCGATCGCGGCCCTCGGCTCCTTGAAGGACCCGGCGTCGCTCCCAGCGCTGGCCCGCACCCACAAGACCGACCCCGACGGTCGTACCCGTCGCATGGCCTACGAGGCGATGGTCAAGGTGCGGAAGGGAAGGGGAGCCGGCGCCGATGTCTCCGCGTTGCAGGCCCGTCTCGACAAGCTCGCGGAAGAGAACGCCGAGCTGCGGGAGCGGGTGGACAAGCTGGAGCGGGTGTCGCCCGACCCGTAGCCTGCCCGTGGGGGTGGTAGCATCCGCCCGTGGCCCCCACCCCTGTCCGACTCGGCCCCTTCGAGCTCCACGCCCCGATCGGGCGTGGCGGCATGGGGCTCGTGTTCCGCGGCCAGCACCGCGACCAGGGAGTGCCTGTGGCCGTCAAGGTCATCGAGCACTCGGACGGCGACGTCGCCCGCATCTTCCGCAACGAGGTCCGGGCCATGGCAGGCCTCGACCACCCGGGTGTGGTCTGGATCTTCGATGTCGGCGAGGTGCCCAAGCGGGTCGAGGCGAAGACGGGGGGCCAGATCCCGGCCGGAGCTCCCTACATCGCCATGGAGTACGCCAGCCGGGGGACGCTCCACGACCACATCGGCTCCATCGGCTGGGATGCCCTGCGCGACGTCATCCTCCAGCTCCTCGACGCCCTGGCCCACGCCCATGCACGGGGCGTCGTGCACCGCGATCTGAAGCCGGGGAACGTGCTGCTCTGCGGCCCGGAGGATCTGCGCCCCGGCCTCAAGCTGGCCGACTTCGGCATCGCCCACGCCGTGGAGAAGACCGACGCCTTCAGCGCCAGCGGCACCTCGAAGGCCATCGGCACCCTCCACTACATGGCCCCCGAGCAGATCCGCGCCAACATGGCGGACTATGGCCCCGGCACCGATCTGTATGCCCTGGGACACATGGTGTGGCACCTGCTCTCCGGGCATGTCGCCTTCAAGGGACGCAACGGGATGGCCCTCGTACGGGCCCAGCTCGACATGCCGCTGCCCGAGCTCGTGGGCCAGGTCGTGCCCGAGGGCTTCATGGACTGGCTGCGGATCTGCACGGCGAAGGACCCGGCGGACCGCTTCCACTACGCCGCCGATGCGGCCCGCGCCCTCGCCGAGCTCGGACCGGCGGTGGCCACCGACGACTCGGTGCCGGACTCCCTGGCGGAGACGCTTCCCACCGTGCGCCTCACCCGCGACGAGGACGGGCGGGTCGGCATCGACTCCGGGTACGGCACGGCGCCGCTGGGGACCGCGCCCCTGGGCACCGCGCCCCTGGAGGAGACCCTCGGCGGTCCGGCCGAGCGAGACCGCGCGCTCCACACCTTGTCCCTGGAGGCCCCGGCGAACGTGGTGGCGGCGGCCCCCAGTGCCTCGCTGGAGCCCCGTCGCTTTCCCCGCTGGCGACGCCCCAAGACTCCGCGACGCAGCCTGCAGCTCCTCGGGGCCGGCCTCGACCTGTGGGGGATCCGCAGCCCCCCGCTGGTGGGTCGCTACGACGAGCGCGACGTCCTGTGGGAGGCGCTCCGCAAGGTCCACGAGGACGGCCAGAGCCGCGGGGTCCTGCTGACGGGGCCCATGGGCACGGGCAAGACCCGGCTGGGCTCGTGGATCAGCGAGCGGGCCCACGAGCTGGCGGTCGGAGCCCCCCTGAGGAGCGGTCGCGCGGCCCAGACCGAGGAGGGGGGCGACCCCATCGCACGGATGTGGAGGCGGTGGTTCCGCCTGGGCTCGGACCCGCTCCACAAGGACGTCGAGAACCGGGTGGCCTGGGTGAAGACGATGCTGGCCCGGGTCGGCATCGACGACTCCGCTCGGGTGGCACCGCTGTTCGTGGCGGGGGAAGCCGCGCAGCGGCCCGATCTGTCGGCGGAGCTCCTCCGGGCCATCGGCCGGGACCGCCCGGCCGTCGTCTTCCTCGACGACATCGGGCCCGCCGGCCTCCGCCTGGTGCGGCACGTGCTGGAGCTCCCGGACCACAAGGTGCTGTTCGTCCTCACCCAGGGCGACGAGGGCCTGCTGGCCGACCCTGAGGCCCGACAGGGCCTGGAGGAGCTGGTCGACACCGGTGCCGTAGACGTCGTGCGCGTCGAGTCCCTGAGCCCTGCTTTCCGGGGGGCCCTGGTCGAGGAGATGCTGGGCCTCGCCCCCGAGCTGGCCGCCCAGGTGGTGGAGCGCACCGAGGGCAACCCCCTGTTCACCGTGCAGCTGCTGGGGGACTGGGTCGAGCGAGGGGTGCTGGAGCTGGGACCGGCTGGCTTCCGCCTGAAGGGTGGGATGCGGGCCCCGATGCCCAGCACGATGGCCCAGGTGTGGGACGACCGCGTGCGGCAGGTCCTCGAGGGGATGTCCCTGAAGGCGGGCACGCTGCTCGAGCGGGCCGCCGTCCTCGGCACCGAGGTGGAGCTGTCCGAGTGGCAGCAGGTCTGCGACGACCCCGACGGCAGCCGCGCCCGCTCCGATCGTGTGTGGGTCTCCACCGAGAACGACGGCATCCGCTCGGAGCTCGTAGAGAAGCTCGGGCGTCTCAGGCTGGTCGAGACCGCCCCTGCCAACTTCCGCTTCGTGCACGGCATGTTCCGCGAGGCACTCCTGGAGCGGGCACGTCGGGAGCGACGCTACCCGGGGCACCATCGAGCGTGTGCGGCGATGCTCCGCGCCCAGGTCGACCAGGACGCCGTGGCGGAGCGCCTGGGCCACCACCTGCTGGAGTCGGGGGACGTCGCGAGCGCCATCGGGCCGCTCCTCCAGGGGGTCGAGCGCCGCACCAACACCACCGGCTACCGCTCCGCGCTGTCCCTGCTGGCGCGGGCGGAGACGGCCCTTCGGGACCTGGATCTGCCGCTGTCGGACCCCACGTGGGCCGCGGTCTGGAACCTCCGCTCGAGGCTCTACGCCGAGCTGGGGGAGCTGGAGGAGGCCGAGCGATGGGCCCTGCGGGTCCTCGCCCACGGAGACCGGGAAGGCTGGGCCGAGCCCGCCGTACGCTCGCGGCTGTCCCTGGGCCTGGTGCACCTGTCCCGGGGCGAGTGGCGGGAGGCCGACCACGAGTTCGCGCGGGTCCTGGAGCTCTCCACCGACTCGGTCAGCACCGGCTGGGCGCTGGCCTACCGAGCCCTCCTGGCGGGTCGCGACGGCCGACGGGACGAGCGGAAGGCGTACACGTCCGAGGCCGTCCGTCGCCTGCGTCGCTCGGCCAACAGCCGGGCCATGGCAGCGTGCTGGCGGGTCGTCGGGGTGTCCTGCCGCATGGAGGGGCAGATGGCCCAGGCCGACGAGGCCCTGCGCCGTAGCCTCCGGCTGTCCATCAAGATGAAGCACCTCTACGGTCAGGCCGAGGCCCACGCCGAGCTCGGGGAGGTCGCGCGGGCCCAGGGGCGCCTGCCCGACGCCGTCGACCAGTTCCGCAAGGCCATCCAGCTGTACGAGCTGACGGGGTCCAGCCGGGCCACCATCCCGCGGGTGTCCCTGGCCACGGTGTTGCTCCAGCAGAAGCAGTTCGACGATGCCCACACGCTGCTCTCCCGGGTGCGTCTCCACATCACCCGTCAGGGCCGAGAGCTGGCGGTCCGCGCCCTGCCGTCGCTGCTGATGGCCGCTGCCGCCGGGCGAGGGGAGTGGGAGGAGTTCGACCACCACCTCCGGTCGGCCGAGGTGCAGCGCCGAGAGCGGTCCCTGCCGGAGGACGCCGTCGAGCCCGTGAAGTGGGCCGCCGAGCTGGCCAGGGTGGCCGGTCAGCGAGCCCGGGCTTCTCGCGCGGAGGCACTGCTGGGCCGCAAGCCCACGGGCCGCACCCAGTAGGTCAGAGCGCGCCGAGGATGGACAGGCCCAGAGCGGTCTGCATTCCCTGGAAGGCCGCCCCCATGCCCAGGGCCTTGACCCGCGAGCGGGTCAGGGTGCCCAGCAGGGCGCCGACCACGGAGGCCTCCAGGATGTTGAGGATCACGAAGGGGATCAGGAAGTCGGCCTGCATCTCCCAGAAGGGCTCCAGGAGCATGCTGGTGTTGTGCACGACCCCCCACACGGCCAGCCAGCCCGCCGCGGCCCACGCCACCGGCTCGAACCCGAGGCGATGCAGGCGAATCCGGGGCTTGGCGACAGCGGTGAGCACCGTGGTGGCCAACACCGTGGCAAAGAAGGCCGGCGCGGTGACGATGCCGGTCAGCAGCACGTTGCCGCTGTCGGACGTGCCGAGGGCCAGGAGGATCGGAGCGACGATGTAGAACGCGAACCAGGTGAGGCCCAGCCAGGCAGGGATGGCCCGTAGGAGCGCGCCGGTGGGGATCTGCCGCGCGCCCTCCCTGTCCCGCAGCACCGACACCGGGACCTCGACCGAGGCGGCCGCTGGGGGAGCGTGCGCCTCGAAGCCTCCGACGCGCTGCTGTGCCCTCGTGGCCTGCCGGGTCGTGGTCTCGCTCATGACGCCCTCCCTGTCTCCAACGTAGGACAACGATCGAGCTTACGGGTGTCCCCGGATGTCCCGGGCCGTCACCGCCCGGGCAACACCTCGAAGCGGCGAGCCACCTGCGCCCCTTCCGCGTCGACCACCACGACCTCGTGCTCGCCGGGGTCGGGGGCGACCTCCACCTCGTGGTGGCGGTGGGTGGGTCCGATGTAGCGGCCGTCGAGGTGCCAGTAGAGGGTGGCGTCGTCGTCGCGGTGGGCCGCCTTCATCACGAAGCGGCCCCGCTGTCCGTCGAGATCGATGGGGACGACGATCCGCGAGCGGGGTCGGGGGCTGACCAGGGACAGCGGCAGGCGGGCCTCGTCGGCGGGCGCACAGCCGGGGGCCCAGGGTGGCAGGGCCTGGTAGCTGCTGTGGCGGGGGGCGAAGAACACCTCCTGGGAGGCCGGGAGGCTGAAGCGGGACACCGCGGTGAGGGAGCGGACGTCGGCGCAGGCCGCGTGGGCACGGAGCCCGTCCTCATCGACGTGGATCCGCTGGCAGTGGCCGCAGGGAGGCGCGCCCAGGGCCGCCTCGGGCACGTCGACCACGTGGGTCGAGGGGCAGTCGGGGCCGGCTCGCTGGCCCGAGTGGGCGCAGACCGTGGCCTCGACCACCGCCGACGGGCGCGGGAAGGGGACCCCGGCGTCCGCCTCGACGAGGTCGAACAGGTCGAAGAGCACCGGGGCCGCTGCGCGGACGCCGATCAGCTCGGGACGCCCCTCTCCGTCGGCGTTGCCCACCCACACCCCGACGGCGACCCGAGGGGTGACGCCGACCGCCCAGGCGTCGCGAAAGCCGAAGGAGGTGCCGGTCTTCCAGGAGACGTGGCGACCGGAGCCGAACTGGCGCCAGCCCGCGTGGACCCCCGGGCGCGCCACGTGCTCGAGCGCCTGCAGGGTGAGCCAGGCCGCCGCTGGGTCCGAGAGGCGGACCTGTCGAGCCACGGGCTCTCCCTGGCGCCAGTGCACGTCCGGGGGAGCCTCGGTGCGTCCGAGCCCCGCCCAGGCCAGATCCCTGTACATCGCCGTGAGCTCCCACAGGGTGCCCTCGGAGCCTCCGAGGATCAGGGAGAGGCCGTAGTCGGCCGCCGGTCGGTGCAGGGTGGTCATGCCCCGGCGCTGCAGGCGGTCGTAGAAGCGGTCGACCCCGAACTGACGCAGCTCCCAGGTGGCCGGCACGTTGCGGCTGCGGGCCAGCGCCTCGTCGGCTGGCGTCGCCCCTTCCCAGGCCCGATCGAAGTTCTCCGGCGTGAAGCCGCCCAGCCGCAGGGGGATGTCGGGGACGAGCTCCTGGGGGAGCATCTCGCCGGCCTCCAGCAGGTCGGCGTAGAGGAAGGGCTTGAGGGTGGACCCGGTGGACCGGGGGGCCTGCACGATGTCGACGTGGTTGTCGTGGGGGGCCGCCGGGAAGTCCGGGACGTTGCCGACGTAGGCGAGCACGTCGCCGCTGTGGACGTCGACCACCACCACGGCGACGTTGTGGATCTCCGAGGCCGCGAGCCCTCGGTGGTGTCGCCACACGATGTCGGTGGCCCGGGCCTGCATCCGCCCGTCGAGGGTGGTGGGGTGGCGACCGGGTCCTGCCTGGTGGGCCTGGTGGAGGAGGTGAGGCGCCAGACGGGGGAAGGGTCGAGGAGCCCCAGGGAGAGGCTCGAGCTTGGCGAGCTCTGCGTCGTCGGCGGGGAGGTGCCCCTGCTCGACGAGGGTGTCGAGGAGCCGATCGCGCTTGGCCCGCAGGGCGTCGCGGTTGCGCCCGGGATGGATCAGGGCCGGGGAGTTGGGGAGCACCGCCAGGGTGGCGGCCTCGGCCCAGGACAGCTCCTCTGCGGGCCGCTGGTAGTAGCGCCAGGCGGCGGCCTCGACCCCCACGGTGTTGCCGCCGAAGGGGGCATGGGTGGCGTAGGCGAGGAGGATGTCGTCCTTGCTGTGGGCGAGCTCCAGCCGCAGGGCGAGGACCATCTCCCAGAGCTTCTCGGGCACCGTACGGGGTGGGTTCTCCCGGGCGATGCGCACGGTCTGCATGGTGAGGGTGCTGGCGCCGCTCACCACCCGGCCTTCCCGCAGGTTGGCCACGACGGCGCGACCGAGGGCGAAGGGGTCGACGCCGGGGTGGTGGCGGAATCGACGGTCCTCGAAGGCCATCACGGCGACGGCGTAGCGCTCGGGGACGGCGCCATCGAGGGGGAAGCGCCACTGCTCGTCGGCGGCGAGGGCGGCGCCGAGGAGTCGACCGTCGCGGTCGAGGAGCAGCGTGCTGCTGGGGGCCTCCGGACGCACAACCGGCACGAAGAGCCAGAAAGCCAGGAAGCCCAGGAGCAGTCCGGACGCCAGGGCCGTTCCAGCGGACTGCCAGCGACTCACTGGCGGCCTCGGAGCCCGGCGAACCGTCCGTTCTCACCACAGAGGTGCACAGAGGGCACAGAGGGCTTCACAGAGGCTCTCTGTGTTCTTCTCTGTGTCCTCTGTCCCTCTGTGGTGCGTCGGGACTCTCGCCTCACCAGAGCCGTTCGGGTCGTCAGCTCACTGCCGACCTGGGCGTTCATGGCCCTCAGCCCTCGCCGTCGTCGGAGGCGATGTCGACCCACTGCCCAGCGGTCTGGGCGTGCAGCTCGGCGTCGTACATGGCCTCGACCCGGACCGGGGCCATGTAGTAGTGGCCCTTGTACGCAGCGTTGAGGCCGACCGTGAAGGTGCGGGACTCGTTCGCCGCGAGGTCGAAGTAGGTCATGACGCGGTCGTCTCGGACGTCGCGGTACGCGTAGCCGGGGCCCGGACCGGGACGGGTGCCGTGGATCTCCCAGCCGCTGGGCATCACCTGGGTGAGGGCCAGCTCGGAGAGGGTCCGGCCGCTGGTGTTGGTCACCTTCACCTTGACCAGGAAGTCCGTGCCCTGATCGAGGCGGCCGACGTCGAGGGTGGCGTAGGGCATGACCTGCTGGTGGTCGACCTCGATCTTCAGGCCCTTGGCGCTGGCCACGGACGCCCCGACGGGGGGCAGGCCCCGGGTGACGACCCGGGCGTACAGCGGCCCCGCGCCCGTGTTGGCGACCTCGAGGATCGGGGTGCCCTCCTGGACGGGGAGGGCCTCGCGATCGAGCGGCTTGTCGCTGCTGCGCTCGCTCTTGGGGCCACCATCGACGGACCAGCTCCACGAGGTGCCCGAGCCGCCGACGGTGGCGAAGCGGGCCAGGGCGACCAGGCTGTACGCCGTCTCCTGGGTGGACATCCAGCGCTGGCTGGCGACCTCCTTCGACACGGCCTCCGCGGCTTTGCGGGTGCGGTCGGACCCAGGCTCCAGCAGGGCCAGGGCCTCGACGATCATCGCCTCGTTCCGCAGCTCGCTGCCGAAGGTCCCGGACAGCTCACGGCGGGTTCGGGCAGGATCGACCCCCGCCTTGGCGACCAGCGCCTTGGCGGTGTCGGACTGGCCGGCGAGCTCGTAGGCGGCCGCCAGGCGCCACAGGACCTCGTTGTCGAGGTTCTTGGTGCTCTTGAGGCGGTTCATGGCTCCGAGCTCCGGGCGACCCGCGAGGGCCAGCGTGTAGAGCCGGTAGGCCTGCTCCAGGCTGTTGCCCCCGAGGGGGGACCAGCGGTTGGCCTCCTTCGCCTGGTGGTCCTTCCACTTGCGGAGCATGTCGGCAGGGACGAGGTACCCGGCCCGCTCGGCCTCCACGAGGAAGTGCCCGGCATAGTTGGTGGCCCAGTCGTTGGTGCCGCCACTGCCGGGCCAGTAGGCGAAGCCGCCCCCGGGCACCTGGAAGCGACGCAGGCGGGTGATGCCGGCCTGGACGTTCTTCTGCACCTGGGAGGCCTGGTCGTCGGGCAGCGTCATCAGCTGGGTGAGGTAGACCTGGGGGAAGACGCTCGAGGTCGTCTGCTCCACACAGCCGTGGGGGTAGCGGATCAGCGCGTCGAGGCGGCGGGACAGATCGAGGGGCGGCACACTCGACACCTCCACCAGCGCCTCGTTGGTGCCCTTCAGCCCGAAGAGGACGACGTCGGCCGTCCAGGACTGCCCCGGCTCGATGGTGCGGCTCATGCCCCGCTGCTCGACGCTGCCGGGGTGGCGCACGTCGATCTCGATGGTCTGCTCGACCTTCTGGCCGCTGCCCTCGGCCACGACCTTGACCCGGGCGATGCCGACGGCGTCGTCGACCTGGACGGGGAAGGTGACCATCTTGTCGCCGGGACGGTCGAAGCGGAGCTTCTGGGGCTCGGCGTCGACCAGGACGGGGCCGTCGGCCTCGACCGTCAGCGTGACGTTCTTCACCGACTCGTCGGTGGCGAAGACCGACACCGGCAGCTCCAGGGTCTCCTGGGGCCCGAGCACCCGGGGGAGGGTGGCGAGGAGCAGCAGCGGCTTGGTGACCGGCACCGACTTCTCGGCCGAGCCGAAGGCGCCGTCGTGGCCCGCGACCACCATGACCCGGACCTCGCCGATGTACGGCGGCAGCTCGACGTCGTGGGTGGCCTTGGCGCCTGCGGCCAGCTGGAAGGGCCCCAGGACCTCCACGACCGGCGGGAAGCGGTTGGCCTTGGCGGGGGGCGCGGCGTCGGCCTCGCCGTCGCCGCCGATCGCGATGAGCCCCTCCAGGGCCCCCCCGAAGGCGCCAGCCACGGAGCCGAAGACGTCCCAGGTGCGCACGCCGAGGGCCTCCCGCTGGTAGAAGGCGCCCCACAGGTCGGGCGTGCGGAAGCGGGTGAGCCCGAGCAGCCCTTCGTCGACGACGGCCAGCGTGTAGGTCATCGGCTGGCCCTTCGCCTCGGCCACCTGGATGCGGGCGGTGGCCTCGGGCTCGAGGGTGTCGGCCGTGGTGATGGTGGGCTCGAGCTTGGTGTTGGGGTCGACGACCTCGATGGGCACGACGCCGTACAGGCGCACTGGCAGGTCGTTGCCCACCTCTGCGTGGGGCTGGATCAGGGTGACGTGGGCGTAGACGCTCGGCGCCATGTCGGGGGTGGCCTTGAAGGTGTAGGCGGTGGTGTCGCCCTGGGGCTCGACCCACTCCGTCTTCAGCACCCGGCTTCCCGTCTCCAGGCTCACCATGGCGCGGCCTCCCTTGGATGTCGGGATCTCCAGGCGGACCTCCTCGCCGACCTCGACCTCCTTGTCGGCCGTGGTGACGGAGAGGACGGTGGCGCCGCCGGGGTTGTCGGCCTGGGCACGACCGGCCCAGCCTGGCCAGTCGATGAACACCGTCTTGCCGGCGACGTGCCCGCCCTTCGTGTCACGGGCGAGGATGAGGTAGCGACCCCAGCTGGGGTAGTCGATCTGCAGGCTCCAGCTGGCCTTCCCATCCTTCAGCTGCACGGTGTCGGTCTGCAGCGCCTGACGGGAGCCACGGGCGACGTAGTCCGCGAGGTTGTCCTCCCCGGCCTCCCACCACCAGCGCCAGCCCACCTTGTACAGGCTGACCTCGACGGCGCCGCTTCCCTTGGGCTTCCCGTCGGCGTCGACGGCGACGATCTGCACGTCGTGGGGCTTGTCGGTGAGCAGCATGCCCCGGGCCTTGTCGCCGGGGGGCGTGCGGATGCCGACGTAGCGCTCGTAGGGGGACAGCTCGACGCTGCCCTCGTCGATGCTGGCCGCACCACCGGGCTCGAAGACCCGCGTGGTGAACGTGGCCTTGAGCATGCCGGGGGCGCCGTCGTCGACCCGGAGCGGCTCGTTGATGGAGACCTGGCTGTCGTCGTCGAGGGTGCCCTCGAAGACGGTGACGGACTCGGACTCGAAGCGGCCCGAGGGGTTGTCGAAGCTGTAGTCGGCGAAGCCCGGGAAGGTGGTCTTCGTGGGCTTGAGGCGCATCTCGACCGTGGTGCGGAGGCCAGGGGCCGGGGCGCCATGGAGCCAGCGGCTCTTCAGGGTGGCGGAGAGCTTCGCGTCGGGGCCCTTGATGCGGTCCGTGCCGTAGTCGAGGTCGATCTTCAGGCGGTTCGGCACCACCGTCTCGATGCGAAGAGGCCGCGTGAAGGTCCGGCCACCGACCCGCACGCGCGCCGTGTAGGTGCCGGTGGGGGCGTCGGCCGAGGTGCTGGTGGTGAGCGAGTAGAAGCGGTCGACGTGGTCGGTGACCACCCGACGCTCCACCAGCTGCCCGTTGGGGTCCATGACCTCGAAGTGCACGGGGTGGTCGCTGGGGAGGGTGCCCTCGGTGTCCATCAGGACGAAGGTGAGGTGCACGTCGTCGCCGGGGCGCCACACACCCCGCTCGGTGAAGAAGGCCCCCTTGAGGCCGTCGACGACGCTGGAACCGCCCACGTCGAAGTGACCGAGGGCGTTGGCGCTTCCCTTGTCGAGCTTCAGCCAGGCGGCGTCGTCGCCTTCCTCCGCCTGCACCACGAAGGGCTTCCGGGGGAGGCCGGCGAACACCGCTACGCCCTCGGCGTTGGTGGTGGACTCCGCGATGACCTGCTGCTGGTAGTCGAGCACCTGGACCTGGGCGCCGGTGCGGGGCAACGCGGAGCCGATATCGGTGGTGACGGCGACCAGCCGGTCGTCTTCTCCGAGCTTGGCCATCAGCCCCAGGTCGGAGATGAGCACGTTGCGGCCCGCCCGGATGTCGTGGTCGTAGTACTTGCGGTAGTACCCGGCGGAGCAGGGATCTTCGCGCTGGTCGTACAGCTGCCAGGAGGGCACCCCCATGTCGTCGAACAGGCCCCAGTAGGAGGCGTCGACGTCGTGGCGCTCCCAGTCGGTCTCGAGTGGGGGAAGCGGGATGGCCTCGGGCATGGGGCCGCTGCAGTCCCAGTCGATGTCGGCCTTCGTGAAGCGGAGCTCGAGCCGGTACATGCCGCCGGGGAACTCGTCGACCAGCTGGGACAGGTCGAGGCCCATCCGGCTCCAGGCGTTGGCCTTGCCGGTGGTGATGGGCACGCGCTTCCGCCACACGGGGCGCCCGACCCGCTCGAGGTTGCGGTCGCCGTCGAGCTGGTTGTCCTGCAGAAACTGGGGGATGTTGTCGCCGAGGATCTGGTGAGCGGTGACGGTGACGGCCTCCAGGTTCACGACCTCGACGGGGAGCACGAGGCCTGCGCTGCGGGGGAGCACGGTGCCCTTTCCGACGAACCGGGCCGCCGGCTTGAGGGGGTCGAAGCTGACCTCCTGGGTGAAGGCCTGCTTCTGGACCACGCCCGCCTTGTTCTTCACGTCGCGCACCGAGACGGTGGCGGCTCCGGACCACCCATCGGCGTCGTAGACCCGCACCGTGGAGCCCTCGAACTCGTAGCGGAGGTCGCTGTGGCCCTGGACGGTGATCAGCGTGGAGAGATCCTGCTTGTCGTCGACCGGGTCGGAGAAGCGGATCTCCACGTAGCGCTGGTCGCCTCCCATCGCCGTGGCCTCCGTCGCCACGAAGGTCGCGGTGCCAGGCACCCGGACGGCCTCGTTGCTGGACCCATCGAGCCCCAGAGCCCCGCCGTCGATGGCGAGGGACAGCTCGGAGTCGGCCTCCTTCCGCATGATGCCGTCGATGGTGAAGCGGTGGGTGCGGCCGGCGTGGGACCAGCTCACCTTCAGGGTGCTCCCCGGGTGCGTGGCGGTGAGCGCCTCTTCGACCGCCGCGTCGTCGGCTACGTCGGCGAAGGAGAGGGAGCCCTTGAAGGTCTGCTGCTTGCCGTCGTCGCTGGCGGCGGTTAGGCCCTCCCGGATCAGCGTGAGCGTCTGTGGGACCGTCTCGAAGGCGAAGCCGAAGTCGGACCAGCCCTCGTTCAGCTGGCTCGCGGCGACCTCGACGGTGAACTCGGTGGCCTGGGGGAGGGGCTCGCTCGGGGTGAACACCAGCTTCCGAGGCGTCTCCCAGACCGCCTTGCCGTCTACGGCGGGATGGAAGGTGAGCAGCCCCTGGGCCTCGGACTGGATCTGGTCGGGGGGGATGGCGTCGTTCCGGAACACGACCGAGATGGGATCCCGCGTGGAGATCGCGCCCTTCGTGTGGGCGGAGACCACCTCGGGCGCCGCGTGCTCGACCTGCGGCGCCTCGGTGTCGCCCCCGCCGCCCGTGCAGGCGAGGGTGGTGCCGAGGAGCACGGAGGCGGCGACGAGGGCAGCACGCCCCCCTCGCAGCCAGGGTCGGGATGGGGAAAGACCAGGCATGGATGGGACCTCTTCGGGGTGGGGAAGGGTAGCTGGTGGGTTGGGGCGATGCACGCCGCGGGCCAGGATTTGTCCGGGTTGGACCGTGGCGACCGGAGGTGGTTGCAATGCATCGCGACAGGGATCTCGGATTCCTGACGATGGCTGCGCCCGCAGCTCGGATCGACGGCGCCGTTCACCTGGCCCGAAGCGCTCAGCGAGCGCGTGGCTTTCACTTCGTGGCGTGGCGTCAGAGGTGGCGGAGGGGCCGTCTCACCACTGAGACTCTGAGGCGCGGAGGGATCACAGAGGAGCAACCGAAGCATTCGAGCGTCACCAGCCACCCGGCCCCGACCCAGTGCTCAGCGGGTGCATGTTCGCGGCGATGTTGCCCCATTCGCTGGTCTCTCCGTGTCTCTCTCAGTGCCCTCCGCGTCTCGGTGGTGAGTTCCCACAGGTGCATCCTGGATGGTCCGCGCAAGACGAGCTCCATCCCCCTTGGCGACGATCGACGAACTGGCCGAACATCCGGGGATGGCTCACGGAGGGGCTCGGCTCGGCCACGCGACGAAGAGGGACGCGCCTCGGTCGTCGCACGGAGGCTCGGCCCGCGGTAGACAGGCTCCCCGGAGGTCCCCCGTGTCCGCTCAGAGCCACTTCGAGACGCTTTCCGCCTACCGCGCCGCCGCCATCCGCCTCGTCCCCAGCGACGGGGAGCCCCAGGACTGGGTGGGGGAGGGTGGTGGCCTCGCCGAGGCCTTCGAGCAGCTCGGGCGAGGCATCCTGCTGGGGGTCCTGCGAGACGCCGGTGTCCACGAGGTGAGTCTCGGTGACGCCGATCTGCTGGTGAAGGTGGTCCGCCACGGGAGTGGGGGGCGCCTCGAGGTCTCCTGGAGCGGTGAGACCGTGGTCTCCGAGGCGGTGGCGATTCCCGCCATCGATCCGCTGCCCGCAGGGCCGCTGTTCCGGCCGACGCCGGGGAGCGAGACCGACCTCGCCCAGGGCCTGGACGCCCTGCACCTGCCGCTGTACGGCGTCGAGGACGTCGGGGGGGACATCCGCTGGTACACCGACGGGCAGCACGGCCCCGGCACCGGCGCCATGGTGCTGCGGGCCAGCGTGCCGCCCCTCGGCCCCGAGAGCCTCGGCGCCGCCTCCTTCCGCCGGGCCCATCAGGTGCGCGCCGCCTACGTCGTCGGTGCCATGGCCGGCGGCATCGCCTCCGTGGAGGTCGTCCTCGCCGCCGCCGAGGCTGGCTACATCGGCTTCTTCGGCGCGGGTGGCCTGCCTGTCCCCGCGGTCGAGGAGGCCATCGCTCGCCTCGCCGCCGACGCGAAGGGGCCGTGGGGCGCCAACCTCCTCCACAACCCCGTCGAGCCCGCCGTCGAGGAAGCCACCGTCGACCTGTACCTGAAGCACGGCGTGCGGCGGATCAGCGCCTCGGCGTACATGGGCCTGTCTCCCGCCGTGGTCCGCTACCGCTACACCGGCATCGAGCTGCGGGACGGGCGCCCCCACTGCCCGAACCACGTCTTCGCCAAGGTCAGCCGCCCCGAGGTGGCCGAGCGCTTCCTGCGTCCGCCCCCCGCCGACATGCTCCAGACCATGGTCGACAAGGGCGTGCTGACCGCGGAGCAGGCTCAGTGGGCCGCCACCCTCCCTGTCGCCGAGGACATCACCGCCGAGGCCGACAGCGGCGGCCACACGGACCACCGCCCCCTTCCCGTGCTCCTCCCCGAGCTCCTCCAGCTCCGCGACGACGTGGCCCGTGACGAGGGCTACGCCGCCCGGGGCATCCAGCCTCGCGTGGGTGCAGCGGGCGGCCTCGGCACGCCGAAGGCGGTGTGGGGCGCCTTCGCCATGGGGGCCGACTACGTCCTGACCGGCTCCGTCAACCAGGCCACCGTCGAGGCGGGCACCTCCAAGGCGGTCAAGGAGATGCTGGCGGAGGCCCGCTTCACCGACGTCGCCTCCGGGCCCGCCCCCGACATGTTCGAGATCGGTGCCAAGGTCCAGGTGCTCTCCCGTGGCTCGATGTACGCCCAGCGGGCCCAGCGCCTCTACGACCTGTACAAGACCTACGGGGACCTCGATGCCCTGCCCGCCAAGGAGAAGCAGCGGGTCGAGAAGCAGATGTTCAAGCGTCCCCTCGAAGACGTCTGGGCCGACACCCGTACCTACTGGCTCGACCGCGACCCCAAGCAGGTGGAGAAGGCCGACAAGGACCCGCGTCACAAGCTGGCCCTGACCTTCCGCTGGTACCTCGGCTTCACCAGCCGCTGGGCCCGGATGGGGGAGGGGGACCGCAAGCGGGACTACCAGATCTGGTGTGGCCCCTCGATGGGGGGCTACAACAGCTGGGCCGAGCACGAGGGAGTCGCCCACCTCGAGCGCACCATCGCCAGCGTGGCCGCCCACCTCCTCGAAGGCGCCGCCCAGGAGGCTCGCCAGGTGGCGCTGCGCCTCGCCGGCGTGGCCTGAACACAGCCACCTGCTTCACCCGGGGCGCGGTTCCGCGGACACGCTGACAGGCCGGCGCGCACGCCGACGTCACGGCCCACCCGGGTGGGCCAGGAGGGCGGAGCCCTTCGGCGGGGGGCAGCGGGGGCAGAGCCCCCCGACAACTGGTCGTCAGGGCGGTGCAACGAGCAGCTGGCCGGGCGCCAAGGCTCCCGTACGCAGCCACGCAGGACGTCGGCGTGGCTGTGTGGCGTCGGCGACGGCGGCTGGAGCAAGTTTGTTGGGCGGCCACGGTGCTGCTCGGGCCGGGGTCGGTGACGGCGGTCAGGAAGCGCGGAGGGAGCGGAGGTCCCGTGGAACCACGTCCCACCAAGCACGTGGGCGGCCCGTCAATGTCGCTGGGGGGACCGCGGACGACGGCGCCCTCGGCGGCACTCCGTGTTTCCCAGACCGCCGTCGTAGGCCGTCCGCCCCGCCGATATCGTGACCGTCCCCGGAGCTGCCTCCAACCGGCTCCGCCAACGCGCCGGAGCGCAGGCGACCGCTGGCGTGGCTGCGGGCAGGAGCCTCGGCCACCGACCGGGTGACAAGGCCACCGCCCGCCTACTACCAGTTGACGGGGGCTTCGCCCCTCTCGACCCCACCGGAGGGCCAGCCCTCCTGGCCCTCCCGTGCCTGGCGACGGCGCGAGACGGCCATCGCAGGCCCGTTGGTCCGTCACCGATGGGGCCGCCCAAGGGAGCTGCCTCCAACCGGCTCCGCCAACGCGCCGGAGCGCAGGCGACCGCCGGCGTGGCTGCGGGCAGGAGCCTCGGCCACCGACCGGGTGCCAGGGCCACCGCCCGCCTACTACCAGTTGACGGGGGCTTCGCCCCCCTACGGTCCAGCCCCTCTCGGTCCGCAAGCGGACCTCCAGGGCCTGGCTTTCGCCGATCCCGACGGTCCGCCGTCCCGCAAGCGGTCCGACGCACCCTCGGTACGCTGACCCCACCGGAGGGCCAGCCCTCCTGGCCCTCCCGTGCCTGGCGATGGGCATTTCGTCGGCGACGACCTCTCCGTGTGTCCTCCCGTGGAACCACGTCCCACCAAGCACGTGGGCGGCCCGTCGATGTCGCTCGGGGGACCGCGGACGACGGCGCTCTCCGCGGCACTCCGCGTTTCCCAGACGGCCGTCGTAGGCCGTCCGCCCAGCCGCCAGCGTGACCGCTCCCGGAGGTACCTCCAACCGGCTCCGCCAACGCGACGGAGCTCCCGCGGCCGTCGGCGTCGCTGCGGGCAGGAGCCTCGGCCACCGACCGGGTGACAGGCCCGTCAGCCTGCTGCCACGACCTGCCAGGTGGTGAGCACGCACTCCACCGTCTCTTCGTCGTTGGTCAGGTAGTAGGAGCCGCTGGGCAGCCCCGCGGCGTCGAGGCGGAACACCACGTCGAGCTGGGTGTACGCGCTGTCACGGTAGGGCTCGACCTGCAGCCCCCCACAGCTACGCACCAGGAAGGGGCCGCCCGGGCCGAAGAGCGCCGTGTCGGTGAACACCGTGGTGTTCTGGGCCCCCGCCTCGAAGCCGTCCTCGACGAACACAGTGGCGCCGTCGTACTGGGCGACGTGGTCGTACTCGGAGTCCGTGAGGTTGGAGCTGTCCTCCTGGCAACCGCAGCCCACCTCGCTGTAGGGGGTGGTCACGAGGGGCAGGCTCTCCCAGGGGATCTCGCCGGTGACCTTCACGAAGGTCTCGCCGCCGCTCTTGCAGCTGTCGACCGTGGAGTAGCGGGCCGCCATGGTGTTCATCGTGGCGTGGGCGGTGTCGGCACCGTCGGGCCACTGGTCGTACGGGACGTTGCCCACGGGGGTCGTCTGCAGGTCGTTGCAGAGGGGGGGCGGCACCTCGATGGGGCCCTCCTCGCCGTCGCAGGCGGAGAAGAAGGGAAGGACGAGGGCGAGGCATGCGGCGCGCTTCATGGAACCTCCGAGGCTGCAGGGTAGCCGGTCCGAACGCCACCGCCCACGGTGGCGGCGCGTTACCCGACCGGCTCGGAGGAGTGATGTTCGACGTACTGTCCAAGGGCTTCAAGAACGCCCGGCTCAAGCTCGGCGGGAAGGCAGAGCTCAACGAGGAGAACCTGGCCCCCGCGCTCCGGGAGGTGCGGACGTCCCTCCTCCAGGCCGACGTCTCCCTACCCGTGGCGAAGGCCTTCCTGGCGAAGGTCAAGGAGAAGTCCCTCGGCGAGATCGTGCCCCTGAAGGGCCCCGGCGGGCAGACCATGAAGGTCACCCCCCAGGACTGGTTCGTGAAGGCCTGCTACGACGAGCTCGTCGAGCTGATGGGCCCGGTCGACACCTCCCTCGACCTCCACGGCGAGCCTGCCGTGATCATGATGGTCGGCCTCCAGGGGGCCGGGAAGACCACCACCGCCGGCAAGATCGCCAAGCTGCTGGTCGCCGAGAAGAAGAAGCCGCTCCTCGTCGCGGCCGACATCTACCGCCCCGCCGCCGTCGACCAGCTCCAGGTCCTCGGCAAGCGCCTCGGCGTGCCGGTGTTCCACGAGGCCGGCGCCGACCCCGTGACCATCGCCCGCAAGGCCATGGTCCAGGCCCGCAACACAGGCCGCGACGTCGTCATCGTCGACACCGCGGGGCGCCTGGCCATCGACGAGAAGCTCATGGAGGAGGTGGAGGGCATCAAGGCCGTCACCAAGCCCCAGAACATCCTCTTCGTCGTCGACGCCATGATCGGCCAGGACGCCGTCCGGACCGCCAAGACCTTCGACGAGCGCCTCGACTTCACCGGCTTCGTGCTCACCAAGCTCGACGGCGACGCCCGGGGTGGCGCCGCCCTGTCCATCAAGGAGGTCACCGGCAAGCCGGTCAAGTTCCTGGGGCAGGGGGAGGAGCTCGACCAGCTCGAGGAGTTCCGCCCCGAGGGCCTGGCTCAGCGCATCCTCGGCATGGGCGACATCGTCGGGCTGATGCAGGACTTCGAGAAGCACGTCGACAAGAACACGGCGGAGAAGGACACCGCCAAGATGCTCAAGGGGGAGTTCACGTACGACGACTTCGTGCGGCAGCTCTCCACCATCCGTCGCATGGGGCCCCTCAAGCAGATCTTCGCGCGGATGCCGATCATCAGCGGGATGATGGACCAGATCCCCGACGAGGCCTTCGACGACAAAGAGCTCGACCGCACCCTCGCCATCATCGGCAGCATGACGCGGCAGGAGCGGAACTTCCCCGAGGTCCTCACCGGCAACACGAGCCGGATGGAGCGTATCGCCAGGGGCTGTGGCCGGGACCTGGAGGACGTCGAGGCCCTCCACGACCGGTTCGCCCAGGCCCAGCAGATGATGAAGGGACTCGGCGGCATGATGGGCAACCCCGACGCGCTGGCCAACATCTCGAAGATGGCGGAGGCCATGCAGGCCGGGGGCGGGATGCCGGGAATGCCGGGAATGCCCGGCATGGGCGGCCCCCACTCCAAGGCGCCCCAGAAGGAGGAGCTGTCGGCCGACGAGAAGCTGGAGCGTCGCAAGCGCCAGCTGGAGAAGCGCCGGGCCCGCAAGCGCAAGTAGCCATGGGGCCCCGCATCGCCCTGAGGGCGCCGAACCACCTCGGCGACGGCGTGATGGCGCTGCCCCTCGTCGAGGCCCTCGCGGCCGCGGTCGGGGGGCGGCTCACGGTGCACGCGCCGGGCTGGGGTCCCGATCTGTACGGGCCTCTGGGGGTCCGACTCGAGCCCGCTCGCACCCGGATGGTGGGCGACGTCGCGCTGCTGTGTCCGCCTTCGCCGCGTACGGTGTGGGAGGCACGGGGGGTGCGGCGTCGGGTCGGCGTCCAGCGCTGGGGGGTTCACGAGCGCATCGACGACAGCGGCCACCAGCAGGAGGTGTACCGACGCCTCGGGGCAGCGGTCGACGTCGACGTCGACGGTGCTCCGACCTGGCGGGGGGCCCCCAGGGGAGGACCCTCGCTGCCCGTGGGTCACCTGGCCCTCAACCCCCTCTCGGCGACCCCCGCGACCCGGGAGTGGTCCGGCTTCGCAGCGCTGGCGGCGGCGTGGGAAGGGCCTGTCGTCGCCTATGGGGGGCCCGGCGAGGAAGGCCGGCTCCACAACGCCGTCCCCGGCTGGCCCGCAGCCCACGGGCTCTCGCTGCCGGCCCTGGCCCACGCGTGGTCCCGTGCCGCCGTGGTCGTGAGCGTCGACACCGGCCCGGCCCACTTCGCTCGCTCCCTGGGCATCCCCACGGTCGTGGTCCACGGAGGCACGGCGCCGGAGCGCTCGGGAGCGACCGGCTCGCTGGCCGTGGAGGGGTACGCTCCCTGCCGCCCATGCCACCGTTCGACCTGCCGGCCCCATGGCTGCGCCCCCAGAGCCTGCCTCGACATCCCGGTGGCCTCGGTCCTCGCCGCGGCCCGTCGGATTGCCCGATGAGCGGAACCGTGCTGGTCCGGCGCTCCTCCCTCGGCGACGTCGTGCTCCTCGGCGCCGTGACCGCAACGGTCCCGCGACCGGTCACCGTGGTCACCGATGCCCGCTACGTCGACCTGGCACGCCGCCTGCGGGGGGTCGACCGCGCCCTCTCCTGGGACCACCGCGACGAGGCGATCACCGCCGGCGCCCAGATCATCGATCTGCAGGGCTCGCTCCGCACCCGTCGGGCCTTTCCCGGTGCCCGGCGCATCCACAAGCGGAGCCTCCGTCGACGGGCATGGCTGTGGTGGGGGCTGGGCACGGGACGCCCCCCGGTGCCGGTCCTGTACGCCGAGGCCGCCGGCGTCGAGGCGTGGCGCCCTCCGTGGTTCGACCTGCCCCCCGGCCCCAGGGACACGCTGCTCCTGGTCCCCGGTGCCGCCCACCGGCCCAAGCAGCCCCCCATCCCGCTTCTCGCTGCTGCGGGGCGGGCCTGGGGCGGGCCCGTGACGATCCTGGGGGGCCCAGGCGAGGAGGCCCTTGCCGCCGAGCTCCGGGGGATGGTGCCCGGTGCCGTCGTGCTGGTCGAGGAGGGATTCGACCGGACCCTGGACGTCATGGGGCGTGGAGCGGCCATCCTCAGCGGCGACACCGGCCTGATGCACCTCGGCGCGGCCTGCGGCTGCCCCGTGGTGACCCTCTTCGGCCCGACGCACCCCGCCGACGGGTTCGGGGTCCACGCCGGGGTTGTCGTGCAGCGCGACGACCTCTCCTGCCGTCCATGCGCTCTGCACCGCGTCGACCGCTGCGCCATGGGGGACCACCGCTGCATGGACCTGGGCGAGGAGCAGGTCCTCAGCGCCCTTCGGCAGGTGACGGGGGCGCCGTGCGCTGGCTCGTCCTGACCGACGACCACCCGCCCACGACCGGCGGGGTGGCCACCTGGACCGCGCGGGTGGTCGACGGGCTGCGGAGCCGCGGCTGCGAGGTCACGGTGTACGCCCGGTTGCGGGAGGGACTTCCCCCCGACGTGCACGGCGTGCGGGTGCCGGCCTTCGGCCGTCGTGGCCATCTCGGCATGGGCTGGCAGGCTCGCGATGCGCTGCGCCAGACGCCCCCCGAGCGCATCCTGTGCACGACCTGGAGCGTGGTGCCCCCGGGACTCTCCGGCGCCCACGTGGTGCTCCACGGCTCGGATCTCACCCGGCCCACCCACGCGCCAGGGCGTCGCCGCCGCGTGCTGGGGCGCTCCCGGGTGTGGGCGGTCTCCCACTGGCTCCGACGCCGCGCCCGTCAGCAGCTCGGGGTGGAGGCCACCGTCCTTCCCGCGCCGGTCGACATCGCCGACGAGCCGGCCCCGCCGGGGGAGCGCTGGTTGTGGATGGGCCGGGCGGTGGCGGGAAAGGGGGGCGAGCGCTTCCTCCACTGGCTGGACGCGGCGGGGGCCTCTGGGGATGTGCTGGGGAGCGGGCCCCGGCTCCAGGCGTGGGCCGCCGCTGCCCAGGCACGGGGGATCGACGCCCGCTTCCACGGCTGGCGGACCGGGAGCGACCTGCTGCAGCGGATCCGCGCCGGACGACTCCTGGCCCTGTGCCCTTCCCCCGCCTCGGAGGACCACGGCGCCGAGGGCCTCGGGCTGGTGGGGCTCGAGGCCCTCGGGCAGGGGGTCCCGGTCGTGGGGGTCCCGGTTGGAGGCGTGCCCGAGGCGGTGGGGCCAGGGCTGGTGGTTCCCGAGCCTGACCGGCCCGCTGACGTCGCCATGCGCATCGCCTCCTGGTGGACGCCAGAGCGCGGCCGGGAAGGCT
>Ga0213839_1000698_pt1 | contig 31842 bp, 26 predicted proteins | sample SWPATP21_FD_160075 | JGI IMG/M metagenome (GOLD analysis project Ga0213839, IMG submission 160075) | Coastal seawater microbial communities from Marineland, Florida, United States - SWPA TP2 #1 | ecosystem: Environmental > Aquatic > Marine > Coastal | place: USA: Florida | collected 2016-08-14
GCGCTTCCTCCGCGCCCTCCTCCACTTCCTCCCCATGCCCCCCGTCGGCATCGCCCTCTGCACCATCGGCCCCCTGGCCGCCCGAACCGCCCTGCAAGCCTGGCTCCCCATCGCCTCCTCAGACGACCCCTGGACACCGGCCTGGCAGTCCATGCCCGCCCCCCCACCATGGGCCCCCTCCGCAAACCTCGAGTGGCGCGAGGAGCTGGACGGCTCCGACCCCCTCGGCTTCGTGTCCTTCGACGACCCCACCCACATCGACGCCCTTACCCGCACCTGGGGCGTACAGGTCGAAGGCCACCTGCAGACCAACGCCTACTTCGCGACCCACTCCCCCTCCCCGCCCCTCGACGACCTCATCGCCCTCATCGTCTTCGACCAGCCCCACTGGCTCGGACCGTTCCACGAACACCGCATGCGCTCCTTCCACGTCGCCGATGGGCAGGCCGTGGAGGTCCCCGAGCTCACCGCCACCCTCGGCAACGACCACCCATGCGGCACGGCCAACGCCCTCGGGGCCCACCTGACCGACAGCGTTCCCGATGCTCGCGCTCCCCGCAGCCGACCCACCGGAACGCCCCCTCGTGTGGCCCACAGCCACCGACGCCCGGGTCGCACGCCGCATCGACCCGTGGCTCCCCCGGCGCCAGCTCCTCTGGGGCACCGGCTCCCTCGTCGCCCTCCTGGGCCACCTCGTCCCGGGCACCCTCGGCTGGCTGTGGTGGCGACGCCGCCGCACACCGGCGGACCCTCCCCTCTCCCCGGCCGCCTGGCTCGCCTTCCTGGCGACCATGCTGTGGGTGCGCCAGCCGGTCGTGCTGGCCCTCAGCCTGCTGACGGTGGCCGGCGGCCACTCCCTACGCTTCCCCGAGACGGACCTCCCACGGGTGCTGGCGATGCCGTGGTGGTCCTTCGTCGGCCCGGCGGGGCTGCTCGGGGCGTGGATCTGCCTGTCTGCATGGTGGGCCCTCCCACCTTCCGAGCGCGTCCCCGTGGCCGTCGGCGGGCTCCTGGGCAGCATCGGTGGCGCCGCCGCGCTGTCGTGGGTCTGGACCGCGCTGTTCGGCTGAACGCCGCCCGCAGCCGTCCGCTCGGGACGAACCCAGCCCCCCATACCCGGGATACGCATCGCCCCTCCCGGAGCCCCACCATGCCCCTGTCGCCCCCGGACCTCTTCGCCCCCCTCGCAACCCTCGAGCGCTCCAGCTCCTTCGTCGCCTCCGGCACCGCCGGCCCAGCCCCTACCCTGCGCATCGACGGCTTCGGCCTCCTCCCCCTCCCCGTCGTCCACCACCTCCTCGCCCCGCTCTGCGCCGCATCCGAGCCCGCCCCCTACGGCCGCGGCCCCGACACCCTCGTCGACCCCGATGTTCGCCGCTGCCACCAGGTGAGCGCCGACCGCATCCACCTGCCGCCCTCCTTCCAGCCCGTCCTCGACGACATCGTCGCCCGAGCCTGCACCCACCTCGGCGTGCAAGGCCACGCCGAGGCCCACCTGTACAAGCTGCTGGTGTACGGCCCCGGCGACTTCTTCGTGCCCCACCGCGACACCGAGAAGGAAGACGGGATGTTCGCCACCCTGGTCGTCACCCTCCCCAGCGACGGCGACGGCGCCGCCCTCCGGGTCGAGCACGGCGACGAGCAGGTGTCCATCCCTCTCACTTCCTCCCTCGACGAGCTGTCCTGGCTCGCCTTCTACGCCGACTGCCGCCACGAGGTCCTGCCCCTGCAGCACGGCATCCGCGTGGCCCTGGTGTTCAACCTCGTCCGCGCCGGCGCCCCGACGGCCCCGACCTCGGACGCCGGTGTGACCCGCGCCCTCGCCCGCCACCTCGAGGGGTGGTCGGAGGGCGACCCGGTGAAGCTGGTCTACGTCCTGGAGCACCGCTACACCGAGGCGGAGCTCGGCTGGGATGCCCTCAAGGGCGCCGACCACGCCCGGGCCCACGCCCTCCGCAACGCCGCGAGCCAGGCCGACGTGGTGGCGCACCTGGCCCTGCTCTCGGTCCAGATCGAGTGGAGCGCCGAGGAGCTGCAGTGGCGCTCCCGACGGGGCCGCTGGGGCCGGAGCGGCTACGGGACCGACAACGTCCCCGACGACCTCGAGCTGTACGACCTGGTCCGCGACGATCGCTCCCTCGAATGCTGGATCGGCGCCGACGGCCAGCCCACCTACGCACCCCCGCTGCCGCTGCACGCCGACGAGCTGTACCCCGACGACCTCGAGGACATCCCGCCAGACGACGTCAGCTACCACGAGGCCACCGGGAACGAGGGCGCCTCGCTCCTCCGCAGCTACCGCCGCGCCGTGGTGACCTTGTGGCCCGCGCGCCACGCCCACGCCATCCTGGTGCAGCAAGGACCCGAAGCACTCCTCGACGCCCTACCCTCTATCGACGCAGCAGAGGTGGGCCCCCTGGTGGACCAGCTGCTGATAGAGCAGCGCCTCTCCGGGTCCGAGGCCGCCACCCTGGCCAGCACCCTCCTCGAGCGAGGCCTGCTGGAACCGGCCAAGCAAGCCCTGCTCGCCCCCTACCGCTGGCATGACGACCTCCACGCGCCCGTCGCCCGCTTCTTCGCCGACGCGCCACAGGCCGACGCCGAGGACGTCCTGCTCTACCACCACCGGCACATCCACCCTCGGAGTCCCTCCACACGGGCGCGGCTCCTCTACGCTGCGGCCATGGCCTTGGCGGCGCCGTGCACCGACGCGGTGACCGACCTGCTCGCCCCTCCATGGCGCCCCGGGCTGCAGGAGGGCCCCATGGCCCATCTCGTCGTCGTGGCCTGGCATTGGAGCGACCCGCGTCTCCGGGACGCCCTCCGGGCCGACGCCCAGGCCAGCCCCGAAGCCTTCGACAGCGCCGTCCTCGCGACCCTGCAGCTCGACCTGGACGACGCCTGCCCCCCAGCGTGGAGGCAGTACATCCTGAACGAGCTCGAGGCCCGCACCGCGACCGCCCCCGTCCCTCCCCCCGACGCCCGACGGGCCCCCATCGAGCACTGCCGCTGCGCCCACTGCCTCGAGGTCAACCAGTTCCTGACGGACCCGGAGCAGGAGCGGCTCACCTACGGCGTCGCCATGTCCCACCGTCGGCACCTCGACAGCCAGCTACACTCCGAGCGCATCGACGTCGTGACCCGCGAGCTGAAGCAAGGAAGCCCCCACAAGCTCGTGATCACCAAGACCAACGCCCGTCACGAGCAGGCGGCTCGCCGACACGTGGAGTACCTGGACGCCCTCGACGCCTTGCGGTGACCCCAATGCCCGCTGCCCGGTCCCACACCTATGCCCCTCCGAACGTTCGCTCCTCGACACCTATGCCACCTCGAACGTTCGTTCTCGGCCCCATCTCGCCCTCCACCGAGACCCACCCCCCACCCAGACGACGGATTCCCGGCGTTCGCCCGTTGCGTCCAAGCCCCCGACGAACGTTGACTCCCACATAGGTCGCAGCGACCGGGGTCCGTTCCACCTCGCCAGCGCCCCTGCCCCCCCGAACGACGAGGCCCCCGGAGATCCCGTGCCCAAGACCGACAAGCGCCGCCAACTCCAACGTGCCAAGCGCGCCCTGCGCCGTCAGCAGCGCCAGAATGCCCGCGAGCGCCGCACGCAGCCCGGCGAGCTCCCCCCCTGGGCCCACACCTCCATGTTCACCCCCGACGCCGCCTACTACGTCCTCTCGGGCGAGCCCCTACCTGGCGCCCCCGAGCTCTCTCCCGCCGCCCTGTCCAGGCTCCGCGCCTTCATCCACTCCCCCGAGCCCTTCGGCCTCAGCTGGGCCTACGGCCAGAGCACCCCAGCCCTCGTCGCCTGGCTGCAGCAGCACGGCATCTCCATGGACCCGGACCGCCTTCGTCGTGAAGCCCAGGGCGGGTGGACGAGCGCGTGGGCAGTGGGTGGTCACGTCGCACGCGAGTCGAGCGTTCCAGAAGACCTCGACGGCACGCCGGGCGAGTGGGCGGTCGGTGCGGCCGTGTGCGCGCTCTGGGGCCGCTGGCAGCCCGATCTCCCCTGCGTGGAGCTGCTCTGCGATCGGATGCAGGAGAGCCTCCACATCGCACGTAGGAGCCCCCGCATGGCCGTTCCAGTGGCCATCGACGTGGCCCGCATGGCCCAGGCGCTCTGCCCGAACGCAGCCAGCGTCGACGAGGTCGAGGCCTTCGTGAGCCCCATCGAGAGCCTGTCGAACTGGATCGGCGAGGTGCTGAGCTTCGGGTTCCCCGCCGCCGCCAGGTACCCAGAGCTCGCCGGGCCCTGGCTGGGCTGGGTGCAGTGGGCGGTCCGTCTCGGGCATCGCAACGTCTGGGCCGCCGACCTGGCCGACGCCATGGCACTCGTCGGACGGCGCGCCGACGCGGTGGACTACCTGCGCTCCGCCCCCCTGCCCGACGGGCTCGAGGAGGGCGACCGGTACCGACGCCTCGCCCACCTACACATCCTCCCCGGAGCCGACGGCAAGAGGGACTACGCTGCCGCCCTCGCCGTGGTGTCGGAGGCGGAGGCTACAGGCATCGACCTGGGCCAGTGGGACCTGCGAAGCCTGCGTACCCTGTGTGAGGAGCGGCTCGGCGATTGACCGCGGTTCGGTCACACCATGCGTCACGCTCCCCACGACCCCACCGCCGAGTTAGCGGCCGCCCCACCCAAGGAGCCCCATGCCCCGCCGCGCCGCCACCATCGCCCGCACCCGCGCCCAGGTCGGCCAGTGGGCCTCCGAGCACGCCCCCGACACCCTCGCCGACCTGATGGCCACCTACATGGGCCCCGATCGACGCATCGCCCGCATGCACCCCGACCTCGTCGAGCAGGCCCTGAGCTTCGCCATCGTCGCCACCACCACCAGCGGCGACACCCTGGTCGACCGCTACCGAGACCTCGGCCTGTCCCACCCCCGCGCCATCCGCGACGCCCTCGAGACCTTCGCAGGGCGGCGGTTCACCGCGCTGCGGGTGAACGAGGTCGAGCTCGACCGGGGGCTGCACGTCCGAGACATCGTCGCCGACGAGCTCCTGTTCCTGCGGGAGGTCTCCGGCACCCACACCGCCCAGCCCGGCATGTGGCTCCTGGGGGCCATCGGGCGGATCGACGGCCGCTGGGAGCTCCTCGGCGATGCCCGTGCCCTGTCCCGGCGGGCGACGATCCGTGTCGTACAGGGCCTCCTCCAACCGGAGCAGCCCGAGGTCCGCGCGATGGAGGCCTACCACCGCTCCTTCCGCAAGCCCCGCCTCGAGAACAGCGACGGTGACCTGCTGCGCCCCGTCGATCTGGTCGTGGCCTGCACCTGGGCCGAGACTCTGGAGATGGCCCAGCGCTGGGACGACGCCTCCATCCACGACGCCACGCTGACCATCCTCGGCGAGCCCGAGCCCCGCATGGGCCGCCCGGTTCGGGCCAGCCTCTCCCCCCGAGGCGACCACGTGGCCATCTCGGTCAACAGCACCCCACGGGAGAAGGACGTCCTCGACCGGCTGGGACGGCCCGAGGTCCTGAAGCGAGACGACCTCTCGTCACGCCTCCCCCCCAACGACCCCGACGGGGAGCCCACCGTCGCCGACCACTACGAGATGGCCCTGCCCGAGCCCGCCGACCCCATCGCCCACTTCGAGGCCCAACGGGCGGAGGCCTGGCCCGACGAGCCCATCCCAGCCCTCGACGACCAGACACCCCGCGACGCGCTCGCCGCGGGGCGCATCGCCGAGGTGCGGGCCCTGGCACCGGACGAAGCCCTCGAGGCCCTGGGACTCCCCCTCTGAGCCCCCCTGGGGCTGCTCACACGACGCACGGCGACACCTGCGGACCGGACGGCCGAGCGCGGGCCCGCACCTCGGCGTTGGGGTCGTGGACGAGCAGGGCGGTGGCCATGGCGGCGTCGAGGCCAACTCGATCAGCTCGTGACCCACCTCAGGTGGGACTCAGGCCACTCCGGAACGCAGAACGACGGGCGGCCGGGGCCTCCGAAACGTCGTGCCGTACTTCGTCGTGCGAGCCTTCCATCCCTTGCCCGGCAGCTCGGCCACGAACTGCTTGCGACTCGAGGCATCCATGGACCGGCTGAACTCCACGCAATGGAGTCGCTCGCATCCCTGCAAGCTACGAGGCAGCTGCTTGGCCCCCACCGCAATGGAGAGAACCTCCAGGCTGGCGAACGCCCCCAGTCGAGCAGGTGCGCCCCCGGCCAGCCGCAGCACCCGAAGCGTCGGATGTCGCGCGAGCCCAGCGAAGAAGGCATCGTCCGCGTCGAGCGGCACCTGAAGCCACAGCTCCTCCAGACACGCCAGACGCCGAAGCGACGGCACGCCATCCTCGGCCACAAAGGACAGCTTCTCCAAGCTGACCAGGTCCGACAACGGGTCGTCGAGCCCACACGCAAGGACGCCGCAGTGCAACGCCCGGAGCGAGCCGAGTCCTCGAAAGGCGTCGCCGGAAACCCGCAGAAGGGGATTCTGGCCGAGGTCGAGCACCTCCAGACGGGACATCGCCCCCAGCACGGGCATCTCCACCAGGCCGAGCCCTTCGAGGCGAAGGGTCCGGAGCTCACCCATGGCTTCGAGCGACGGGAGTCGATCCGCCCTGCCACGCAGCCGAAGGTGCCGCAGCGCGACGAGCCCAGATAGGGCCGGCCCGGGGGTTCCCGCGAGGGTGAGCGTCAGGGTGTGCAGGCTCGGAGCACGGGCCAGACGCTCCAGGTCCTCGTGGAGCGACAGCCCAGCGGTCAGCGTTGCCTCCTCCAAGGTGTGGGCGTCGGAGAGCCTCGGAACGGGAGGCACGAACCGCGCGCGAAGGAGACCTGGAGGGACCGCCTCGAAACGGTGGCGGCCATCCACCTCTCCGAGTCCACGCATGCGCTCGGGGTGGAACGAGACCTTGCGGGGAGGCTCGAGCTTGTGGAGGGTCAGGCCGTACAGGCGCTCGACGTCCTGAAGCTCGCGACAGCCACGGAGGCTCAGGTGCCGCAGCTCGGTGAGGCCAGCGAGCTCGGCGGGCAGCTCGCGAAGCCCTGTACAGGAGAGGATGAGGGTGCGTAGGCTGCCCAAGCCCAGCACCGACTCCGGCCACCGCGTCAGCGGATTGCCGTGCACGTCGAGGTGCTCGAGCGCCTGCAAGCGGCCGAAGCTGCCTGGCAGCACGGTGAGTTGGTTGTCCCGGAGGTCCAGGTGGACCAGGGCTCGCAGCGCACCGATGGCTTCGGGCAGCTCTGTCAGCCCCACGCCATCGGCTCGCAGCTCGCGGAGGTGGTGAAGCGCACCGATGCTCTCCGGTAGGCGATGACGCCGGGGACCACGCCAGCTCATGGCCCGCGCGCCGTAGGTATCGAGGTCGAGACGCTCCAAGGGCAGGTCCGCGATCGAGGCGGGGATGTCTCCCCCTGCCAGCAGCGAGAGTTCCGTGACCCCGGCGGCAGCGAGGATCGGCAGGCTCTGGTCCAGGTCGAGCTCTGGGGCGTCCACCAGGCGTACCGTGCGGAGATCGTGGGCGCCGAGCCCCTCCGGTAGGCGCCGGAGCCCCTGGTGACCCACCACCAGGGTGTGCACCGAGGCGGGGAGCTCTGCGACGACCTGCTCCAGATCCAGCTCGGGGCAATCGACCAGCTCGAGCACCTCCAGCTCCTCCAGGCTGCCCAACGCCAGCCGACGAACGGGGGTGTGGGTGATGGCCAGGCTGCGCAGCCCTGAGGGCAACGGTGGCACCTCGACGAATCCATGGCGATCGAGGGACAGCGAACGAAGTCCGCGAAGGCCGTCCAGCCCCTTGGGGAACGACTTGAACGCTTCGGACGTCGGATGGCCGTGGACCAGCAGTTCCATGGGTTCGTCCGGGACCGAGAGCGCCTCACGCAAGCCTCGCTTGCCACCAAAGCTCAACATCGACCTGGCTCCGTACGTTGGCTCGGGCGCCCTCGACGCCCGCAGCGCTCCAGACATCGCACATTTCCGGAACCGGATTCCACCCCGATGGTCACACACCACACCCCCTCTTGACAGGACGCGCCGCCCCCACCGCGCGCCCTGACGACACCCGTGTGCCCGCTCCGGAGTGCCATCCTCATGACGACGTCATCCCGCCCGCCCCGCGTCCTCCGCATCGGCATCCTCCGACACGGCAACATCCTCCAGGAGCGACTCATCCCTTCCGGAGACTCGGTCTCGGTCGGTGAGTCCAGCAGCAACACCTTCGTCCTCCCCCCGACCCCTGTGCTCGCCCCCAAGCACCAGCTCTTCGAGGCCACCCAAGGGGGCTACCGCCTCCGGCTCACGGAGGGCATGAAGGGCAAGCTCAGCGCGGGCGGAGCGGTCGTCTCGCTCGACGCCCTGGCCCGAGAGCCCTCCGCCACCCGGGAGAACGGCGTCGTCTGCGTCCCCCTCACCCAGCAGGACCGCGGCAAGATCGTCATCGACGGCGTCTCCATCCTCTTCCAGTTCATCGAGCCCCCGCCGGTCTCCGTGGCGACGCCCCTGCAGCAGATGGACTTCCGCCCCCGACTCATGGAAGAAGACGACCCGGTCTTCCTCGGCTTCCTCGGCCTGTGGTCCGCCCTCGCCTCCATCCTGGTGATCTGGGTCTGGAGTGCCGAGCCCGAACCCTACGAGATCACCGACCTCCCGGACCGCATCGCCCGGCTCACCCTCCCCCCGAAGGTGGTGGCGCCCGATGTCGACCCCGAGGTCGACGAAGAGGTGGAGGCCCCCCCGATCGAGGTCGTGCGCGACCGCGTCCCCGTCGACCACCTCGACGAACCGCCCGCCCCTGCCGACGCCCCCCGGGACGAGGAGCAGCTCCGCGAGGACGTCGAGAAGAAGTCCGTCCTCCTGGCCAGACTGCTCGGCACCAAGGGGGACTCCCCCACCCGGGCCGACGAGATCTGGTCGGACGAGGAGAAGGGTCTCGCCGACATCGACGTTGCCCTCGCCCACGCCGGAGGGGTCACCACCAGCGCGAACAGCGCCGGCCCACGTCCCACCCGCAGCGGCACCGACCGAGCCGCCGACATCGACAACCTGGTTGGCGTCGGCGGCGGCGACGCCCGCACCATCGAGGGCCCGGCGGTCCTGATCGCGTCCGTGCGCTCCGAGCCAGGCCAGATCGAGGCCCACGACGGCGACAGCAGCGAGGTCGAGGAGACCATCCGCCACAACGCCGGGAGCCTCAACTACTGCTATGAGCGGCGCCTCAAGGCCCGTCCCGACCTGCACGGGCGCGTCGAGGTCAGCTGGGTCGTGGAGGACGGGAAAGTGGTCGGCACGCCGCTCGTCGTCCTCGACACCACCGACGACCCCCAGCTCGCCACCTGCGTGCAGCGCCAGATCCAACGCTGGACCTTCGCCGGCTTCACGGGGGAGGCGAGCAACCCCTTCATCTTCCAGCCCAAGTAGCGTCGGCGCGGCGTCCGCAGCCGCGATAGCACGCCCCCATGGCCAAACGACGCTTCAGCCCACACAAACGCCGGGCCATCACGGCCCTCGAAGACGCCGCCCGCGAACAGCTCGGCCCCAGCGCCAACGTCGGCCGCCTCCAGTGGCTGGGCGAGGGCACCGCTCGCAAGGCCTGGTTCGCCGTCATCGACGCCCCCGGCGGCTCCGAGCACGTGTGGGTGGCCCAGGTCCCTCCCGCCGACACCTCCAAGGAAGCCCTGGACCGCTTCGCCCGCGAGCTCGCCCTTCTCGGCGCCCTCGCCGACCTCGACCTCCCCTTCCACACGCCGGCGCCCATCACCAGCGTGGAGGTCGACGGCATCCCCATCAACATCACCACGGCCTGCGACGGTGCCGCTCTCGACGTGCGTATGCGCATCTTCACCGCAGCGGAGGCCGCGCAGTTCACCGGCGAGGTGGCCGCTGCCATCCACCGCCTTCCGACGCACCTCCCCCTGCCAGGCAAGGCCCACCGCACCTGCCGCGAAGACGCCCTCCACGACATGTCCGCTCTCCGGGACATCGACGCCCCCTTCGTCGACGAGCTCGAGGCCTGGTGCACCGAGCACCTCCCCCCTGACGACCTCCCGTCCTGCGTCGTCCACGGCGACCTTCTCGGCCAGAACCTGCTCCTCACCTGGGAGCGCGCGGTCTCCGTCATCGACTGGGAGTACGCCGGCCTGGGCTCCCCGGCCGGCGACCTCGCCATCGTCACCCGCGGCCATCGCAAGGTCTTCCGCGACGAGGACGGCCGCGCCATGCTCCTCGACGCCTACAACGCCAAGGCCGACCGACCCGTTCGCCCCGCCGACCTTCGCCTCCGCGAGCTGACGCTGATGGCCTTCCAGGTGGCCGAATTCCTGCGCGAGTACCCCCACTCCGGGCCGACCGAGCTCAACAAGCTGAAGAACCTCTACAAGCGGCCCGTGTAGGCGGGCCATCAGCCCCCAGCGATCTTCACCTCGCTGAACCACCCCGCCGGCATCGCCCTCTCCAGCTCCCACACGATGCGAATCGGCCGCTCCCCCTCCGCCCCCACGCACCGCACCGGCCCGAGGAACAGGTACGGCATCGTCACCCCCCGCTCGTCCTTCTTCGCCTGACGCACGAAGAGCAGGATCCGCCACCCCTCCGGCGGCGCCCGATACCGACGCCCCGTCGACGACTCGAAGCGGGTGCTCCCCTGGCTCTCCCAGTGGAACCGACGCTGCGACAGCGGGTAGTCGTTGTAGAGCGTGGTCGGCGTGAAGTCCTTCTCGTCCTTCTCCAGGGTGACGAAGAGCACGTCGCAGCGATGGGCCGCGCACTTGTACACGCCCCCCTGGGTGCGCAGCAGCTTCCCCTTCCGCACCTCCCCCAGACCCGCACTCACCTCGTCGCGGCTGTAGGTCCCGTGCACCTGGAACGGCAGCCCCTCCAGGCGGTGGGTGGTCTTCCTCCGGCGGTCGTCCAGCACCTCCAGCAGCTGCCGCACCTCCCCGAGCACCGCCCCCTCCGACCACAGCTCGGCCAGGAAGGCCCCGAGCTCGGCCATCGGCCGACGCGCCTGCCCGAGGGCCGCAAAGAGCATGCGCTGGTAGGGGTCAGAGACATCGGCGGGCGGCGGACGGTCCTCCCCCAGCCAGAGCCGCCAGCGGGTCAGCCGATCCACGTCGTCCACGTGCAGCAGACGTGGCAGGGCCCGCAGCACGGCCGTGTCCGGCACCTCCTGCACATACCCCCGCTTCTGGCGAAGATGTGAGAAGCTCTTCCGGGTGAGGTAGAGCTCCCGGAGGTCGACGTCCGCCCGGTCGAGGAAGGTGGCCAGGGGCCAGTCCTCCACGAGGTCCTCCGCCAGCGACGCCCAGCTGGACAGCGTCCGCTTGATGTTCTCGAGGACCGACCGCTGGGCCTCCTCCTCGAGCTGGATGGAGCACCCCGACGGCAGCCGTGGAAAGCCCTCTTCCACGGCCTCCCGCACCTCGGCCCGGGTCCCTCCCCCCAGCATCGCCCGGAAGCGACGATCGAAGCGAAAGCGACGGTTGGCCCGACCGATGAAGTCGAGGACGGTGAGGCAGCTCTTGCCCTCGTGGAGCCGCAGGCCGCGGCCGAGCTGCTGCAGGAAGATGGTCGCGCTCTCGGTGGGTCGCAGGAAGAGCACGGTGTCCACCGACGGGATGTCGACGCCCTCGTTGAACACGTCGACGGTGAACAGCGCACACAGCTCTCCGCTCGCCAGCTGACGCACCGCGGCCCGACGCTCCCCACGCTGGGTCTCCCCGGTCACCGCCATCGCCGGCAGCCCCTTCCGGCGGAAGAACGCCGCCATGTACTCGGCGTGCTTCACCGACACGCAGAAGCCCAGCGCGCGCATCTCCGTGGGGTCCCGCACCCGGTCGGTCAGGGCCCGGAGCACGTGCCGGGCCCGATGCTCGTCCGCCGTGTACACCTTCTCCAGGGCCGCCACGCTGTAGCGCCCTCCTCGGAAGTCCACCTGGGACAGGTCGGTCTGGTCGTCGACCCCGAAGTACTGGAACGGGACGAGTAGCCCCTGGTCCAGCGCATCCCACAGCCGAGACTCCGCCGCCACCCGCTCCCCGAACCAGTGGAGGATCGACTGGCCGTCCGTCCGCTCGGGGGTCGCCGTCAGTCCCAGCAGCACCCGGGGCGTCAGCCGCTCCAGGAGAGCGGTGTAGGTGTCCGCCTCGGCGTGGTGGAACTCGTCGACCACGACCACGTCGTAGGCGTCCGCCTCCAGCCCCTCCAGCCGACGACCGTGGAGCGACTGGATCGACGCGAACACATGCCGCCCCACCAGCGGCTTGTCGGTGCCGGTGAGCAGCTCGCCGAAGCCGCCATCCCCCAGCGCCGCACGGTACGTGGCGCGGCTCTTCTCCAGGATCTCCCGACGATGGGCCACGAAGAGCAGGCTCGGCCTGCCCCCCAGACGTCGACAAAGCGCCTTGTAGTCCAGCGCCGCGATCACCGTCTTGCCGGTCCCCGTCGCTGCCACGACCAGGTTCTCGTGGTGCCCGGCCTCCCGCTCGGCCTCCAAGGCCTCCAGCACCGTCGCCTGGTGGGGGTAGGGATGGAGCCGCACCGCCGCGGCCAGCGCGTCCCGCTGGGGATTCCGTCGGGCCGCCAGCACCTCGATGAACCGCTCTCGCTCGTAGGGCTCGAAGGCGCCCTCGTCCCAGTACTGGGCGAAGGTCGCCTCGAACTTCCGGAGGATGGAGGGGTTGTCCACGTTCGACAGCCGTACGTTCCACTCACATCCGTCCCGCAGCGCCGCATGGGAGAGGTTGGACGACCCCACGATGCCCGTCGAGAAGCCCGTGCGTCGATGGAACAGCCAGGCCTTCGCGTGCAGGCGCGTCCGGCGGGTGTCGTAGCTGACCCGGACGTCCGCTCCGAGCGCCTGCAGGGCGTCGAGGGCCTCGTGGTCCGTCGCCCCCATGTACGTCGTCGTGAGGATGCGGAGCGGGGGCTGGCCGCCGTGTCGGTCGTGGAAGGCGCGCAGGGCATCGCGGATCTCCACGAAGCCCGTCCACTTCACGAAGGAGACGAGCACGTCGACCTGGTCCGCCGACGCGAGCTCCCGCTGGATCTCCCGACCGACCCGCAGGTCCTTGGGGCCGTTGACGATGAGGTCGCTGTGCCTCAGAGGAATCGACGGCCGCTCCACCCGTCCGGCCCCGAGCCGCACCTCGTCCCGCCGCAGCACCTGGAGCAAGCGCTCCGCCGTGACGTGGTCGTCCGCGTCCACCACGCCATCCAGCTCGGCCAGCCCGTCCAGCAGGCGGTTCGTGAGCTCGATCTGCCGGGCGACCCTCTCGGCGTCCTTCCCCTTGACCGACGACAGCACGGCAGCGGCGAAGCGGAACACGTGCCGTGCCAGGGCCTCCGAGGCCGCGTCGGGACTCAGCGCGACGCGGTCCGTCAGCAGCTCGGGGTCGTCGAGCTGCCGCTGGAGCGCGAGGGTGACGAGCTCGTCGTAGAGTCCGGAGGAGAGCTTGGGCACGACACAATCGTACTCGAGGGGGCCTCGTCGCGCCTACCTCGGGCTCCGTGGTGTTCTGCCGGCTCCAGCCGGCCCGATGCTCCATCGTCGGCGCAGTGGGGGTGTTCTGGGTCGCGGTGGCGGCGGTAGGTGGGGCGCTGCAGGGGACACGAAGCGCACGAAGAAGACACGAAGGGCACACGAAGCCGAGACCCCGGCGCCCTTCGTGTGCCCTTCGTGTCTCCTCGGTGTCCTTCGTGACCCCTACGGCAAGACATTTAACGCTCGCACATCATCGCCTTCAACCTAGCTTCTCCAACTTTTTCGTACATTCTTGTTGACACCTCCCCCCACACCCGCCTAGGTTCTAGGCGTTGCACAGAGCAGCTGGAGCCACGTCTTCGATGTCTACCCTCTTCGCCATCGCCATGATGAACCAGCCGACCCCCATGGTCGTGCCGGGTACGTGTGTCGCGAAGCGCGACATGGGGAGCCGGCACGAAGATGGGAACGCCGGAGGCTTTGTGCGGTAGTTGGAATTCCAACCTACCGAATGAAGCCCCGGCCTCCGAAAGGACGCCGGGGCTTCTTCGTTTGGGGGAGGCCACTGGATGAGCGCCTGCGGCTACGAACTGCGGGTCTAAGGGTTCGAATCCCTTCTCCCCTTCCATAGCGAGAACGGCCCCCCGGGGGGTTCCCGAGAGGCCGTTCAAGTTGTTCTCTGACATCGCGAATACGGAATGGTCTGTGAAAGACCAGAGACGCGCGCCATCGAACGGTGTGGTAGCCAGAATGTAGCGCGTCCCTGGTCCCTTTGCATCCGCCAAGTGGACTGGACCTGGGCCTCCGAAGCTCGGGCGTGTAGGTTCGACTCCTACCGGGTGCTCCATCTCAGACGAGGGGACGGCTGGAGCTCCATGATCGAGCTCGCGGTCTGCCTCGTCGACACGCTGTGGACGAAGCCGAAGTGGCCGAGGCACCAGGATGTGACCCTGGAGAGAGCGGGTTCGAGTCCCGTCGTTCACCCCATTTCACGCGGTCGAGGTTGAAGTTGGACGAGACGCCGGCCTGTCACGCCGGAGGAAGCGGGTTCGAGTCCCGTCGATCGCGCCATCTCTGAGGGGGAGGGTCCCCGGGACGACGTCTGCCCAAAGACATGCACGTTCCAACCTTCTCCACGTTTTCACGGGTCGCACGCATCTGTGGCGAGGCACCGGTCTCTTAAACCGGAAATGTCGGGTTCGAACCCCGAGCGACCCACCACTGCGGGTTCGATGAGAGCCCCTTCCAAACCGAAGTTCACCCCGGCAGCTGCCCTGCTGGCTCGGTGGTGAGCGCTGGCCGTTTACGCCATGAGGTACGAGCTCGACGCTTGTGCAGGGCACCTTCGAGGGCAGGGCGCGGGGTGTGCCGCCTGGTTTGGAACCAGGACATCGCTGGGTTCGACTCCCAGGCCTTCGACCATCTCGACGCGGGGAGTGAGGGCCACAGGCTGGGTTCATACCCCAACCTTTGCAGGTTCGACTCCTGCCCCCGCAACCACTCACGGGTTCGTAGCTCAATGGCAGAGCAGCCGGCTGTTAACCGGCCGATCAGAGTTCGAATCTCTGCGTTCCCGCCACCTTGCACGTCGCGTAGCCGGTTGCTCGGACGCGCCTGATAAGCGCGTTGCGCTGGGTTCAACTCCCAGGGCGTGTACCACCATTGGGGTGTGGCCTCATCCCGCGACGGTCGGCCCGTGCCACCAGCGGGAGCGAGCCACCGTCCACCAGGCCCGAAGGGCCGAACGTTCGGGATGTCTTCCGAGAGCAAGCTTGCTTGCTCGCAACCGGTGTCGAAGGGCACTCGGCTCTGACCCGAGAGCGTGTGGGTTCGAACCCCACCACCCCAACCACTGACGACGCTGACCGCGGGGCGGAAGCTGGATTGCAAACCCGGCTGGCTCGGTTCGACTCCGGGCAGCGTCTCCACCGAGGTGTGGCGCAGTCTGGTCAGCGTGCCCCGTTCGGAACGGGGAGGCCGCAGGTTCGAATCCTGCCACCTCGATCATCTCCACGGGGAGTGGGGCTGGGAACCTCGGCGAGGATTTGACCCTCGCGTCGGTCCGGTTCGATTCCGGACTCCCCAACGTTCACACGCAGTAGGCCCGGATGGAGAGGGGACCGGTTCATACCCGGTTTGCAGGAGGTTCGATTCCTCCTACTGCGACCATCTCTCGGGGTGAGAGCGCGAGGCGTGCGGCCTGTCTGGGAGGCAGGCAAAGGCTGGTTCGACTCCAGCCACCCCGACCACTTCATGCAGGTGCGATCCCGTTGGTGGGAGCTCGGAACGCCATTCCGAGATGGGCGGGTTCGACCCCCGTCACCTGCTCCATCCTGCCGGCGCCGTCGGACGGGAACGCCCTTCGTACGGGCGTTCATGTGGGTTCGACTCCCACCTCCGGCTCCACGCTCGCCTGGTGAGTCGTCGGCACGCTGATGCCCTTGGTAGGGGCGTCGATCGGGTTCAACTCCCGGACCAGGCTCCACTTCGTGCCCCGCGTAGGCACCCAGCCCCGCCTTGTAAGCGGGCAGGATCGCTTCGATGCGATGCGGGGCTCCATGCACTCGAGATCCCAACGGTGGGAGTCTGGGTTTCCACCCCGGAATGGGCGGGTTCGATTCCCGTCGGGTGCTCCATCTCATGCCCGGGAGGTCTCGCTGGTGAGACGCCTGCTCGACACGCAGGAGGCGGCCGGTTCGACTCCGGCACCGGGTACCACGTAGGCGACACGCCGGGACACGACACGACGTTTCCAATGCTTTGTCCGAACGATCGGTTCGCGGACGTTCTCATGGTGAGGCATGTTCCAAGGGGGCGACTGGCCATGGCATGGCCGGTGCGGAGGGTTCGATTCCCTTCCTCTCCACCACCACCCACGGGGTCACATGTGCCAAGGAGGCGACGCTGCCTTGCAAGCAGCGTGCGGTCGGTTCGATTCCGACGGGCTCCACCATCCACGCTCGAGAGCCCGAACGGTGAGGGACCTCCATCACACGGAGGGAGTCCTGGGTTCGAATCCCAGCTCGAGCACCACTCCGCTGCGGAATGCAAAGCGGTACGAGCAGCAGGGTTTTCACCCCTGGCCTAGCGGGTTCAAGTCCCGTCCGCAGCTCCACCACTCCTGTCGAGTCACTGTGGTCGTGTCCCGTCCGCAGCACCATGTCGAGCCCGCCGAGGGACCGGTTCCAGGTCTTCTAAACCAGGGGATGTGGGTTCGAATCCCACCGGGCTCTCCATCTCACCAGACCACTCCGTGTTCGTGATGGGAGGTCCCCATGTCCAGCGACGTACTCGTCCTCAACATCGACTACACCCCCCTCGAGGTCATCTCGTGGCGCGCGGCCATCGAGAAGCTCTTCATGGGCAAGATCGAGGTGGTCGAGCGCTACGCGGACCGGTTCATCCGCTCCCCTTCGGTGCAGTTCCCCTTCCCCGCCGTGGTCCGGCTCATCACCGGCTACGCGCGACGGAAGGTCAAGCTCAGCCGGAAGCACATCCTGGAGAGGGATGGGTTCACATGCCAGTACTGCGGCCTCCGTCCGCGGAAGGCATCGGGAACGCCTCACATCGAGGTGCTCACCATCGACCATGTCGTTCCCCGGGCTCACAGCCAGGGAGGCTGGGTCACCCTGCCGTGGTCCGGAGAGCTGGTGCGTGTCACGTCGTGGGAGAACCTCCTCACCGCTTGTGAGCGCTGCAACGGCGACAAGGCCGACCGCACGCCGGCACAGGCGGGCCTGACGATGCGCAAGCGTCCGAGGGCTCCCTCCCCGATGGACCTCGCGAGGATGAACATCCTCCGGTACGAGATCCCCGAGGAGTGGAAGGACTACCTGCCCGCGGACTCCCCGTGGAGAGACTACTGGGACGGAGAACTCTCGTAGACCCGTCCGAACGTCACCTATCGGCGCCGCCACCCGGTAGCGGCGCCGACTCAGCACAGCAAGATCAACAGGATGATCCCCGGCAACACGCCGAGGATGAACCCCAGCACGATGGCGATGACCTCGCCGGTGCTGTAGTGGCAGTTGGCTGCGGTCTGCTGACCTCGGAGGGTCGCGAAGCGGTCAGCGACCTCTCCTCGGCTCTGCGCAGCGGCCACACCGTCGGCGAAAGCTTCGAGGTCGGCGTGGGTCGCCCGGAGCTCGGCGTCCCCGGGCACGAGGCGCGTGGCCCGCTGGACGGCCTTTCGGCTCTGCTCGACCTCGTCCAGGGCGAGCTCCTGTGCCTCCTCGAGGGAGTCTGCGCCACGCAAGCGCTCCTCGAAGGCATGCAGCTCGGCGCGGTGGTCGTCCGTGGGGCAGCTGGGCACGGCGGTGGCCACGCCAGGCACCAGCAGGCAGGCGGCCAACACCGCTGGACGCAGTCGCGCGGCCATGGCGTGGGCCCGGAAGTCTGTTCGTGCTCGTGGAAGCCGGGGGCGGATCGGCATGGGGTCTCCTGTGTCTCGGACATCCATGGGGCCGCGCGGGTGCCTCGCAACCCTCGTGGTGGGTTGCGAGGCGGCGGACCCGACCCATGGACTGGGCACGTGACCGACCCCATGACTTCGGAGGAACCCTTGCTACGCGCCCTCATCTTCCCCGTGTTCCTGACCGCTTGCGCTCCGATGCCCCCTGTCGAGACGGGCCCCAGCGACCGCGAGCTCCCGGCCAGCTCCGACGACCTGAAGCTCCAGCGAACCCTCGTGTACGGTGCCGAGCGGGACGTGGAGCGCCAGGAGCAGCGCGTGGCCGAGGCCGAGCAGTTCTGGCAGGAAGCCAATGCCCAGTGGAAGGCGACCCCTCCGCAGGACGCCGTCGGCCGCTCGACGGCCCGCGCCACCCTGCAGGACGCTGCGGAGTCCCTCGCATGGCACGAGCGGGAGCTGGAGCTGGTGGAGCTCCGGCGCGACCTGGCCCACGCCGAACTCTCCGTGTTGGAGTCGCAGACCGTGGTCGCCGAGCTGTCGACCCGGGAGAAGGTCGACGCCATCCGTGACGAGCTGGTGCGACTGAACATCGCCCAGGCAGAGGCCCGTCGCCGCCTGGATGCCCTCGACAACGACGGCGTCTCCTCCGCTGAGGCCGACGCGCTCGTGGACATCGTGGAGGCCGCTACCGAGGCGGACGCCGAGGTGGCCCCCACCCGCTGATGTCCCCCCCCCTGGCCGACACCCCGCCTCGTCGGTACCCTCCAGGAATGACCCTGCTTCCGATCCTGTGGGCCTGCATGGCCGCCAACGTGCGTCCCCCTCACACGCCCGAGGCCGTCACCATGCAGCTTCGAGCGGCGGGCTACACGGTCGTGCCCCTCGGCGCGGACCCCGTCGGCCACGGGCCCGAGGTCGCGTCCTTCACGGACCGCCGCTGCCTCCGGGCCACCCGCGATGACCTCTTCGACGATCTGTGCATCTGGACCTGCACCACCCCCACCTGCGACGGCGTCGGCCCACGCCGCATGGTGCTCGGCGAGAGCTACGGCGTCTTCGAGGGCCAGGGAAGCTTCCTCGTCCACCGCGTGTGTGCTCGTGACCCGTCGAGTCCCGCGGGCTTCGACTGCGTGCGGGTCCGGACCGACCTGGGCCTCCTCTGACCCGGGGGACCAGCCCATCCTCGAGGCGCTCGGCAGGATCAGGCAGACAATCGGCAGGACCTCCCATGGTCCGCCCCAGGGGCAATCCCTAGCTTGTAGGCACGACACACAACCATGTCGCCACCAGCCAGGAGGCCTCCTTGTCCACCGACCATCCCACCCGCCGACAGTTCGCCGCCCTCGGAGCTGCCACCCTCCTCGCGACACCTGCCCAGGCCGAGAAGCCCAAGAAGGGCACGGTCCGTGCCCTGGCCGCCTTCGACGATTCCGGCGAGCTGAAGCCCTTCGAGTTCGAGCGCCGGCCCATGGGCGACGACGACATCGTCATCGACATCAAGTACGCCAGCATCTGCCACTCCGACATCCACCAGGAGCGCGGCGACTGGGGCCCGCAGACGTACCCCCAGGTGCCCGGGCACGAGATCGTCGGCATCGTGTCGGCGGTCGGTAAGAACGTCACCGACTTCCAGGTCGGGGACCGCGCCGGCGTGGGCTGCATGGTCGACAGCTGCATGGACTGCCGCTCCTGCAAGCACGGCGAGGAGCACCACTGCGAGAAGGGAGAGACGCTCTTCACCTATGGCTACCCCGACGACCGTGAGCCCACCGGCATCACCCAGGGCGGCTACTGCACCCAGATCGTGGTCCGCGACCACTTCGCGGTTCACGTTCCGAACCACATGCTACTGCACCCAGATCGTGGTCCGCGACCACTTCGCGGTTCACGTTCCGAACCACATCCCACTGCAGGAGGCCGCGCCCCTCCTCTGCGCAGGCATCACCACCTACTCCCCCATCATGCAGGCCAACGTCGACGTGGGGGCCCGGGTCGCGGTCATCGGCATCGGCGGCCTGGGCCACATGGCGGTCAAGATCGCCCGCGCCAAGGGGGCCGACGTGACCGCGTTCACCACCTCCCCCACCAAGGTCGCCGACATCGAAGCCTGGGGCGCCAAGGCTGTGGTCGTCGACTCCCTCGACGCTCTCGAGGCCCACCGTGGAACCATGGACTGGGCCATCTGCACGATCCCGGTCGCGTACGACGTCGCCGCCTACGCCTCCGTCGTGAAGCCCCACGGCACCTACACCCAGGTCGGCATGCCCGATGGCTTCTCCCTCACCCTCAGCGCCATCGGCCTGTCGATCTCCCGGGTCAAGTTCGAGGCATCCCTCATCGGCGGCGTCCCGGAGACCCAGGAGGTCGTGCACTTCTGCGCCGACAACAAGGTGCGTCCCGACGTCGAGGTCATCGCAGCGGCCGACGTGACGGACGCATGGGTGAAGGTGCAGAACAAGGGCGCCCGCTACCGCTACGTCATCGACGCCGCGACCTTCTGAAGCGGACCGAGCTCTCGGGGCACGGGGCCTTTGCCGCGGACGAACCATGAACCAACCAGACACCACTCCCATCCCGACGCACGGGTGGTCGCATTGGCCCCCCGGCCATCCCGGAGCCCCCTTGCCAGTACACGGCCCCACCGGCAGGAACAGGCATGAGTAGGCGCAGGACGCTCTCCGAACGCAGCACTGGCTCCACGAACCGGCATACGAGCCCACAGGAGACCCCATGTCCACCCTCGCTCCCCTGCTGACCGCCTTCCGCGCCACCATCCCGTCGACCGAGCCCACCGGCGTCGCTGAGACCGGCGTTCCCGGCGTCACCTTCTTCTGGATCGACCACGACACCCCCCGGGTGCCGCTCCTCTACGACACCGGCATCGTCATCCTCGGACAGGGCCACAAGGTGGGCTTCCTGGGCGACCGGGTGTTCCGCTACGACGCCGACAGCTGCCTGGTGCTAGGCGTCCCAGTTCCCTTCGAGTGCGCCTCCTTCGGACGGCCCGACGAGCCCCTCCTCGGCATCCGTCTCGACGTCGATCTCGGCATGCTCCACAGCCTCGTTGCCCGCTTCGGCGGCAAGCTGGGCCTCGACCACGGCAAGGGGGTTCACAGCGCGGTCGAGCCCCTCCGGATGGACGGCCAGCTGCTCGCCGCCGTGGCGCGACTCCTGGGCAGTCTTCCCGACCCGATGGACCGCACCGTCGTCGGACCCGCCGCCGTCGAGGAGATCATCTACCGCATCCTCCGCTCCGAGCACGGTCGGGTCCTCTACGCCCTGACCCGCCACCAGACGCCCTACGCCAACATCGCCCAGGCCCTCGAGCTCATCCACGGTGACTTCGCCAACGGTCTGTCGGTGGAAGACCTCGCGAAGGAGGCGGCGATGAGCGTGTCCTCCTTCCACCGCACCTTCAAGGAGGTGACGGGAGAGACGCCCCTGCAGTACCTGAAGAAGGTGCGGCTGCTGAAGGCCAAGAGCCTGCTGGTGTACGAGGGCAAGCGGGTCGAAGAGACCGCCTACGAGGTCGGCTACGCCAGCCCCTCCCAGTTCAGTCGCGAGTTCAAGCGCTACTTCTCGGTGCCCCCCTCCGAGGCCCACTCCCTCCCGTACAGCGACCCCCTCGAGCCCAGCCTGCAGGTAGCGTAGTGCTCACCGTCCTGGCCCTCGCCCTCGCCGCCCCCCCGGACGTGCCCAAGGAGGCCCCCGTGACCCACATCCGCATCCACGTCGGCGACGAGACCCTGACCGCGACCCTCGACGACTCCGTGACGGCGCGGTCCTTCGCCGCCCTGCTTCCCCTCGAGCTCACGCTGTCGGACTACGCCTCCACCGAGAAGGTGGCGAACCTGCCCGAGACCCTCGACACCACCGGCGCTCCCGCTGCCTACGCGGCCAAGGCGGGGGACCTGACGTACTACGCGCCGTGGGGAAACCTGGCCGTCTTCTACAAGGACTTCCGAAGCGCCAGCGGGCTCGTCCGCCTGGGAGCCTTCGACGGGTCCTACGACGCCCTCCTCTCGGCCGACGGCGTGCCCATCCACATCGAACGCATGCAGGAATAGGCAGAGCTTCGGCAGGAACATCCATGGTCTGCACCCCATCGAATCCCTAGATTGCAGGAGAACGATGGAGAACGAACCATGTCGAGACCCACCACCGCCGTCGCCCTCCTCGCCGCGCTTTCGAGCACGGCCGACGCCAAGCCGCGACGCCCCGACCCCGCTGGCGGCGCTCCGATGCTCGCCACCTACACCGAGGAGGTCGTCCTCGGGGAGCTCTGGCACCGGGCGGAGCTCTCCCGTCGCGACCGTAGCCTCGTCACCGTCGCCGCCCTCACCGCCACGGGCCGCACCGACCAGCTGCGCCAACACCTGGGCCTCGCCCTCGACCACGGCCTCACGCCGGTCGAGCTGTCGGAGCTGGTCACCCACGTCGCCTTCTACGGCGGCTGGCCCGCCGGCACGGACGGTGCCGCCGAGCTCGCGTCGGTCCTCCACGACCTCGACCTCGAGCTGCATCCCGTCGACCAGCCCCTCCTCGCCTTCGACCCCGACAAGGAGGCCACCCGAAAGGCCTCCGTCGCCCAGGTCGCCAAGCTGGCGCCGGGCCTCGCCCACTTCACCGACGACGTGCTCTTCGCCGACGTGTGGCGTCGCCCGGGCCTCGCGCCCCGCGACCGCAGCCTGGTCACCGTCGCCACGCTCATCGCCCTGGGACAGGCCGAGCAGATGCCCTTCCACCTGCATCGCGCCCTCGACAACGGCCTGACCGACGCCGAGGCGTCCGAGGTCGTCGCGCACCTCGCCTTCGTCTGCGGCTGGCCCCGGGCCTTCTCCGCCCTCGGCCCGCTGGAGGAGGTCCTCCAGGCTCGAAAGACCCCCTCACATCCCGCCGAGATCACCGTGACCCCACGGGCCGACGCCCCCCACTTCACCGGCCCCGACGACACGTTCACCGGAGACGTCGAGGTGGAGTCCCTGTTCCAGGCGGACCTCGCCGGTGACAACGGGGGGGGCATGGTCCACTTCCAGCCCGGCGCCCACACCGCCTGGCACACCCACCCCCGCGGCCAGACCCTCATCGTGACCGCTGGCGAGGGCTGGGTGCAGCAGGAAGGCAAGGAGCGCCACACCATGCGCGTCGGCGACGTCGTCCGCATTCCCCCGGACGTCCGCCACTGGCACGGGGCCACCACGGAGTCCGCCATGTCCCACATCGCCATCGCCGAGTCGGTCGACGGCAGCTCCGTCACCTGGATGGAGCTCGTTCCCGACGCTGCCTACCGAGGCGACTGACCGACCGTCGTATCCTCTGCCTCCACACGGCAGGACGGTCCCATGACGCGCGCTCCCCTCTCCCTCGCCCCCGCCCGGGCCAACCTTCGCGACCACCCGGGGGGCGGCTACGTCCTGACCTCCACCCATGGGCTCCCAGACCCCGTCGACCACCTGCTGGTGCTCCTCGAGCGCTGGGCGGAGCGCGCACCCGACCGCCCCTTCCTCGCCGAGCGCCCCGCCCCCGGTGCCGCGGGCTGGACCACCACCACCTTCGGGGAGACCTGGCGCAGGGCCCCTCACCTGGCCGGCGGCCTGCGCGCCCTCGGGGTCTCGGCCGAGCGCCCGCTGATGGTCCTCTCCGACAACAGCGTCACCCAGGGCCTGCTGACCTTCGCCACCATGGCCGCAGGCGCCCCCATCGCCCCGGTCTCTCCGGCCTACTCCCTCCTCAGCCAGGACCATGCCAAGCTGAAGGACGTCGCCGCCCAGCTCACGCCCGGTGCCATCTACGTGGAGGACGCCGCGCTGTACGGCAAGGCTCTCGCCGCTCTCGGCCTCGACGTCCCCATCATCGCCAGGCGCAACGGCGGGACCCACACCGTCGACGAACTCGAGCAGGCCGCCCCCTTCATGGCCTCCCTGGGCCCCGACAGCATCGCCAAGGTGCTGTTCACCTCGGGCTCCACGGGCCGGCCCAAGGGCGTCATCAACACCCAGCGCATGCTCTGCTCCAACCAGCGGGCCATCGAGGTGATGTGGCCGTTCCTCGCCGAGCGTCCACCCGTCCTCGTCGACTGGCTGCCCTGGAGCCACACCTTCGGCGGCAACCACAACCTGAACATGATGCTCCACAACGGCGGCACGCTGTACATCGACGGGGGCAAGCCCGCGCCGGGACGCTTCGACGAGACCGTCCGCAACCTCGCTGAGGTGCCTTCCACCCTGCACTTCAACGTTCCCGGCGGCTACGGCCTCCTGGTGGACGCCCTGGAGGCCGACGACGCCCTCCGCGACACCTTCTTCTCGAGGCTCGACGTCATCTTCTACGCCGCCGCCGCCCTCCCCCAGAACCTGTGGACCCGGCTGGAGGCTCTGTCGATGGCATCCCGAGGAGAGCGGGTCCACATGCTGTCGGCATGGGGCTCCACCGAGACCTCGCCGCTGTGTACGTCCGTCCACTTCCCCATCGACCGCGCCGGCGTGCTCGGCCTTCCGGCTCCGGGCACCGAGATCCGCCTCGTCCCCACCGACGACGACCGCCTCGAACTGCGGGTGCGGGGCCCCAACGTCACGCCCGGCTACTGGCGGAGCCCCGAGCTGACCGCCGAGGCCTTCGACGAGGACGGCTTCGTGCACATGGGCGATGCGGCCCGCTTCGCCGACCCCGAGGACCCATCCCAGGGCATCGTCTTCGCGGGTCGCACCGCTGAGAACTTCAAGCTCATGTCCGGCACCTGGGTGCTCGTCGGCACCCTGCGGGTCGACCTGGTCGCCGCCTGTGAGGGCCTGGTGCAGGACTGCGTCGTCGCTGGGCACGACCGCGAGGCCATCGGCCTGCTCGTGTTCCCGACCCCCGCAGGTGTCGCCGCTGGGCCCGAGGCCATCCGGGAGAAGCTCGCCGCATTCAACGACGCCAACCCATCGAATAGCCGACGCGTCGCCCGCCTGTTGGTCCTCGAGGAGCCCCCGAACATCGACGCCGGAGAGATCACGGACAAGGGCTACATCAACCAGCGGGCCGTGCTGACCCATCGCGCGGAGCAGGTGGAAGCGCTCTTCGGCCAAGGGCGGCGGTCGCTCGGGGTGTAGGGAGGAACAGGCGCGGGCGCCGTGCAAGACCCTTTGACATCTGCGGCCGAGCGGATGGCCGTGCACCAGCCCTGCGGTGCAGACGACCGTCCGGGCAGGACGGCCACGGGGCCACAGGCCGGCCGACGAGCCCTTTCGCTCTGACACCGGAGGTCCCCGGAAGTGAGCCTCACTTATACTGCGTTGGCCGTGGACCTCCCCACGCCAGAGGCGCCCTCGCGGAGCCGCCCGACGTACCGCACCTCGTGGCGTCCCTCGGGCCCCCACCCCTCCTCCAGGTGCAGCGTCTCCAGCCCCGGAACCCCGGTCAGCGCACCGTCCTCCAGCAACCACCGAGCGCTGGGCCGCGGGTGCCGCTCCAGGTTCCCCATGGTCGGATGCAGGTAGACGAACAGCCCGCCCGGCGCGACCACGCGGTGGATCCCGTCGAGACGCAGCAGGAAGAAGCTGGCCAGCACGACGTCCCAGCGCCCGTCGGGAAGCCCATCGTCGAGGTCCCACACCCGCGTGTGCAGCCGCAGGCCCTCCTCGGCAGCCCGTGCCTCGGCCAGCGCCAACCCCGACGGCGCGATGTCGACGACGGTCGTCTCCAGCCCGAGCCCCGCCAGCCAGCGGGCATGGCGACCGGACCCGCCCGCCAGGTCGACCGCGGTGCCCGTCGCCGGCAGGAAGCCCGACGCCACCTCGGTCAGCCAGCGGTCCGGCGCGCCGCCATAGCCTCGCCCCGAGCCGTATCGGGACGCCCACTTGTCGAAGTCTGCGCGCGACACATCGCCTCCGAGCAGCCTCCTACCGAGTCAGCGCCAGTGGAGCCGGTAGTCCAGGCTGTGGCCGATCTGCTCGGAGTACCGACGGATGCTCTTCCGAGCGAGCTTCAGGGTCAGCGACGGCGGCAGCAATCCAGCCACGGTCGACACCAGCGTCGGACGCTCGCCCACCGGCAGCGTCGGCGACTCGGGGAAGGCCACGTCGACCTTCGCCCAGCGCATCCCGGCCCGGTCCAGGAAGGTGGACAGCTCCCGGAACTGGAGCATCAGCGGGTCGGCCCGACGAGCGCCCCAGTTCGCCGGGGGCATGAAGTCGACGAAGTGCAGCAGCTGCACGTTCAGGTGCACCCAGAGCTGCTCGGCCGTGAGCGAGATGGGAGCGTTGTCGATGACCCGGTGGAACCCGATGCTCTCCAGCTCGTCGAGACGATGCAGGTTCGCCGACAGCTCGCTCAGGAGGGCCTGGTCGTAGAAGAGCCGCACGAAGCTGGGGAAGGCCTCGATCTGGGCGGCCTCCTCGTCGGTCAGCAGCTCCCGCAGCTTGGGCAGCTTGCTCACGTCCATCGCGAAGGTGTTGGTGCCGGTGCCGAGGATGGAGTGGAGCAGCGCGACGTTCGGCGAGACGTCCGGATAGTGCCGGGCCGAGTAGTCGTGGCAGAAGACGAGGTGCTCGAGAAAGCTGCCGTCGGCGTGCTCCATGGAGAAGTCACACTCGGACTCCATGAAGGCGATGAGGGCCGGGTCGATGGCCGGAGGGGCCTCCGTGGCCTCGTAGGCGGACTCGATGGAGGAGACGGCAGCGTCGCTCCAGAACGCCTCCTTGCCCAGCTTGTCCTTCATCATCAGCCGAGGCAACGCACCCTCCAGGCTCCCGAAGATGGTCCGCCCCATGTCGAAGCCCTTCATCTTGGCGACCCGCACCCGCCCGGCATGATCGACGGCACCACCGGCCACGAGGGCGGCCTTGCGCTGCAGGTTGAGCTCGGCAGGACGCTCGGTGGCGACGGATGAGGACGAGGTGGCGACCATGACGGCTTCTCCTTGTTGGACAACACATGTAATATAACGACCGTCATTCGTCCAGCGAGATCGTGTTAGACCGGGCCGGATGCCGCCCAAGACCCGCTACACCCCCGACGCCGTGCTCGATGCCGCCCTCCAGGTCGTCGAGGCCGACGGGCTCCGTGCCGTGAGCGCTCGCTCGGTGGCCAAGCTGCTGGGCTCGTCGACCCAGCCCGTCACCAAGGCCTTCACGTCGATGCAGCAGCTGGTGGACGCCGTCGTGGAGCGCCTCCTGGCCCAGCTGGTGGAGGCCGTCGACGCCGCCGAGGGCCCCGACCCGCTGCGTGCAGCCGCCTACGCCTTCGCCCGCTTCACCGCGGACCGCCCCACCGCGTACGAGGCGCTGTTCCTGCTTCCCCACGACGCGCCACCGGACTGGGTCCGTGTTCGTCGCTCCTTCGCCGACCGCCTCGACCGCAGCCCCCGCTTCGCCGGCCTCGGCGCCAAGCAGCGGGATGCCCTGGCCTGGCGGGCGAGCGTCGTCACCCACGGCATCTGCATCGAGATCTGGTCCGGACGCTGGGACCGCACCGACGAGCGCTCGCTCCGTCGCATGGTCGACCAGCTGGTGGAGCCGATCACCGCGACCTACCTCCGCGACGCCGGCTGACGGGCAAGCAGACGCTGGACTGGCTCCTCGAACGGGCCGTCGTGCAGCCATGGAGGGCCGCGAGGTTCCTCGCGACCCTCCCGACCGTCAGGGAACGCCGTCGAAGGCCTCGTTGGTCACCTCCAGCGTGAGCTGGATTCGGTCGTCCTCCTCCCAGTCCTCGTTGATCACGTCCTGTTCGATGAGCACGACATCACCCGTCTCCTCCTGAGCGACCGACGTGTGCTGCTCGCCGTCCTTGTCGAGGGTGGTCTGGCAGTCGCCCGTGGCCCCCTCGAACAACTCCAGGTCACTGGTGACCTTCACGGTGCGGTCCGGCTGAAGGTGCACGGTGACGGCCAGCTCCGCTCGAACCTCCCCTCCGACACACACCTCGAAGTCGACCCGCTTCGAAGACGGGCACTCCGTAGGGCTGTCGCGGCACAGAAGGAACGCATCGTTCAGCTCCTGTCCCGGCAGGAGAATGTCGACGATGTCCACGGTCTCCACGACGTCGTCGGCGGGCCACCACTCATCGTCGGTCACCGTCATGGAGCCCGACAGGGTGATGAGCCGGTAGGCGTTGGCGTCCAGGAGCTCCGGGTAGGGGCAGTCGAACGCAGGCACCAGCTGGAGCTCGCCGACATCGAGGGTGTCGTTGACCGGCACGTCGATGTCCAGCTCACCGACCCACCAGGTCTCGGAGTCGATGGGAGCGCAGGCCTGCAGCAGCTGCGGGCCGGGCTCCACCGCCGGGAAGGCGAAGTCGCCCCATCCGGTGGCCCCCGACTCCATCCCATCCATTCGCAGGGTGGCGTTGGTCAGGGCCATCGCTCCGTCGGTCACGGTGCCTTCCACGGAGCCGAGTCCGTCGACCCGGGTCCAGCGCATCTCGGGCTGGTAGCCCCCCAGCCGGGGTCTGGCCGGCTCGATGGCTCCGAAGATGCCGAGCCCATCACCATCGATACCATCCCAGGCGAGCATGTCGTCCGGGCTGACCGCGCGCCCCTTGCCCGGGTCCATCCAGCACAAGCTGTCTCGAGGGTCATCGCCGTCGCAGCTGACGACCTGGCCATCCATGTCGGTCGGGTCATGGTCCGTGTCGCACCAGTCGAACGCGAAGCAGTTGACCACCTGGTTCGACACCTGCCCGAGGGGGTCTTCCAGTTCCTGTAGGAAGTCCTCGGCCATTCCGAAGCTCTCCAGGGCTTCCTGGGCGTCCTCGACGAAGAGGGTCTTCAGCAACAGCGCGCCGTCCTTGCGCACTTCCTCCGAGTAGTCGTAGAGCCCATCGTGGGCAGGGTCCTGCATGGAGGTTCCCGGCACGCAGGCCAGGTTCCCCGCGGCACAGTCCGACGCCTCGAGCTCGCCCTCCAGGTGCACGCCGACGTTTCGGGCCGCCTTCCAGATGGCCTGGGAGCACACCGTGCCCTCCGAGCCGGGGAGCCACTCGAGGTCGTCGGGGGCCGGAGCGGGGGTCGCTGCGTTGGTGTAGACGCCGAACCGGTAGTGGCCCTCGATGTCTTCCATGGCCTCGGCGACGTCTCGGCGCAGACCGTCGACCACGGGGTCGATCCCGTCGTCCGCCTCCTGCGACAGACGCTGCTTGATGAGCAGAGGATGGTTCTTCGGCAGGCCCTCGTCGCAGCGCTCGACGTTCGTGTCGAAGGCGTTGATCCAGAACTCCTCGCCCGTGGACTCCGCGTCGAGGAGGTGGGCCCCGTACAGCGCGTCACGCACCCCTTGGGTGATGGTGCCGGGCCAGAGGAAGCGCAGAGCGTCCCCCTGGAACCCGTCGAGGGGCTCGGCCGTCCCGAACGGGTCGAGCAACGCCTCCAGGGAGCCCATGTCGGGGAAGTGCATCAGCCACCGCTCGGAGCCGGTCGAGTGCCGCACGGTGAAGGGGTCGAGCAGCAGGCCGCTGTGGGAGTAGTCCTGTCCGACGCTCCGCAGCAGCGACGACACCGTGCCGCCGCATCCCGCGGTGATGATCGGGTCGCCGCGGACGCCGTTGTCGATCCGAGCAGCGTACTCGACCCACTCCCCCGTCTTGAGGCAGGTGAAGCGACCGTCATCGCTGACCGCGAACTCCTGGTCGCAGACCTCCCCGTCGGTCGCGGCGAGGGCGGGGGAAGAGAAGAGGAAGGCCATCATGAAGCTTGCAGAACGCATCAGTTCATCTCCCAGCCGGAGGAGGTCCGGCCCACGTGTCCAGTGGCCTCGAGGGCCATCAGCTCGGTTTCGTCGACCCGGTTGGGATCGGTGAGGAGGCCCGCATCGAGGAGGGCATCGAGGGTCGCAGCCGTCACACGAGACGCCTGGGTCGCTCGGCTGGGGTCGTCATGGGGGATCCACAGCGACGACTGCACGTGCTCCCCGAGGTCGCTACGACCCACCAGGGCGTACTCGGTGGCACACGCGTCCGGCGCGACCGAGTCGCACGGGATGGTCAGCGCGCCGCGGGCCGTCTCGCCGGGCCGAAGCTCGAGGGTGCCGGGCCCCGCGGGGTTGCGGTCGGGCCCCAGCGGCGGAGCCGGGTAGTCCCGCCCGAACAGGGCCTGGAGCGACACGTCGGCCGCCCACGGAGCGACAGCGGGGTCGCAAGAGTGGGTGCGCTTGACGAACCGCGTGAACGTGACGGCGGCGTCGGTGGTGGGGTTGGTCACCTCGAAGTCGACGACGATGGGGCAGCTCTCCTCGATCTCGCTGGCCACGAGCGGGGTGAGCAGGCCATGCTGCCGACCGAGGAAGACGTGGCTCCCGAGAGAGACGGAGGTGGTGGCGCTCCGGCCCAGGGAGTCCACCACCGTGACGTCGAAGTCGGTGGCGACGGCGCCGTGGTTCATGGCATCGGCCACGTCGAAGGTGGTGGTGGCCCCGGTGGCGCCACTGGTCACGACACGGTCACTGTCCAGGGTCCATGTGAAGGCCCTTGCCACCGCCGGCTCGCCACCGTCGGTGGCGCGGCAGCGGACGACGTACGCCGAGCCGGGCTCGAGGCCACAGGCGACCGAGAAGGCCGGCTCCACCACCTCGACCCGGTGCGTCACCTCGTCGACCGAGCGGCCGCCGAGGGGGTCGTTGGTGGTGGCCTGGATCACGATGTCGTACGTGCCAGGCTGGTCGAAGGTGGGCTCGGCCAGGCGAGCCTCCACGCCGTCGATGGTGACGTCGATGCTCCCTCCAAGGGGGGCAGACGTCGTCGAGACCGACAGATGGACGGGGGCACCGACCTCGACGATGGCTGGGCCGTCGACATCGATGATGGCCGTTCGGGACGTACGTGCCTGGTGAGCGGTGGGCGCGGTGGGGGGCGGTTCCTCCCAGCCGCACGCGGCGAGCAAGGGCAGGATGCACCACGCGAGATGCGGGCTTCGCAACATGTCGACCTCCTGGGTTGGTGACGTCGGTCACGTCACGCCTCGGAGGCCTGTCGCCATCGGACCGCGGTCGGACCCCGAGCATCGGCCGAGGGAAGAAACACCGCGATTCGGACGCTCGAACTAGTACTTTTGGGGCACGTACAGCTCCGGAGGCAGCACCGCCCGCTCGTACTCGGGGTTGAACACCCGCTCGGGAAGCTCCACCTCCGGCGAGTCCACCGGCTCGTACGGGATGAGCCCCAGCAGGTGCTCCATGCAGTTGAGCCGCGCCCGGCGCTTGTCGGTCGCCGGCACGATGTACCAGGGCGCCTCCGGGATGTTGGTGCGGGCCAGCATCTCCTCCTTCGCCTTGGTGTACTGCTCCCAGCGGATGCGCGACTGCAGGTCCATCGGGGAGAGCTTCCACTGCTTCAGCGGGTCCTTGATCCGCATCAGGAACCGCAGCTGCTGCTCTTCGTCGGTGATGGAGAACCAGTACTTGACCAGCCGCACCCCCGACCGAACCAGCATCCGCTCGAACGCCGGGACGTCGTGGAAGAACTGCTCCACCTCGTCTTCGGTGGCGAAGCCCATCACGCGCTCGACGCCCGCGCGGTTGTACCAGGACCGGTCGAAGAGCACGATCTCGCCAGCGGCCGGCAGGTGGGGCACGTAGCGCTGGAAGTACCACTCGGTCTGCTGGCGCTCGGTGGGCGCCGGCAAGGCCACGACCCGGCAGACTCGTGGGTTGAGGCGCTGCGTGATGCGCTTGATCACGCCCCCCTTGCCTGCGGCGTCGCGCCCCTCGAAGATCACCACGACCCGCTCGCCGGTGGCGACCACCCAGTCGTGGAGCTTGATGAGCTCGCTCTGGAGACGGAGGAGCTCACGAAAGTACGTGGGCCGGTCCAGCGCCTCGGGGTGGGCCTGCTGGTAGAGGCGCCGCAGCTCGAGGGACACGGCGGGCTCGAACATCTCGAGCTCGACGGTGTCGTCGAGGGCCTCGGCCAGCTCCGCATCGAGCCAGTCTGCGACATCGGGGGTCTCATCGTCGGTGCTGGCCATCGCTGCCCTCCGTGGGAGGTCCGATAGCCCGACCGCCGGGGTCAGACGAACGGGTTTCCC
>Ga0213839_1000700_pt1 | contig 31671 bp, 41 predicted proteins | sample SWPATP21_FD_160075 | JGI IMG/M metagenome (GOLD analysis project Ga0213839, IMG submission 160075) | Coastal seawater microbial communities from Marineland, Florida, United States - SWPA TP2 #1 | ecosystem: Environmental > Aquatic > Marine > Coastal | place: USA: Florida | collected 2016-08-14
TTAGCGCCGAACTCCTGACACTGACCACCGCGAAACAGGGCACCAAACCCCAGCCCGCCATCCGGGCAAAACCAAATGATTCCACGAAACAACCCCGGCGGGCATCTTGACATGATTCCCCGGGCGGATCCGCTGCGGCCGTGCACACTGGCTAGGTCGTAGTAGATCTCTCCGGGGCAGTGTTCAAGCCCAGCAGGCTAAATCCACGCCAGGTTGCGGTGCCTGGTGCGCAGTACGGCCTCAGGATCGTCCGGCGGGCAGCGTTTTCGGAGCGGTGAACGGCCAATGCGGTGGTGCTGCCGTCGAGCAGCCGGTAGAAGAACAGGCCTCCTTGCGGGTGTCGGTGACGGCGAACCTGTCCCCCGATCGCCGCGGCGAGTTCCGGGTCCCGGAAGCTGTAGGCGCCGATTCTGAAGCCAAAGTAGTGGAAGAACTCTTCCTTGGGGCCGAAAGCGAGTTCCCGGACGCCGAGTGGAACCGTCGGCTCCGATGAACAGGTCCGCTTCCAGCACCTGTCTGTCATCGAGGCCCACGGTCACCGAGTCCGGCCGAGCATGGCTGCCCCGGGGCGGGCGAAGGCGCTGGTGTTGAATCGGGGGGCTGCCGCATCCATGAACCGTCCCCATTGGCCGCCTGCGAGGTCGGCGCCGTCGACGCCGGCGTAGTAGCGGCCGTTGATGGTGATGTTTTGGTTGGCCCATTGCGGCCCGGTGCCTTTGTAGCTGCCGAACCAGGATGCTGTGGCGATGCCGGCTGTGGTGCCCACGGTCCAGGTCATGGTGTTTCCGTCGGTGGTGCCGGTTTTGGCGAAGATGTCGTAGTTCTTGTTGACCGGGATGTTGTAGCCGGAACCCCGTGTCAGGACGTTCTTGAGGGCGTACGTCACTCCGGCGGCCACTCCGGAGTCGATGCTCTGGCGGCAGTCCGGTCCGGGGACCGGGAGCGGGTTTCCGTGGCTGTCGGTGACGGATATGAGCGCCCTCGGGGCACAGTAGATTCCTCCGCTGGCAAAGGTCGCGAACGCGTTGGCCATAGTCAGCGGGGCGACGTCGACGGAGCCGATGAGGTTGGAGATGTTGGAGAAGTCGTAGGGCTTGTTCGTGTGTCCGTCCGTGATGCCGGCGGCCGTGGTCATTTTCTGGACATCGCAGAGGTCCAGGCGGCTGGCTGATTGGAACGTGATGGTGTTGATCGATTGGTAGAGGCCCTGCAGGACGGTCATCGGGTAGTAGTGGTTGGGGTCGTCGTTGGGCAGGAGGTGGGTCCCGGTCGCCGGATCATAGGACCCCGTGGTGATGCCGCAGGAGTTCTTCCATGGGAAGCCCGGCGGGTAGTCCCGGACGGCCCCGTTCAGGACGGTGTTCATGGATTTTCCGGCGTTAAGCCATTGGGCGAAAATGAACGGTTTGATGGTGGAACCGATCTGGAACCCGCCGGCGCCGTCCAGCGGTTGGCCGTTGGCGTCGGTGGCGGGGAGCGCGAAGTTGCCCATGTAGTTTCCGGGAGCGGGTGCCGGGTTGTAGGCAGTGTTTTGGGCCATGGTCAGGACCTTGCCGGTGCCGGGTTCGATGCTGACCAGTGCTGCCCCGCGCTGCAGCGGGTCCGCGCCCGCGATGGTGGCGTTGACCTGGTCCTGGGCGATCTTTTGCAGTCCGGGGTCCAGGGTGGTCTTGATGGTCAGCCCGCCGCGGTAGAGGGCGCTGCGCCGTGCGTCCTCATCGGCGCCGTAGGCCGGGTCGTTGAGGATCAGCCGTTGCACATAGTCGCAGAAATACGGTGCCGTGATGGCGGCCATGCACCCTTGCGGGGCCGGATGAACGTTCAGCCCGATCGGACTCTTGACCGCGCTGTCATTTGCTGCGGCCGTGATCTTTCCCTGCTCCAGCATTTTGTCCAGCACGATGTTCCGCCGCCCGATGGCGTGCTCCGGCTCGGTCACGGGGTCGTAGTAGGCCGGGTTGTTGATGACGCCGGCGAGGATGGCGGCCTGGGGCAAGCTCAGGTCCTTGGCGTGGACGCCAAAGTAATACTCCGCGGCCGCCTCGATGCCGTAGACGTTGTGGTTGAAGTAGATGATGTTCAGGTAGCCCTGGAGGATCTGGTCTTTGGAATACGTCTTCTCCAGGGCGATGGCGAGTTTCATTTCCCGGATCTTGTCGCCGACGGTTTTGGCGGCTCCGAGTTTGACCTGGTCCGGGTGCCCGGCGGCGATGTGGGACTGGATAATGACGTTGTTCACGTACTGCTGGGTGATGGTCGAGGCACCCTGGCGTCCGCCTCCCGCAGTGGCCGCCAGCGCCCTGAGGATGCCGGTCGGGTCGATGCCGCCGTGCTCGTAAAACCGGGCGTCCTCGATCGCGACGATGCCCTCCCGGATGGAGGGGGACATCTGGTCCAGGGGCACGCTGTCCCGGTTCTGGCTGAAGAAGGCGGCGATGACGGATCCGTCATTGGCGAGGACATTGGTGGCCTGGGCCGGAGTATCGATTTTCAGCTCATCGGGCAGGGTTGCGACCAGGCCGGCGGAGAACCCTGCCGCCGAACCTGCCACCGCGGCGGCAGGAATCATCAGCCCGGCGACCATGACCCCACACACGACGCCGACAAAGAGAAAGAGCAGAAACCGTCCCACGGCAGTACCGGGATGAGCCATTGAGAAGATCCTTCGCTGTCGGGAGCATTGTCTTCCGTGCTGCCGGGGCCGGGAGCCCAGGGGAACCGTGGCTGAGGACGGCGGCGCAGCGGACCACAATGTATGACCTCACGCAATATATGTACTATAGCAAGTATGAATTCTGGAAGTTCCTTCATTCCCGGGCGGTCGCGGCGTGGCTAGAACCGTCCACCGCCGCGACGCCGCCATCGAGGGCACCCTCACCGCCTCGCGCGCCCTATTGGGCGTGATCGCCAGGTCGCTGGCGCCAGTGATGGACACCGTCACGCTGCCCCAGTTCCGGGTCCTCGTGGTGCTCTCCAACTTCGGGCCGCTGCGCATGGGTGAAGTGGCCCACCGCCTGGGCGCAAACCAGTCCAGCTTCAGCCGCTTCGCGGACAGAATGGTCGCCGGCGGCCTGATCGCGCGCTCGGCCAGTCCCGGAAGCCGACGCGAAGTCATCGTCTCCCTGACCGAAGACGGCGCCCGCGTCTACAAAGAGGTCACGGACGCGCGCAGGCGCGAAATTGAGCAGGTGCTCGAGAAACTCTCAGCCACGGACCTGGACGCCGTACGGGCCGGTTTTGAAATCTTTGCCAGGGCCGCAGGCGAACCGTCCGCGGATGAGACCCTCATCCTGGGGATCTAGGGGTGGTGTTCTCGGGAACAACCCTGCCGGTCCCGGGTGCCGGGGATCCGGGCGTGATGATGAGCGGGCCGATGTGGATGCCGGTCCAGCCGCCGACGCTGGCACGCGTCCTGGCCTGGCACCCCCAGCCCGTTCCGCTCCTGCCGTTGCTTGTCCTCGTCCTGCTGGGGTTGTACGGGTGGGGCGTCGTCGTTCTCCACCGACGCGGCGTCAGGTGGCCGCTTGCGCGGATCATCTGGTGGCTTCTGGGGCTGGGCACCGTCCTGCTCGTCACCGCGACAGGGATCGAGGGCTACGGCATGGAGCTCTTCAGCATCCACATGATCCAGCACATGGTCCTGAACATGCTCGCCCCCGTGTTCCTGGTCCTCGGGGCGCCGATGACATTGCTGCTGCGTGGACTGCCGACCGGCACCGGGGGCCGTGGCCGTCTGCGCCGAGGAGTGCTGCGGGTAATCCAGTCGCGTCTGGCTGCGTTCCTGACGCATCCGGCGGTGACCTTTGGCCTGTTCATCATGAGCCTGTACGGCCTGTATTTCACCCCGGTCTTTGATGACCTCATGGGCACATGGTGGGGGCACAACCTGATGCTCGTGCACTTCCTGCTCATCGGATTCCTCTACTTCTGGAGGATCATCGGCGCCGACCCCTCGCCCCGGAACCCCACCCGCGGATTCCGCCGCGTTGCGGGCCCCGTCCTGCCCGTCCTGGAACTGGCCGCGACGGCGCCGTTCCACGCGTTCTTCGGCGTCGTGGTCATGATGTCCACCTCCCTGATGGTCGCGTTCTACGCCCGGCCGATACCCGGATGGCACGTCTCCCCGCTGGCGGACCAGGCCGCCGGCGGCGGAATCGCCTGGGCGTTCACCGAACTTCCGACCCTCCTCGTTCTGGGCGCGCTCGTGGCCAAATGGCAAAAATCGGACCAGCGCGCGACCCGCGCCGCCGAGCGACGCGCCGCCCGCGACGGCAACACCGACCTGGCGGACTACAACGCTTACCTGGAGTCGCTGCACCGGCGCACCGGATCCGGGCACTGACATGGTCCCCGCGAACCAGGCCGGACCGGTCCTCTACGCCTTCACGCTCGGCCTTGCCGCGGCCCTGAACCCCTGCGGCTTCCCGATGCTCCCCGCCTACCTGGCCATCTTCACCGGCACACCTGACGCCACGGGCCCCACGGCCACCGCCGGGACCGCCCGGATTACCCGGGGGCTGCTGGCCGGCGCCTGCGTCAGCACCGGCTTCGTCACCGTCTTCGGCGTGCTCGGGCTGCTGCTCGAAGAGGGCGCACGGCTGGCCACCGGCTGGCTGCCCTGGGTGATGGCCGCCGTCGGCGTTGCGATGGCCGGCGCCGGAATCTCCACCCTGCTCGGCCGCGCACCCGCGCTGCACCTGTCCGCCCCCCGCTTCCGCACGCGGCGGTCAGTGCTGACCATGGCGGTCTACGGGGCGGCCTACGCAACAGGCTCTCTGAGCTGTTCCCTGCCGCTGTTCCTGGCCGCCGTAGCCGGCTCCGTCACCGGCCAGGGATTCCAGGCCGGCCTCGCCACCTATCTTGCCTACGCCCTGGGAATGGGGCTGTTCGTGACGGCCGCCGCCGTCGTCACCACGACGCTCGGCTCGGCCGCCGTGCGCCGTGCCCGGAGCGCAGGGCGCCGGCTGGCTGCCGTCTCGGGAATCACCTTGAGCCTCTCAGGGGCCTACCTGGCCTATTACTGGGTGACGGAACTGCTGGACCCGACGGCGGTGTCACCCGTGACGTCGGCGGTCACCGGAGTCCAGGGCTGGTTCGCCGCCGGTATCGCTGCGCAACCGCTCCTGTGGGCAACACTGCTCGGCGGTGTGGTGCTGACCGCGATCGCCGTCGTCATCCACCGGACCCTGACCGAAACGCCATCCCCCGAGACCAGACCCGAGCCCTCGAAAGGCAGCCCCACCCCATGAGCCCCACCCCGCCAACCTCCGAGCCCGCTCACCGGAGACACCGGAGGGCCACTGCCATGGCCTGGGCCGCCGCCGGGCTGGCTATCACCGTATGCCTCGCCGGAATTTTCCTCGCGGCTCTCCGGCCGGACTCGGCAACCGGATCCGGAAGTTCTACGGCCGCCCAGCCGGCCATGGGCTCCGCCGCGGCCGAGCTGCTGCAGCTCGACGTCCAGTCCACTCCCCTGGACCTCGCCCCGGACTTCACCCTCACCGACCAACACGGAAAAAACGTCAGCCTGTCCCAATACCGGGGGAAGTCCGTCGTGCTGTCCTTCAACGACGACGAATGCGAGGACCTGTGCACGCTCCTGGCCCAGGACGTCGCCGCCGCCAACACCGACCTGGGTTCGGCGGCCACCGACGTCGTCTTCCTCTCCGTGAACGCGAACCCCCTGCACACCGCCGTCCAGGACGTGAAAGCCTGGACCGATGGCCACGGCCTCGCCTCCGCCCCCAACTGGGTCTACGGCACTGGAACGCCAGGACAGCTGTCCGACGTGGCAGCCAGCTATCACGTGCCGGTCAGCGTCGACCCTAAGACCGGCGAGGTGGTCCATGGTTCCGAGCTGTTCTTCATCGACCCTGCCGGCAAGGAAGCGGCCATCGGGCAGTTCGGTTCCGGCTCTGCGAACACTGCCCTGTTCGCCCACGCCATGGCGCAGACGGCGGCGGATCTTCTGCCCGGCCGCGCCGGCCAATCGGTCGGCGGCCCGGCGCCCTCCGCCAACGCCGGACCCTCGGCACTCGGACAGCCGGCGCCGGCCTTCACGCTGCCCGGGCTCGCCGACCCCGGAACCCAGCACTCCCTCGACGGGGCCAAGGGCAAGTACACGGTCGTTAACTTCTGGGCCAGCACCTGCAGCGCCTGCGTAGGCGAATTGCCCGAACTCCAGAAAGCCCACACCGACCTCGGCTCCTCCGTGGCATTCCTGGGAATCGACGTCGCCGACCCCGCCGCACCGGCGTCCGCCCTGGCCGCAAAGAACGGCACGAGCTACCCGCTGCTGGCCGACACCCATGGCACCACGGCAGGGGCCTACCAGATCCCCGGCCTGCCCTTCACCGCCATCATCGCCCCCGACGGCACGCTGGCCGTCCGACACCCGGGAACCTTCAGCGCCGAACAACTCGAATACGTCCTCCACACCCTGACAAATGCCCCCTCCTGACCCGATGAGCGAGTGCACCACGGGCTTCGGAACGGCAGCGACACAGCGGGACGAAGAAGTTGCGTAGCATCTGCTCAGCATCATTGCCGGAGGACCTGCCGTCGCTAAAAGCCTGCCCTGTGTTAGAAAGGAGGCCCCGAACCGCGCAACCTGTGGGAACGGGGAAGGAGGACGGCAATGCTGGAACCACACGGTAACGAACGGGGATGTTCATGATCGACAGCCGCGCGGCGCAGGTCACGGACGCGGTGCGGACACAGCTGTGGCCATTGCCGGCCCTGGCCGTCATTGTCGCAGTCGTCCTCGGTATTGCCCTGCCGACCCTCGACGCCGCCGTAGATGACCGACTGCCGCAAGGTCTTGCCGCCCTGCTCTTTGGCGGCGGCCCCGAGGCAGCGCGGGCCGTGCTGCAGGCCATCGCGGGATCCCTGATCACAGTCACCTCGCTGACCTTTTCCCTCACCGTGGTGACCCTGCAGCTGGCCAGCAGCCAGTTTTCGCCCCGGTTGCTGCGCACCTTCTCCAGCGACAGGTTCGTGCACGCGACCCTGGCTTTGTTCCTGGCCACCTTCGCATTCGCGTTGACCGTCCTGCGCAGCGTCCGGACAGAAACCAGCCAAAGCCCCTCGTTCGTCCCTGAAATCTCCGTCACCGTGGCCTACGCCCTGACGATAGCCAGCATCGTGGGACTCGTTCTCTTCCTTGCCCATCTGACCCGTGAGATCCGCGTCGAAACCATGATGCGCAAGGTCAACGCCGAAACCCGGGCAACAATGGACCGCGTATTCCCGGCCCACCGGCCATCCCGGCAGCCCCTACCAGCCACCGGCGCCGGCAGTATGAACATCCGTCGCTCGCGCTCCGGCTTCCTCACAGGGTTGAACAAGAACGCCCTCCTGCGGGCCGCCCGGGAGGCAGGCGCCGTGATCCGGATAGATCGCGAGCCCGGCAGTTCCCTGGTGGAAGGAGTTCCTTTCGCAACCGTGTGGCCCCTGCCTCCCCGGACCGCCCTCAGCCCCGAAACCGCGGAGCAGTTGCGGGAACAGATCAACGCGGCCGTCGACACCGGCTTTGAACGCACTAACGTCCAGGACGTTGGCTTTGGCTTCCGTCAACTGTCGGATGTCGCGGCACGCGCCCTCTCCCCGGGCATCAACGATCCGACCACAGCGGTACACGTGATCGGCCACCTCTCCGACCTGTTGTGCCGGCTCTCCGACAGGAGCCCCGGACCGGAAGTTCTCACGGACGACTCCGATGAAATCAGAGTCATCTTGGCCCAGCCCCGGTTCGGGGACTTCCTGGATCTTGCGCTGGCGCAGCCGCGGCAATACGGGGCCGGAGACCCCGCCGTCGCCGAAAGACTACTTGTCCTGCTTAGGGAGCTCTCCTGGCGCGAGGAACGGGAAGACTACAATGGCGAGGTGCTGATTCAATTGGCCCAAATGCGTGAGGCTATCGCGGCACGCGTATACACCAGCGTCGAACGCAGACGCCTCCTGAACCTCGCTGACGCCGTGACACCCGGCACAGCTTAGAAGACACCCCGCACCGTCGGATCTCCGCTTTGGACGACTTCCGGACGAAGCCCATTCAACGCCGCCGGGCCCGGCCCGCAAAGGGTCCCAAGCTACGTGCCCGGGAGCCTTTCCGTGTCAGGCAAACCCATGGAGTGCACCAGAACGGTAGCCCCATCGCGGGCGAAACCGATGAGCATTTCCAGCCGGGACCGGTTGAGCGGCCGATACTTGAGCCAAGAACGACAGGGACGGTCTTTTGGGGGCCGATCATGGTCCGTCCGGTATCGCTCGGTGTTTGGGCGGAGAGTATGGATCCAAGCCCGGCCGGTACATACGGCTCCGCGGGGTCCTCGATCCCCGTACCAAGTCGCGTGACCCGGGACGGTGAACTGTCCCGCGCCACGAGCGCTGTCTTCAGGGCCGAAGCTTCACGAGTCTCAGGCGCGACCCTTGAGGATCAGGTTCCAGTACATAAACGGCAGGCCGTAGCGCTTGAGCAGCCACATGTCGCTGCGTTCCTTGGTGGTGTCGATGAAGGGGATGCTGGGGGCGGGCTGGAGGGTGTAATCGAATTCAGCCAGCAGCATCTTTCCCCGCGCCGTGGTCAGCGGACAGGAAGCCGTTAGACGCAGCCAGGGTGAACTGGACATGCGTGGTGTTAGCCCCTGGGACTCATTCACGACAACCCGGGCCCCGCGGCCATCACCTCTCACAGGTCCCAAGCAACCGCTTGGCCGTTCCGGCCTTACCCGCGGCGCGGCAGGGCTTCTGAAGGCCGTCGGGGAGTCGGATGCTTCAGTTCCCGGAAGTGTCTGCGCCGCTGAGTGTGTGCAGGGCCGCCCGGAGCCGGGTGTCGGCGTCGTTGGCGACCTCGCGGACGGCCGGGCTGTCGCTGAGTGCAACCATGGTCTGCGGATCGATGGCCTGGACGGTCGTCCCTGAGGCGTCCTTGCCCCGGCGGACGACGACGTTGCAGGGCAGCAGCGCACCCATGTCCGGTTCAGCGGAGAGCGCCCGGCTGGCCAGGGCCGGGTTGCAGGCACCCAGGATGACGTAGTCGCCGAGCTCCTCGGCGGCACCGGCGCCGAGTTTGGCCGCAAACGTGGCGCGGACGTCGATTTCGGAGAGGATGCCGAATCCCTGCCCGGCGAGGGCCTCACGGGTGCGCCGGACAGCCTCGTCCCAGGCCAGCGGGATGGTGATGGCGTGCGTGTAGCTCATGGCTGCTCCTGCAGGGTTGGTGGGTGTCCGGGCTCAGGCGAGGGACAGGAAGAGTTTTTCCAGGTCCTTGGTGTCCATGCTCGAATCCCCGCGGACCAGGCACTGCTCGAGGCCGCTGGCGATGATGGCGAAGCCGGCCCGGTCCAGAGCTTTTGAGACAGCGGCGAGCTGGGTGACGATGTCCTTGCAGTCCCTGCCCTCCTCCAGCATCCGCGTGACGCCGGCGAGCTGTCCCTGGGCACGCTTGAGCCGGTTGATGATCGGGGTGAGTTCTGTCGAATCAAGTTCCATGGTGGACTCCAAAGGTGGTGGGTACTTTGCTAATTCTATACCCCGGAGGGTATAACGGCTAGAAGCGGGTCTCCAGGATCCAGCCGCGCAGAGACCATTTGCAAGATACCCCAGGGGGTATTACCGTTGTAGTTAGAGGAACGGAGAATCCCTTACGGAAACTCCCCCACCGCCCAACGAAGGAGAGCCCCATGCTTATTGAGCGCATCTACGACGAAGACCTCGCCCAGGCCAGCTATTTCATCGGCTGCCAGGCCAAAGGCGAGGCGGTCGTCGTCGACCCCCGCCGCGACATCGACGTCTACCGCAACCTCGCGGCAGCGAACGGGATGAAGATCGTGGCCGTCACCGAGACCCACATCCACGCCGATTTCCTCTCCGGAACCCGTGAACTGGCGGCCGCGACCGGCGCGACCGCCTATGTCTCCGGCGAGGGTGGAGCGGACTGGCAGTACGGCTTTGAGGCCGAACGCCTCAACGACAACGATGTGATCAACCTGGGCAACATCACGGTCAAGGCCCTGCACACCCCGGGGCACACCCCGGAGCACCTGTCCTTCCTGATCACTGACGGCGCATTCGCCGACGCCCCCGGCTACCTGCTCTCGGGCGACTTTGTGTTCTCCGGGGACCTGGGCCGGCCTGACCTGCTGGACGAGGCTGCCGGCGGGGTGGACACGCGCTTCGGCGGTGCCAAGCAGCTCTTCGCCAGCCTGCGCGATAAGTTCCTGACACTTCCGGACCACGTCCAGGTCCACCCGGGCCACGGCGCGGGCAGTGCCTGCGGCAAGGCCCTGGGCGCGATCCCGTCCTCCACGGTCGGCTACGAGCGGCTCTACGCCTGGTGGGGCCCGTACCTGGCCGCCAACGACGAGCAAGGCTTCGTCGCCGAACTCCTCGACGGCCAGCCCGACGCCCACGCCTACTTTGGCCGGATGAAGCGCGAAAACCGGGAAGGCCCGGCCGTGATGGGTGAACGCGCCCCGCTGGCAGAGCTCGACCCCGCCACCGTCGCGGAAGACCTCGCCGCGGACAAGGTCACGTTCATCGACACCCGCCCCAACGACCAGGTCCACCGGGGCACCGTGACCGGTTCGCTGAACGTCCCGGCCGGGAAGTCGACCGCGAGCTTCGGCGCCTGGGTTGTGAACCCCGAAACCGACAAGAACCCGCTGGTGCTCCTGGCACCGGACCAGGCTTCCGCGCAGGAGATGTGGGACCACCTGGTCCGCGTCGGCATCGACAACGTCGCCGGCTACCTCACCGGCCTTCAGGGAGTGCCCGTCAGCACCCCGAAGCTCATCCAGCCCGAGGAGCTCGAAGGCTTTGACGCCGCCATGGTCCTGGACGTCCGCAACCGCACCGAGCACGCCGCCGGACACATCCCCGGCTCCCACCAGCTCAGCGGCGGACGCGTGATGTGGAACCTGAACGAACTCCCCACCGAAGGCACCATCGTCAGCTACTGCCAGAGCGGCGTGCGGAACTCCGTCGCGGCCAGCGCGCTGCGCCGCGCCGGCTACGACGTCGTCGAACTCGACGGCAGCTACGCCGCCTGGGAAGCCCGGCAGCCACTGGGGTCCCTCGCCAGCAACTGATCCAGTTGACGGCGGTCCGGGACACCGGGCCGCCGCCAACGCCTGTCCCAAAATAAGTGGAGTAAACAGATGACGCCCGGTACTGCCCCTGCAGGACCTCGGAACCCGGCGGGAAAATCGACGCACGCCGGGGGCCATCTCGCTGGGTCTGCGGCAGAACCTGGCACAGTTCATGCTCCTCGTCGCCGTCAACGCCCTGGTCGGCGGCACCCTCGGCCAGGAACGCACCGTGCTGCCCCTGCTGGCCGGACAGGTCTTCCACCTCGACCTCTACACCTCCGCCCTGACCTACATCCTGGCCTTCGGCCTCGCCAAGGCCGCCACCAACTACTTCGCCGGGACCCTCTCGGACCGCTACGGCCGCAAACCGGTCCTGATGGCCGGCTGGCTCATCGCACTTCCTGTTCCGCTGCTGCTGATCCTCGGGCCCTCCTGGGGCTGGATCGTCGCGGCCAACGTGATCCTGGGCATCAGCCAGGGACTTACCTGGTCCACCACCGTGATCATGAAATTGGACCTCGTCGGCCCGGAGCGGCGCGGGCTGGCCATGGGCCTGAACGAGGCCGCCGACTACCTCGGCGTCGCCGCCACCGCCCTCGCCACCGGCTACATCGCAGCGACCTACGGGCTGCGGCCCGGACCGTTCCTGCTCGGCGCCGCCTACATCGCCCTGGGCATCGGGCTGTCAGTCTTCGCCGTGAAAGAGACCCGCGGCCACGCCCGGCTGGAGGCCGCCAACCACATCTCCGCCCACCCCGGCGCCCACGGACAACTGGGCAACCGGGAAATCTTCACCCTCACCAGCTTCCGGGACAAATCCCTCTCCGCGGTCAGCCAGGCCGGCATGGTCAACAACCTCAACGACGGCCTCGCCTGGGGCCTCTTCCCCGTGCTCTTCGCCGCCGCCGGGCTGAGCATCGAAAAAGATTGGCATCCTCGCCGCTGTCTACCCCGCCGTCTGGGGCGCCGGCCAACTCGTCACTGGGGCACTGTCGGACAAATACGGACGTAAACGACTGATCGTCGGCGGCATGCTCGTCCAGGCCGTGGCACTGGGCATGGTCGCCCTCGGGACCGGATTCGGGATCTGGCTGGCCGCTGCGGTCCTGCTCGGCGCCGGCACGGCCATGGTCTACCCCACCCTGCTCGCGGCCATCGGCGACGTCGCCCACGCGGCCTGGCGGGCCCGCTCGGTCGGGATCTACCGGCTCTGGCGCGACGGCGGATTCGCCGTCGGCGCCCTCCTCGCCGGAATCATCGCGGACGCCTACGGCATCCCGGCAGCGGTCGCCGTCGTGGGTGTCCTCACCGCACTGTCGGGAATCCTCGTGGCCGTCCGGATGCGCGGCACGGACCACAAACCCGCACGCTAGAAACCACAGCCAGGTCAAGGTCAGGATCGCCGTCAAGGACCTGACGGGGCGCACCCGTGAACCACTCCGTCCAGGCTGCGCTGCCTGGACAACGGGCGCAGCCCTGGGCCCGCGGCAATGCCTCACGTGCTCAACCGGTGTGGAGCTTCAGCTTGCGGAAGGCCGGTACCTTCATCAGGTCAGCGATGAATCCTCCCGCGGCGGTCGCGGCGAGGATCAGCAGCAATAAGGCGGCGGGAACCGGTGCCATCAGCAGCCCCCACAGCGCCAGCGCCGACGCGGCCGCTGCACCCAGGACGGAAGCAGCCACCAGCAATCGGGAGGGCCGGCCCTTCCACGCCGGTAAGGCTGTGCGGACGACGTAGGTCGTGATCTGGCTGCTGAAGACCAGCGTCAGGAAAATCACCGTGCGGAGCTGGTCCAGGCCCCCTCCGGGCCAGAGCTGCCCTGAAGCCCACAGCAGGGCCAGGGAGCCGAGCATAGGTGTGGCGACGACGAGGGACCCGGCGATGGTCCTGCGCACGTTCCAGGCGTTGGGTTTCTGCGAAAATGCCGCGTTGTCGGTAGTGATCATCATGCTCACCACATCGTTCGCCAGCAGAGCAGCAACGCCATCAGCAGGGGCGTGAAGACCAGCTGTCCGAAGGCAAGCACACCGACCGTCAGCAGCAGCGGCACTTCGAGCTTCTTCACGCTGACGTTGAGGGCGGAGGTCAGGGAGCGCTGGTGGATTCTCCTGCTTTCCTCGACCAGACCCACAATGTCGGTCAGCCCGCCGCGGACGAGGACGACCCCGGCCGCGGACTTGGCCACATCGGTGGCCCCTTCCATGGCGATGCCGACCTCGGCCTGGCGCAGCGCCGGGGCATCATTGACGCCGTCCCCAGTCATTCCTACAACGTGGCCCGCGTCCTGGAGAATTTGCACGATCCGGTGTTTGTCCTGGGGAAGGACCTCCGCGACGACGGAGGGTGACCCGCGGCCGCCGGCCAGGGCCGCCAGACCGTCGACCCGGATCACGCTTCCCTCCAGACGTACCTGGGCAGCTACTGCCGCGGCGGTCGCGGCGCTGTCGCCGGTGACCATGATGACGCGGATCCCCAGACCCGTGAGTCGCGTCAGGAGTCCCGCGGCTTCGGGCCGGATCCGGTCAGCCAGAGCAATAAGCCCGAACTGGCGCCACTCACCGTTCCCCTCGTCGACGGCGACGGCGAGCACCCGCGCGCCGCCGGAGGCGAGTGCACCCAGCTCCTGCGGCGGCTGTACCCCGGCCATAGCCGCAATGACATGCGGGGCCCCCTTGGCGACACTAATGTTCCTGCCGTCCCGGATCACGGTGGCCTGGGACCGCTTCGTCGAGGGATCAAACGGTGTGAAGCTGGACCGGTCCTGGGGTGCCGCACCGTCAGCGGCGAGGATCGCCAGATCGATAGGGCCCTGTGTGGAGGCGTCGGAGGCCGCCGAGGCCCACCGCAGGACCTCTTCCCGGTCCGTGGCCCCGATCGGGTAGACGGCATTCACTGCGAGCCGGTTTTCGGTCAGGGTGCCTGTCTTGTCGATGCAGAGCACGCTCATGGCTGCAGCGTCCTGCAGGGCAGTCAGCCGGGTGGTCAGGATCCCGATCGTGGCCAGATGCTTTGCACCCAGTGCGCCGGCCAGCGCGAAGGCCGCCGGCATGGCCACCGGAACGGAGGCCAGCAGCAGTATCACGGCGTAGGAGATGACGTCCGCGATCGGGGCCCCGACTGCGGCCAAGTGCGCGCTTCCCACGACCGCGAGCCCCAGGTCCACGGCAATGAAGACCCTGACGATGCGCAGCACGACGTGTTCGAGATGGGCTGTTGGCGCGGAGCTGCCTACGAGTTCGGCGGTCTTGCCAAAGTACGTGGCGGTACCGGTGGCGCTCACGGTGCCGGTGGCTTCCCCACGGGAAACAGTGGCCCCGGAGTAGACGGTTGTCTCCGGTCCCCGGGAAACCGGCAGCGATTCCCCGGTGAGAGTGGATTGATCTACCACTACCGTCCCGCTCTGCAGGAGGAGGTCGGCGGGGACGAAGTCGCCGCCCCGGATGTGGATGACGTCGCCGGGAACCACCCGGGAGGCCGGCATCAGCATCCATGCCCCGTCCCGCAGCACCCGGGCATTGATCTCCAGCCGGCTGGGCAGCTCCACTGCCGCCTCGGCCCGTCTCTCCTGGATAGTTCCCAGTGCCGTGTTCAGGGTCAGGACCGCGAGGATAATGGTCGCGTCGAGCCATTTGGCGAGGGCAAACTCAAGGACGATCGTGGCTTCCAGCATCCAGGGCACGGGCGCCCACAGTTTCCTGAGGATGCGTTCCGGGAGCCCGGTATGTTTCAGGGGAACCGCGTTGGGGCCGACAGTCTCCAAGAGCCGGGTTGCCTGCTCGGAGGTGAGCCCCTGAGGCTCGGGCACCTGCCCTCAGCCTTGGTCTATATCCGCACCGGTACGGACGACCAGCACCGGGCAATGGGCATGGTGCACGGCATGGCTGGATACCGATCCCAGGAGCATCCCGGCGAAGCCGCCATGGCCACGCGATCCGACCACCAGCAGATCCGCCCCGCAGCAGCCTTCAGAAGCACTTCGGCTGGATGGCCCTCCGTCACTTCACCGGTGACCGTCACGCCGGTTTCGGATGCCCTGCGCAGCGCATCAACGTACACACTCCGGGCATTGTCTCCGAATGCCTCATGGTCCTCAGCCCTGCCGACAGCGTCACCAATGACGGGGTAGTGCCAGGCTGTGACAACGTAAACCTCCCGTGACCGCAGCCGCGCCTCTTCAAGGGCCCACTCAAGAGCTGCCAGCGACGAGTCCGACCCGTCGACCCCGACAACAATCCGGAAAACCATTCCTGCCGCCATCGTGCCTCCAGCTATGAAAAGCCGCATCTTCGCGGCACCGCGTCGTTCCGGAGGGCCAACAATCCTGCCGATGCGCGGGGGAATCAAGAGGACCCTCCTGCCGGAGGCGGACATGGTGGCGATGCCTCGCACCCACTGGCACATCAGGAAGCGGAGACGCTAGGCCTGGCGCAGCCCGCCGCCCTCTGATGAGGAGGAGGCGGGACCGTCCAGCCATTCAATTGCCTCCGCACGCGAGGTGAAGTAGGCATGCGGACAGAAGCCGTGCCGTCCCAAGGCGGCCGCCGCAACCCTGTCGACGACGGTGGATCCCACTATGGCCACAGCGGAGACGGCCTTCGCGGTTTCATAGGCGCCCCTCGCCGCGGCATTCATGGTCACATCAGAGATTTCCACCAGTAGGGGCAGTGCCCGGCCGGCGCTCAGGGCCTGCATCTTCTCGATGGACTTCATGGCGTCGTCAAGGTCGACCTGTGAACCGGGCGTCCAGAACAGGTGAAGAAACCCTGCCCTGCTGACACCGAGCCGGCCTTTCCCTCCTGCAATCAGTACTTCTTCCACGGCTTCCCCCTTGGCACGACACGCTACTCTTTCGAAGGCTGCACCCGCCGCGGCACGCCGGACTGTCCCTCCAGCGTCAGGGGGATTGCATCCACTCGCAAAAATACCCCATGGGGTATACTGACGGGACCATCCAGCCACTAGAGGGAGCCACAAGATGTGCCGTGCCGTGACATGCAAGAAGTGCCAGAAGACGACGTGGGCGGGCTGCGGCCAGCACGTTGATCAGGTGATGCGCGGGGTTCCGGCCTCCCAGCGTTGCCGCGGGCACGAACAGGAGAAGTCGTTCGGCAAGGGCTTCTTCGCGAAGCTGTTCGGACGGTAGGCCGACCCGCCCGGCACCCGGGAACAGGCATTGGAGAACAGAGAAGCGCCGGAGGATATATCCTCCGGCGCTTCACTGTTCCCTTGCCGGCACTCTTACGAGAGGAGTGCCTGGATGGCGACGTAGGCGGCGATGACGAGGACGAGGATGCCGAAGCCGCGTTTGAGGGCCTTGTCCGGGATGTTGGTGCCGATCCGCCCGGCTGCGAGGGAGGCGACCATCGCGGTAACGGCGAAGGTTGCGGTGACGGCCCAGTCGATCTGCAGGTCGCCCAGGTGGGCGGCGAAGCCGGCGGCGGAGTTGATGACGATGATGACCAGGGAGGTCCCTACGGTCACGGCCATCGGGAGCCCGAGGACGAGGGTCAGTGCGGGGACGATGAGGAAGCCGCCGCCGACGCCGAGCAGGCCGGTGAGGAACCCGACGACGGCGCCGGTGGCGATTGCCTTGGGCAGGCAGCTGCGCCAGTTGACCCCGCCTCCGGGCAGGGCGCAGGAGCCGCCTAAGGATGTGGACGGCATCAGCATCCGGATGCCGGCGAAGACCATGATCGCGGCAAAAGCCAGGAGCAGGATCTTCGGGTCCAGAAGCCGGTTCACCATCGCGCCGAGGTAGGCGGTGGCGGTTCCTGCGGCGCCGATGATCAGCGCGAGCCGCCAGTTCACCCCGGTCCGCAGCCGGGGCAGCACCGCGACGGCTGAGGACGCGCCGACAACGACCAGCGACGTCGGGATCGCCGCGGCAAGCGGCAGCCCCACGCCGTAGACCAGGGCGGGCACGGCGAGGATGGATCCGCCGCCTCCGACCAGGCCCAGCAGGGCGCCGACGATCAGCCCGAACGCCGCCGCGGCGAGGATCATGCCCGGGCGTCCAGGTTCTGCAGGGCCTGGTGCGCGGTGGGCTCGTTCGCGGAGCGGTTCCACGGCATCTTCGAGAGCACCTGACCCATGGCACAGCTGTTGGTCGCGGCGGAGAACGTCAGGCCCGCGCCGATACCCCCGGCGACCAGTCCGAGTTTGGGTGAGACAAATTTCGCCGCGACGATACTGGCCAGGACCAGGGAGCCTGCGGTCATCCGGACCTGGCGCTCCATCGCCCAGGGGCCACGGCCGCGGACCACGTTTCCGCCGGCGGCGGCGTAGGCGGGGACTCCCCCGGCCAGGACGCTGGCACTGGCCAGGCCGACGGAATCCAGGTGTTTGCGGGCCTGCTCGGCCCGGTTGCCGGACTGGCAGACCAGGACCACGCGGGTGCCCATTTTGGCCGCGAATTCCTCGGTGTGCTCACTGAGCATCGGAAGCGGCACATGGTAGGAGCCCTTGATGTGCAGGGAATCGAATTCTGCACCGCCGCGCACGTCGATGATCATCAGATCATCGTGGTTGTCTTCCCAGGCCTTCAGGGTCGAGGCGTCGATGGACTGCGGGGCGGATTCAACGGGGGTGGTCTTCAAGGAAGTCATGATCTCTTTCGGTATATCTTGGAGCATTTCTGCTGGCGGCCCCGCGTTGCGGGAAGCCGCCGTCCACCGCCCGGGTTGCCGTGTCAAGGACACGCTCCGGGCAGGTGGAAGCCCGGACGGCGCTTAGGGGGTGCGCCGTCCGGGCAGTCTGGTGGGGTCAGCCGGTGGGGAGGCCTGCGGCGGTCCAGTCGAGCATTCCGCCGGGCACGGTGTAGGCCGTGAAGCCCGCGGCCGTGAGCTGGTCCGCGGCCGCTGCGCTGCGGCGGCCGCTGCGGCAGATGGCGATGACGGTGCGGGACTTGTCGAGCTCGTCCAGGCGCCCGGCCAGTTCGCCCAGGGCGATGTGCCGTGCGCCGGCGATCATGCCCTCGGCGACTTCATCTGATTCGCGGACATCGAGGATCTGGGCATCGCTGCCGGTCTTGAGCTGCTCCGCGAGCTGCTGTGGGGTGATTTCCATGTGCTGGACCTTTCGGTAGGACGGGGCGGTTGTGCTGGATATTGGGGCTGGGCTCCGTTGCTCTGGCAGTGGCCGGAGCCGCAGCCGGCCTAGGTCAGGCGCAGGAAGAGCATGCGGAGTTCCTTCAGGGTGGGCGTGATACCACCCATGACATTCACTGCGTCGTAGCCTTGCCCGGCGAGATGCGCCGTGGCGCGGGAACTGCGGCCGCCGGAAGCGCACATCACGTAGACAGTCCGTCCGGCCGGAACGTCACCGAGCGACTGCCGGAAACCCGAGAGCGGAATGTTTTTCGTTCCCGGGACGCAGGCCTCCGCGTATTCCCCTTCTTCCCGGACGTCGATGATGGAAACATCAGACCCGAGTGCTGCCAGGTCGTCCACTGAAATGCTCTTCATGCTGGTGCCCTTCAATGGTGTCCGGCAGCCCGGGCGGGTAGTTACCCTTCCATCATGATACCCCAGGGGGTATCAATGCAAACCGGCGCAGAGCTCACCGCCCTGTTGCCCGAATACCCCTGGGGGTATATGATTTCACTATGACAACCATCGACGTTACTGAAGCGACCTTCAACGACACCATCACCGGCAACGACATCGTCCTGGTGGATTTTTGGGCGGCCTGGTGCGGGCCCTGCCGGATGTTCGCCCCCACGTTCAGCAAAGCCTCCGAGAACCACACGGACATTGTCTTCGCGAAGGTGGACACCGAGGCCGAACCCGGCCTCTCCGCTGCCGCCCGCATCAGCTCCATCCCCACCCTGATGGCCTTCCGGGAAGGAATCCTGGTCTTCTCCCAGCCGGGGGCGATGAACGCGGCCGGGCTGGAACAGCTCATCAAGGGCATCAAGGAACTGGACATGGAAGAGGTCCGGGCTAAAGTGGCAGCCGCCCCGGCCTCCTAGGACGTTGCCTGACCCCCAGCTCCGGCCCGGGGCTTCCCGGGCCTGCCCCACCAACGGATCGAGAAACACCTTGAGCAGCGAACCAGTCACCACACCCGCAGGCACCGCAACGGCCGCCGGAGGCCCCGCGCCCGGCGGAAGCCAGCCGGTCCGGGTCGCACACCTGGGCGGTGACCGCTTCGACATCAACATCCGCGGCCACATCATCCGGACCGACCAGCCAGTCGGCGACGGCGGAGAGGACACCGGCCCCACCCCGACGGAACTGTTCATCGCAAGCCTCGCCGGCTGCGTCGCGTTCTATGCCCGCCGCTACCTGGAACGGCACTCCCTGCCCACCGAGGGCCTCGCCGTCGACGCTGATTTCGAGATGGGCTCGCGACCCGCACGCGTCGCCCGGATCAATGTGCACCTCACCATCCCCGACGGCGTGCCCACCGAACGGCGGGAGGCCCTGCTCGCCGTCGCCTCCCACTGCACCGTACACAACTCACTGACATCAGTCCCTGAGATCTCGGTCGCCTTCGCCGGTGACTCCGGACGGCCAAACGCAAACCCCTGAGGTTCCAGCAAGGGCTCCAGCAAGCCACGACTGCGGATTCGGTCGTCAGCCGCGCCATGCACGTCGGCAGCGCCATAAACAGCAGCCCGCGGGACGCTGACGGAATGTTCTTCAGGTTCAAAGTCGATCTGACCCGTCCATCCCACCCGACTCTGGCTGTCCCTCCGGGCGCGCCAGCGCATCCGGTATGGCTCGAGGTTTCAGCAAGCCACCGTCACCGCAGGAGCGGATTCGCCGGAGATCCCCGCCACAGCGTGCGCGCTGGTATCCGCGGCTTCAGCCCGGCTGACAGCCCGCTGCGATACGCCCCCGTGCTGCAGGGGGACGTATTGCATGGTCGTATTGCAGGGCAGGTTCTGACCCGGCGGGTCAGGAGCAGGTGCAGCGCCGCTCCACCGGAATGTCAGCCATTACCGAATCGACATGCTCGCCGCAGCCGGCCCAGGTGGTCTTCCCACAGTTGTTGCAACGGACGGGACTGCACATTGTGACTCCTCAGGTAGATTGGTTACACAATCAATAATACCCCTGGGGGTATCGTTTGCCAAGCACCCCGGAGTGCTCTTGCATACCCCAAGGGGTATCTGAGAGACTGGCAGGATGCCAACAATTCCCGGGTCCACAGGACCCCGGCCAGCCGCATCCCTGGCCGGCCCCGCCGGCGGCGTCCCGCCTCAACGCAAAGTGGTCTCCGTCCTGGTCGGCGGCCAGATTCTCGGCGGCATCGGCATGGGCGCCACGTTGTCCCTTGGTTCCCTGCTCGCGGCACAGCTTTCCGGATCGCCGGCATGGTCCGGCATGGCCGCCACGATGAGCACCCTCGGGGCTGCGGTCGCTGCTGTGCCCCTGGCCCGGCTCGCGGTCGCCCGGGGACGGCGGATCTCACTCTCCACCGGGGCGCTCATCGCCGGAACCGGTGCCGTCATTGCCATCGCGTCGGCGTCGCGGTCGGTCTTTCCCCTGCTGCTGTTTGGACTGATGCTGCTCGGGGCGGGTTCCGCGGTCAACCTGCAGGCCAGGTTCGCCGCCACCGACCTTGCCCGGCCCGGCACCAGGGCGCGGGATCTCTCCATCGTCGTCTGGTCCACCACCATCGGTGCTGTGCTTGGCCCGAACCTCTTCGGCCCGGGCGAGGCCGTTGGTGCAGTGCTCGGCCTGCCGCCCCTCACGGGCGCTTTTGCCTTCTCTGTGGCCGCCCAGCTGGCCGCCGCCCTCGTGTACCTGACCGGGCTGCGCCCGGACCCGCTGCTTACTGCGATGTCGCTGCGCGACTCCAGCGTCGAGGCGCCCCGGCCGCGGAGTGGAACGCTGATACTGCGCAGCAACGCGGGTGCGCGCTACGCGGTGGCCGCCGTCGCACTCAGCCACGCCACCATGGTGGCGCTGATGTCCATGACACCGGTCCACCTGCGCGAACACGGAGCAAGCCTGGTTATCGTGGGCTTCACCATCAGTCTGCACATTGCGGGCATGTACGCCCTCTCCCCCGTCTTCGGGTGGCTGGCGGACAAAGCCGGGAGGCTGCGCGTCATAGTCCTGGGCCAGGGCATGCTCCTGGCCTCCCTGATAATCGCCGGGTTCGCGGCGGACTCCCGTATCGGGGTGACGGTCAGCCTCGTCCTGCTCGGACTCGGATGGTCAGCTTCGGTCGTGGCCGGCTCGGCCATGGTCGCGGAATCCGTCCACATCCAGGACCGGCCCGCCATCCAGGGCATCTCGGACCTCAGCATGAATGCCGCCGGCGCCCTCGGCGGGGCCTTGGCGGGCCCGGTTCTTGCATCGATGGGCTATTCCGGACTGGCTTTCCTGGCCATGGCCCTGGTGGGTGCCGTCCTCATCTGGACCGCACTGCACGACCGCCGCGCAGTGGCGCCCCCACAACCCGTGCACAGCTGACCAGACATGGATACGGACAACCGGATCGAGGAAACAGTGGCGAGCGACAGTGGCCGGACAAAGGCCGGAGTAAGACATCACCTGAGCGGTGACTTCGCTCTGCTGCGACGCTGGAGGCCGGTCCGCAGGGCCGGTGCAGGCATCGCCGCGGCCGCCGCCGCGGCTGTTGTCGTGTCGATGAACGGCATGATGGGCCCACCCGGTGCCGTGTGGTGGAATGCCGTCATTGTCGCGGCCGGCTCGGTTCTGACCGGCCTGGTTGTCGGCAGCTACGTTGATGCACCCATCGGCGCCGAAGCCACCGTTTGCGACACCCGCTGGCCCCTGATCGGCCTGACCGGACTGGTGATCGCAACATCCACCGGCCAAGGGACGCTGGCAGCCCATCTGTTCACCGGCGCCGCCCCCCTAGTTCTGGCCGGAGTGATCCAGCCATCCTTCGCCCTCCTCTCACTGGCCCTTCTGGGATGGGCGCTGCGGGAGCGACTCCAACTCGAGCGGACAGCCCTCACGCCCTCGACCGGAGGGGATTCCGGCGAGGTGTGCACGAGCTGCCGGCCGCTCTTTCCCACCAAAACGGGCACCTCGAGAGGACCTTCCACCTGATGTCAGCGCGCATCACAAACGGACGTAGGCCCACCCTTCCCACTGCCGCGCCGCCAGGTGCGCAATGGCCGCCGGGACCGAACCAACACCGGAAGACAACTCCCCCGGCGCGAGGCCCACAGAACGAAGGCTGTTCCCGCACGCAAGGATCCGGATCCCCCGGGCGAGGGCTTCACTGACCGGCTCCTCCAGGGTTGAGCCTGCGGCCAACAGAGCCACCCCGGGGCCCTGCACCACGACCTCGACGGGAACACCCGCAGGCAGCGCGGCCACCGCGTTGGCCGCGCTGCGCAGTGCTGCGGTGATTCCGGCGCTGTCGGCCGGTCCCGCGGAATGGACCAGGAGACCGCGTGCAACCCCCGTGTCCAGGGCATTGTCTGAAGACCCGGTGTTCGGCATTAGAGCTCCTTTATCGACGGCAGGGCAGGGCTTCAGCCCGGCGGAAATCTGCATCAGTTATTCCCTTGCATGCTATGTGAAAGGCGGGAAGCCCCCTGTGAATAAAACGAACCGCGTGACTTTGACAGCGGCGCTGTCCCAATGGCCGGCGCGCCGGTGGTTTGCGGCGGCAGCCGCCTCGGCCCTTGCCTATCTGGTGGTGGCGGTGCCCACCGATCTTATCGACACACCCTTTTTAGCCGTGAAATCCCTCCCACGTGGTGGGCGTACCCCGCGCTGGGGATCACAGCGGTCCTTACCGGGCTGCTGGTGGCCAGGGTCGTCGTTGCCAGCGGGCACAACGAGCGTGTCCAGCACTGTGATCCAATCGCCCACGGCGAGATGTCTGCGCTGCGGGCCGCCGGACGCCAGAAGAGCTACCGGGACACAACCCTTTACAAAGGTTTCCCACCGGATCAAGGAGTCTGTCGGATCGGTCGCGGGAGCTTCAGCCGGCCACCCGGCCCTGGCACCGGACGCTCCACTTGCACCGCGGCGGCCCGCCGTTCCGTCATGTCGTCCTCGACCACCCAGGCAATGAACGGATGTGAAGTACGAGCCAGATAGTCGGCGCCTCCCTACGAGACATCGCCTCCCAAGTCAAAGCGTCATGTAGTGGACGCCGCAGGCACCCGTGAAGAAGAAACAAAGGCCCGAACCTTCCACCACATAAGAAAGGAGGCAGCCGGTTACCGCAACGGCCACCAACAAAAAGGGCCCCCGCAGGGGCCCATAAGTGAACAGTTTGTGCACACCCAGAGGCCCACAAGCCCCTGAACGGCGAAAACACTGTGCCCGAGGTGGGACTCGAACTGCATTCCCGCCCCTGCAAACATTGGACTCCCTAGGAGACGTAAGGAATCCGGCCCGATCCGGCACTGACCCGGCCCAGTCTGAGACCCTAAGTGTGCAAAATGTACGCACCCTAATTTCTCGCTCACGGAACAACCCCCAGAACACCATCTGAAACACCCCGAATGGCCTCGGGGGTGCTTCTTGTGCTGTGCCTCCCCATGGACTCGCTCCTTGCCGCCCACGGCTCCGGTGGAGCACCCCCGCCGCGCTATGTTTCCCGTACTGCCGAGGACCCTGGCGAACGGTAGTTCAACCTACGGGGGTGTCCTTATAACCCATACCGGAGAATTCGCTCGTAGAGCGTTCCGCGGGAGATGCGCAGCTGTTCTGCAGCGTCGGACTTGTTTCCCCGGCACTCGCTTAGCACCGATGCGATGATCTCGCGCTCAGCCAGCTCCAGCTGGCTCAGCGCGGGCAGGCTCAACAGGCCGCGGATGGGCGGGCTGTTTCAGTATTCGTCCTCGCTCAGGTGAATACGATCCTCGGCTGAGGATTCACGGTCCGCTTTCGAGTCGGCCCGGTCATGGGCCGCAGCCCGGCGCTCACCCTGCCCCTCGTAGGTACTGTTCAGGTCGGTGAAAGCATCCAAATCGGCGACCCGCGCCCTTTCATCGGCCACGGCGTCTCGTGCCGTTGCTTCATCATCCCGGTCGCTCGCGTCCTCAAGAATCTTCTGGGTCTTCTCCCTGCGTCGTACTCGGTCGAGATCGTCGGATTCGTCTTTAGTCATATGGCGCAGCTCGGATTGATCGTCTGGATCGCCACTGTCGGCGCCCGAGGTGGTGGCTCTCATGGGCTAAGCAAACACCACAGACAGCATTGTGTCGACCAAAGAGTTGGCCCGGCATTGCCGAGCCGGGGTGTAACCCACCCTGGCGGCGAGGATCACCCCCGGACGTCCGCTGCACTCAGGGTGATTCTCGTGACGCAAGGATACTGGCCCAAGCGGTCTCCTCTGGAGCATGGGCTGGAGCCGTGGGGCCACGGACCGGGCCCCTGGTCCGGTGGCAGGCCATGACAAGACGACCCCCGCGTCTGCCATCGCTAATAGCCTGCTACGGGGCGAAACGCCCTCAATGGCCTAATGCCGATCAGGGCTGAGACGAGGAAACAGCGCCTCGGAGTTGCCGCGGTCTATCGCCGCGCGCACTACGGGATCCAGCGGATAATTCTCATACTGCATGTTCATGAAATCGATCGCTGCAGACGGGGCAAACGGGAAGTCAGTGCCGTATGTGATGCGGCCCGGGTCAGCTACCTCGAGCAGGCTGGGCAACGCCGCCGGGCTGGCAGACAGGGCGACGTCGTAGTAAAAACGTCGCAGGACGGACTGCTTCTTATCTCCCAACGCCGCCAGCGCGCTGAGAGCCAGATCCCTGTCGAGGAGCATCGTCAGCAGGATCCTATAGGCAATGTAGGGCACGAAGCCGCCCGCATGGGCCAGAACAAACTTGATCCCGGAGAACTTCTCCATCGCACCGGACAGGACTAGGCTAATCGCCGTACGGGTGGTGTCGAGCATGAAATCCGCGGCAAAGGCCGGTATGCCCGGCACAGCCGGAGCCGGAAGGTCACCCGGGTGGATGAACACCACGGCCCGGCGGTGGTGCAGGAACCCCAGCAGGGGCTCAAAACCCGGATCTCCGAGGTAGCGGCCGTCGTTGTTGGCCAGCAACACTATCCCGTCCGCGAGAAGGGTGTCCAGGGCGTACCGGGCCTCCGCAAGGGCACCTTCCACGTCCGGCAGTGTGAGCGTCGCAAAGAACCCGAACCGATCCGGCCGTGCGGCCACCACCTCCGCACAGAACTCGTTGACTTCCCGCGCCCTCAACCGCGCTTCCATCACATCCCCGAAGTAGACGCCGGGCGTGGACAAGGAAAGGATGCCCGTCTGCACGTCGTGCCTGTCCATGAACTTCAACGCGGAGCGCTCGGACCACGACGGCAGACCAATCCCACCGGGGTGTATCCCCTTTTCACGCATCCACCCCGCATACCCCGGCGGAACGATGTGCTGGTGAGTGTCGATACGGTACGGCTGCCCCATCCGAATCCCCTGCCAACCTGTTCATTTCACTGATCTGCGGGCTATCACCGGATTCTAACAATCTCGCAGAAGGGGCCCATGTCCCTTTAGCCTGAGTTTGGGATGAACTGGCTCGGAGCAGGTGCCTGCGACGGATTCTCCTTAGCGCCCGACAGCTACCACGACAGCTATCGAGGCCTTCGTCGATGAGGACTTTCCTATCCTGCAGGAACGCCGCCCGTTCCGCCTCAATGACGAATAGGTCCGGGAAGGATGATTCGTTGCCCGCTCCCCCACGTTTGTAGACTGAGGGGGGATTCACCTAAATCGGCTGGCAGAGGATGCGAATGAAAACGGCCACTTTCCGGGAACTCCACCACACCGCGGTGCCACTCCTGCTGCCCAATGCGTGGGACCTCGGATCCGCCTTGGCATTTGCGACGGCGGGATTCCCGGCCGTCGGCACCACGAGCTTTGGCATTGCGGCAAGTGCCGGCCTGCCCGACGGAGGCCGGTCCAGCAAAGCCGTAACCACCGCACTGCTGGAGCAAATGTGCCACCTGCCTGTCCACGTCACAGCCGATATCGAGGACGGCTACTCCGATGACCCCGCCGAGGTCGCGGAACTGGTGGCCCAACTGGCTACCCTAGGCGTGGCCGGGGTCAACCTGGAGGACAGCACCGCCGGGCACCTGGTCGATCCAGCAGCCTTCGCCGACAAGGTTGCCGCCGTCAAGCGACGCAGCCCGGCTATGTTCATCAACGCCCGGGTGGACAACATATGGTTCGGCGAACAGGCCACTGTGGATGCCGTCCTGCTCCGGGCGGGTGTCTACGCCGACGCCGGGGCGGACGGGATCTTTATCCCCGGACTTGTGGATCCGGAGGACATCCAGACCGTCACCGCGGGCATTGGGCTGCCCGTCAACGTCCTGGCACATCCCTCGCTGACCGTTGCCGAGCTGGGTGAGCTGGGCGTCCGGCGGGTGAGTTCCGGCTCCCTGCCGTACCGCGCCGCAATTGACGCAGCGGTGAACGTGGCCAACGCCCTTCGGGACGGCCAGCCAACGCCGGCCGCCACTCCGTACTGGGAAATGCAATCGCGTCTCGTATCATTCAGCCAGCGGCACACGGGCTGACCCCCGTCAGCGTCACCGCCGACGACGTGGCTTCTCCGCAGACGCTGAGCGAGGCCGAGCGCCGTGTCGTCGCGAGCTGGGCCGCAGACTGCGCTGAGCGGGTCGTGGCCTTATTTGAGGCAGAGGCGCCGGCAGATGATCGCCCCCGCGACGCCATCGCCCGGGCCCGGGCCTTCGCTCGCGGTGAGCTCAGTGCCGCCGAAGAGATACGCCGGCGGTTTGTGGCCGGCCGTGCCGCACGCGAGGTGATGAGCCCTGCTGCGGTGGCTGCCGCCCGGTCTGCCACGCAAGCTGCGGCCGTCGCCCACATGGGCGCGCACGCCCTGGGGGCAGCCGCATATGCCGCGAAAGCGGCCGGACTGGCGGCGCCCGATTGGCCCCAGACGGTCGACGACGAGATCCGCTGGCAACTCCACGACATGAGCGCCGAAGCCCGGTCCGCGCTTCGGCGCCTTCCACCTCTCGGGGAGAACTCCGCTGGTCCGCTGGGGCCAGGACTTCTCGCGTCCGGAATCCTCGCCTCCATCATCCGGGCGATCCAGACCGACTTGGCCGGCCCCGACGAGCCTGCCTCCTCCAGCTGAATCTGCCGCCCGCAAGCCGGTCCCCCACAGCGACGCCATCCGCCCGCACTGGCGGTTCACTCGGCCCTGAGCCGATGCTCGAGAACATCACCGCGGTCATGCCGGGACTTCCGGGGTGTTCCCTCTTCCGGCAGGGACGATCATGCGAAGTTGATCCCGCGTCGCAGCAAGTCATGCAGTTCGAAGCGATCCCAGCCATGAAGGAGTACACAGCAACACCGCTGTCCAGGCCAAGGGAAGGAGCCGCCCAGCCACAGCAACGGCCACCAACAAGAATGGGCCCCTGCAGGGGGCCATAAAGGAGATTTGTACACATTCAGCGGCCCGCAAGCCCCTGAGCAGGGAAAACACGTGCCCGAGGTGGGACTCGAACCGGGTTCCAGCCCTTGCAAACACTGGACTGCCCTGCAAACATGCGGAATCCGGCCCGATCCGAGGGCTGTTCGACCCAGTCCGAAGACCAAAGTGTGGACAATGTACACACGCGAATTTCATCTTTCCAATGCACTGCACCAGCGCACCGCATGCCACTTCAGAGGGATGCGGTTCTTCTTTGTCTTGACGCATTTTGCTCAGCCGGATGAACTTCTGCGCCTTCAAACTCCGAGAATGTCGGGACGCCACAAAAGGGACATACACCGGTCCAACCTCGTGGCCAGCTTCCCGGATCTTCATGGCCGCCGCCACCTCCTGTCAGTCATTTCATCACCCCGACCGGCACAGACTCACATGACGTGGGCAGAAATCCGCCCAACCGGCAAGCCCACGAACCCGGCGTCTAGCTAGCGCCTGACCAGATGCGTGGCAATCAGCCCGGCGCTGATCTCAAGTGAGACATCGCCCGCGGCCACCCCCACGACGAGATCAAATGCCGCATCAGTGGTGAAGTCATGCCGGTAGCCATTGATCCAGAGCATCAGAACCATGAGCGTCCACGCCGTGCGCTTGTTACCGTCGATCAGCGGGTGGAACCGCGCCACCGACTCCAATAGTGCTGCTGCCTTCATCGGCAGCTGCGGATAGGCTTCCGTGCCCAAGACCGTTGTTGCCGGCCGCGCCAAAGCCGAGGCCAAGAGCCCGATGTCACGGATATGGAACCCGTACCGGTCAACGACCTGCAGCGCATCTTCGATTTCGAGGTACGCGGTCACGCATCCTCAAGGCGGGTGAGGAGCTCCGCATCATGGCTCATGACGAAATCCAGGCCCTCGCCGATGTCACGGCTGCGCCTGTGACGCTGCAGCACAAGCTCTGCACCCTGGAGCAGCAACGCAGACTTGGATGTATGCTCCTCGGCAGCGAGCTGATCTAGACGCCGATCCAAGTCTTCGGGAACACGCAGATTCATAGCCATACACCCATGGTACCAAATCAGTACCATCCTACCCTTGGCAATCAAGTCACTCTGCAAAGAACTGAACTGCGGACTGCCCGCCGGACAAGACTTCCGTCCCGACGCTCCCAGTGCCGCCAGCATCGAAAACGTCACATGGAAGATGGGCAAAACGCCCGGCCCCACTCCCCTGCACGTCAGCCCGGCGCACCTTCACCTGGCTCTGCCAAGAACTGATAGATCCTATTACCTAAAGCTGAAATCCGGACGGGGTACCCTCCGGGCCCGGTGGGCCTATCAGGTTGACACAGTCAACTGGGGCGCTGCCGGTGTCTTCCGCGCAACCAATGTTGGCCGCACCACGGTATTCACTGCCTCGCTTCGGCCACCAATTCGCTCCAACAGAAGGCGTCCTCCGCAGCGCCCATGTCGAGGCCTGATTGATCGACCGTGGTGATGGAGATCGGCGCCAGCGATGTCGTGAAAATGTTGTCGAAGCCGGCCACCGAGAGTTCATCCGGAACACGGATGCCTGCGTTCCATAATGCGGTGAGCCCACACATACGACCCAAACCGAAGCCCAAAATGTGCACAATGTACACACCTTGAAGGTGGCCAGTTCACAGCCTGGCAGCCTCCAGGCGCACCCGGGAGCTGAGCTGGTCCCCGAATGTCAGAACTGAATTCCCAACTATCGGGGAACCTGCGCAAATGGTGTGCTGAACCGTCCCGGGTTTGATGCCGCTGTCTTTTGTGAGAAAGATGGCCATTATGCCCAAGCAGTACCCTTCGGAAGTGCGTTGACCGTGCCGTGCGCATGACGCTCGACCGGTTGTCCGAATATCCTTCCGTTTCCGCGGCTAGATTCCATGTGTCAACTAAATTTCGAAAATTTCCTGTGCAGGCCAATGCCCGTCCAAGGGGGTTCATTGAGATCTTTCGAAGAGGTAGTCGCGCTAGCGTCGCCTGCATGGCCACGGAACGAGACCCGACTACTAACCCGTGAACGACCGCCGTGATCGCAAGGGCGATCGGCAAAGATCCGGTCTGGGTGGTCGCCGCGCTGCTCGCCCAGCATGCGTTAACGACGGCGGAGCCCGAGATCGTCGGGGGTGCTGATTTTGGATCCGGAGGCCGGCTCGCACCGCGAAACAGCGAAGAAAGCAACGCCGGATACCCAGAATCCGGATGTGGCGATGACGGGAAAAATGATGGCTGCGGCAGGCGGCTACTGGTGCGAAGGCCATGGCAGCAAAGCCCACCAGTTCCTACAACCCGCCCTCGAAGCCGGCCCGCCTACCCACTGGCCACGCTCATCGAGCTCATGATCAGCTTCGGAGCAGTTGCCAAGTCATGCCGTTCCCCCGCAGTCCTGCATGAACAGGTATCAGAGCGGGAAATCCGGACCGGCCGCAAGGTCGATCAGAGAAATGATCTGCAAATCATGTTGCAAGCGGAACTAGCCACCATGAAGTGGTGAACGCGAAAACCCAGCGGAAGGACGAACGAGGATGAACGCCCAGAAGAGACCCCACAGGGCGGTATGCGGCCCGCCGTAGAGAGCTGCTCCCCTACACAACCGAATAGGTCCGGGACCCCACACACCCGGAACATCAGATCAGAGGCGAGAGTGTGCACAATGTGCACACCAAAAGACCGCAAAAAAGGCCCCTGACCAGGGAAAACACGTGCCCGAGGTGGGACTCGAACTGCATTCGCTCCCCCGCAAACATTGGGCTCCTGCGGAAACATGCGGAATCCGGGCCAGTCCGGCACCGGTACGACCCAGTCCGAGGCCGGGAGTGTGGACATTGTCCACACTCCTTTTTCCACCTGTTAGACCTCGCTGTATGGGCAAGACGACTGCCGTCGCTGATCGCTTCGGGTCGTTTCGTCAGGCGATCTGGATCCGTTCGTCGCCTAGCTCTACCTCGACACGAAGCCGGCCGCCGAGCGCCTCGACGTATTTCCGCAAGGTGTCGACCTGGGAACGATCAATGTCACCGTGCTCGATGCGGGAGACCCGGTTCTGGCTGACATGCAGGCGCCCAGCCAGCTCGACCTGCGTCAGCTCAGATGCCTCGCGGAGCTCCCGAAGCCGGTAGGCCCGGACCTCATCGAGCATCCGCTTCTTGTGGGCATCGACAGCTGCCCGGTCCACCGGACGCTTGGCCAGTAGTTCTTCCATAGACTTCGCCACTATGCCTCTCCTTTCAGGATCCTCAGATGATCATCGAACAGGTCATCCGCAACCGGAATGTTCGTCGTGTACCACTTGCTCCAGTTGCCCGCCTTGTCCCCGGCGACAAGCAGGATCGCCCGCCGCTCTGGATCAAAGGCAAACAGGATTCGCAGTTCCGACCGCCCGCTCGATCCCGGCCGCAGTTCCTTCATGTTCTTATGCCGCGAACGGACCACTGTGTCGACCAATGGACGACCAAGTTGAGGCCGCGCTCGGCGAGAAGCTCTAATGCAGCAACAATCTGCTCATATGAGTCTTGGTCAAGACCTAACAGCCACGGCTCCACGAGTCCCACGTCAACATTCCACATCGAGGCCATCATACAACTCAGGTGTTCTACAACTCAAGTGCTATATTGCGGCCGCCACTTGTTGGACGTGCAGGAGGGACGAGCCGTCACACCCATTCGGTTGTGGCCGAGCAATGCGTCGCAGACAAGAAGACCTCGCAAGGCGATGATGTCGTCTTATCGAGGCGACAACTCAGGCATCCTAAAGGCGTTTCAACAGCCCGGCCTCGTGGTTCTTAACGAAGTCCCGGCCCGTGCTGATTCTTTGCATGTGCCGGTGACGCTGGACGTCCTAACCGGTGACTTGACCAAGAAACTCCGACTTGGGGGTGTGCGCCGTGGCATTAGGCTCAACCGGACGGCGGTCACCGCCTTCTGAAACACGCAGGTTTATGTCTGGGCTGCTGCGGTGATTTCGGACAGCGGAATGAGTGGTTTCTTCTACGCTGCCAAGGCTGGCTGTTGATAACCATAGTGGACTTCGTTGGGCCGCCGGTAACCGAGTGCGGAGTGCCGGCGCCGGCTGTTGTAAAACCCCTCGATATAGCGAATGACGTCGCTCCGGGCTTGTGATTTGGTCGCGTACACGGTCCGGTAGACACGCTCGTTTTTCAGGGCTGAGAAGAACGATTCGGCCATGC